>Ga0056128_1000325_pt1 | contig 39464 bp, 28 predicted proteins | sample WorMetLIZISLAND2_FD_71113 | JGI IMG/M metagenome (GOLD analysis project Ga0056128, IMG submission 71113) | Marine gutless worms symbiont microbial communities from Max Planck institute for Marine Microbiology, Germany - Olavius geniculatus... ... | reverse complement strand
GAATGCACTGTCTGATGCGTGTGTAACCAGTAATACAATAAATCAATTTAAAAATTGTTTGAAACGGGAATTGCAACCGGAAACACACAGTTAATCTAGTTATTAGGATAATAAGCGTTATATGGTTTTTGCCTGTGCTTACTTAGGCCACCAGTAGTTCTGGTGGCTTCGGTGAATTCGGTGAATAGTTTCGGCAGTTTGTTTGTGTTGTTCACCGAAAGTAAACAAATGATAAAAAACTTCTTGTGATTGTACTAAAAATTAATATATTAATTATATTAGTAGCTTATTTACGTTTGTGATTATGTCTGCAGTTAAGTAATTTGGAATCTTGTGCGACTGTGCCTTTTTGCAGTTTACAGACATTAACCAGTTGTTGAAAAGGCAGTAGTCGACATACAGGGTGCGGCAAAAAGTAGCCCGCTAAAGTTTTTCATTGTTTTCTTAGCAACTTTTTGGAAGTTTAATTTGAAATTTTACAGATGTATTTACTGAAACGTTCTACATTTAACTGCCAAGTGAAATGTGATGCTGTTGAAAAACGACAAAGTTATAGACTTTTTTTTACATGACTAACTACCGATTTTTCAGCATTAAAAATGTTCAAGCTAAAATGCTATTTAATATTCAAAAACAGGTTACCACATTACTGCCAATGACGTCATAGTGACGCGGTAATTTTTTCGTTTATAAATTATCACAAAATTATTGTTCTTTTAAAGCAGTCATCGACTGCCCACCGGATTCATCTTCCAGCAGGACCGCGCACCATCACACACAGCACGCAGCGCACAGAACTGGCTGTGGGCCAACTGTCCAGATTTCATTACAAAGGACCAATGGCTTTCAAATTCGCCGAGTATAAACCCAGTGGACTGTCACATGTGGGGTGCAATGTTGGTGGTTTATCGGAAGTTTAAAACAAAGCCAAAAACAATCTTTGAACTCCAGGAAGCGCTTTAAGTTATCTGGGGCAACTTGCCACAAGGACCGATCGACAGGGTTGTGGAAGACTTCTCAAATTAAGTGACTGAAAACTTGTGTTGGAGCTTGGAGCTGTCGGTGGACACTTTCAACATTCACAATGTCAATTGAATTCTAACGTCTGATCATTAGTTAACTGTGTTGTTTCAACGATGTTATTGGATCAGTGTTGTATCCTGAAAATTTTTAATGCTAAAAATTGATAGGCGGTCATGTTAAAAATTTATAACTTTGTCATTTTTCAATAGAATTATATTTTGCTTGACATTTAGTCGTAGAACATTTCAGGAAATAAACATGTAAAATTTCAGAATAAAATGCCAAACGGTTGCTGAGAAAACAGCAAAAAACTTTAGGGGGTTATTTTTTTTGCTGCACGCTGTAGGTGGAGAGTATGGGCGTAAGTCTCTCTCTGTCTGATAGCCTTTCAAATATATTACCACACATTATGTTTTACTTTGGTTTTTAGTTTTTCACTTTTCCTCTTTGACCTAACATAACACAACGTGATAATGGAGGTGTCTGGCTTTTTTTGCCGTTGCATGATGTTATTTACCATGTGCATGCATGGTCCGATGTCATGCAGAAAATGTTATAGACTGTGCGCGCTATAGCACATATGCCTATCGTCCATTAAAGCTGCAGTTATCTTCCGTGCCTGTTCACGGTCTGAATTTTTTAAGTGGATTGCATGACGTCTTGGATGGTATTGCATCATCTAAGGATGGACACCATGGCTGTTCCTTGACGGCGGTTTTTCGTAGTAAAGGTTCACATTAATCGAAATCAAATATCAGCTCAGTTATCTCTGAGTGACCCAAAAAGTTATTAAACGTATGCACCCTTAGGTAAACTGCGGTTGATTATTGCCAATTGGTCTAATGCTAATAAACTGCACTCTTAATTCTGCCTGGTGCTGCAGAAGAAGCTGATTAAAGATACCCGGTATGCCATCTAAGCCTGTGCAATATCTGCACACAGTAAATAACACTTTGTGACTGCATATGGACTGTGAGTGTGCACTGTAAATATTAACGTTGTTTGCCGTTTCGTCTTCTGGCTGATTCGCCCCCTGGTTTTTTCTCCCTGTGGCTCATTCTGCTTGGACGCTGGTGTATGGTTGACTTTTTCCCCATCTTCCAATAGACAGCATTCTGATATTGATGACTGTCTTGAGGATAAAAGAGAAGATTATTACCTCCACCAAGGAGGTTATGTTTTTGCCAGAGTTTGTCTGTCTGTCTGTCTGTCTGTGTTAGCAAGATAACTCAAAAAGTTATATAAGGATCTTTCTGAAATTTTCAGGGAATGTCAGGAATGGCAAAAACTACAAGTGATTCAATTTTGGGGTGATCTGGAAGGAATCCTGGATTCTGGATCACTTTGAAATTTTCATTAACATTGCTTTCATAAGGGAAACCGCTGCCAAACCGAATACGGTGCTGCCACCTGGCGAACAACATGGTATTGGCGGAGGTCTGCGGTCTCTGACTGCTATTTCTAGTTAAAACTGTCATTACTGTTAATTACTTATGCACACATACCATATAAATGGCGAGTTCTTACAATTTTAGGTTTAGGTCATTTTTTGTGTTTCATGTTTCTGTAAAGGTGAAACTTTCTGTTTCATTATTGTAAAGGTCAAATTTTCTGTTCTGTTATTTATTATGTGTATGTGCACTGCCTAGAAAGACCATCTCCGAACTGACCTATACTGTGTCAGGTGGAACATTAAACTCTACTCGCTCACTCTTTAGTGTATACATCTGGATTCTTCTAGCTGGCAGATGAATAGTCAACTTCATTGTCATTAATGTAGCTGCTATTGTAAAAAGGTATATATGATCATCTTCCAGTTATAAACTTATAAATATTGTCAAATTTTTTGTTGTTTGTTACAGATATGGAAATTTGTGAAGAAATGCCCATACGTGATGTGAAAATTGCAGAAAAGCCTGTGCAGGCTGAAGAACGTGGGATTGTTGTTGGTGATACTAGTTCTGCTGCTGCTGCTGCTTCATTAGAGCATTTAGAAGAAGAGGAAGAAATTTTTGAAGATGCTCTAGATAATTTGGTATTAGATTCAGTAAAGACGGCAGATGAGCATGATAGTAAGGGTCAATGTTGTGATGTGTCTGCTGAACATGGGATAGACGCTTTGCAGTCATCGTGCAGCAATTTGCAAGATGATAGCAGTAGAGATGAACTACTGCATGATGGGACAGAAGCTGGTGCTGGAGTTGCTGCATCAGGTTTTAGCGAATGTATTTCTGACTGGGGACATGATGGCTTGTGTGAAGATGAAGCTACCAGTGAGCCTGCTAGTGAATCATTGATTATTGATGAGGAGGTGCTGAGAGAAAGGGAGGCTTTATTGACTGATGAAGAAAAGCGGGTGATCTATATAGATTGATACTGTGATGTGCAACTATCATGAGCATAACTACTAGCTAGACACATAGTTGGACAACATTATGTCATAACGTTGGGTGATAAGTGGTCATAAGCCCAAGATTGGGAACAGCATGTCCATTGGTTTTGATTCTAGCAGTAGGCCAAAACCAAAGTTAATTAGGCTCAAGTTAGCAACTAGTGCCATCAGTTTAACCATTTATTCTATGCCATTCACTGAGATGGCTACAGTTGCATAACTGTATCAAGCATCTGAAATCTTGAATATTGCTTGCCACACAACCCTTTATGGTCCAGGTGTGGCTGTCAGCTAAAATTTGTTTGTTACTGTTACTGTTACTTTTGTGTGCCCTGGTAATTGACTACCGTTAGTTGTGTAACTGGTAATTACAGGATTTTTTCAAGTACACCACTCTAAATAGGCTAAGAATACCTGTAATGTGTAGCAGCCATCTATTGGCCTGCATCAGTGAAATGTGTGTATGTGTGCACACATCATCGACGCTGAATAACACGAACGGTGTTATTTTCTTGTAGTCTTTGGTTGCAGTTGCATTTGCATGTCAGATCCGTGAGCAGTAGGCTGTGTTATGTGCAGTCAAGAAAAGAAAAAGCAGTTCATCTGAAGGAGTTAGGCAACAAGCATTTCACTAGCAGCAGGTTCGATGCAGCGGTTGCGTCATACACAGACGCATTGGCTACCTGCTTGCTGTGTCACACTGTCGATCGTGCTATTATTTACTCCAATCGAGCTGCAGCCAAGACAAAGCTGGTGAGTTTCTGGCTGGCACTGGAGCAGGGGGGAATACATATGCTTTTCGAAACTGGGCTTGTTGGTAAATATTCTTTCAAAAATACAAAATTGCAAAGTTATAATCTGGAGCACCTTATCTCCTGTGTTGGAAATTTGAAGCTGTGTGTCACAAAATTGCCACTTCCTGCCCCTACCTTTATAACCCACGGCACAGCTGGATACTGTGGACCCTATATATATTATTATTTAAACTGATAATTAAGCCTGGACTTGTCTGAGGCAATGATTTTTTTTTAATCTTGGAGTTTGGTTAATTTTTTGAGTCAGTAACTTCAAAAGTGTACAGTACAGACAAAATACTAAGGAAAGGCATATATTGGTCTGTCATGTACTGGGTAGTGGAATAGGACGGGATGAATTTGATTGAGCATAGGAAAAACATGTAGAACTCTTCGTAGGAACCTTTCACAGAGCTACAGAACATTACTTGCTAGTTGCCACACAGTATCATAGAAAGACACAGGTGAATGCACTCTATCTTAACTCCAGCCACAAAAGCCAGTACTCGATTTATTTTCTATGAACAGAGGAAGGCTAAGTTGATCTGGGTGGCTGCTTATATATCGAGATGGTTTACCTGTCCAAAGACAAGACCGTCACTCATCCAGCTATACATTGGACCTGGTGTAGGGCACCACCAGTCTTTGACTCGTGACTGAGACGTCGAGGTTGTGGGTTTAACTCCCGATCCAGTCCCTGTCAAGTGGTTACTGTCTGGATGGATGACTGTCTGCGGACAGGTAAACCATATCAGGTCAACTCAGCCTTTCATCCCTTCAGGGCAGGTAAATTTAGTACCAGCCTGCTTGGCTGAGTTAAGGTGGGGCATGTTCACCCTGTGTCAGGTGGTAGGTAACACTGTTTCCTTTCATATGGCAGGTGATGCTCCCTAGCTGTGGTGGGTTACCATCAAGAGCTTTTACGTGATTTTTAACCTTTTAAACTTTATTAGCTTATTGGCGGTGCTTGTTGTGTTCAATGAAGGGTCAGTATGAAGATGCAGTCTTAGATTGCACAAAGGCTTTGGAGTTTAATCCTGACTACATGAAAGCATTGCTTCGTCGTGCTGATCTCTATGAAAAAACAGACAAGTTAGATGAAGCACTGGAAGATTACAGTAAAGCTCTTGAACGCGATTGCTCATTGCATGTTGCACGCGCTGCTTGCATGGTAAGCTGTATCGGTCATTTTTTGACATTTGCTGTCACATAAAGAAGCGTGTTATTCAGGGTTCCTACTGGTCGGGGAAAACTGGAAAATGTCAGGGAATTTGTGTTGTCAGGGGTCAGGGAAAAATATTATTTGTGAAAAGTCAGGGAAAATGATCTTGGATCATGCAGACAGCAGATAATTGTGATTTTTTGCATCTCCAAATATTAACAAGTGATCTGCTAACACAAACAGAAATGCACAACAGCTGGGGTGCCTGTTTGAAACACAGTAAAACAAAGTCAAAGTCGTTCACCAGAAGGCGCCAGACGACCCGCGGCTATAGTGTCTATAGTGTTTTATTTACTTGTACTCACCAGAGGTTGCCTTTATAGCTCTGCTAACGTGGTATCGGCTGGATATAGCAACTTTTGCCTACCTCCCTCTCATTTATCGCCCTCGTTTGGGGTGACCCCATTCGAATTTATGGAAAAGCTTTACAGTTCCTGAAACTAGAGTCTTCCGGGCAGCCGACGGTGAAAATTTGGTAATTCTAGCTTGCACCGTTTTTGACTGATCCACCCGTGTGACAGACAGACGGACAGAATTGCAGTGGCTAAGATGCACTACAGCAGTAGCTGCTGTTGCGCGTAAAAAGCAGGCAAATTTCTCGCTTCCATTGAACGTCCAAAAGCTAGACGTGTTTCAGCTTCAGGGGGGCTTTGTTTCGTGACCCCCGACCAGGGCCTTTGTCGTTTGCATATTGCTCTATTAATACTGTTTCATTGCTTAATACGATTTATGACATTTTTGCGATAGGTTATTGTTTTGATAATGTCAGGGAAATTGTCATTCCATGACTGGAAAAAATCTGGGAATTTTGCTAAAGAAAACCTGTTGGAACCCTGGTTTTTTGTGGCCATACTCATAGAAGGCTTGATTATGGATCTTGCCCATCCGTCTAGCTGTCCATACCATACCAGTTTCTGACTCAAAAACAGAAGAAGCTGATAAAAACCAAAATTGGTGTGAACATTTCCTGGACAGGAGTAACTGATGTCCCATTGTTTAGTTTAAAATATCAAAGGTCAGGATTAAGTTTAGTGTTGCATAGCACTAGGGCCATGGATAGGCACGTAATATGTCAGTGCTGGGCCAGCATATTTTTCAGTTATGATAAGTATTTTAACTGAAACAGAGTTTACGACCTGTTTAGCTGAACTGCTGCTGGTGTGCCATATGTTCGCTACTTTTCAGTTTTGCAATCGTTTCTGTTTGTTTTAAAATTTCATCTTTTTTGCTTTGGTTGGCATTAGTTGATTAGTGTAAATGATACCAATCGTGATTCTTTCTAACATTTTAAACGTTTCTAGCAGTACTATGTCACTGTCCCTGTGGATAACATGACCCTTGACTTATTGTCATCATTTAATTGTTTCAGTGATGCATCTGTTTTCTATGACTATAGGCAAGTTACCAGGGGTACTGACTTTTGCTTTCCAGTTTTTCGTCCACTCTCCATAGCCACATTTTGTTGTTATTAAAAATTCTCCCAGACCGTTTCATTCTTTAACATTGTTCTTTATTAATTATCAGCAGATTATCATGTATTCATGGATGTATGTGTCTTTCTGCTAGCGATTGCCGGATCAGATAAAAGAGCGGAATGAGAAGATGAAAGAAGAAATGATCGGTATGATTTGCTCGTGTACAATTCTTAACACTAACTAGTTTCTCATTTACTGGAAATAGAGCTGTTCGGTTAACATGTTAAGGAATTTTTCTCCGTTGTTATTAACAAGAACTTGACTCGGAGACATGCGATCATTGTTCGTGACTGGCGGCAAGATGTCCTAGATAGATGCTAGTTGCTAGTGAGCTATATAGCAGTGAAATTGCCTGCAGAAATCGTGGTCACTCACGGCATGTAGGTTAGTGGTCGGCAGCAAGAGGCCTTCTGTCGTTCGATGACGCCTTAGGCATGGTTTCCAATTCCATCCAATGCAATGCATGCAACAGACGCAGCTGACACAACAGACAAAATGCAGAGAAGTGGTCGTTGTGTACGCTGTGTGCATTGCATTGAATGGAAACCGTGCCTTACTTTCAAGTTGCTGCACCACCCAGATGTGCACCAAAACTGCAATAATTAACATAATTATGATCAAAGCTGTTGGTATTTTACATGCACAATGTGACATCTATTTGGTTTACCCATGCAAAATTTGTGTGCACTTGACATTTTGCATAAAATGTATCCACCCTGAGCCACGAGGTTCATACAGTGGCGCTGATCTCCATTACCTTAGCCTCGTGTCAGACATCTGTTTACACTGCAGGATCATATTTACGGGATTAGCGCATCGCACAGTGTGCCTGTTTATGTAAAGCTTTTGCTGAGTACTTATTACGCCTACCCACAGAGGGATGGCCAGGCTGAGTTGACCTGATGTTGGTTGTTGTTTCAGGCAAGTTAAAAGACCTGGGCAACATGGTTCTGCGGCCGTTCGGTCTGTCGACAAATAACTTCAAGCTGCAGCAGGATCCAGCCACGGGCTCCTACTCCGTGAGCTTTCAGCAGAATCCACAACCCGACCAGCCTCCTAGCTAGTAGACCTGGAGTCTACTAGATACTTCATCTTGCCTTATGTCTGCTCTACGGGATGATTGATCACAGTGGTGATGTGGCTGGGGGGGCATGGGAGCAACTGCTTCACTCCCAAATTTTGGGAGATCACAAAATTGTCCTAAAGTCTTTTTGTGGCAGGAAATTTTGGTCGAAAAATGTAAAATTTTAGCTGAAAAACCCCATTTCGGAGAATTTAGGGGCAAAATTGAAATTTTGAACACCTGTATATAATCTCATCTGTCAGACATTTGCAATTTTTATTGGGAAATTGCAACTTTTTGCCTCGGCTACTTTTTCAACCCTTGACGCTGGTGGTTGAACATGAAGATGAACAAATCTGCAGAAAAATTGTTGGTGCTTGCTTGGAAATTTTTGCTTATTTTTCACTCTTTACTTTTTTGTTATCTTTGAAAAATGCTTTTTTGCAGGTTTATATGGGTCAGACAGGATGGGAGTTATCGTGGGCACATAATAAAGCTCTTGTCATTTTTTCTAATTCTGCTCAGAGACAATATTGAAACTATTGGTGAACATTTTGAACTTTTGTTACAACAGTTTGGTTACTTTGAACTGGTACTTTTTTATGTTGCTATAAGAACTAATAATTTTTTTTAGCATTTCTGTGATGCTGCATTTTAGAAGAATTCATAAATTGACTTCACTGTTGTCATTTGTATAAAAGCATGTGGTCACACTGTTGAATTTCTATGTATTTGTATGCATCATTTGACACTAAAGCTGTTCTGTAGATTTGAAAACAAAGTTTGAAATGGTTGCAAAAATATTATATATACTGTACATTTTATGGTTTATTTTTTCAGCCGTATTATATGCGACATTTGTTCATATATAAGTCTATTTAAGCATTGCAACTTGCACTGATTGCACTTTTAGCCTTTAAGGTTCAATATGGCGAATGGCCACTTATAGCTTTGGGTGTACCATAGCACTTTTGCACATTTAGGGTTTCTCCTTGCATAGAGGTTTGACACTGATTGCCTAGGCCTACAGACTTTGAATTCATGACATCAGTGAGATCAAATTTCACTGAGACTAAGTCTTTGACCTGCAACGTTGCTAGTACTGAAAATTCACCTTTAGACCAAACTTTGGTCTTAGACTAAAGTGTCAACAAAAGTTGACCTCACCCATTGTACTAGCAGTGCCTCAAAATCCTTCGGACTGAGTTAGTCAACTTCAATGGCAGCGTGCCTTCAGCCTATGAAACAAAGGTCAGAGGTGAAGATTCATCGCTGTTCAAAAACCACACTGGCGTATTCGCGGCTGAGGATATCAGTATTGTTTCATTAATTGATGTAGACTTAGCAAATACGGACGTTTCGTTTTCTGGACGTTGTGCCCACTGCAAATTGCGCACAACAGCGAAAACGGACGGACGACGGGCGAAACGTCTTGTGGGCGATAAGTTTCTGATCATGTTAATGCATAATTTATATCATGTTTTAGCCGACCGTACTTAAGTAACGGTCGAGCTATTGGCATGGTTGTCGTCTGTCCGTCCGTCGTCTGTCACGGATGTTTTGTGGCTAAACGGTGCGAGATAGGGCCTACGTTGCTATTGATCACTAATAGGAAGTCGCATATTGCCTTGCAAATGGCATGCAAATCATTGATCTTGGATGACCTTGAAGAGTCATAACGCATTATGGTATGCGAATCGTGCGGTATTGTGTCTAAATGGTAAGTCGTATAGGGTCGGTGATGGTACGAATGGATAGGACGATGACAACTTCTTATAGGTTGTCAATAGTAATCTTGTCTCTATCTGCAGCGGTTTGGCCGCAAGTTTTAGTGAAAAGTTTTAACCCGGAAATAGTGACAGATAGGGTCAAGGTTACTATTAACTATCATCACTAATAGGAAGTGGCATACGCCCTTTCAGATAAGATGAAAATCATCGACCTTTGATGACCTTCAAGTCCACTGACATCTAGTACGGTCGGCTATCCTAGAAACAGCTGGGCTTCTTGTTGTTACAGCTCCAGATAAGAAGCTTTTGAAAGGATAATTATTTAAACAAAATGCTTCTGCGATGTAGACTTTCATCAAGTCAATCGCGACGTAGTCAGGTTACAGTAGGCTTAAGTAAAACGCGCTATGCAGGCCAGCTCCGTCGCTCGTGCATGCAGGGCGTGTGCTCGTGTTAGCTAATGGGCCTGAATGTAAAGTTGCATCAACTAATAGTTTCTGATGAGAGCGCTGAGCAGTTTCTTGAGCGTGTAGAAGACGATGTAGTTGCGGTTGTCTCGCGGCGCCTGTACTTCGAACGCGCAGCCGATGAGACGCACGTTGCGTGCCACTGTCGGGTCCCAGTTCAGTCGTCGGTCGACCGCACTCATCTGTAGCTCGCACAGCAGCTGATAGATGCCGTCGTTCTCAATACGAGCGATCGTCGGCTCCAGCGACACGCGACGATCCGATATGTCGGCCTCGTCGCGACGAGCTTGGTCGACGTAGACGGCCAGCATCGACAGCAGCCGCTGCGCCTCCGTTATCAGCGTCTCTTCCTATAGATACAACGTCGTCGTTTGACACGACTGCCAAGACTGCTTTCTGTGCAACTGTATAGGCTTACTGAGCCCGCACAGCTAATCAAAAGAACAGAAACCGTATACTGTCAGTTGCGTCTGATACCATCCGATTTGCGGCGCATCGAGCGGGCGATGGTCAAACCCAACTAGCATGCGACGTAGGCCTACAAGTTACAACCCAAGTCAGCCGGATGGCCGGATCTTTTAGGCCTATCAGCCAGCGCACTTAACCAAATTAATCGAAGCCAAAGATTACGACTGACGATTTTTCAAAAACTTTGAGAGATTGTGCGCAACTAAAGAGTATGTGCTCGGGATAGATAGCGGATACGTACGCCAGCAATCCTGTTTTACGTGGCCTGTTGCTACGCAGAATTCGCCGTTTCTTCCCCACAGAACACTATGGGAAGAAACGACGAGTAGCTCAACCATCGTCGGCCCAAGCCTGCACATAGGCCTACCGTTTACCCATGAACGGATGGCCAGACTGAGTTGGCCTATAGGTGGCGTGATCCAGTTCCAAAAGGGTATAGGCCCTATCCGCGAACGGTCACTCGCCTATAGTTCGGCTCAACGTACAGGTGGGCCAAAAATGGCACAAAATTCTTATATGCCAATAACTTCATCAAATATTAACCGATTTTTAAAATTATTTTACTGATAAAATCAGCAAAAAATGTGTAGTAACACTAACACTAAAGATTCCACCACACCTCATAGGTGTCGTTACACTACCTTGTGAAATGTCTGACATCGCACTCAAGCCAGTGACGACAGTGACCAGTTGCGTGATCATCGTTGCTCAAGCCTGACATGTGGCTTCCAAACAGCTTGAAATTAAATCCCGTCGATTACGCTGTTTAAGGGGGGGCTCTTTCATGGATGGTTTATCAATGTTGACAATTTATGACAATTCTAGAGCACTGAGTGGGGCAAACTGTCGCAGCGTTTGGTTAATTGCGCCATTGGTCAGTGGCGTCGCTGGCTTGAGTGCATCATCCAGCAGCAAAGCGGACACATTGAACATTTGGTGTGAAAACTGCGAGATGTTGCAATTACTCTGGACAACAGCTGAGACAATAAACAGGTTGTTTTGTTGTTAATTTTTTAGAATGCTTTGTTACAGATATCGCCTTGTTTTCAACTGTTGCTTTTAAAAGCACTGATATTTCACTAATGTGTAGCGACACACTTGAGGTATGGTGGGAACTTCAGTGACAATGTTACTACAAATTTTCTCCTGATTCCGACAGTGAAAAGAGTTAAAAATCGGTTCACATTTGACGAAGTTATTGGTGTATAAAAATTTTGTGCCATTTTTGGCCCACCTTATATATCGTTCATGCGATCAACGCTGTTACCTTAAACTCAGCCGTCACGCAGTTTTTTGCATGACACTGTAGGCCTATAGGCTTATCTGCTGGTTTAAAATTACGGCCCTCTATTGAACTATACGTCAAAATACGAACCGTCGAATGGTGATGGAGACGTTCAACATGATACATAGGTGGGAAGCTCTTCATGCACGAGACTTGCTGATAAGTCTTTCCATAGCAAGCACATAGGCCTAGCATGGGTGGGAAGCCTTCCATGCGACATTGCTGGAGATGCAGCGCTGCGCAATGGCCTGAGGACTGCATCGACTCGGCGCATTGACGCAGATTCATCACGTGCTCTTCTCGATTTCCAAACCTATCTGCTACCTGCAATTACATACCGTACACACTATTAATTCGTTTATTCGCCACTATGACCACGCATCTGAAATCTAGAAATAGTTTAGTTAGCCTAAGCTTGCTGTTTTGTTTTAAATAGCTATTCGTGTAAAACTTACGTCCGAAATGTTTAACAATTTCTGCAAAAATTGGCAGAGTTTGCGCACTAGCCTGCATGTATAAAGCTGAAAAATATGTCGGCCAAGTGCCGACATACTATGTGGCCGTCCGCCTGACCATAAACTGCTTTGCGCAGCCCAAATCTTAATCCTGACTTGGGGGCGCTGAAAATGACGGACATGAAAACGGCGGATATCAAAATGTACAGGCATGAAATTGACGGACATAAAGTTAACGGACATGAAAATGCAAGACCTGTTTTAAGTGGCTGAATATATAGGCCTATATATTTAGTAGACTTCGGTTTATCATTGCTCACCTGTATAGCTTATTTTAGAGTGATGTTTTCGTAATATTTTATGCATTGCAACATATTATTATGCATATTATACAACTTACTTTGCTGTTGTGACTTGTGTTCTGTCGTTGTTTTAAAAAGAATTTCACACTGTATTGCAATATAATTTATTTTCAAACGATATAATATCTTGTCCACCAATTTTATGTCCGTCAATTTCATGTCCGTCATTTTTATGTCCGGTAATTTCATGGCTGGAAACTTGGTCCGTCAAATTCATGTCCGGCATTTTCAGTCAACCCCTTTACCCTGATCTTTGAATATTTGAGGTAAAAATTGGCGCACATATGGAATGTGTAATGTTTGCGTCAATGTAGTTTTGCTAAGCATTTTTGCTTTCGAGTTTGAAGGCTTAGACCGGAGCTAGTGGGTCAGACATACGGGGACAGACAGACGGGCGCGTAATGCTGCTTGTTAAGACGGCCGCAAAACAAAAGTAAGTGCCTGCCAACGACGGTTGCTTACTATTCGATCGAGAACATTTTGAGTGCGCAGCAGTGCTTTTTCAGCGGCAGCCAAGGTCGTTCTTCGGAAGTGGCTGGTGGAATCCGGACGCTTGTTTGTGAAGAGCTGCAGATCCTGCTGTTGAGACGAGACACACGGACAGTTCCAGCGCGGACAGACATTGCTGCCAGCAACAGCAGCAGCCTCCATGATGTCACGCCGCACGCTGCCAGCTGACGTCATCAGCATCACTGCAGTGCATACACAGCCAGTGGCGGTTTTAGACCTGGGCCTACGTTGTGCTCAGCTCTCTTCCCAGTTTTGTAGCCACTCATGATTTTTTTTGTAAATATAATACAAATATCTATTTTTTTGCGTTTTCAAATTTTAGAAAAGTGGGCAAATTTACGGCTTTCATTGAACATCCCAAAAACCAAAAGTGCTTTAGCTTCAGAGGGTTTTGCTCCCATATGACCCTCTGACCAAGTGCTTTGTGCCGCCCCAGATATTGTGGGCTTTAACCGCCACTGTGCACAACATTACAGAGAGCTAAGATATGTCCACTCGAAACAAACTAAAGTCATGGTCAGCGGCCGATTCAAGAAAGGAAGGTATATGAGCCGCTCTTCAAAACGGTTTTCGAAAAGTACTTTAAACAGTCTCAAAAAAGTGAGTGACTGACTGAGTGAGTAGTTTCTTAACGGCACATCAGCACAAAAAAGGCCATTGAGTGCCATACGTGGTTAAAATTAATTAAAAGCATATAATGTATGTATTAAAAGCAAAGTTAAAATACTTGTTAAGATCAAGGCTATTAAGCTAATGTAAAAACATTATATACGATTGTAAAAGTTGATATCTTTAACATAAGCGATGATGTTGCGAGATGCAACATTTTCAAAAACGTCCTTGAGTGTGTCCACTCCAAAATATCACTGACGTGCTGCACTGTAACGGGTGCAGTCTACCAAAATGTGCTTGACTGTGAGCGGAAAATGGCAAGCTTCACATACCGGTTGACTCTCTCCCTTTAGGAGATGAGAGTTTGTAAGTCTTGTATGACCAATTCGAAGACGGTTGATAAGGACTGAGTCGTAGCGGCTTAGTGATGAACTGATATTGCGACCAATGACCGGTTGCACACTGTGGAGTTTCTTTGATGTACACTGGTTCCACAGTTGTTGCCATTCTTTAACGCACAACTGGTTGACACAAGTTAACAAATCGCCAACTGGAAATCTCATGTTGGTGATGGGGACATCCAGTCCTGCCTTAGCGGCGATGTCAGCATCTTCGTTTCCTCGGATACCCACGTGGCTGGGAATCCAGCAAAAAGTTATAGATTTACCACTGTTAATTAGTTGGTTGTGACCCTTCAGGATTTTTAAGATCAGTGGATTTTCGACTTTGCAACTCTCAATCGCTTGTAAGCTGGACAAAGAACAGTTACTCGTGTGACTGATGTCAACAAAATAGGCTCAAGTTCCTGTTCGTTTCGTCCAAGCCTATAGACAGCATTCTTTATATTGTTATACAAACTGCTAGCTTGAGATTGTCTTTAGACTGTAGTTGTGCAACCAAATAATAAAAAACACTGCTTTAATGTATAAAAGTCAAATTTTTGTCGACAAGAGGCGCAAAATTGGCCAAAAAAATTACAGGTACCAATATGAGTTAATAAAATGCGTTACTTTTACGCATAAATAAAAAAATCTTTTAGATCTCTTCCTAGATCCGCCACGCCATTAATTTATACGACGCCTCAAATTTGCTTGTGCAATACAACTAGGCCTAAACAAAATCGCATGCAACAAACCTAAAACTTACAACTTTGTTTTACAACTTTGTTTTAGTTCTATCGCAGAAGTGGCGTCGCCGTCGGTTTTTCTCATTGCATTAATTAATCTTTAATTTGACAACTTTTAGGCTCTAGCTAGATGGCATAGGCTATACGACCTAACTATGTCGAAATTGTGGACGAATAGGTTATGCTTACAAATTGGGAACTTTTGCAGACAGTGTAAATCAAACGAACGTCTTTTTAATTTGGGTCAATTTCGAAGTACCTGTAGACCTATAGAACAGGAATGACAAACGATGTTATAGTTAATGCCTTACCTATGACAGTGGCAAACTTCATCATCGTTGGCACATCAGGAGCAAGCGCTGCAGAGTTTGCATCTTCCTTTGCTGCTCAGCATCTTTATACAAACATGAGGTCAACGTTTAACGGGGGTGTGTTAATGACATTGTTGTCACTATGCCGTGCCGTGATGGTAGTGTACAGAAGACAACGCCAGTACGGTACAAATTGTCGGATCTGCGGTTACATGCCGAGGCTCGTGTAGGATAGGCCTACGTAGACCTACGATACCTGACGCAGTGTCGGATAGTAGGCCTACAGGAACGGGCAAACGGCGCGGAGGGCCGTATGGGAATAACCAAAGTTAACTAGAAAGTTCTTAGCTAGTAGTTTAATTAATTTTTTTTCAGTTAGATCAATATGTAATTGAAATAAAATAAGTCATTTAGCTGAGCAGTAATTTAATTTGATTATATTTTTAGCAACAAAAGAGCTTAATTTAAAAAAATGGTTGAATCACTCGTACAATTTTTGACTTAAGATATCATTAAACTGCTGCAGTAAATTGAAGATAGCAATTTTCAACAAAGAGTAGAAATAAATTTATACATTAAACCATTGTCTTCTATATTCATTCATTAACTTTTTTTACTTTTCAAGTGTTTAAAACGTTTAGATTAGGCCTATTCTTAAAATAATAATTTACTTGTAGCAAATATCAACAGCATTTGTCGTTTTAGACTTGTTTAAAAACAAATTTGATATAAACGTTCTCCAGCGCAGATAACTTTTAAGATAAGTTTAACTTTAGTTTTAAATTCAGGCTACTATTTTACAATTAAAATATACCGGTTTCGATGAACCAAAATACTCAAAAGTGGACTAAACTGCATGTATGACTCAGATGTTTGCCACTTTTGCCGTATTTTAAGGTGCCCAGAACCCCACATGTCTAAATCCGGCGGCCGTAGCGCGTTGTGCGTGGCTGGACGTCATCAGTCGCGAGGACAGACGACGACGCGACTCAACTCGACACTGTCATTGCCGACTGCAGGCGACGGACAACTTGCTGAGACGTGCTTATTTAGCCTACTGACACCTGCCCGTTGCCCGTTCTACTTCTGCCGACGTGTATACCTATAGTTGTTGTTCTGTGTAATAGTTCCGAAGAATCTACGATCATCGTCACCGTGTGTCTGCATGACGTCATTATGTGTCGAGACTTTGGAGTAAAAATATTTGTGCATCCACGTCATAACAAAAAAAAGCGTCACTGCGAAATATGCCCTATCCAGTTGCAATTTTAGGGTGTATAAATTGGGTGTGATGGGATGGGGTTCTACACCGTTCTAAGGGATGGAGCAGTGTCCCCTTCTCGCCATAATGGGTTTGGGTTAACACTGTAAGAGCTATGTTTTAGTGACAAACAATCAGTGCATGGAATGAATGGAGATAGATAGGCCTATTAGAAATTAATACGTCGTGCATTCATTCGCGGGCCTAATCTATTATTCTTCTTTTAAAGGGTGTGATGCAGTCCAACTGCCCTGGGTGGATGGGCTATGATAAGGGTGTCTATGAAATCGAATTGGCTAATTCCGTCGTATCCAATGCCTGGAAATGTCGCTGATTGGCGATATGGCAAACGTTTGTAGCCTTCGACATGGAAATTGAAAATTTGTTTGTGGTCAAGCGGTGGCTTTAGCCATGACCTTACTGTGTTTAAATAGAACTAACAGCACTAACGATAACTTTAGCATTTGTATCGCGAAAACATAGGAGAATCGACTTTTTGACCGTGGCGATCTCGTAAATTAAAAACAACCCATTTGACGACTATCACGAGCAGAATAGCAACAAGATAACTAAAGCTGTAAACACAGAATTATGAGTAGTGGCGTAGACAAGGGGTGGGAACCACGGCCCTCAAATTCTCCAGACAAAACATAAGCGTGCGTTAAAACTCCACTAAATTTGTTATTTTCGTCAGTTTATTCTACGAGAATTAATTAAAACTGTTCCCATTCCGGCCACATTTCATCTGCTAAAGCTGAAATGCACCAAATTCGACTTCAGCTGGGGACCCCACTGAGGGAGCTCACAGCGCTCTTCCAGACTCCATAGCTAAATTTTAGGTGGTCGTACTTCTAAAAGAAGCGAGGGGAGGGAAGAGAGAAAGACAGGGGAAAGTGGACAGGTAAAATGGGAAAGAAAGAAAGGGGAGAAAGGAAAGGGGAAAGGGAAAGGGAGATGAAGCCCCCTGCAGTTAAAATTTTTGGCTACGCCACTGTATATTAATAGACCTGTCGTCAAAATTTCAATAGTTTTTGACGCCAGCGTGCAGTGACGTAGCTATAAATTTTAATTGGGGGCCTCGTCTCCCTTTCCCGCTTCTCCCCTCCTCCAATTTGTGCCTCCTTTCCTTTCTTTTTCAAAAAAGCTTGTCTAGCGTGTAAATGGTTGCAGATAGGCACAGCCATGCTGCTTATCATAACAAGCACTGACGACGAGTTTCTTACGAATGTCAACATCGATGATCTTGAATGATTTTGAACCCAAAATATATTGATTTTAAGTGATTTTTGGCGATTTTTGGCTGCAAAAGAGTCAATTGCGACGAAATTGATGGAGATAAACTAAGATTATCTCCGATCGAACTGCTATAGGCTTTCGCGCGTTTTGTGAGCATTAGCTCAATTTTTTGTTATTATTCTTTTTGCCTCCAACGCTGCGGCTGCTGCGTGGCAACTTGCGACACATTGGAGACAACAGCTGGTGATGACACCTGGCGAATCGAAAGTTATTACACGGCCGTTCCAATAGGCCGCATTACGCGTCTTCCGATATTCGTCTGTTCGTCTGTCCGACCCGTACAGGCTACAGCATCCTAAGTTGAAAACGCAAAGGCCAAAATTGATGTGACCGTTACCGGCAGGAGTACGCTAACCGGTGTGTTAATTTTTACGCGTGACAGCAGGAACTGCTATGGCGCGTCTTAGCCATCGCAATTCTGTCTGTCTGTTCGTCACACGGGTGGATCAGTCGAAAACGGTGAAAGCTAGGATCTATGATCTATGAAGGTCTATGAAAGCAAAATATAATCTGCGATGTTGTTCACTAATATGAAATCGCTTAATGCCTTTCAGATGACACGAAAATCATCGAACGTCCTTGGATGATCTTGAGGGGTCATTATAAGTCATTGCGCACTAGTGTGGCTAAACGGTACGTCGTAGGGGTCGACGATGGCGACTTCCTATAGACTGTCATTAGTAACCATGCATGTCTCTTATCTGTAGCGGTTTTGCTGCAAGTTTAAATGCACAGTTGCTGCCGGTGCAGCCATCACCAACGTATGCCGAATTACAGTATCGTATTTTACCGATTACCATTTATTGTAGCGTTCGATACAGTAGTGGCACCATAAAGTGTATGAAACTGTAGTCACTCTGGGAAATTGCTATCTTTTCGCGACCGCAAGTGGGACGCTAGCCTTCGCATAGGCATATACAGGTTGAGCCAAAAAAATGACACCATTTTTGTACACTTTATAATTTCACCAAATATTAACCAATTTTCAAAATTTTTTCACGGTCAGAATCAGGAGACAATCTGTAATAAAACTATCACTATAGATCTCACCACTCTTTAAGTGTGTGGTTACACTACCTTGTGAAATATCAGACGACGCACTCAAGCCGGCGACACCACTGTCTAGTTGCGTGATCAACGTTGACCGAGCCTGTCATGTGGCCCCCTAAACAGCCCGGACTTAAATCCAGTCAGTTATGCAGTTTGGGATGTTCTTTAACAGACGGCTGGCCCATCAATTTTGACGATTCACGACAGTCAACCAGCTGAAGCAGGCGATCGTCGCTGAGTGGGGCAAATTGGCGCAGCATTTGGTTCGCGCCATTGGTCAGTGGCGTCGCCGTCTTGATGCGTCGTCCAGCAGCAAGGCGGACACATTAAACATTATTTTGACCTAAAAACTGTGAGATACGTGTAGGCCTATGACTTTTTAGACAATAACTAAGACAACAAACACGTTGTTCTTGTTGTTAATTTCTTAAAATGTGTTGTTGCAGAAGTTGTCTTGTCTTTAATTGTTATTCTTTAGACACTGACATTTCACAAAGTATAGTGTACTGACACATTTGAGGTGTGGTGGGATATATTGTAATAGTTTTATTACAAATTGTCTTCTGATTCTGACAGTGAAAAAAAATTTTGAAAATCGGTTAATAATTGGTGGAATTATAAAGTATACAACAAATTGTGCCATTTTTTGGCCCACTCTGTATAGACGGTAGGCTACGGTTGATGGCCGGGCGTAGCGGTAACGCGTTTCATTCGATCAACGAAGTTACTGTACGCCGGACCGGGTTAGTGCGAAGGGTGACTGCCTGCGGGCAAATAAACCATCTCGGTATGTAACCAGCTGTTTATGTCAACTCAGCTTTCCATCCTTCCGGGGTAGGTAAATCGAGTACCACCCTATCTGGCTGGGGTTAAGACGAGGCGCGTTAACCTATGTCGGGTGGCAGGTAACACTGTGTGATCCCATATGGCAGGTGACGCTCCGTAGCTATGTGAAAAGTTCAATCTTCTAAAGTGCTATATTTTTACCTTTAGGCCTACCTTTACTTTTACGCAATACGGTTGGCCCACCGTTGCGACAGCTGGGCTTTTTGTCAAAAGTATGATTTAAGCCTATTTCAGCAGTGCGTATAAATAAACATAAAATAATGCTGATCGAGTCTGTGAGTTTAGTACTGTTGATCGTTAATCAAATAATCATGCAAAAAGCGGAATGTTTAAAACTTGTAAATAATAACAATAATCAGATTAGTATAGCGCTATTAGGTCGTGACTTCAAAAGTTCAGACGAGCTGAAACTGTTGAAATGCAACTAATGGTGGAGTTAGGCCTACGCCTAAAAAACTCGGGCTTCCACACAAGACCACAACAATAGGGACGAGAAAAATTATCTGTTTTATTTTATAACGTTCCGTGTAATATTATTATAATACACAATAGCTGATAGAAACACAGTGACACACTAAAGGATATCTATGAGAACTAGCAGACTAGACGCAAACGGTTTTGTTTAAGAGAACAAAAACTGCACCAGTATTTTTCAGATGTCCAATAAAAATTTTAAAGAGTTTTTTTAGAGACGGACGGCAACGGGAAGCACATGATTTTGTTTACGCCGAAGTTTTGTCGGTCGACTGTCTGGCGCGTTATGCAACATAACACAGCGTGTGTTGGATAATGCGTTCTGTCAGCAATTCAGCATAGAGCGAGTTGCGCGTTGGTTGATGAATGGCTCCGTTGAATGGGTTCCGTCATTTTGTCGTCGATTGTCTAGAAGCAATCCATTTCACTAATTCGGCAGACGTCGAATTACAGCGGATCAAAGTGAAGATGTTTGCGCGAACGATTGTTGTCTACAATGTTGCCGATGTCATGTCCGCCCAGCAGCACGTGTCGGTCTAAACTTAGTTGCCGACAGTCATGCAGTGTCCCATTATAGGATCGTTCCCAGAAAAGTTTCTCACGACCGACAATTTACCGGCAAAAATCCGCCCGGGCTGCCGCGCGGCCGGTCGGATTTTTACCGGTAAATTGTCGGCAAGGGAGACTTTTCTGGGGGGCGATACTATAATGGGGAGACTTTTATGGGGCTGGCGATATTTTAATAACGGGGAGACGTGTCAAATCCGTGATTATCTCTTCCCGAGCGGATTTTTCATGGGGAAGACATTTTAATGTGACACCGGCAAGTGGAGTAATACCATGCAGGAGGTAGCTCGTGCCATACACACGACCAGACTGCAAACCTCCCGCTGCTTGATAGCGCTCGCCGCTGACAGGAACAGCTACCGCCCGCGCCGCCGACGACCGCAGCTAACAATTATCGATATTTACCTAATCGTCTTATCATGGCGTTAGTGTGGCAGCGGTTATCAGCGAGTCTTTGTCTGTCGAACATATCGCGACGCGTGATTTGTGAGCCGCGCGCATTAGACCTAATAGCCGCCGACGCCGAGCAGCTTTGTTTTACAGATGCCAGCAGTGATAAAACCGACAACGACGAAGCGGGCGAGTAATGCGATCGCGATATACATACACACTGTGGCGGTCTATAGCATGATATAGACTTATAACTGCTGCTGCTGCTGCTGCTATCACTTTTTCGCGACTGGCTCGCGTTGTTCTTTGCCATGAACCGTCTGTCCGTCTACAGGTCCGTCGGTCGTTGTCGTTGTCGGACTATTAGTCTAATGTTAGTCTAACCGTTCCAACTTTCACTGCCAGGATACCATTACACCGGTACCGCGGCTAATGCGCTAAATACGTCACTTCCTTTCAGAGTTTATTTACAGTATACAATGTCTGACAAGGCGGCTCAAAACACTGCATTAGATGGCACGCGTGTGTTTTCGATACAGTCGCTCGGAAACATTATTATTATTATTGATGACTGATGAAGATAATAACCATATTCAGAAATCATGTTTAAAAATATTCATAACATCCGCACCAAATTTGGCATAAATCAATGTCATTTGTTCTTAGCATTAAATTGTAGACCTAATTTATTAAAATCAATTTTAGAACATGAAGTGGCGCAATTTAGTGAAAGACAATAACCATGCCAAGCATTTGTAGGTTTTGCAGCTGAAGATCGTGCTTTCGAAAGCACCTTCAGACGACCTTTCAATTTCCTACGGACTTTTATAAATGTCCAAATCACTTTCATGACTGCACGTCAGCTCCTCCACAAGTTCGATATTTTCCGAAACGAAATTTCGACGTGCGAACTGATCGCAAACGGCCACTACCTCCAGGACGTTCTGTCACGCCAGTGGAATTAATTTTGTTCAGCAGCCGGTTCGGCACGCTTTCCTGACCTAAGCCTAATTTTACCCGAAAAAAAAACATTTTCAGCAAACGACGTGAGATCCAGTTCTACAAAACACAATACAATTTTTCAATATTTTAATATATAAATGCAATCGTAGTTTACTAGACAAACTGCTACGAAAGTCACATTCAAGTACAAGTAAGCAACAAACGTAAAACATTAATCAGCGCGCGATCGTCTTTTCTGATCTTTCTCATATTTAACGAAAGTTACGAAACAATATAATCGTCACTTATTGTGGCTACTGTCATTTCCTGGTTGGCGACATTTAAAAAATGATCCAAATAAATTATGATTTAATGATGAGTTGATTTGAGCCAAATTTGGCGCCGATCTGGTTTCGCCAGTGGCTTAAATAGGCTACTTGTAATTTAAAGTTATAAGCCGTAAAACAAAGTGTCCCCGCTTTTAGCCTGCTTTGTGTGAACGTGAAACCCTGCAGCAACATACACGTTAGACTGTCAAGCAAGCCTGTCAGCGAATAGCCGCAGTATCATGCACACAGAAAACCCTTATAGTCTTTGAGTATAACCTTGAAATTCAATACGGTTCTAGAGGTTGTCGAAGTTCATGTTTATGCAAAATTTCGTCATACATGTGGCGGTTTAGCCTATATGAGTTATCGCAATAACAGAAAAAGAAAGAAAACAAGAAGCGGGCGGCTGTCCTTAAAGTGGCCCGACCGTATCGCATATATCCGAAGACCAGTCGCGGAAAGAAAACGATTTCCCAGAGTCACTATCCAATACACGCTATGGTGATGCTGCTATATATGACGCTTAGTGCATGCTAGGATACGATACGGTGTTATTCAGCGCACATGTTTAATAGCTTCAGGCAGAAACCTTGTGTTCAAAATTGCGGTCAAACCGCTGCAGATAAAGACATGGTTACGATTGACAGTGTGTATGAACTTGGCATCGCCCTATTTAACGTACCATCGCCGACACCCTACGACGTACTATTTAGCCACAACACATGCGTTACAGACGACGACAGACGACAGACAGACGACACATCGTACTTAAGACTCGACCCAGCGGTCCGCCAAAAACTGAGCGACGATGCTGAAAACAATGCTGCGGCGCTGCCAGTTGTTTTATTTTATCTTTTGTTTATTTCACCTACACATTTGCTAGTGCCATTTGTAAGTCGTCGCGTCGCCGACAGTTTAAAGTCAGTCGCAGAGCGACGCCACTCATTCAATCGTCTCTCTTATCTTCAACATGCTGATGACGCTGCTGATGAAGACGTAGATGCTGCTGCTGCAGGCGAGTCGAGTCGAGTCGATCTGAACAGACGGCTGCTGCTGCTGCTGCTGCTTTAGCGATTACATTTCTAAGTGCATATCAGCGTTGGCATGATCGGGGGTAATAATAGCGGTCGTAGATTTCACGCGGCGAAATTTATACGTCGACCCGATGACAGACAGTGGCCGTTTGCAGGCCGAGCGAGCATCATTGTATAAGTGATTCGACTGACTGACGACCGGCATATCGACCTTCATAGCTATAGGCTGAGCTGTATTATTAGACGGGCGATCAGATATGATGAACGTACACATGTAAATGCATGCACGCTTTGTAGCATAAATGCGATAAATAGACGCTGGATAAAAATTGTGATCTTTTTTGCTTGAAACCTGATTGAATAAATCCGTTGTTTCACGATCCAGTCTTTTTCGTATATTCCTCAAATTTTGCCTTTATATGTTAAGGCTTACCAGAGTTAGTAAATTTAAAATACAGAATAGGCCCTATATCATCTTTTTACCAGCAACGCTGAAATATTTCAAGTCATCGTCATGTCATCAATAAACACTAAACCAAAAGTTTAACTATTAAAAATTTTTAAAACGTAAGAACTGGATAAACGTTAAAATGCGTTTACTGGTAATAAAAATACATTTAGAATTGAATGATTCGATTGATTCGTTTATTATGTTCGGCAGCATATGCTAGACACTAATAGATGTTATTAGATAGACACTGCAGGCTACATAAAAGTTTACAATAAAACACAATACCGTGCACAATCACGAAATAAAGCAAAAAAGTCAATAAAATCGTCATTAGAATCGTCATCAATGTTCACCGGAAAAGTGCGCAGCGCATATGTGACAAACAATCCTTTATTACAATTATGCTTTCTATAATAACGGCGTGAAATGGAAGAGAAATGTGATTATAGGAATCATGCAGATTGAAATCCAATTATATCGGCATCTTTATTCTGCAATAGCCTCTAAATATAACCGCCGCTTGCGACGACGTTGCAGAGGATGCGTAGGGACAACATTTTTTTTGTCTGACGCGACAAAGTAAAACGTGCATTCAACATCTGCTGCTCATAATAATGATAGAGCGAGAACAGAGTGAGCACGCAACCCAAGACACCGTGTGCATTAGTGACGGACAATAACTCAGTTTCAGTCGCTGTTAATTGGCCGTAAATTGGCATCGAGTGTCATAGATGATGCATGCTGCAGTTAGTGATGACGACCTGAACGCATCACCGCTATACATACCAACTAATAAACTGAAATGCTAGACGTATATAGCTCTGTTAAGTCTGTTTATCTTATGCCCTGTCAAGACGCTGTTTTGCTTCCGTCGCCAGCGAGCGGCGCTACTGAAGATGCTATACAGCGATGTCGGCGGCGTGATGTGCTTTGTGTTAAAGCTGAGGTGTGACTGATGACAACACCAAAGTGTTGAAACTGCGTTCACTTTAGTCTCGACCAGTTTTGCTAATCTGTTGAATTTTTGTTTCCATTTCTTCAAAGCAGAGCATGCATTTTTTGACTTATGGGACGAACTGGTGTCACACGAGAATGACTAAACAGCCGAATTGAAGCAGGCCTACGTCTTTTGGGCGAACTTTCCAATTTGAAAAAGTTGATGTCTGAGTGTATAGCTTTTGATCAACTCGACCCACCGTGCACAAGTCTTGTCTGGTTTACTTGCGACATACAACATGTAGCCGAAGATAAAGTTGGACATGCAGCTTGGGTGGTTTCTGTTGTTTCTTGGGTGCGGGCGGACACATTGGGTGATGTAGGACAGTTGTTGAAGGCAAAGACGGCGTCAGGCCGACAGTAGCATGGGCGCTCTTATACGCATGTTGCTGGTGATAATTAGGCTTACTTTTGGCCAGTTTACTGCGATTCTGGAAATAATTTTATTGCGAACATGCTTTTGGCTGTAACAGTAAGTCGCCGCATAGTTTCACTCGGTAGTTGCACGCGTCTTATCGATAATTTAATCACGAACATTAGGATGTCTTCTCCACAAAACATTATACGGTCGATAATGTCGCGGTCAACACTTCATAACAATTCGGCTCCGCGAAAAAAGCGCGACGCCCCTCGCCAACAACTTACCGCTGACGACTGACGCACTTATAAGCGTGTCGTAAATTAGACGATTAATAGCAGTTTGAACGGACGCGGCTGCTGCAGTGGCAGATGACGTATGATGTCCAGACAGGACGTGCACGTGGGTGGGTGTGCGGTGCACCTATGACGACTGTGACTGTATGTGCCAAGGTGTTGGATTGGCTGTCATCGGCAACAACACACTTAGGCCTACACCTCTCTGCTGCGGAGGCTGACGGCTTGCTATACACACACCAAAGATGGACCGATGTGTAGAAATGTCGATGTATCGTTTCGATACCGATATTTCGAGTAAACCGAAATTAACTATATTATCATCATTGTCATCATCAGTGATTATCTGGAAGCAGGCTAATGACCTCTATTTCCGTTCAACATATTCATGCTACAGACGAATTGCAACAAAAACTTAATTAATACTATCAGTATCATGACTTTCCAGTTTTCCAGTGTTACATGTCGGATTTGTAATTATAACAAAGATCTAGCGACTGCCTGATATAAATGTACGAATATCGCGCTATAGTCCGACAAAACATAACATAAATCTGTGAAAGCTCCTGCATAGAATGATAGTACTAAGCCTAACTATATAATACAATGCATATATTTTAACTAAGTTTTATGTGATATTCTAACATGAAATTATGTACTAAAACTGCGCAAATAAACAACAGAATTATTAATGTATTTATTAATGTATTGAACATGTTAAACAAACTTATCAATGCTTACTTACTTTTAAGATATCGATATCGCATGAAAAAAAAATGTGAAATCGCCCCATCTCTAGCGCAGACGCTGTACCCAGCTGGCGTCTGTGTCACTCGCTGGTCGTGGGTCAGGGGTGAACTGGGTCAGGTCGCTCGCCAGAATGACCTGAACTATATGTGATGTGACCCTTACTTGATTTCACGCGTCACATGACAACTTTCAAATGTCACTCCACTTCAGCCTCATATATTGACACACTCTATTGTTCTGTAGAGCTTATCTTTATCACTGTTTTGTCGTAATTTAGCATCTCTGCAGATGACTTGAAATAGTTGGCATCATCATGCTATGAATTTTCCTGCAGAGTCTGCATTTTAGCAACGTCAAGTGTCTCTTAATATTTGGGTATTAATATACGCCTACTTTCAAAAGTTTTCTCTGGGCAATCAAGATGAGTGGGTCCCTCGTGCATGTTCGACACGGTCTGTCTGCGAAATTGCGACCCCAGGCAGTGTTTGAATTGCCGGGGGATTGGGGGTTAAACCCCCCAACTGTTTTCTCAACCCCCTTAACACACTGTCAAATTATGTACAGGGGGGGGGGGTAACTATATACTATACACATACGATTTACGTCACAAATTTGGTCAGTCTCCGACCATCGAATAGTTCAACCTCCCAGCTAATTTTTCACAATTCAAACACTGCGACCAGGTTTATGAACCTAATCTTTTGGTGAAAACTGTCCATTTCGTGCAGTTTGCTTTTAAATTTGATGTGATAAACTCAACTTTTGAACCGCTATGTCTGCAGCAAAGTGCATGGTATAATGGGTGCTCTATCTATAGTTTACACTGGAGTGTGTTCACATAAAAATGCGACATCGAAGGAGGAGTGAAAATATGGCTATACGCACAGCTCGCGCTGGCAGACGTCAAATTCGCTTCACCGAAAATTCCAATTACGATCCTATATAGAAGTATCGACCATGGCGTGTACAGATGCCGTTGCAGCAGCACTGATGGCATACAAGCCTATTGCGGCCTATAGGCCTAAACTTGAATAATGAGCTAGATTAGTGTCCAAAACTGACAAGTGCAGTAAACGATCGACAAAGTGAGTGACGTTACGTTTTGGAACACTGTTGGCCACTCAATGTAACTGAACGTTATACAATGAGTGGTAATGGTTTCGACGAAGCACGTTCGGCCGTCAGGCCTTCGCTGTTGGAGGTCCGATGGCTTGGAACTCATCACCGGAAATCTCCGCGATCCATCGCTCTGCAGCAGTATATAGCCTTAGGCGCGGCTTAAAAACTGTTCTGTTCGTGAGATACTAGTGTACTGCGCAATATAGATGCGTCATGCTTCATGATATTGATGTAAATCAAATGTTGACATTGACATTGACATAATGTCCACAATCGTGTTGAGCCCTAACTTCCGCTGCAGCATTAAAAGAAGCAGTTGACTGATAGGCCTACATCATCATCATCAGTAGCAGCAGCAGCAGCAGCGGGAAGGTATCGCTTGGCGCCGCTGAGTAACGCCAGCAAGCAATCAGCTGAAGAGCGTGACGGATTAGGCCTAATCGGCGTACGCGCTAGCGAGCCCGTGTAGCCTACTGATGGCTTCCAGACCAAGTGGCTTGCTGGAGCCACCGCACCAATAGTCGCTAGAGGGCGTGGCTTGCACTACATCGCTCTCAGCTGAAACAGAAACTACGAGCAACTATCAAGCACAATAACCGGGCATCTGACGTCGCTATCATAACTGTAGCAATTCATAGGCTGACAACTTGCCGAAACTACCGTCCCCACGTCGTGCGTTACTGAAAAGTCTCCGGACTTTTTTTAAATTCGTGGGTCGTTGATCTCTGCAATATTATCCTGAGTCATATCGGTTGAGACAGACTATACAGTTGCAGAAACTGGCGAGACCGGCGATAAGCCCACGCACAGCCTACGTGAAAGCGCCGACGACAACAACAACTTACTGAAGATAATGACCGATAAGTCGGAACGGAGTCATTCGCTGTCGAGCATGACGTCACATCCGGTCTGCGTGACGTCATCAGCGGCGACGCTGTCGTTTGGCATCAGCGCCATTCTAGCGACGACGTCATCATCGACGTCATCTCAGAGCAAGTTACTGGCGGGCCTGCGTCATCAGAATCAGAACTATAACGCTGCTGCTGGTGGTGGGGGTTCAGTGAATCTGTCGTACGGCTCGGCACTGACTGCAGCGGCAATCGTCGCCGCTGAGCGAGCTTACCTCTCATCCGCCGCAGTCGCAGCAGCCGCCTTTCATCACCAGTCATCCTCAACATCATCATCCTCATCATCGCTGTCATCATCAGATGCGGTGGCGCTGTGGGCGGCGGCAGCAGCAGCAGCAGCAGCAGCAGCAGCGCAGCAGCGACACACGTTCTTACCTGCAGCTGCCGCACTGATGACGCCAGACCACGTGACGTCAGCAACAGACCACGCCGCGACAACACCGACTGAATGCACGCTCATACCGCCGCCGCCCGCCGCCGCCATCTTCCCATGGATGCAGGAGAGGAAGGACCGGCTCTGTGGTGCGTATACTGCAGTATTACACCGTGTCTTATTTTTGAATAACTCCGTGGAGCATTGGCCGATTTTAGTAATTCTCGACACGCAACATCATGAAGAAACTTGACGTAAGTGATAAAAGTTTTGTCCACGTTACCTTAATACTGTTGCTACACTACGTTGTGAAATGCGGAAGTCGTAGTTTGGCCGTTTGCAACGATGAATATATTCATACTAGACATACGCATGCGTCGGCGCAGTTACTGTTTTAAGATGGTGTTTAGAGCAGCATGCAGACAACAAACAGTCGATGCTAAAAAGTTACAGTTCACGAGGGTTTCTTAAGCATTAAGGTGATGTGGGCAAAACTAATGTCGTTTGCGTCAGGTTTCTTTGTGATGTTGCTTGCTGAAAATTGTTGTTTAAAAAATAACACTGGCACAGTTTTTTTTTGTTTTGATTTTACGTCAGTCGCTATTAAGTGAAAATAGCTGTCACATTGTATTTGTAGGTCTGTATTAAACCGAAATGTTTCTACTAATCAGCAGTCAAATTGAAGTGACAAGTTGCAATGCAAAAGTAAAAAGTCTGCAAATCACCGAAAATAGACGACAAGGCGTTAAAAATTTTTGTACTTTCGGTTGCCACCCGTTTGTAAAAAAATCTTTATTTCATTTCATGTATAGATATCGCCAAATTATTTTATTCGTGTTGTTTATTGAAATTACGAGACAATGTTATAAATGAAATATCGTTGATTTATGCCAAATTTGGTGCCAATCTGTTTAACACTTCTAAAGTTACAAGACGTAAAACAAAGTGATCTTGTTTTTCCAGCCATTTTGTATATTCAGTATAACTAAACGACTATGCTTTACTTTTGAGTTCGGTGAATCTGTTTTAAAGATGTACTGTATAGTTGGACATTTAGATTCTGAAAGTATGTACATAGTGCAACAACAGATTTTACGTGAGGAGGTAAAATTTTATCTTTTGTCATCCGCAGTTTATCTACAAATGCAGCTGCGAAATAGTAATTAGAATTGGTCTCTGTAATCTATATGTAACAACTTTTTTAAACAATGAAAGTAGCATTTCTTGTGTGCATAGTACATTGTACATACTTTGACGTTTTCGTTTATTAGCCGTCTAAATATAGTAATATGATTTAGATGAAAGATGAAACTTTTACATATAATTGACAGTACACGCGTGTCTCAATAAAAACGTGCCACTTTTATTTTTTGAATAACTTCGTGATACATTGGCCGATTTTGATAATTTTTAGCAAGCAACATTAGGAAGAAACTTGACGTAAAATACGCTAGTTTGGCCCACCTCACCTCATAACCGTTTCCACACTACCTTGTGAAATGCATGCAGAAGTCAAAGTTTGGCCGTTTACACAAATGATTTCATATACTGGGGAGAGTATGCGTAGTCTGAGAAAATACTGGGACCACGAAATCTTTAAAAATTTGTTACATATTTAACATTAATCATATTCAGATCGTACGTTGAGGAATTGAAATGGTGCATCAACAGCGAGTGAGCTGCTCTGGGTCGCGCGTTATTGATTGCGCTGTCAGCGAGTCGCGTAAACGTCCACCGTTTGCGTTCGTGCTGAAGGAAGACATTTTGAGTACATGCAGTAATAAAAAATAATGTGATGTAACACGCAAGACTTTCTGGAGATAATAGCTGTTACTTGTGTTTGTCGCTATTCAATTAATCATTTCTGAGTCGACGCATGTGCTACCCATTTTAAATTCATTGTTGTAAACGGCCAAACTACGACTTCTAAATTTCACAAGGTAGTGTACTGTAGCAACAGTATTACGGTGAGGTGAGTGGTACTATAGTTTTTTTACGTCAAGTTTTTTCTTGATTTTGTGTGGCAAAAATTATTAAAATCGGCCAGTGTTTTACGAAGTTATTTAAAAATAAATGTGGCACGTTTTTTTATTAAGACACGATGTTCAACTACAGTACAGATCGAACCTGCAGCTTGTCAGCTTCAGAAAAATCTTAGACGCTTTTTCGGGAAAATCATCGTATTATATGCTGTGTGTTATTAATTCGACCCGATAAGATAATTGAGTGATTTGTGTTGACGCATGCAGGCGCAGGAAGAAGGATCGGTCACCCGTACCAGAACCGAACGCCGCCGAAGCGCAAGAAACCTCGGACGTCGTTTTCACGCCTACAGATCATCGAGCTGGAGAAGCGGTTTCAGCGACAGAAATACTTAGCATCCGGCGAGCGCTCGGCACTGGCCAAGACACTTAAGATGACCGACGCACAGGTCAAGACCTGGTTCCAAAACAGACGGACTAAGTGGAGGTATAGATGTGGTCAATGTTTGAATTGTGAAAAATTAGCTGGGGGTTAAACTTTTCGACAGTCAGAGCCCAACCAAAATTGTGATGTAAATCCTATGTATATAGTACATAGCTGACCCCCCGGTGCATAATTTGACAGGGCGTTAGGGAGCTAAAGAAAACAGATGGGGAGGGAGTTTAACCCCCCAACCACCTGGCAATTCAAATACTGGATGTGATTATAGACTAAACCAAACTACAGTATATATAAATCGGCATTTTTGTTTTCGAGCTTTAGAACAGACGGACGGACGCAGGGACGAGCAAGACCAGTAATGCGGCTTAGCAGGACAGCCGCTTAACAAAAGTAGCACATTTAATTGAATACAGTTAAGTAAATAAATAAACAAAGATCAAAGTTGCTATTATTATATTTGGTTGTACATTTACCTCACTAATCTAGGCCGCATAATGCACTCTTAACACACGTCTGTATAATGTGTGACAGCGACGCGTTATACGTGCTTAATGCACATACACTGATGAAGATCATATTATCACACCTATAATATACAGAACGATGTTTAATATTGCTGTCTGCTGTACTGTTAGCCTAATGTGAGTGGCAGACACCTATTAGACACAACTGGCGCAACATCATTGATAGGTTATTATGAGGTAATTAGATGTGACGTCACGCACGCGCTGATGCTGGAGCCAATCAGCTCGTCTTGTCTCTGCGCACACCGCACAGTGGCGCCAAATGAACGGCGTATTAACGTAATTTGCTGAGTGCAATTCCGGCACAGACTGAGCCGCGATTGACACTGTACAGATCAGCTTATGGCTGGCTGCACGGTACACTGTCATTGCATTTACACGCTCGCCCGCGCAGTGTGGTGTAGGCCTACAGACGCACTGAGTGTTATGAATTACCCATTTTGTCTTATTGAGTGATGAATGTTACTTAGTCACTTGCAGATCTGTTCTTATCGACGCTCGAACTCGCTGCGCCACTATAAGCTTACGAAGTGTTTAACGGATGTGCGTAAAATGAAGCGCGCATGCAGCACAAAAGTTAAAATTGCAGTCACGAAATTTGTGAGTTTTCTAAAAACAAAATTAACGAAAAAAATTCACGCTGTGCATGAAGTGTTGTTCTTTTTACACGAAACTGCACAACATGCGTTCGTCGTTAGTGCTCTGTCCGGTCCCTTTGGGTTTCTTAGCGCTCTCCCGAGAGAATGGCTAGAGGCAGGAAAGGATGCTACACAAGAATTGTATGGGGAGAAAAAATATCTTATTGCCTTGCCTATATACTATACTTTGCACTAAAAACTTGGCGGAACCAGTAAGAAATTAGAAGTTCAACGACAACAACACGCAGTTCGCTTATCGGTATATAAAACATAGGCCTCTAAATGCAGCAATCTGCCAATCGTTCCCTCGCATTCAATTGTCTGTTTCCACTACTTTGATTTGCTGTGGATTTGTTGTACGACAGATCGGCATGAAATCGAACAAAGTGGAATTTGGCAGAGTTCTTGGTACAGCCAACAGGACACAGTGAAGCTTTCGTGATCGTTATAGCACGGACAGACAGACGGACGGGCGGACGCATAGGCCATACGTAGCTAAGACGCGCGAAGCATTCTGCTGTCGCACGTAATGAAAATAATGTTCTTTTTCGCCCTCCTCGACTCCGTCCTTACTTTTCGCCAACAACAACATGAAACAGCAATTTCTAGGCTTAATAGTCGCTGGTTGCATGCTGCAGATGATATAATGTGCATTGTGCATGTTGCAGGCGTCAGACAGCGGAAGAGCGCGAAGCCGAGAGACAGGCGGCGAGCAGATTCATGCTGAGTTTACACGGCGGCGCCGGCACGTCCGCTGAAGCCGGCGACTCGGACAAGACAAGCGGCTCGCACCCGGCTGCCCCTGATCCACTGTGTCTCAACAACGCGTCGCTGCACGCCCTGCAGAACCTCCGACCGTGGGCCGACGACAACGCAACAGCCGTATCACAACATTCACAACGTGAACACGACGACGACGACAGTAATGACTCTGACAGTGACGACGATGATGATGATGTTAGCGATGGCGCTAGTGAAGAGCGTGATGTAGAGTCAGCGTCTGCAGTCGTTCAGCTGCAGCATCATCAGCAACAGTCAGCATCTCGGCCTACCGTCCACGAGCTGCGCCAACTGCATCTAACCGCTGTGTAATGACAACAAGCATGCACTTGTCATGCATGCTCGTCAATCAGTAGCGTCGTGCTATAGAAGAGGGAGAAGAGTGCAATTTCCCTCTGTAAACTTTGGACTGTCGCAAAATTGTCGGAAATTTTTTTCGTTGTCGGAAAATTTGGGCTTAAAAATGCAAAATCTGAATCTGAAACTTCCAGCTTTAGGAATAGGGAATTTAGAGGCAAAGTTGAGATTTTAATCGTCTATAATCTCCTTCGTGGGAAATTTGCAACTGTCTGCATGCAGTACATGTCAGAAAATTGCAACTTTCCGTTTTGCTTACTTTTTAAAACCCTGTTCGTCATCTTGCTCTAGAGCCTGTATATATATATTCGTCGTGTGACCTTTAACTGCAGGGGCGTCTGCGATTATGCCGCTGACTTAGGTCCTAATAGGCCGCATTATACGGTTTTATCCGTGGGTCCGTCCGTCTGTCGGTCTGCCTGCATGTACGTACGGGCACCTAACTTGAAAACAAAAAAGCACAAAAACTCAAAATTGTTGTAAACTTTTCTCAAAGCACAGTAACCGGTTAAGGCACGCACAGAGCGACGTAACTGAACCGAAATAAGACGTTATGTCATTTCAGTTTAGTTCAGCGTTGCGTCGCTCTGTATTCGTCTTTTCGGTTTCAGCTTTCCATATGGGTAACTGACTGCGGCATGATATATCGACACTGGGCCAGCATATTTCATGTGGCTGTTCAATAAGCCGTATACGGGTCTTGCGCCAGCTGTCCGTCTGTCTGTCCGTACGTCTGTCCTGTACTCTATACGGACTCTTAACGCGAAAACGGAAGTGCGCATTACAGAAACCAAAATCAGTTTGAACGTTCTCTAGGTCAAGAGTAACTGTTGTGCCAATTTTTAGCTGCAAAAGTCAAAACTTCGTGTTAGGGTTAAGCACCATAATGCGCAATGCCTGGGCAAAAACGTAGAGGTGGGCGGACGGCTGCATATTTTGTCAGCTCTGGGCTGACATCGTCGCTTATTGACAGTTGCATTTTACAGTGCAATAACAACGAACATTGTACTCATATAGTTAGAACAGCGACTTTTCATTTTAGCAGCCCCACAGGCCTACGCAATTCTGCAGAGGCTACGTCTGCTCTACTTGTAGACAAAACGATCTAGTTTGCCATTGCCTTTTGGTTATTTTGCTGTAATAATAACAATACTGTTCACTTATACCATACCTAGCGACATGTACGGCGTATATACGCTGTCAGATGAGATAGGCCTACTTTTATTGCGCGTTTTCGACGTTTTTGTCTTGTATAGGTGCGCTCATGCATGTATGAGAAGTTAAATATTTTTGTATAGCAAGCAAACTATAGTGAGTGGTTACTGTTGTTGATAATAAGCAGAATAACTGCCTATTTTTTGCAATTGCACCGTTTTGTTATTCGATTTTTACGACAGAAAGTTGATAAACTGTGTGTTTTGAGACAATAATCCAGCTGTTGAATCCAGCTGAAACACAGCAAAAATGCTCTATTTTGAGGTCAAGTAACAAAAAACATTAAGGGTATAGGGGGCCTTATATCCCAGTGTTTAAATTGTGAAAAATTTAGCTGCAAGGTTGAACTTTTTGACAGACGGAGTCCGACCAAAACTGTGATGTAAATCGTATGTGTACAGTACACCGTCTCAAAAAACAGTCAAAATTGTTTTTTTTTGTCATAACTTTGTCAAATTCTTACCAATTTTGATAATTTTGGGCAAAAAGATGACCAAGACAATGTTATTAGGCTATGTGAAGTACATTCATTTACCACTTCACCTAATTTATGTCAACGCACTACCGTGTGAAACATAGATGCTCCAGCCTCCAAATTGTTACATTACGCGACGATTATTTGTATCAAATGGCTCACTTTTGCATCATCAGTTCGACAGAGAGTGTAACATGGTTTAATAATTTTGAGGTATTAAACATTTTATGCTGACAACAGCAGAGAACAAAATAGCTGGCTGATGAGCTTAAAACACGTTTAATCCAGTGTCTAAAATTTAAGCTTATCCTATAGTTGAGTCAACGAGCCCACAGTGGTCATGCAGATGCTACACGTGTGCGGGACGTCGTCATGCTGTTTACAGCAATGCACGTCACTGTTTAGTGGTCAGTGGTTAGTGCCAATTAATTTAGCGCTAGATGCGGCTGCTGCTAATGAAATGAACAGTGGCGACTGACAATCGACAGCATCGCGCGTGCACTGCAGTCTTCACCGTAGGCCTGGGATGCCGTCTACAGCAGCTACCCGTAGGCTACTTACATGTAGTTGTCACTTCTCGCTACATTGTGTTAATTTCTGACATGATTAAAAAATTTTTCTCTATAATCATAATCTATAATTTATCATATTTTTCGTTTACTTTGTTTAGGCTATTAGGCTAGTGTGTTCGTCAATGACTATGGGGCCCTAGCAACAAAATAGGCAGATTATAAATTAACACCACTGCTAGAAGACGGTCAAGCAAGCTGTTGATACATCGCTCGTGTGGTCATTAGTAAGGCTGCAAAAATTAAGGATTAATTAATCGCTTAATCATTAAAAAATAATCGATTAAAATTCGCGGTAGGCCCTACCCGAACGCACGTAAAACGGCAGCTCATTCTATAAGTTGATTTGACAGAGTAGATAGTGGCATATATCTTAGAATCTGGATGCAGGAGAATGAAACTCAAAAGGTGAGATGTGGGGAGGGGAGAGGTGTCCGCGGGTGTCTTCTCTCCACTATATGGGAGGGATTGGGGAAAGCACAGCTATATTATGGCTTAAGTTGGACATCAAATGATTGTCATTTTGGTCTCCTAAACGTACGGTGGTGGTGTTGGCTTAATAGCTTGCATCGTACGAATGTCTAATGACTTTGCGGCTCGCTAGTCGCGAGTTTGTTTTGTCTGTTTTCTTGCGGTCCGAAAGTGACTGTGATCGCAAGTTCGTTGTTTACAAAATAATAAAAGTGTTTGATCAAGTAAAATCCTGCCAGAAAGCAATATGTTTGTGTCTGAGGGTTGCATAGTAGGTTCATGTTCTGTTAGAGTTAATGTGAGCAATCTGGAAGGACTCAGTGTCCGATTGATTGTTGATGTCGATCTGTGCATTGATGCGCTGAAGATAGATGCAGTCAGTCAGCTGTTCGACTCTTCCGAATGTTCTAAACTGTCGCTCTACTACAATCTTTTGCACGTTAGAACTGGACGACTGATCAATGGAGAACTCACTCTTCGCCAGGTTCAAGTGGAAGACAATGGTAAGTTTTTGACTTTCGAGTTAGATAATCTAGGTTTCTAAGACTTGGTACAGGCAGTGCGTGATAAATAATTGTCACTTATGATGTTAAATGGACCAAAAGCATTTGGCTGCTATTTGTACATTTTTAAAAATTACATTTTGAGACATTTTGTACCACTAGTTATGAAATTGGGAACAGTGTTAATTGTACACCAGTGGTTTAGCACCATAGAGATTGGTGAAGATTGTGGGTCTTATTAAATGTCATTGGGATACTATATTCAGACAAAAAGTTATGAAAAGATATATGCCTTTTTTCTGCACTGATTCAGTTCGCCATTCCGAAGGGCTGCCTTTCCTTGGGGGCCACCATAAGCCTGTACTTATCAAATGTTAAACTAAATATAATCACTGACTTTCACCCTGAACCTAACCATATTTCTGACTCTATCTCGAACCGCCGTGGCCTTACGTAATGCCAGACTTTCAGAATGGCAGGCCAACACCCTTGGACCACAGCCATTTAGTGATTCTTTATGGGTCACATTAGCTGCACACTAGTCATGGATTATAGACTTTGTGATATAGCAACCTGTGCTGCAGTCTTATTCTTGAAGTACCAGTACAGTGTGTTTACCATTGCATCTTTGATATACATTTGTCAGTCATGCCAGTGAGTTACAGTAGGTTGTTTAAATTCTGCTGGTGAATAAATGTTCTGAGATGTTGTTGTTATTTTGTATATGTGTGACCTCGCACCACACTGCTTATCATATTTTGTTCTGTGTTCTATCTGCAGATGATATAATTCTAGTTAGAAGACGTTTGCCTCTGCCTTCTGTGCCTTCGCAAAAGGTACCAGTAGAAATACACGTGTTTGACGTGTTTTTTGTGAACATTGAATTTTTTTTTACTGATGTTGCATTTGTCTTTGTAGGTTTGAATATTTGTCATCGGTATTGATTGTTTAATTGTTTTGTACTTGACTGCCATAGCAGAGTCTTGCCGATAGTAATTTTTATTGGCTGGGTATTGTTATTGTGTACGGAGTTTTCACAAGCAAGTTGTTTGATATTGAAATCTGGTGCAGTTGTGGCTGCTGCTGATAATGGGTTCTGAATTGTGAGAAGCAACAAGTTGAGTTTATTTGTACAATCAATAAAATTTATTAGTGTTACAAGTGTAAGATGTGGTCCCTGAAGGATTTGGATCTGTTGGTTAGGCACTAGGAGAGACATTTGGACTGTAGAATGTCTGGCTCTAACAATGTCCAAAATTCACTGATAGCAATAAATTGATTAACTTCGGAAAGTAGGCTGGTTAAGTGGTTAAAGTTAAAGCTGACATTACTGCTGGCTGCAATTCAACATGACATGATTAATTAGTTATGAATCTTTGTTTATTTAGAAAGATGACTGTCAGCCGACAGTAGAAGATATCGACAGGGCAACGGCTACTTTGCCTTTAATGCAGTCTGTAGTACACCAGCCAGAGACTGCAACTACTTCTGATGTATGGTTTTACTCTGCAGTAGAGGTTGACCAAATTTGGTTTTCGTTCCACCTGTTCAGAAATAAGTGCTCTCGACTGACATTTAGTTTTGGTTGAGCCTAAACACCATTCACTTCCGGTATCGGTTTGGATTACGCCCAAAAGTTTTGGATGTTTTGGTCGACCTTTGCCTTTCCGTGAACTTAAATGTTTGTACAGAATCAACATAGTAGTTACATGTTTTATGTTTATTTATCTGTTTTTACTTTGCTGTCTGCTAGCAAATTATTGATCTAACATTAGATAAAATGGGCTGTGCCTTTGTGAAGCATAGGCAGGGTGCTGATCTCCCAGTAGGCTATTGATCTGATGTTTTCAATATGTTGAGCCATGTTTCTGATGACACTTTTTCAGTGAAAATTGCTGGTTTTGTGCAGGCTTAAATTAAACATTTACCGTGTTATATTTACCGGTATCATAAAATCATACAGAGCATATAGATAAAAAGGAGTAAAAAAATTTGAAAGTGGATACTGAGTACAATGCTGCCTACAGTGTGTAATCCAGCTCATTACCATTTAACAGTGGCAAAGATGCATGTCTGAATTTGATTAGGTCCACAGTAATTCCTGGGCTAATAGTACCATATGTATAATAAGTGAATTATTTTTTCAAAACTTTTGTTACCGGTACATTTCTTGTGTATGTACTAGGTACATAGAACTTGTGGCAGGGCATTGGTTGCATGTGGTTTAGTTTCAGACAGATCTCCGCAGCATTCTTATTTCTCTCATCGATGTAGCTCAGACGCTTGCTTGTCTCAGTCAGAATGGTCTTGATGAAGCCAAAAGTAGGTGCCTTTGAATGCATTTCATATTCTAGTTCTTCGTCTCTTTACTTTGTTCAAACATATCGATTTATACGAGTTGTTTGCACAGAGATTGTTGGCATTTTGGCTTAGTGATAATATTGCTGGGCACATCAGTCTTGTCACTGTACATTGAGCTGGGTTACTACTGAGGTTGGTGTCTGTGCCCTTTTGGATCATGCTTGCTTAATTTAGTTTAACTCTTACTGGCTCAAAGTGTCTTAGAAGTGTTGAGTTCTTATACAATGTCTGTATGAAATCTTTGCCATTTTGTTCTTTTGAGTAATGGGTTATTAAATGCAAACATTGCTTGTTTTATGGTTATGCTCTGATCTTTTGTCCAGTGTATATCTTTTACTCCTCGTGCACTATGTTCCTAACGTAGTGAAGAGGAGTATATGAGATCAGTGTAATATTGAGGACCGACCGACGA
>Ga0056128_1000324_pt1 | contig 39496 bp, 24 predicted proteins | sample WorMetLIZISLAND2_FD_71113 | JGI IMG/M metagenome (GOLD analysis project Ga0056128, IMG submission 71113) | Marine gutless worms symbiont microbial communities from Max Planck institute for Marine Microbiology, Germany - Olavius geniculatus... ... | reverse complement strand
ACTACAAGGACACGTAACAATAAGCTTAAACAGTGAAGTCACGTAATAGTAGTCAGCGCAATGAGACGTTCTTAGTCATGTCTGTAAGACCGGGCAAAAAGTTCAGTTTTCAGTCTGCTGTGGAAAACTTGCAAGGATGGCGATGACTGGACTGACTCTGGCAAACTGTTTCAGACCGATGCTATGATCATTAACGATGAAAAATGAACAAAAATATAGCATATTTGTACAATATATAGATTTTACCGAGCTTGATGGTGATGGATCGTCAGAAATTGGAGTTATGTACCATTTAAAGAATGTAAGACAAAAAATGAAGAAAAAATGCAAGGCATGTCATCTTCTATTTTGATGTTATTCTCTTGGAGGTGATAAGCTGAAGATTGTGCATTACTCATATACTCGGATGAGCCAAAAAATGACACACTTCTTACATACAAACTTGCAGAACACCAAACATTTACACTGTTAACAGATTAAACACTGGATATTAAGTATTCACAGTTTAAATAAAAAGTGCTCATTTTATCTAAAAACACTTTCATCATTCTCTTTGGATCCCAGTGTTTCTCTGCATGCAGATTGTAAATCAAACAGCGTTCATTACTAGTTAATCAGACCATTGTGACAAAAATCACAATTTATTTGCATAAAAACAGAACTTGTCTACATCAAGAGATGATAAACGATGTCATTTAATGAAAAATGTTACACGAACAAACAAAAATTGCAAATATAACGCATCAAACATGGAAGGAAACCCAAATGTCAAAAAGTATAACTTTTTGGCACACTGTACATGTACAGTACACCAAGTATATGCAGCAAAAACATTGCATATTCAGGTGCAAAAAACATGTAAAAACCGAAGAACATGTAAAGTCCCAAGAATACACAGAAAAAGCAAAGTAAGCAACAAAATGTTCTGATGTATTAGGACTACCTCTACTGATTCACAGTGCAAATGACTAAAATGCTCAACAATGCAAATAAACTTACCAAAACACATCAAAACATAACCATACTGCAAAAATGTCATCCCTTATATTCCCGTAATAACTTGTGTCTACTACCAACTATGCAAAAAACTAGAAAAATATGTTGGTCAAGTGATATCATTATGTCTACAACTGCGCAACCCCCGACCACGACCTTTCAAACTGAAAATTTCCACACTAGTTAGCCGTCCTTGAGGAACACCCACACTGATTCCAGTTTTTCTGCACCTTGTGTTTTGAGACAAAAGAAGGCCCTATAGTACAGACGGATGTATTGCAGCCAAATGGGAGGGTTGCATAAAAAATGTGGACTTGACGTAGATATAGCACCAATTACAAAAGAGAACTAGAAAGCACACAGACACTGGAAACCTATAGAAGGCCAACCAACCACACAGTTAAACAGTTAAACAATACATCACATTAGTCTGATGCTCAATACATAGCACATGGGTGACTAGACTGTCACATGACACGACAACTGGCCTTCACCTACTAGGCTAGTACATAGTACAAAGTATCTGAACAAAGATCCAAGATCATTCCCAGATATAACTGATTCCTTCGAAATGCCATCCGAATTTTATTAATCAATTACCAGTAATCTACAATTTTCAGCAACAAGACAGGCATAGTAAGACAAAAAACATAATACTGAGGGTGGACTCAACAATCAATAATTCAATATAATGCGGAACAGAAAACCGGTGGAAAACAAACTCAGTGGCTGCAAAAACAACAATTGCAGGAGTATTTAATCAGTGTTCAAACTAGAGTACACATGGTGAAGCTAGAAGAAATACTGTGCAGCCAGCAACAGCACGATGACGGTTGCTGAAAACGCAGGAATCTACAACATTACAGAACAGTCATTGATTACAGCTTACTCGACACATTATAGGTCACTTATATACTGACAATCCAAATATCAACAGCAATAAGTCAAACTAACACAATATCTAAATAACCACAATAAACCACTCGTAGCCACACACCGACACATAACAATTATTAAACTAACAAACAAAATATTCACGCATGCATGCAAATAACTAACATACAAAATTCGAGCACAGTTTAGGTGCCTGTTAAGCCATCCTGCGAGGAAAGGATTGGGCATACGAGGGTCATCCCAAAAGTTTACGGCCTCAACATATTGGCCAATGATATTTTCCACAATCTATACGTCAGTGAAACGTGCATTCTTTACTGACTCACATGAGTCTGCTGCGGATATGACGTCCTTGTAATTTATGATGATACAGAGAATTAAATAGAAACGATTTTCAGCGTCGACAAACGAGGTTTAAGTTATTCATCATCGTGGATAACAGATACCATCAACACCAGATTTCAAATTTTAAAACAGATAATAGTCACTGGAGGTCAGGTCATTGCTCAGTGTAGAGTGGTCTTAGCATACAAAGTCATAGTTGTGAACAGCCAGCTGGGCAACTGTAGACTTTAGACTGGACTGCAATCCTGAAATTAAGGGAGTGTGCGTAGAGTTTGCTCCCAGTCCCTCTATCCATCAGGGGCCCATGTAACTACTCACAAATTCTGATTTTCCTTTTATTAACAGTTAAGTTTTAAATCAAATCTTTTTGATATTGTCAAATATTTGCATTTCATCATATTTTTGCTAAAATGCCCTTATTTGTGGCCACCACAAATTAGACTATAGTATTTTCACAGACACAAATAAAAAAAATCATAAACGTATTTGTCAGGACTTTCGTAAAATTAGATGCTACGGAGCCCTACTTTGGTAAATCAAGCTACAGACTGAAAAAGTTTCACGTAACAACCAGACTGATTCAAACGCTGCTTGCGTTAGCACACCAAATCGTTTCAGCTTAATGCTTTACTTCCACAATCTGCTCACACGAATACGCAAGAAAGGTACCTTTTACTGATATATATAGATAACAAAAAGTTTTTGTCCAGAAATATTGAAGCTCAGAACTTTTTGAACGCCCTCGTATTTGCATGAAGTCGTGATTGACTCGAATGCTCTTATTTGCGACTAATGCAAATATAGGTTGTTGTATATTCACATGTGCAAATAAGAAATTCACAAACGTATCTGTTGCGGCTTTCACAAATCAGATGCCATGAGGCTCAACTTTGGTAAACCTAGCTACAGACTGGAAAATTGTCATGCAACAGTGAGCCTGATTCTAAGCTGTTTGCGCTAGCGCTCCAAATCGTTTCGGTTTAGAGCTCTATGCAGTCATGAATTACAATGACGTGGTATCCACAACCGACTCGTTAGAATTCATAAAGGATGCACGTTTCACTGACGTATCGACTGTGAAATATATTATAGTCTAATATGTCGAGGCCGAAAACTTTTGGAATGACCCTCGTACTTTGCAGCTCCCAGTACATCATGTAGCACAATCATCTTAAAACATTTTTGCCACTTTTCGACCCAACCCTCCATTTTAAATTACATTTCAACAAATAACTTCCGTTCAAATACACGCACTGCTGCTTTTGAGTATTTAACTTTCACTGACTTTTTCACTTATGCATCGTCAAACATTCTACAGACAGTGAACTGTCCATCCGACTCTGTCTTGTGCTCCCGCCTCCAATCCATTTTCCCCAGGTTTACTTGAAACCTGCTGTCCACATTTCTTTGACCAAATCTGTTTTCCAAACGTTCATTGGTCTTCCTCTTCCTCTATGGTAATGCATGTCAACTGCAGTGCTTCTGTAGCAGTGCTTCATCAATTCTTCCTGCTGTGCATCTGAGACAGTTCCATCTTCCTCTCCTTAGCTGGTTCAGCATCAGCTCCTGGTCAGTTTCCCATAACTCTTACCAACATTCTAGTGGAAGTTAACCGATTTTTATAACCAGTTCAAAACCCACTGCCTTTCTAGTGTCAACTATCAGTAGAAACTGTAAAAAAACTGTTGATCATAAATTACATTTGTAAAAATGCACAATGCTCCTACGTTAATTCCGGCACTCAGATGTTCACCAAGTACCTGGCAGCAGTATGCTAAACGCACCTGACAACCAGCATAGATGAGCAGCAGACCAACAGCCTGCAGAGCCCACTTAATAAGATCGAGGAGACGTGGCTCAGTTATAGGTCCACGGTAGTAGCAGACTGCGAAGCTGACGACACCAGATACACCAATGTATGCAATAAACAAATTCCGGTAGGAAGTCACAAGTGAAAACAGGTTGTACCACAAGGACCGTAGAACCCACAGCGTAACTGAACTGCCTGCGGCCAGAGATACTGCCAAGATACTTTTCTTCTATATGGCAACAAAAACAAAAGCAAACAGGTCATTCTAAAACAAATAAAAGATGACATATTGATAATGTAGTTCTAGCAAGTAGTGAACAAAGTAAAATCATAAACTGAAATCTGACTGCTGTTGAATCAAAATTTAATTTTTAGTACATTAAAGAAGTATCAGTATAACTTTTGTTGTGTGGCAGCAGCATGCTGAACACACCTGACAGTGCTCTATTTGCTGTGCTTCTGTAATTGGGGCAAATAAAATATATGACAATGCTGTTAATGCATTTGATAGTTACCAATGTGGTGAGATATTTCTGAAGGTTGTCAGTCTTTAATGAAAATTAAAGACTAATACATGCATCCAAGTTACGTACATGTATGAACACTGAGCAAGTATAATGTGGCTAGGAACTGCAGGTTGCACACAAAATGCCAGCGATTACTTCCAACACTTGGTATATACTTCACCCACGAACTGATTAAATAGTCAACATATCTAACAGCTAAATATAAAAAATGTACCAAATGAAAAGTTACATCATAATGCAGAAACACTGTATAAAAATCTTTACATATGTTCACATCTTCTTACCTTTGGAAACAAACGGGCCAACAAATAGCAGACAATAAGTATGGATGACAGGACACCAACACTAATGCCCGTCAAATAGTACAGCACAACACTTCTGCAACACAGAAATAGAAAGAACGATACATTCACAACTGTACTGCCATTAACAAACAACAGGTACACCATTTTTTTTCTAAAATTTAAACAAGGGCAGCATAGCCAGACTTAGGATTGCCAGTGCTGTTAGTTTTAGCCCAATGCACTTTTGTCATAGGCTGAAAAGTCTGCTGTAAAAATGCTATTAAAAGCAACTTAAGGTAATGTTCCCTAGCATTTGTCCATTTTATTAAATTATTATTATTATTATTTATTTTCAAACCCTCAGTACTCAATTCACAAGAGTAAAACATGGTTCCTACTACTCTGCAAAGTGCAGAATTCATTTTCCCTGACTTTTCAGGACAAAATGAATCGTTGTACCAGACTAATTATGCGCCCTGATTCTTTCTGAGACTTTGGCGCTTTATAAATCATTTACTTACTTACTTACTACAATAATTTGTTCATGTGAAATACCAATATTGGTTTTCAATTGCTTGCAATCACACTAGAAACAAGGGCAGTGGAACAAATGTAAAAGTGGAGATATAACAACGTACAACACTTGAACAGTTCACAAGTTTTTTTGCATCTTTGTTAACTTTAGCACCCTGGGGCCAATTTTCAAAACTTTTCCAAGATATTTTCCAAAGATCTTCCTGTCAGATGATTAAAAAATTCCAAATAAGTTTTCTTTTCCGATTTTTTGATGGCTTTCTTTGCATTTCTAAAGAACTTCTTTTCTTATCTTCCTAAACTAGTTCAACCAATCAGATGCGCTTATACCGACCATGTGACATAATCAAAAGTTCTTAGGAAAACTTCTTATCTTAGCACGTCCATGGGAAACGCCCTTTACACACTGCTTCATTTTTTAAGTTGACCAAATGTCAATTTCCTTTACTTACTCATTGTTGATTTTTCCGCAGCGTTATGCAAACAACCTATGATGTCACATACGACGTCTAAGCTAAGTGTCAACATGGCATACTTTTTTTGCAAATTTCAGTTTATTACACAGCTTTCTCCGTGAAGGACAAGGTTAGTGCTTTCCTACATATTTGCCTAAATTCTTCCTAAGAAGTTTCCAGGTTTCGAAAATTGTGCACCCTTTCTCAAAATCTTCTTTGGAAGATCATCTCAAATTCTTCCAAAGACATTTTCCACAGAAGTTTCAAAATGCCACATACTTTCTTTGGAAAAGAAGTCTTCCAAAGATCTTCCTAAAAAGTTTTGAAAATTTGGCCTCTGGTACTTTGACTTTCCCTCACCATAGGAACCATGGTAAAATATTAAGCAAGTAGACAACAGTGGCATTTACTCAATGGTAAAAATGTTGTGGAAGAAGACTGCATTTCCCCTATTATTAATACTACTCGTATAAAAGTAGTGAGTGGCAGCAATAACTTTATTGAGCCTGTACTCTGTTCATCCCTCCTATCTTAGAAACTTAGATGCTATCACAAGATGCTCTATAACATTTCTTCTCTAGACAATGACCCAGGTTAAATAGATACTCAACAATCAATAGCTCAGACTGTGCCCAACATAAATGAGCATACAGGTATTCCATCCTAGCTTACTCTTGATCTGTCCAGTCCAGCTTAAACCACAAAACCAGTCATATCATGACCATACAATGCTATTCTTGTAGAGACAGTCCCACTGAAAAGTGACATATTCAATAAAATCTACCCACCATAACAAGTCAAACAATTTTGCTTATCTCACAGATTAATGCAAAAGCTAGCATACAGATAATCATGACAACAGTAATACAACTGGACCAAGGATTCAATATTGGTTTATTCCCGTAAACAGCCAGACACTGTGGCCTTTGCTGTTAAGTCATACTGACAAACCTCAGAAATAATATACTGACATGGCAAGAATTTTATACCATATTAAATTACTTCAAATAGTAAAAAATGGTACCAGATGTTCAAATGCACTAATGGAAAATATAGTAAGATTACCGACTGATAGCTGCAGCAAGGAAAAATATCAACACTCCTGCTATGAAACAGTACAGCAGATGTTTATCCAAATCTGCAACATGTGCACATAAAAGAGAAATTAAATGAAAATTATGAAAAACAAAAAATAATGTTGCAACATAGACAAAATTTGTAGCTTCCACTAGATGGCCGATTTGTTCATGTTGATGATGTGTCTTATTGGCACTAAAATTTGCATACAAGAAGTTTAACCATACTGTCAGCCAACCAATATTGTCAAACCAATACAGTAAGTAACATACTGAATAACAAAGGGGGACCAGCAATCACGCAAGCCTGCATATATTTGCGTTGTTTTTATGGTCATTTTATAGCTCTGAACACGGGTTAACTAGTTGCCCCCACCCACCTGATTTTCACTCGGTTCCAAACCTGTGCAAGCAAAATGTCTGCATGCAATTAATAAAGAAAAGATGCGACACTGTCACATCAAAGATGTTGCACATATGCATCTAATATATCTCCCAGATAAAAATTCTTATCAGTGACTGAGTACCTGTTCTGGCAAGTTTACAGGGCTGCTATTAGCATTCATTTATCATTATCAACAGTTACAGCAGTGCAGCTTATGCGCACAATGATGGGCTTGCCTTATACTGCCCCTTTACTCAACTACACTGCCACACAGTGCTACATTGCTTATGGACCAATTTGGCGCCACACTTCTACCAGGCACCTTGTCAACAAAAGCAAACTATTACACATGTACGAATGTGATTAATACAATCACCAGCATTTAAAAAACAGATCTTTATAATTACTATCTGTCCCATTGCTATAGCATAGCAAGGGACAGATTATAAAATCACTTCTGTCAAACTGTCAGTCTAAGGCCTAAGGCCGCAATTTTAATTCAATTTTGATGAACTTTTGCACAGTGATAAAGGGCCCGAAAAGTAAAATCGAGTTTGTTTGGGATAAAAAAAACTGATAACTCCTTCCCCTATTTTACCCAATTTTTAAAAAATTTGCATTACAGCCTATGGAGACTTCAAAGCGGTATAACTCGGTCCCCGTAAAAGATAATTGCATGCTGTGTTTATCTACTCCCATCCATATTTTCGAGGTCAGGCAATCTAATGGTGTTATTTAAATTTATCCCATATCAACCCCTGTTGCCATAGCAACCATTCAAAAGTTGCAAAATTTTGCATTACAGCCAATGGAGATTTCAAAGCGATATAACTTGGTCCCCGTAAAATATAATTGCGTGCTGTTTGCACCTACCACCTAGTTTCTGGCCCGGGCTATCCGATGGTGTCATTTAAATTTCTCCCCTGCCGACTCCTGTTGACATGGCAACAAATTTTGGGACAAAATTTACTACAACTTGGCCCCCATAAAAGATAATTGCTCCCTGTTTGCACCTACCTCCTTACTTTCGAGCCTGCGCTATCCGATGGTGTCATTTAAATCTCTCCCCTGAAGACCCGTGTTGTCATGGCAACCAACCGTTTTTATTCAAAGACAAAATTGGCTGCCGACTCACAAGAGCATCACACGCTGAAACGCAGCTGCTAGGCTATATAGCGTGGCAACGAGACAGATACCTCGTTCCACAAAACATATTTCTAGTTCTTTACAATGAACTTCATCACCATCATGCAGAACTGCAAACCTGGGATACTGACAAAGCCAACTAGAGGTAACACAGTTGGTTGAATCAGCTAAGTTATTCCACATCCACTAATCTATTACAAAGCCTTTCTTACACGGTAGATGCACTGAACTGGCCTGCCCTCGTTGGGCAAACACAACAGGCTCACTTGATCCATGATAGAACTTGTATCCACAAGTACTGGCAGTGGGACTCACAGGCTAAATGAAAACTGCACACAAGACTAGCTAAGCTGAAATTGGGTTTTACCCTTATTGACTCAAAAAAAGCACAAAAATGGGATGAGCTCCAATGCTACTTGAATGGAGAACAAACAGACTCAATAATTGAATAGTACTCACGAACGATGTTCATCTGTGTTTTGTACCATTCCATAGTGTCAACAGACACACATGAGCGATGGACGGGACTAAGGCAAATATCAGTTGATGTTCTGCTAGAAGAGAGAATATCAGCCCAACTAGTGCTGGCCTGCCCTCGCTGGGCAAACACTTCAGGTTCACTTGATCCATGATAGAACTTGTATCCACTAGTACTGGCAGTGGGACTCAGACTGAATGAAAACTACACACAGGACACAACTTTCATCAGTGTTTAAACAACAGCATCTTCATAGTAGAGGCACCGAACTGGCTGCAGCCTACTTCTGCAGTTTTACATTACGAAGCCTTTCTTACAGTCAGCAGCAAAAAGTGTTCCTCCGTCATACAGTTAGTTGAGTTTTAATGCAATCAATGTCTAATAAATCACAACAGCTATCAGCAACATGTTGTACTCAAAATAAGTTATCCACTAGGATGTGACGAACTTCGTACGGTACTCACATTCAACGACATGCCAATACTGACCACTTATAAGCTATTCAATATTTGACAAATAGTTGAAAGCATTTTTTGACGGGGAATACTGACTGAAGAGAACACTGTAGTCTGGATGTTTCATTTTCTTAACTGAACTTGATTGATTGAACTTTGACTAAGATAGAATACTGATTTTTACTGACTGAACAATGAACATGTTTTGCTTTATTCACATACTAATATAGAGAAGTTTTCGAGAGACTGAATAAGTATTTGCATTTGCATTCATTATTCGACAAATAGTAAAGTTAATATTTGCATTCGATAAATGTGAATATTTTTCCGCTTCATCACATCCCAATTATCTACAGAATTGGGCCACATATTCTCAAGCCAAGATAAGCCACAATTTGCTCCCCCCTCATATGCCAGAGTATTTATGGTACACAGGTTACAGGCCAATCTTAAGTCAGTAGTTGCAAAACTAAGCAACTTCTGTAGTTTGTGTTTTCAGTGAAACTGTGCTTCTTAATAAATTGTTACCTATTTCTTTCTAGTTCAGTACTTCAAGATTGATTTCCAGTTAGTACTATTAAAAAGTTGTGCATCATACAGCTTCTGATAATATTTAATTACAAGACACAATGGTTACTGTACATTAAATGGCACACTTACACAAACTGTTGTCCACAGATGCCGTAAGCTAACTGATATTTCCACCGGTTCATAGCAATATATATCCATAACAGGCTGAACCTTTCTGGTACGAATGACAGGAGTCTTCATCTGACGATGAAATGTCTGGGAATATACTGAAACAAAACAAAATATGTGGCAGATAACAAACCAACGTTACATGTTAGGAATGTTTGGTATTGTTGAACATGTACTAATGTCAGTCACACAATAATGAAAAACCATGCAGTAGCACTACAGGCACAATGGACATGGTAATGTACAGTCAATTCATTTATAACTTTATTCATCGTAATATATGGCAAAAAAATAAAGATAAGCCGATTTAAAGCTTAGGCCCCTAACAAAAAAACAGCAGATCTCTGTTTTTAGTTAAAGATGTTGTTTAAGTCATCGTCAATGCCAGCATATCAAACTAGGTGCAGAAACGGCTGTGAGCGTGAGAATCAACCTGGGGCAGAGATGTGAACTAGATCGACATTTTGATCTCGAGACATGCTGATGTCTCATCTGAAACAAAATCCTCAAAAGCCTAAGTCTCGTTTCAGTCTCGGATCTATGCATCTTAAGTAAAGTCAAGTCTCAATACGTCTCAAGTCAAGCAATACGTCTCGGTCTTAGCTCAGTAGATCTTGCCTCGAGTCTTGTACCAATGTTGCATCTCGTCGAGACGTTTTGTGCAGGTGCGTGCCGTGCATAGCTGCAGTTAGACCAATACTAACCAGCATGACATTATGCTTTAGTCTGTAGCTTGTGGCTTAGATATACTTGTCCACAGTGCCTTTGATACATATAAAATTTTGTCATTTTTAGTGAATTTCATCATATATCTTGGACAATGTCTCAGCAAGACACCGAAGCTCCCGGACTCTCAAAAGTTTCAGGAGCTCTAACGTCTCGGCTAACATCTCAGCATCTCGTCTCCGTCTTGTCTCAGACAAAATTCCGAACATCCCGAGATGAAACCCAAGACACATGTCTCTGAGACTGAACGTCTGGTTTTGGTTTTGGTTTGCTTTTGGGTTTAGGCTTAAAGTTTAAATTTATTACTTAAAACTATCGCTTATTCAGTCACATCCATCGGCACCGATTGAGGCCGATTCGCTTATTCAGTTTTAGATTCATTACTTAAAACTATCGCTTATTCAGTTACATCCATCGACGCCGATTCAGGCCGATTCAGCAATTAGTGCTACCTGTTCACAATGGTGGGTAAACTGCGAGGAATCTATTTATAGCCAACCAATCGCATGCCGCCTCGCATGCTCCCTCGCAGTATACACTCCTCGCACCTCGCCCTTCGCACTTTACCCGATCCCGCTGTCGCCAGCCTTTGCCTGCCTCGCATGCATAGTTCAGCATTGCCGGCGGCTGCTATTATTTTGTCCATAGCAACGTTAGTTTACATTGACAACGACCGATTAAATATTAATGACAAACCGCAAGAGCGACTAGCGCTAGTTCAGATAGGTTCGTCTGGCGTTAAGGTGCCATTATGCATACGGACTTAACGCTACGTTTACAATAAGTCGACTTTTGTTTGGAAGGTTGCCATGCGTACGGTCCCTGATGTCGAAAGTGGTTGCCGAAGTACCTATAAATCACCTCTGTTAGCCCTTAGCGCGTTATTGTAGTTTCCGTCATCGTGAGATGAAACGCAGCAGATGTTTATGTACACTATAATTTCCAATAACAACAAAAAATGGCAAAACTTCAATTCCGCCGCCATCATAAAGCAAAGAATACATATTTTGTCTTAAGTGACTGCGGAATAGTGTTGTGCAATGGGACCACTATTGCAATTGCATTGCACGATGACCATGATTAAAAGATAAACACTTTATCTTTTAATCATGACGATGACGATGCCGACTTAGGTATCGCGATACTCGATACTGCGCGATTATGTGCGATACCGAAACTGCATATAAAGCTTCAGCCCACCCCTGATATAGTTATAGGCTGTTTTACGTTTTTAGTCGCTTCTTCAGCGCACTCGGACATTTTTATTTTTCTGTTGTTACAAGCATCGTTATCTACTGTACTTCGTAGTATCGTGGCACGGTGGCACCGCGATACACCGTGAGTTGGTGATACTATCGTGTCATGTTTAGAAGTGATACTTACCGCGGTATCGCCGGTATTGCACAACACTAGCCACGAGCCAATGATAAAGTACTCCGTGTGTTGCTGCGGTCCTGCAGTGCACTTGTCAATAAAGCATGGCTTCCGGTGTGGGTTTGTTGCCAACGTATCAACAACAAAAATACGTAAATGGCGTGCCTCTGTCGACCGTGGGACGCCGGACGTTGCGACTGCGCGAGAAATATATCCTGCTACTCGTTGTTTCAGTATTCGCGTTCGTCTGCTTCGGTGCGATATTTTTCATGCCGGACATGCGCGATCGTGTTGCGTCGGCAGACGGCCAAATCGGGCCCGTGGACATCGGTGATATGTTCGTGCCGCGACTGCCTTCTGCCGGTATCCAAAACCGACACGGCCAGGGCAGCCTTCGGGACCCACATCACGTAAACGACGAAAGAAATTTTCGTGATCGTGTACAGCAAGCGCCGCACCAAGTGATTAGTGACTGGCCACGCCCACAAGTCATTGCGTCGTCAGCTGCCGGCGTGCATCTGGCAGATGGACAAATTGTAGGTTCTGATCGACGAACTGCGAAACATTTCAGTGACAGCGTGAAAGTAAACATCCCATCTGACATGTCTCACATGAATAATATCACTCGAGTACGGCAGGAAAAAGTCAAAGAGGTTGTGCTATTGCAGTTTTAAACATGAGTGTCGTGAAAGACACAAAACACCAGCTGCACCATTCACACTGGCACCAAATATGATTGTATCAGACCATAACTCTTAACCATAGTTCTCTGTAGTTAATCTGATGATATTTGGTGCCTGTGTAGTCACTGACTGCAGTGACACCGCTGAACACTGTGCCTACCATTTGATGCATAATTGTAGGTTATAGTATATTTTGGTATGATGGCTAATGGTGATGTTGATAGTACAAATTTAGGAATTGTTTTATACTGGCATTTGATGTTGCTGATGTTTTTTGTATGTTATACGTAGCAGAGAATGTTGAGTGTTGATGTTACTGTTGTCAGAGCTGCTGGATGTTTTCTGTAAGTGGCAGTCCAGGAGTGACACTGTCTGACTTCATACCTCATCGATGAGCTTTGTCATGTGGCAGATGTTGAGGCTTATCAGCAATTACATTCTAGCTCATCTCCGTCACTTGTCGTCAGCGACCGAGCTTTTCCAGTCGCTGCTGCTTGTGTCTGAAACAGTCCGTCTGAACACATCACCTTTGCTTCTACCATGGCTTTCTTCCGGTCCTGTCTGAAATCCCACGTGTTTCACATTTCATATCCTGCCTCTTTGTGATTGTACAGTGCCTGCACAGTGTTGCTAGTCACTATGGACACTGATAGTCTCTGCTACTTGATTATTTTCTTACTTATTTACTTACTTGTAGTGTAAATGAACTTAGCATAGACTGCATTACACAACATTGGTATCTTTTTTGTGGACATGTTGTTACTGTTTGTCGATGGCAGATGATGCAGTTTGCGTGGAAGATGTACGTGAAATATGCCTGGGGTCAGAATGAGCTGAAGCCTTTGTCTCGTCGTGGTCACTCAACCAGCATCTTTGGCAATGCCGCTTTGGGAGCTACTATCGTTGATGCTGTCGATACGTTGTACATAATGGGCCTTGTGAATGAGTATACAGAGGGTAGAAATTGGATTGAAAAATCACTGCACTTTGAAGGGGTATGATGTTTAAACTGTTACAGAACTAAGTTTATGATAATTTATAAAAGTATTTTCACAATATTTTCTGAAATTGAGCTAATTGCAAATGCTGCAGATTAGAACTCTACACTTGGTATCTAGGTACAGAATGATTAGAAACCTGGAGGGAAACCAGTGCTGATTGGTACTGTTGACAATAGGTACATTACACAAAGTCACCATTCACAGCTGCACTGAGGGCCCTGGAGGTACAGGAACTTTGTGTGTTATACTACATGCACTTTACTCAACTTGACATTTGTGTTGTTTCGCATACTAATGCCGTTGTGCCTTATCTTCATTAAATAATGCCTCAGAGGCTGAGACTAATAGTTATTTACTTCCTTTCTGCACATCTTCTGATAAGTTGACTGTTTTGTAGTTTGTTTCTCAGTTCATTAATGTAAAATTCTGTTCTCTTTCCATACTGAGACATCACAGTTGTGAAATATTGTGATGAGTTTTTAGGACTTAATTTCTGCTTACTTTAAGTAGTAAATTAATTATTCAATCTAATTTTATTTAGTGCTGCACTGTTTTAACTAATTAAGTGATACATTGAAGTATTTTTCATCAAATAGAGCGATTTAATTGCTTTTTACTATGGCATTTGTTGTATTATGGCACGTTATTGAATTTGTTGAATGTGTGGTTGCATTTGTGTGTTAAGGGTTTTGAATTTTCAGTATTTGAAGTAAACATTCGTTTTGTTGGTGGCATGCTGGCGTGCTATGCACTTACTGGTGATCTGGTAGGTACTAGCATTGTGCTTAGTGTTTTATTTATGCTGCCTGTCACTCTTATGTCACACTCATGTTTTATATTAAAAAGTTCATAGAAATTAAATGCACATGCTGTGTGAATGTGATTATATAGGACTACCATAATTTCTTATATTTTGCAGTCAGCGTTTTTTTTCAGTCACATAAATCAGAAAAATTAGTGATAATTTTCTACTTAGTTTCCTGTTTGCAGTTAAATGTTGTGTACAGAACACTGACAAAGTAAACTGAACATTTGTCTCATCTACCAATTAGGGAACTAGACGTCATCATCGTGCTTAAATTGTCTCATCAATGCTGCTCATCGGAATTTGGCTTTTTACGCCCGAAAGCAGCTACTGCTTTAGCACGTCTTAGCCATCACAATTCTGTCTGTCCATCTGTTTGTCCATCCATCTAACTGTCCGTCTGACGGGTGGACCAGTCAAAAACGGTGCCAGCTAGGATCACCAAATCTTCACCATTGGCTGCCTGGAAAACTCTAGTTTCAGGAACCGTAAAGCTTTTCCATAAATTCAAAAGGGGTCACCTCGAACGAAGGTGCTAAATGGAAGGGGGTAGGAAAAATTTGCGATTTTTAGCCAATAAGTCGCTGTATCTCAGTGACGGTGCGAGACAGGGCCTAGTTTACTATTAATCACTAATAGGAAGTTGTACACTGGCTCTTGATTGCCACCAAATTCAATGACCTTGGATGACCTTGAATGCCAAAATAGGGTTTTTATGTATTTTTGGTGATTTCGAGTTGCAAGGCACATTTCAAGATTGAATTTCGCTGAAATCAATTGAGATAGACATGGAGAAGCTGCATATGAAATTTTCTGCATTGAACATAGATTTCGACGGTCCAAGTCTCGATTTTCTACATTCGAGGAAACCTGCGCACGAAGGCATCAAAGAGCGGTACCCCCATAAAAGTTGTTATTTTACCGTTGTTGGCCAGTTTTTCGTCAAACTGGTTGCAGATAGGCATGGGCATGCTGCCTTTCACAACAAGACTAGTGACGAGCTTTTCAGTCGTATCAACATTGATGACTTTGAAAGACCGTGAACTTCTAAAATGGGGTTTTTATTGATTTTTGCGATCTTCGGCTGCAGCGCACACTTCAAGAATGAACTGCGACAAAATGGCTGGCGATAGACTGACAGTTTGTGAACAGAAACTGCTATAGGCTTTTGCGTGTCTCGTGAGCATCAGCTCAAATTTCTTGTTTGATATGCTGACATCGTGTAATAAGTGTTGCATTCATAAAATAACTTGTCTATTGCTGTTGACAGATGTTCAAGAATAAGGCTATTGAAATAGCTGACAAGCTGATGCCTGCATTCAATACACCAACTGGCATACCAATGGCAATGGTGAACGTTCGCACGTATGTATGCTATGCACTGCAGTGTGTGTTTATGTAGATTGCAGACTGTTTTGCGTTAAAAAGTTACTGTTGTTAGGACATTCAGAACTGTTAAACAATTTTTGATCTAACAAGGCAGATATCTATCCCGTGTCATTTAGTTTGTGATACGTGTACATTCATGGATCTCTGTGTACTGGTTGTTAGGTAAAATATTAATACCTGTATTGATATACTTGGATAATGTCTGCGGTAATGATGTCATCACGTTTAGTGAATGTCAATTATATCTGATGACTATCATTTAATCATACATAGGTCCCATTGGCTTGACAATGAAGCCTGTTAGCTTCTGTTTTTCTGTCATGCTGTGGCCATTTATTATTACTTGGCCTGAGGTCTTAATATTCATTCAAACATATTAGGCTGAGTGGACATAAAACTGAAATCTGCAGATGCGGCTTTTGCGATGAATGCACAGGTAATCCAGGGATTTTACTTGCACCAATAGAGCTCTGCAACAAACGGGATGTGTAACAGATGTTGTTGATGGTTGATATGTGATATGATCTTCAAAATCTTGAAAATTATTTGTTAAAAACATTATATAACTTGCATCCGAGTACTATATATGTCTTGCATTATTTGTATTTCGACATACAATAATTGATAGTATTTATGTGCTTGTCAGGGGTAGTGGAAGGAATTGGGGTTGGGCGTCAGGCGGTTGTTCAATACTTGCTGAATTTGGGACGTTACATCTTGAGTTTGCTTACCTCTCTCACATTACAGGCAATCCTATCTATCTAGATAAGGTAAGGACTGTATCCGCTTGTTTATTACAGGAAGCTTAATTTCGTATCACACCAGCAGTTGTCAATAGCCACTTTGCAGCAGTTGTGGTTTGGTCAGTAGCAAAATACTTAGTGTGTACAGTGCATAACATAAAACAAGCCGGTAAGCTATGTGGCTTATGACTGCTATAAACAATAGCTGAGCTGTGGACAGGACACTCAGTCAGACAGACGTACATACAGACTGAATTGGATACAGACATACTGTCTGGCACTAAAGGTCTCTCATAGTAGTCCAAGCCGACATTTAATAAATAAATTAATAAAGCAGTTGATAAATATATTACTATTATCATTGGGTAAGATGAGTTGATACTGTTAGTTTAACAGCCCTAATGATACTAATAACAAGTAACTGAAAACTGATATGTGCCTAAATGCAGATGTAAATATGCTAAGCATGCATTTGTCTGTGCTTTGGCATGTTGGTTTGGTGGTGAGATTCTTGCCAGCTGATGTCTAATAAATTATGCTCCGGCAACTTCCAAAGTTTAATTCTTAGTACTCAACTCAGTCTGGAGTAGTGCTGGAAAATCTGGCCACTAACACAAAGTGAAAATATCAGATGCACATAGCAAACAGCTTCAGTAGATAATATGATCTTGCATCAAGTCCGGTTTCACATGAACATTATGAAGCTAATATGACAGTGAAAACTGCTTGAAATTTAATGTTTCACACACAGCACTGGCTCCAAGTTTTTTTCTGATTAGCTTTTGTCATTTCATTTGTACCGTCCGTTATTAAATGGTTAGGCAGTTGTCATTTGTTATCAGTCACAAGTGCTGTGACTTCCCAGTTTAATATCTCTTACTGCCGACAGATCTGTGTATGCTTTATAGCACATGTGCTGCTAAACATAGCAAAATGATTTAACATAGTTATGAAAGAGTGTAGGGAACAGATGATGCTTGTCACCTGTATGCAAGAAACAGTTTGAGCAGTCATGTATTCTCTAACGAATGTGTGAAGTATTAGCAATAAGTACCGTTGTGGAGTAATTAATAAATAGTTTTTGTCTTGTTTTTATAATTATTATCACAGGTGAACCAGATACGAAGCGTTTTAAAGCAGCTGGATAAACCTGGTGGTCTCTATCCAAATTATCTTAATCCTCATAGTGGAAAGTGGGGACAACGTAAGTATGTGCAGGTGCTGTTAGTAATTTAACCGATATTTTGCTGTCTTGAAAGTCACGAATAAATGCTGTTTTGTGCATCTGACTGATGAAAACATTAGCAAAATGTTGTCTGTTGATTTATGTACTTAAGGCATATTGTTTGCAATAGATTGCTAATCGAATTTGTCACCTATTAACTTACCAGTGAGCAAAAATGCATATTGTGATAAGATTTTTACCATACTGCATTTCCAAGAAGTTTTAAATTTTTATTTGCATAATTGCTATGTTTTAGATTGATATGTTGTAAGTTTTGCGATTGGCTGTATTGTATCATTTTAGCATGTATAATTGCTAGGGCCCACAGTTTTCTGCAGAAAATTTTGCCAAATTCCACGGGCCAGTTTGCAAAATTCCGGGGCTTACAGTGGCAAAATTGTTCAAACTCCACGGCTCACTGTGCGGCCTTCTATTGTGAGTAAACTGAGCTCTGTCCTGTTCAGAAACTTTAGTTTCTGAAAAGCCGGCTGGCATAGTGACATTATGCTGAGTTATGCTACTAGCAAAGAACAAAGAAAATTACCTACGTTTTTTTCGTTTTAAAAGTGCAATCTGTCATGTTGCGTTGCTTTTATTTACGATTGTGCTATATTGCAGTAGCTATTAGTAGGGCTCACAGCTTTTGGCAGTTTAGTTTGATTTTTTTGTGATAAAAAAACGTTATCAATTCAAAAATCTTACTAATGGCCGGTGAATTTTTAAATTCTGCAAAATTCTCCGAAACTATCAAAATTTCACATCAAAGAGAAAGTTCCGCGGCTTGGCTCGAAATTCCGCGGCCACGGAAAACGGTGTGCCCTAATGATTATATTGCAGGATTTGGGGATTGTTTATGTGGGTAGAGCATGTATCGGTTGGAGCATTAGGAGACTCGTTCTATGAATATCTGCTCAAGGCTTGGATTCAGTCGAACAAAACCGACTTGGAAGCTCTGGATATGTACAATGCTGCTGTGGTGGTATGTTACAGAATAATGACTTTGCCAGGTTGAACTTTTTCACTGCTGACGACTCGTCATCAGCATGACCTGGCTGGGCTACTAACATGTGTTAGATTACACTTACTGCAGCATTGATGGGTTCAGCTTTTCATTTGTACGATATAAAACAACCCGATGTCATGTCAGGCAACTAAACCCATATGCAGCTTTGGATTGTAAGAGTTTGGTCGATGTAGCCAGTGTTTGATGCACTGAATGATGTGGGCAGCAGTGATTTTTGATACTCTTGAAGTATTTACTTGTTTTCAGTATTTTATTATCTAAAACACTTGATATCATAGGACTTTAGACACTGTATGAACAACTGCTATTTTCTCAAAAGTTGAGTTTCTGATTTAAAAAAAAGTACCGGTACAGTCTGAGCATTGTTTGAATACCACTTTGCTCATCTGAATGTTGGGGTTGTTTTATTGTAAACGCAGTGTCGAGAACACCGGTGTATTTGCAGTATTTATTTACTAACTGTGTCAGTTTCTGGTTGCTGTGTGTGAAGGTGATTGAGGAGAGGTTGATATTGATGTCCAGTGGAGGCCTACGCTATGTGGCTGAGTGGAAGAATGGCCGGATTGAACACAAGATGGACCACTTGGCTTGCTTCATCGGTACACGTTTCGTCATTGTTACTTTATTTTGTGTGAATTCTGGTCAGTGCTATTATTGGAATGCACATGAATCGGTAGCAGTGTTTCTGCCTGCTAGGTTAGCCAACCATCCATTGAAGAAAAAAAACTGATGCTCTTGATATGTGTGCGGATGTTTTTTTAAATCAGAATGCTTTTTGCTTGTTATGTAGTTTTTGCGTAATGTCCGGGTTATGGTTAGGATGAAGCCTTAAATTCTGCTGGACTGACTAGCACTGAAACTGAAGTTAAAACATTTGTAGTTGCCTATATCCAAAAAATAAACTGCTGAATACAGTGATAGCAGTGTTCAAGTGTGCAGATGCTATTTAAGTGAGCAGATAGAGATAGCAGGGCTTGCAGTATTCAGTCGTTTTATTTTAATGATTAAAAAAATGTAATTGTTAAGTTTTCCACATTTTCAGGAAAGTATTGCAAAGCAGTTACGACGCTATGCCTGTTCTGTATGAATTGATTTTTCAGCCCAACATTGCCAACAAAATGATTTTTTTTACGAAATGTGAAACATTTGTTGCTGATTCTGTCATAATAGGTGTCAGCTGAGTAGCTGATAAAGGTTCTGGGTGAAAACGTGCATTCTTAGTCAATAATTGGAGTTTGGTTTTAATTGAAAATGATGGTTGATTAGTCTGTCATTTCTAAGAAGCTGACTGTTGAAAAATCAACCAGTTGTTAGTTTGTTATCACCTTTGGTAGTGAAGTCTGGCTAGCTCGATGTGGGACTGTAGTGGAGTGAAAAGATGCCTATGTTTTGTTGTAGGCGGAATGTTCGCACTAGGAGCATCAGCATCGGCTAACCCTCAGCACTATATCGACCTTGCTGCCGATATTGCTCACACCTGTCATGAGTCGTATGATCGGACAGGTACTGTTCAATGATGGCAGCTTCGTTGCTTTTTAGTGTGCTTTTTTTGTTTAATGCAAAAATGGTATTTATCTGAGCATCTGGATCCAGCAGGCCATGATTGTAGATTTGCTATAAATTATAATCATGGCTGTTTCTTTGTTGTTATATGGTCATCCAGTTTTGCCAGTGATTGTTTAAGTCATCACCGTGCATTGAGTAATTGCTATCGAGTTTTCTCTTATCTCAGTACTTTTGCAGTGTATTAACAGTTACTGTATGCTATATCCGTCAAATATCCCTTAAATATCCGCTAAGTATCTGCCAAATATCCCTTAACTATTCGTCAAGTATCTATCAAATATCCGTAAGATCACTGGTGTTACAACTGATCTTTGTTGTTATTGATGTCCACTTTGTTCATTTTTTGGTTAAGATAACTGTGTATGAAGTCACATCACTTAGTGAATTTGTTGAATGCCTGCTCTGCAGAAATTCTTAGTTTTCCGTAGTTGGCTAGTTTATAGGTATCACCCAACTTATTTGTTCATTTATATTCGTATTATGAATATTGTAATTACTGGGTTACTTTGAAATATTTGCCTGACTAGGTGCTCCAGCCATTATGAAGTCACATTGCTTAATGAATAAATTAATGAAAGTGCCTCTTCCCCCAAAATTCATAGTATAAATAATCTGGCTAATGTTACATTTCTCGTTATGTTGCTTTTGTTTTCACGTTTTCATAGGTACAAAACTTGGACCAGAGTCTTTCCGTTTTGATGGTACGACTGAAGCAAAGGCTGTGCGGCAAGGCGAAAAATACTACATACAGCGTCCTGAAGTTATCGAGACGTACTTCTACATGTGGCGGTTAACGCACGATCCAAAATACAGAGAGTGGGGCTGGGAAGCCATACAGGTTTGCTGCAGATTCTGAGGATTAATTTCCATGTTAACTGTTTCTAATGATTGAAGTTATCTTTCCTGTTCGCAATTTTTACCAGTTATTTAAGTGAATAATAAAACTGGTCGACAGCAGGATGAATTACAACTCTTGTTTGTTATGGAGAATTGTAGTGATAAGATTTTTTCACAGAGCTGAAGTAAATAGACTAGCTGATTTTTGAATGATATGGTGAATACTGTATCTCAGTTTTTTTCTTTTTTTGTTACTAATTTTGGTTGTGGTGTATAATTACTGATTGCAAAATAACTGTTATCTTTTACTTGTTGCTAGTTTCTGCACATTTTAGCTGTAGTCTGCTGTTCTAGTCTCGAATACTGCTTTTGTTGATACTGTTATACTACTTTTTGTTTTTGTGTAATCGGCCAGTTTTTTTGGAATGTCTTCTCGTTAGGCCTGTTTTGTTAGCAGTGAACTTTTCATTCAGCTGGACTGTAATATTTTACATAATTGATCAATAAATTAATGAATTTAATAAATCAGCGGAGGCTTTTGTGGAAGCCGTGCTACAGCACAGTGTACGGCACCAGGTGATCACCCGTCAAGTAGCAGATGCAGATGGGATGATCACTGCTCAACTTCGAAGTCCGATCCGGTGATAACCAGTGCTTTCAGTGTAGTAGGCCACAGACAGTATCCAAAACTAATGCGACTACTGTTACCACTGTAGGCATAAAAGAACCAGTTCGAACAAAGTTTACACTGCTGTAAGTACATTAGTGTTGCTGTAAGCACATTAATGTTTGTTAAAAGTACTGTGAGTATCTAAGTAAGACAGGAACTGCGTTGTTGCAGTCAGTGGATGTAGAATGTCTGTAAGTGTTGTGTGGTTTGCTGTACAGGCGATTGAGAGATGGTGTCGAACAGAGAACGGATTCACGGGCATCAAGGATGTATACTCAGTGCCTCCACAGCGTGACGATGTACAACAGAGCTTCTTCCTTGCCGAAACACTGAAGTACCTTTATCTTCTGTTCTCTGCCGATGATGTAGTGCCGTTGGACCGATGGGTTCTCAACACAGAGGCCCATCCACTGCCCATCCTGAATACCAGTGTTGCCATTAATAATGGTGTCAGATCTCCTGCCGTCGCAGCTGTATGATGACACCAGCAGATACTGCTTTTCATAGGCAAAGATAATATATTGATTAGGGCTGTAAAAGAACTAATTTTTGTAGTATGTTTTGTAGTAAGTTTTCAGTTTGGTCTGGTCTGTTTGCAAATGTTGGTAGTAATTTGTTCTGAAATTTTCTGATTCTTAAACCAAATTTTCTGTTTGGTTCTGTATAGCAGACTTACCTGTTTACCATCAAGTTTTTGAACACATGTTTAATATGAAATTCTTCTAGCCTGTAAACTTCAGCAATGCTCTCTGAACGGTATACAGTATAGTCGTTTCAGCGTGAAATATTTCTTTGATGTACTGGTAACATTTTTATCATAGTTCAGTTGTGCATTCATGTAGTGCAGTTTAATTTTACAGCCCTACTGTTTGTACTTGTCACATGCTTGCCTTCGTCACAGCCAACCGACATGCTGCTTTGACTGTTAGCAGTATTTCATTTATGTCACAATAGCAAACATCGGTAGTTGGGTGTCGATTTGGTACCATCATGTTCTCCTTGCGGTAACGAATTAGTACTTTACTAACAAGAATGATGCGTATTGGCCTGTGCTAGTGTAACTGTGTGCAAATAGTGTTATGTAAGGCCACTGTTTATCTAGTCTGTGATGGCATTTTCTGATGCTGGATGTGCCATCATACATTCCAGTATATTTTGTGTGAAACATTATTTTGTACAGTACAGCATATTGTGATAGTTTTGCGTACATTCATTGGAAATGTGTTACATCATGCATGAGGCGTTGGCAGTTGATATAGTTGGCTGATAGGTTAGACCATGTACACAGGGAGTCCAAAAACTATGCCATCAGGTTTTTGCCGCTGAAAATTGTTTCACTCGGACATTGTGGAGCTGCAGGAAATTTGCAACAAAGCATGCGTCCAAGATCCCACCACACCTCAAATGCTTGGCTTCACTACCTTCGCCCCCTCTCCTTCAGTAGATAGCATTATGAGATTGATGACTGTCTGGAGGATAACAGGAAAGATTATTTGAACTGCCATTAGTCTTACATATGCACAATTATAATGGTGAATTCTTACAATTTTAGGTTTAGGTTGTTTGTGTTTTATGTTACATATTAGTGTTTTCTGTGAAGGTTCAACTTTCTGTTCCATTGTTGTGAATGTTAAACTTCCTGTTACATTATTCTGTGTATGTATGTGCATTTTGCCTGGAAAGGCCGTTACCGAAATGACCTATACTGTGTCAGGTGAAACGTTAAACCCTACACACTCACTACCATGTGAAGTGATAACAGCATTGATTTGAGTATTTAAAACATTTGTTAAATTTTAGTTATGCAAATGAATCTTGATAAAGGTTACTGACAAGTAAAACTTCAGCAAATTTTTTGACTGCTATTTTGCAGAGTAGTATAATGATCATTCAAATGAATTTATGTTAATCATGCACTCTTGTAGTGTGCCAGTTAAAGAAGTTGAAAAGTTTAGTATTTCCTGCAATTTTTGGTAAGTTGTGCCCTAAATTACACTGAGATGCGTAGTACGTGCTAAAATAATCTCACTGCTTCAGCGTCAGACACCACTTTTGCACGTAATATAGAAATCGAGCTAGGCATTGGCAGCACCAAGTGTATATGCTAAGTCCCAGGCCATAATGGCAAGGTCTGAGGAGTGCTTAAGCTCCCCCAGAGGGTCCACGTGGAGCCTGGCTAGAAGATGATTTATAACGCATTTTAAACAAAAACTTGCAGTTGTGAGCACAGTTGGGAAGGCACATCATGTGGAATTCTGGCCACCTATTACATTTTCATTGCCACCTTGTCAGTGCTAACCAATGGTAAGGTCTGAAATGGCTATTGTTAGATGCGTAGTAGAGGAAAAGTAAAAACTACACACTGCAAATGAGTAATATTAATATTGTTTGATAACTGAATGTTTGATTATGGTAATTCGTTGGTCGACCACATTGCTAATTTTGCATATGTTGCAATGCTGAGGCTGTCTTCAGTATACAGGATGATCACTTGTCTGGAAAACAGAGAAATGTCACGAAAGAAATCTTGTCATGGAAAATTGCTAAAAAAATTCAGAAAAAATTGCATCAACAGCCTTTTTGTATCGCTCATTTAGTACATTATGCCAATTATTTTATGCTGTTAATTGCTGAATTTTACTCACTAGTGTTTGTGTTTAACATTTATTCATCTTATTCATTTATCTTACATTTTAGTACTAGGGTTAGGTTACCATAGTTGAGTACTGTTTAAAATGGTCAGATGTGTCTCAAATCAATCACCAGGGTATTTCAGTGTCTGGAAATTGGTCACCCTAAGTATATGCATATTTAAAACTGTGTATGCATACACAGCTCTTCTACCTATGGAGCTAGGTTGAAATTGTGTAACATTGTTGATATGTACAGAGAACTGTGTAGTGTGAACGCTTTTTGGTGATATTGCGTCTATGTTCAGAGATTGTTTTATCAGTTGAAACATTTTTATCATGCTGAAGTCATTTTGTAGTTTGCGTTGTTAGTTGCTGTGAATAATTTCCGAATACTGCTGTTTTTTTTCTGAAGCTGTGTGCAAGATAAAGTTGTAAAACTGAAGTGAAACTTGTGGCTGGATTGTAATTATGTATAAAGTTTACCATATATTCGTCATATTTACACAGACACAAATTGTATTTTACAAGTCGAATCCGTAGTGCACGTTGAATTGTGTTTCATGCAGTTTTTACGATTTGTCAAAACACTTTGGAATTCACTAATCACTGGCATTCGTCACTTTTACATTTGTTGATGTTTACAGTGAACTTTTTACTGACATAGCAGCTTACCAGAATGTGCTTTATTCGTGGCATGTTTGACAGTATCCTAGGTTTCCTTGTGTTATATATACACTTTTGACGTCTCTGTGAGCTTTTCAGCAAGTGATCACATTCACACGTACTGTCCAGTTTCAGATCTGTGCAGTAGAAGACAACAAGCTCAACATTACATCTGATTAGGGAAGCCATCCCGGAGTCCCTGACACCCGGACAGCCAACCCTGGAATTTTTACCCCAGGGGTGGAGGAGGGATCCCCGTGCCCCCGTTTGTACCTAGCTGCAGACGGCTTACATTGCAGACAGCATCTATCTCGTTATTCTGCTAACTGTGAGCTGCTGCAGCAGACTATCTGGTCACACAGTCACATCCATGCATGATGCTTGCTGCGTCAGCGGCGTGACTGATACGACACTGCATGTGCAGGCTGCATCGCCAACAGACGTCTCACTGCTACACTGACAGTCCCCTAATTCCTAGTCGTCACCTTCTTTCAGGACTCACTGGATATTTGACCGAGCTGAAGAATAGCACACTTTTGATTTAGGACCTATTTATTCCAGGCACTAGTTTTAACCGGTTAACGACAACAAAAGCATTTTACATCAGCTTATACCTATAACGCTTGCATAAATTGATTGCAAATGTTGCAGACATGCCAACCCTCACCCATCTGGCTTGAGTGTCGTGCGTTACTGCCTGCTAAAATATTATCACACATTTTAGTTTCTACTAATTTAGCTTCACTTTCAACATTTTGTCACTTCAATCAACAGAAAATAGTTTACATTAGGTTCAATTTTTAACTTAAAACAATAAAAAAGTGTAGCCTGCATTACATGGAAGAGAGGAGGGGATCATTCGCACTTATTCTTTCTTACCAATTACTATATATCTGTTGTTCTGCCCCAGGGGTAAGATTTTCTACCCCCAAATCCTCGGGGGTGAAAGTCTGTGGATGGGGTTGGTTTTCCCACATCTGATGCCGTATGTTTGGGCACACTGTGCATACCAAAATGTAGAATCCAACGATTAGCCTAGTGTCAAATACAGAACTCTAGCGAGTGGTTTTCACACAAAACAGATGAATCGCAGCAATCACACAGTTAGCCAGCATGATACTGAGTTTACCTCATCCATAGACATCATTGAATGATATGGTTAGTTATGTTATGACACTAAATAGAGCTGTCGAAGCATTAATCTTTTAACGTATGCATTAACACGTTAATGACACATTATATTGCTGAAGAGTGACTGGAATGACAGCTGACAAACTTGTGGCTGTGTCGCAGAACTATGACAGTAGCGATCGAACAGCAGCAAAACTATTTTTGATTACATGTATGTTGCTCAGGCGTCAAATAACCGCAGATTGATGAAATGTTAAATTTAGCAAATTTACACGTCTGCATTTCTTTAAAAGCGCGTTAGTTTTTTTAACGCATGTTAACGTGTTAATATGACAGCTGTAATACTTAACGCTAGTGTTGCTCAAACATGAAGCTCACAGTAAAAAAATTTCTCTGACATGGTTTTCCTGCCAACACCTCTTACTGCAGAACTGCACAATTCTAAATATTCCAGACAACTGTTTCAAGTCACTGATCAATGTTCGGCATAGATATCAAGTTAACTAAATGGAGTGTATTATTCCTGGTTGTCGTACAATATTTTTTTGCTGGAGTATTCAGTGTGTAAGAACTTCTTTCACTATATGAAATATGTTGCATTTTCAACACTAATAAAAACTGGCATCAGCTTGTTCACCAGCTTCTGTAAACAAAGTCATAGAACATGTGAATTTATTCCGACAACACAGTCTGTCAATGTATAAACGACAAGTTGATTACGTGCTGACATGCACGAAGTCTGGTGCAGTTTATTTAATAAATGTTAACTTTTAGTTCACAAATGGCAACTTTTCATAGCATAAAAATTTGAATTTGAGCACAAATTCAACGAATTCTTTCAGACTCAAGTATGTTTAACTTTCTGCATTTGTGTGTGACCTTAATGACCACAAGATTTGTAACTTTTTTTTTACATTTTTTCAATCAAACATCATTAAAAAATATTGGTTTTGACAAAATTTGGCAAAATTAAAGTCATACACATTGAACAGCCTATAATGTCACAAGCTGAAATCATAGTGTGCACTTTTGCACTATTCAGATATACACATACAGTTAGCCAGCACACCATGCGTTAAAAGCAATAATGGATTACCGGTAGCTAGAGACCACTTGATTTTTACCACAAATCACAACAGTGTTCATGAGTAACGAAAGCGACGTATCGACGAGAACAACCAGAAAACTGAAGCAATGTACCTGGTATCAAAATTAAACGTGAAGCACTAGAAAACGATGTTCGTTGTGCAGTCGGTGTATGAAGCAAGATGTGAGAGTTAAACGTGCCACGACAACAAGTGCTACAATATCACAGAAACATTCATTGACTGCTGTATAGCGTATGCGTAGTTAGAACTGGAATCCTTGTGTTGGAGCGCTAGCCGCGAAGGAATAGACGCCGCTGTCGGTTGCCTCAGGTGCGACTGCCGCATCCTCTTCCTCTTCCTACAACAGCAATATATCATGCGTCAATCACTGCTACTCTTTGAATAAACTCACTCACGGGTGGATACAGTAAGTTAATTAAGTTATCAAATTGCAACCTTCATACAGCTTTTTGTTAATATCTCGGCAATCTCTGCTGCCTTGCTTCCTTTCCGAGGAAGGCAGATGCTGAAGCAGCAACAAATTAGTAGCAAATGAAGGGTGTAATCTGATGAATTCACATATCACGTTGCACGATTTGTGTTAGCAAAAACCGCAGAGTATAATTTCCGTCATTCAGCTGTGTCCAGACTCCAGAATTCCCCCAAACATGCGAGAGTAAGACAACAATTCAGTGAATACAAACTGACCTTGGTAAGCTTTCTTAGAATCACTAACAGCCATCCATTTGCAATATCACAATATCACTGAGAAATTTCACAATAAACATGTTAATTGCTGAGTGCTGATGTGTTAATTTTCAGAAAGAGGCTATCAAAAATGGTGTATTCAACATCACAGATGCATTTCAATAGTCAGTATTAACAGACAAAAATAATTTGTAAGACATTTGAAATTTTGCACAGTGTGTAAAACAATGTTAGATGTGTATACGTGTTGATGAATTATATTTTAACCTGACATATTCTTCTGTACATTATTAATGGCTTGATGCAGCTCATGGTTGTACTTTCCTACTACATTTGCCAATGCTCAGAAATAATCTAATCTCTCTCCTTTCACAAAAAACAGTTTGGCTAAAAGTATGAAAATAAAAAAATCGGCAGCTACAGTTACAAAGCATGATTGTCAAACTTACGTCAGAAAAGTAAGTTTCAATAAGTCGAAGTGCTGCCTTGTAGACTTGTTCGTTTTCATGGTTCTGCAGCTGTTCAATCTTATCAAGTCCACCAACCTCTTCAATCATCAAACAGATTCCTTCTGCTTGCTCGCATTTTGCTGCCGCCTGTTAACATCAGAGTTAAAACAAAAATTCAAAAACTCAACAACCAAATATCTTGGCCATCCATCTGTGCCTCTGTGCTGAGCACCAGCTAAGACGAGGGCGTAAACAGGCACAATGCCCGACAGGACCCCTGATCTCATGGTTTAAAGTGGCGTTTGGTGGAAGGCTAAGCATATGAAGATCAGTGCCACCCTACGGGCTTTAGTTTACAGGGCAACAATCATATCATAAAAAACCTGCAATAAAAGTTACAGCAAATATACCTTGTATTTTACTAAAATGACAGATTACAGTGCTAAAGATGATGAAAATCATGTAGACGCTCCTGCAGTACCTTTCAATTATTTCTTGCTATGATACAGGCTAAACCCGAAACTTGTAGTACAGCAGACAGTATAGGTGCAATATGAAGGCCAAAAATGTAAATGACTGATAATCCAAAACTACAATGATTCATTCAGCACTAAAGTTCACCCACATCACAACTTGAAGTTTCAATTAACAATGTGCATGTTAATTATAAACATGCCCACAGTCTACAATGCACCAATTAATGAAGTATGATGCATATGGACAACTTGACAAACAATTATTCACCTGTAAAATGTTGCTGACTGCGTCAAGAACGATCGTGATGACTTTGGCATCCTTCACAGTGAGCATTTCACAGAGGGGCTTGATGGCACCAGCCTGAACGCAGTAGGCAATCTGCTCCATCGAGCCACCAGACGTCAGGTTTGTTATCACCCAAACTGCCTCCTTCTGGCTCTTGAAGTCGCCCTGCTCAAAATTACAAATGAAATGTCAAAGACGTAGTTGAGTCCCGCAATATTACGCTATACCATAGCAGGCATGGAAACTCGATGTCTATAGTGGAATTCACAGCCCATGAGCCTGTTCGATTTAACACCACAGCAAACACACAGACACATCTTTCACAAAAATCTGGTTATCACGTAATTTCTCACACGTCGAAAAGTGCAAAGATTTCCACATCTACGTCTTAAAAATAAGTATGTGCACTTTCTGCAATGCCAAAGTCTATCAAATAGTTTATTTGCATGTTATCTTGTAATTCTGGCTCCATCGCCTGCCCATCGTATTTCAATAAAAATTTCTGGTTATCTCCAGATTATGCAGAGCTGACAATCACCTTGTCGATGATTTGGATAACGAGAGGAATAAGGCCATTGTCGATGACGGCTTGAATCTGGTTCACATTGCCAGCAGTAATGTTTGAGATCATCCACGCAGCCTCCTTCTGAATGCTGTTCTTCTGATGTGTGAGAAGAGCCGTGAACAGCGGCAGACAGCCCTGGTCTATGACGAACTGCACAAAACACAGCAGCCGCATCATCACGACATGCGTATATCAACAGCGAAGCAACATCAACCATGTATGTTCACACGACCAATCTTAACATTCGCATCTACACGGTTCTTGCCCATATGTCGAAATCAAATTCAAGGACTTTCAAGGACCATACGAAGAATATATAAGGAAAACTAAATTAAATCAAACCAGCACTTTTATTAGCATATATAAGCAGGTGCAGTTTACATTCTACAATTTTACACCTTCAAGCGTTAGCACACTAGAGATTTCTCAAACGATAGTGTGCTATATAAATGTTCGCTTATTATTATTATTATTAATCAAAAGCTGAAATTATCAGAAATTACCACTCAGACTCAGGCAACACTGATTCTGAAAATCACTTGTTTGGTCATGATGTTTTAGAAAATCAAATTCAAGCACTTTCATGAACCCGTATGAGCCCTGCATTTAGTTCAAATTTTCTACTATCATCATCAAGAATGATCAAACAAGCTCTTGCACAGTATGCGTTAAGCAGAGATTTAAGGTTTATAGCTTTACAAAAAAATGTATTGGAGGTCAGTCTTATTGAGCAATGGCAGACAATAATCACACATAGCAACAATGATGCACACAAAAATGTTTCTTTATCAGCAATGCCAGCCCAGCTGTATGAGAAGCTGACCTGTTGCAATGTGTTATGATTACTATACAATAAAACTTTTAATAATCATTATTTCCACGCCTGAACTTGTTATTTACTCAGCGGTAACCAAATGACAGTACAATACAAAATTCGCTTACGAAACTATACTGCGTTCAGAAAAAAAACACCCTCTCGTTTTCTTTCATATCTCCGTAAAAAATGTTGAGATCTCCACAAAAGTTTCAGGAAATGTTTAGGAGGGAACATATATTCCACCAGTGAAAAGTTGGGTAATCTTTGCTACCTGTGACGTCATTTTTCCGTGCTTGTAAATTGTGGGTTTTACCGTTGAAGAACAGGCTTTTTGACAAATGTTTGCGAGTCAGCAAGGGTTAGGACCAGCAAGTTTTTGGAAGATGCTTCCTTACAATACACAGATAATTGAATATTGATGCAATAAAATGTTTACATAAAAAACATTCCATGACCGGCAGTAATAAGCCACTTGACCGATAGCGAGCAAGTGGTCATGCACGCAGTGACGCGGTGTGCGTACACCTGTCAGCCTCAAAAAAGTTGAGGATCTCGCACTCAGCCAAGAACATAAACCACGAAAACAGTTCACAATGGAAAATTGTGTAATGGATTAGCATATTTTTCGGTTCAGTCAACACAATGACCAATTGGTGTGTTTTAACATTTCTTCAAATGTCTGTCTTTAACGACAAATCACACATGGAAATATGACGTCACCATGACGTCACAGGTAGCAAATAATATGTAACTTTTTACCTGTGGAGTACGTGTTTCTTCCTAAACATTCTCGGAAAATTTTATGCAAACTGGAACATTTTCCACAGAGACATAAGAGAAAATGTGTGGGGTTTTTTTCTGAACACAGTGTAAAGTGCATTTCTGTAGTACAGTGTCAGTGTCATGATGCCAAACTGAGAATGTAAAAGCAATGAAGGCATAACATGCACAAGAATAACAGGCCTAATCAAAAAAAAATGTTATAAATATCTTAGCAATAGGGAAGCAATACCTGAGTCTGTGAATCATCTCCGGTGACAATGTTACCAATGGCACGCAGAGCCGGTGTGAGAACTGATATTTCAGTAGACTTTAGCAATTCAACCAAATTCGGTACTACACCTGTAGACCGAATCAAATAACATGCCAAATCATCCATGAGATCAACCTAACGGCCATATAAAACACAAGTAAATATGCAATTATGAACGAAAGAGACCTGAGCAAGACAGGCTTAATTATTGTAACATAGTCGACACCGCTGTACGCTTGACAAATAAACTGCACGTATTTAGCCGGAATGAAATTCGGTTAGCATCATCTTGGCCACAAGCGTAGCAAAATTCCCTGACTTTTCCAGTCACGGAATGACAATTTCCCTGAGATTATCGAAACAATAACACTATTGCACAAATGTCATAAATGGTATTAAGTAATGAAATGGTATTAATAAAGCAATATGCAAATGACAGAGGCCCTTTTTGAGGGACCAGAGGGGTAAAGCCCCCCTGAAACTGAAACACGTCTAGCTTTTGGACGTTCAATGGAAGCCGCAAATTTGCCCGCTTTTTTAATATTTGGAGATGCCAAAAATCACAGTTATCCGCAGTCTGCATGATCCAAGATCATTTTCCATGACTTTTCGAAAATAACATTTTTCCCTGATATTTCCCTAACTTTCCCTGACAACACAAATTCCCCGACTTTTTCCACTTCTCCCTGACCTGTAAGAACCCTGCACACATATATAAACTGGGATAGCAATGACAGTTGGTCAAAAATACACGGAAAAAGCAATTTTAACTTTGATAACTGTAGCAGTGTAGCTGTGACGTTTCTGTATGATGACAACATCAAATCGAAGCAGATTTGTGTAGTGGCATATTTTTTACGTGACCGATACTGACAGACGGCAAACAGAAATTAGTTCATCTGTGCATTCAATTCAGCTAGTAAGTGTGCAGAACACACAGACCGGCATTGATAACAGCCTGGATCTTATCATTCGGCCCGTCGGTGATGTACGACAGAGCCCAGCAAGCATCAGACAGAACCTCGCGATCAGAGTGATGGACAAGCATAGCAAGTGCCGGCAGGCACTGGGACACAGAACTGAACGGAGGTGGCGGGTTCTTGTTACGACAGAGGTTCGACAGCGTCCACGTCACATTGCGCAGGAACGGCACCGGCGTGTCAATGCTGACATAGCATAGCAGTGGCTCCAGACAGCCATTGCTCAGCACGTGATCACGCAGGTCCGGCCCGTCACCTACCAGCAAACACATCTCATACCTTTTACTGCATATACGGTACCATTATCTCTAGGGTCCACAGTCTTCCGCAGGCCACAAAATTTTGAACCAAGCTGCAGAATTTTACATTTACCGCAGAATTTTGATATTTCCGCGCAATTTCACGGAATTTTGCAGAAGTTAAAAATTCATCGATGATTAGTAAGATTAATGACTTCACGACATTTTTATCACAAAAAAAATCAAACTGACCTGCCGAAAGCTGTGGGCCATACTAATAGCTGTCACAATATGGCACAATCATAAATAAATGCAACGCAACCTGACAGACTGCATTTTCAAAAACGAAAAGAATATAGGTAATTTCTTTGTACGTTGCTAGCATAACTCAGCTCAATGTCACTATGCCAGCCGGCCCTTTAGAAATTAAAGTTTTTGAACAGGATAGAGCTCAGTTTACTCACAATGGAAGGCCGCAGTGAGCCATGGAATTTGAACAATTTTGCCACGGTAAGCCGCAAAATTTTGCAAACTGGCCCGCGGAATTTGGCAAAATTTTCCATGGAAAACTGTGGGCCCTAATTATCTCCTGTCATACACTCAACTGCGATACATGGAAACATCACATAGTAATAATAACATCGACAATTTCAAAGTGGCTCAACATGGCAACACAATTACAAGGCCATAATGTGTCTGGTCTACACAAATAGTTAGCAAAAAAATGTCTTTAGAGTACAACATAAGAGTTGACTGATTCAATGTCTGCCAGAAGCTGATTCAACACTTTGGATCTTGCAATGGCAAATGACTGCTGGAGCATGCAACAAAAAGTTGGCTATATGTCAAGGCATCTAGTAGAATACTGCATTTAGAGAAAACGACGTCAGAGAAAAAAAACAAGGTTCCCTTGTCTTTTTCATTGGTAGATGCAAATGGTGGACAACTTGACAGGAAACAATGTTTATCTGAAGAAAGCAGTTTAATGTAAAAGTGTTTGGGAATCACTAAGACCGTAATCGATTTAGCAATAACTGAAACCGCAATATTACGCAATGACACGAAGCATTGTGTGCCTGCATAGAAACCAGTTTCATGCAATCCACTTACACATCAAAACCTAAACCCGAAACTGGTTTCAGTTTTGCTAAATCAATTATGCCCTAAAAAGCATTAAAAACTAAAGATCATCCAAAACTAAAAAGTTACAAAACCATCAATGCTTGTTACATCATTTGTCAATACAATGACACCAGATATAATTCAGATGCACAAAATATTTACTGAAAACAAAGCAAAAAACCTGTAGCATAATAAAGTTAGATTATAAGTAATATAATATCAAATACTATAATAATAAACTATCAAATAATAATAATATCAAAATCTGTCTGAACAGTACACACCGGCAATATTGCCCAGTGCCCATACAGCCTGCTCTGCCACATTACTGTGCTCTGACGACAGAAGTCGAATGAATGGCACGACAGCCCCCGCCTTGATCACGGCTCGGGTCTGAGTCGACGTGCCTGACGCTACGTTAGTCAGAGCCCATGCAGCTTCAAACTGAATGTCAGGTCTGTCAACATAGTACAGTTACAAAGTTATATAAATACAATCATACGCTACTGCTACAAACCAGCCTGGATGAACATGGAACATCTATAAATTGACATTATGCTACTGAACAGTAAACATATAGGGATTAGAGCTGAGCAGCGTGCCGCAGCAGTATTACAGGCAGACTAATTACGTGCAGCACATCTTAGCCATCGCAATTCTGTCCGTCTGTCTGTCCATCCGTCACACGGGTGGATCAGTAAAAAACGGTGCAAGCTAGGATCACCAAATCTTCACTATCGGCTGCGTGGAAGACTCTAGTTTTAGAAACCGTAAAGCTTTTCCATAAATTCGAAGGGGGTCACCCCGAATGAAAGCACTAAATGAGAGGGGGGTAGGAAAAATCTGCGATATCCAGCCAATATGGCGTTGGCAAAGCAATAGGTGGCGACCTCTGGTGAGTACAAGTAAAATGCTATAGACACTATAGCCGCGGGTCATCTGGCACCCTCTGGTTACTGACTTAGACTTTGTTTTACTGTCCTTTCAAACACGCACCACAGCTGTTGCGCGTTCCCATTTGCGTTAGCAGATCACTTGTTTTACTAACATAATCAAAAATATGTCACTTAATGCTTGGTGCATTTTAAATTAAAACCTGTTAATACATAACACTTATTCACTATATATTACCAGTACTAAAGCAGTACAACACAGCAAATGTTTAATTCAATTAAATACTACAACAGCAGTGTACTACAAAATGTTGGTCACTATGCAATTAAAGTGCAAGGCATTGAGTCTGTAAAATGTGCATAATCATAAACCGTTTGATTTTGTACCAGGCCTAACAGGAAGTAACAATAGAAATAATGGATGGTCCATCAAATGCTAACCAAAAGCCAAATGCAATTACAGTGAAACAATATGCAGCAATCCATTGCCCGTATTATTGAATGCCGACCCTGATTCGTAAATTCTAGAACAATAATCCAACTAATCTAACTTAATTTTCTAACTCAAGATTTATTAACAACATGAACACAAAATAGTACTAAAAATCTAAAGTATTTCAACACAAAAAAAACTATGTTACTGCACATCATCAACAACAATTTATCCTATTCATTTCCCAGCCCAACCCAGTCCTGTCAACATCCGTCAGGATTGTCGACCTAGCATGTGACCTGCGAGTGGTCATTGACAATGGCTTAACGATGTCTGACCACGTCACTGCAGTCAATCGTTTGGCCTACTACCAGCTACATCAGCTACAAGTGATTGTGCATTCGTTGTCAGATGATGCCAAGAAGATGCTAGTTCAGTCGTTCGTGTCAACTGGACTACTGTTAACGCACTACTGTATGGCATCTCTGGCGGTCTGATTCAACGGCTGCAGTCGATACAGAATGCAGCAGCATGGCTCATCACTGGAGCTCATCGATGTGACCACATCATTCCAGTACTAAGACAGCTTTATTGGCTGCCTGTGAAGCAGACAATCGACTTCAAACTGGCGGTGCTAACATACAAGTCTCTGCATGGCCTAGCTCCGCACTTGTTGGATGACTGCCAACTCAACACTCAAGAAAAAAATTCAAGTACTTTTCAAGGACCTTAAACTCACTTTTCCAGACCTATTCCGTCGGACGTTTCTGCCAACACTAATTAAGTAATCCAGCAACTCAGCAAGTAAAATGTTGTGTACTGGATATTTTTGATGTGTGAATTAAGTGCAAAATTTTAATGCTAGGTATTAATGATTACTGTACTTAGATTCAAGGACTTTCAAAAACCTTTTGCATCAAATTCCAAAACTTTCAAGGACCTATTCCATTTTCAAGGACTTTCCAGGCCCTGGAAAAATGAGCATTTTTTCAAGGACTTTCAAGGCCCTGTGGCCACCCTGTCTCTGACCCTCTTATTTTTCCCTGACTTTGAAATATAAAATTCCGATTTTTTCTGATTTTTCCCCGACTTCCCCTGACTGCAGGAACCATGCTGACAGCATTAAATAACAACATTAATGATATAGCTCTGACCTGTCGCAACGAGACAGAAACTCTACAAGACGCGGGAGGACGCCGGCTTGAATGACGTCATCAATGGGAGGTTTGCGTTCACGTGACAGCATGCGACGACAACTCTGAGTGGCCTCAAACTGTACATCACTTGCAGAGCTCTGGATTCCAGCAATGATATCCGGCAAACTCAGCACCGGTGCCTGCTGCTCAACCGCAGTTCACAATACAACGATGCATAGCAGCACTGGTACTGGTACTGGTAAAGCACAATGAAAGTGAAACGGCAAGACATCTTAGCTACATTTTCGATGGAATGCGAAAAAAATTGAAAACAACTTTTTACACGATACATTTTAAAGCCTTTTCCCCAGTGTTTTTAAAGCTCGAATGTAAAGTTTGTTAATAAATAACACACAAATGTGCTTCCTCTGTCATTTTGTAATAACATAAATATTTAATTAAGTTTTTCATCTAACTTTGTTGTTTGACTTTAGGATGCTCTGCGATAGGATGTTTTGTCACTCTGCTGTCGACAAATAAAAGTCATAAAGTGCTGTGCGGTGGTCTGTCTCTGTTATTAGAAGTTGTTGTAGCTGTGTAGTTGAAGTAAGTCTGGAACCAAGAGATCAAAATCTGTTGGGAGTGTCGGCTACGTTAAAACATGACATGTGAAACCCGATATCACTGCAAACACAATATTTACTTAACGCTGCTGTAATCTGCAACCGTGTAGTAAATTAGCTTTAGCTTATGTCAGCTTTTCAGTCACAATGAAAACACTATCTATCATCATATTACAAGCTATAATGTTGTTCCGACTACGTAATGACGTATATGACAGAAGTTCAAACAGCATGGAAAGTGGGAAAATGAAACTAACCTGAGCATTTTTGTCCTGCAGCGGTGATCCTGGTTCACTTTCGTCGTCCATGTTACGGCGCTTTGACAACTGGTCATCTTTCTTGGCTTTTCGCAGTTCCACACTGACTTCAGATCGATGTCGTCGCAGATCCTTCCCACAACACAACAGACAATTACCGGTTACTACACAACGACACTGTGATTATTCAACAAAAGTTCAACTGCTTTCTTGTCCTTATCATCAAAAAATTATTTGTTCATAAACACAATCTGCCAAGATGAAGGCACATGCAGAGTAACGTAAATAAACAGATCAACATCACTAGTTACTAACAAAAGCAAGAAAACATGATATTAACAGCAAAAAATTTTTCATTATCACTGTAACACTACCAAGTCGAGTACCATTGTACTGCGTAAAACTGGTATGACTAATTACCACAACAAACAAAACAAACCACAACAAGCCACAGATCAGCACGGACCACAGCTGAGAATAACGAACTGCAGAGAAGACACGTCTCCATCTGTTTCTGCCGTCACTTTCACTGTCCGTTTCCAGTCATATCCCCGTGTCGTTTGGGGTCGTTTAACCTCGCCGTCTGGGGTCATTTAACCTCGCCGTCGTCGACATCTCCATCCATTCGTTTTATCCGTCGTCTTCGTTGCCGTCCACTCGTCTTTTACGTCGTCTTCTCCATCATTATGGTCCACTGTGGCCCCGTTGTGGTCCACTGTAGGCTCGTTAGGGTAATTAGTCATACCCGCGTAAAATATACGACCATGTTGTATCACAATAAACCAAACATTGTTTGATAAAATGTGCTGGAGTTATGACTGCAGCAAAGTGCCAATATTATCACTGTCAGACGAGACATTTACAACTTACCGTGACATCTTTTCCTTTGTTTTTGTAGTTCTTCAGACGATTCTCAGACATTGTTATGATCTGTTTTTACTCTGCAACGGAAACACATGTACAAATTTACAAAATGTTTACAATTCGTGCACAAGAAAACACCAATAGCATGGACTGGAAAGAACAGATGAATACGGGTATAAAGTCGATATCAAATCTATTTTCACTGCGGCCCTGTAGGCATGAGGTGCAGACAATTAGCTGACAAACCAGTTGGGTGACGGACATTAGGGCTACAGCGAACTTGACCTCGCTCACGGGGAGCAAAATTACACCGTCCCCAATATCATGGACATTTACGCAGTTCTTCTTCTTTATCAGTAGATGGTCAAACGTTCAACTTGTTGAAGACTCCAGGCGGTGTCTGGCTTTTTCACCCTCTGCTGGTTCGCCCCCTGGCTTGTTCGCCCGATAAGTTCGAAGTTAAACGTAAGGTTTCCCATTAGTAACAGTTTCGACAAACAACGCTTATGTCCCACTATACTCTTGCGACTTTTAAGGTAGCATTAATAACAGAAATTAGTTCATCATTACACGAAATGCGACTTTTATTGAACTTTTCACCACTCATTCACACACGAACGATACCGCTCGCACAGTTTGTATGCGCGCACGTGATTGGACTATGAACAGAATGATTCAAGATTTGACATTCACAATAAATAAGTAGGAATAAAATGTGTCGTAGACTCGTAGTGACCAGTGACTAGTGACTGAGTGACGCCGACTTGTTCTGTTGCGTTGCGAAGTCTGATCAACTCTCAAGTTTTTAACAATTAATTGGTAGATCTCGTAAACGTCGGGATCTGCATCTGTTTTTGGGGTACGATATGTCATGTGTCTGTCATCTGTCTGTCCGTAACTTTACGTCGTAGAGGGTCGACGATGGTATTATTGGATAAGGCGACGGCGACTTTACATAGGCTGTCAAAAGTAA
>Ga0056128_1000322_pt1 | contig 39530 bp, 30 predicted proteins | sample WorMetLIZISLAND2_FD_71113 | JGI IMG/M metagenome (GOLD analysis project Ga0056128, IMG submission 71113) | Marine gutless worms symbiont microbial communities from Max Planck institute for Marine Microbiology, Germany - Olavius geniculatus... ... | reverse complement strand
AACTTTGGTCCACTAACAAACAAGTTGCAGGTGCGGATGTTGACACACCCTAAGTCGACAATGCGCGTTCTGCGTATGCTACTGCATTTGACTTCGGGCCACGTGACTTTGCTACCAGGTGATTTTCACCCCCCTTGAATTAACCCCCCATCGGACTTAGGGCGCCGGGCGGCCTCACGTTGGGCTTTGCCCCGTATTTCTAGCTTATCATTGATTTGTCAGTAGTGAAATGTTCATTTTTTTGCTATTTTGTGAATAATTGGTATCTACTGCACACAACCTTTTTGATTTGCAGTGTGGTTTTGAAATCACAGTAGGCATGTAAGTAAATGAGATGTTGGTTGCAGATGTAACAGATTCAGCATCAGATGACTGTGTTGTGCTGGACGAAAAGATGCCATCAGAAGACTTGGTGAAGAAGGCAGTTAGCCTACAGCTTCCTCCTACATTTTTCAACTATCTTGATTTGCCCGAGTGTCCCGGCTGCATCGGCTGTCGTGATACACTCGAGATGCAAGACGTCAAACCACCATCCACTACTACTGGTGTTTATTATTATAATACCTTTTTCATTTATAGCTGTTGAAGTGTTCTAGGTGGAATGGCATTGTATTTCGCTGATGATCATTTCCTTATTACTAAAAATTAGTATTGAACACCAAATTTGATTTCACGGGGGCAGGGGGGAGGTGGTGAGGGGGGCATTCAGCAAGTACTGAGAGTGGATGTGTTAGAATGAATGTTTTTTGCAATTGGTTTCTCAGTGAAAGGTTCATTCTTTGCTGACTGGTATGAGTTTGTTGCAGATAATTCCGTGCTACATGGTTGCTTGTGTTAGGGGTGGCAGCTTAGTGCAGTGGTAAAATCGTAGGTTGCATCAACAGCGTCGCTTCTTGTTGAGTCAGGTTACTCTTAGGATAAGTTACCATTCGCAGGTATATCGTCTTTCTTACTCAATCACACCACCAGGACCAACTCAGCCTGCTGTTTCATCTATGGATGGGCAGAAAAGTGCTTTAGGACCCAGTTGGTTAAAGGCACTGGCTGTTAATAGAGCCAGCCAACCAGCTGACTTGGGTTGTATGCTAGCCTTATTGCATTTAGCACTCACCAGCTCTAATTACCTCCGCCAAGGAGGTAATGTTTTTGCCGGACTTTGTTTGTCTGTCTGTGTGTGTGTGTGTACAAGATAACTCAAAAAGTTATGGCCGTTCTTTCTGAAATTTTGAGGGTATGTCGGGCATGGCATAAAAACTACCAGTGATTCAATTTTGGGGGTGATCCGGCAGGAATCCTGGATTCTGGATCACTTTGAAATTTTTGTTACCATTGCATTAACGGGGGAATAAGGGAACCGCTGGCAAAGCGAAGATGGTGATGCCACCTGGCGAATAGCTTTCCCTTGGCGGAGGTACCTGCAGGCTACGACTGCTTTTCTAGTTTTTTTACTTGGAGATGTGAACTGTTTGATTGATACTGCTTTTTTGCGGCTTACTTTTGGGGTGTAATGCATATTACATAGTACTGTTAACACGCTGAAGTTATGGGAATTGTTCGAGCAAGGCATTTTGTAGGCCAGCCATTAGTAATAAATGGGGCTTGTGAGTGTAATACTGTACAGTGGTTGCCAGTTCAGGCGAACCTGAGGCTGAGGCTGATTGGCCTGGTCCAAAGGTCGGAGCTGCTTGGCGGTCATCTTGCTCTTGTGCTGTACTCGTCAAATGGACCTGATGAACGCTTGCAGTGGCTGTGCACTGGCAGGATGACAGTACCGTAAACATTGTCGCAGCTGTTACTGTTACTATCAAACACTAGAGGGCAAATAGTGGCTGTTTCGCAATGCATTTAGTTATATACGCTATTGTAAGTAATTGTAGTTCATATAGTTAAATTACTTTGCAGCGGACGTGACGGAGGCTGGATCTCAGAAACTGTTTGGTGGGTCACTGCCATCCGTTGGTTTTGCTCAGCTGGTGTCTAACGCTGGACCGTCAGGAGCTGTATTTGGCAGCATCTCTGCCTTCGGTAGTCAGAAGCTGTCTGCATCCGCAACGTCCATCCCCACAGCAGCGGAGATCAGTTCAGTCTTTGGCAGTGGCACAAAAGAGAAAATTGGATTTGCAGATCTGGTGGCCCGCAGCGGCTCCGGCGTGTCGGGTTTTGACAAGAAATCTGGTCAGCTGTTGACTTATTATCCTGTTTATTGTGTTTTTTCATAGCCCTGTCTTGTTAGCAACGAATGCAGTAGACTGAATAAGATTGTTTTCACACTGAGTAGTCTCAGCAGTGCAGTTAGTATACTGTGGTGGCAGCCAATCTGTCATTGTGTAGCTATATGTTCTTTAATCGAGAAGCCGTGTGTGCAGTTTTATTGATTTTTTCAGCCATAATATAGGTGGCTGTATAATAATTTGGCAGTCTTGTTGGTATTTTTATATTTGGTTTGTGCTTATTGAACTGTGCACTGATCATGTATACTCGTGGCTTGGTAGACTGATGGTAGTACATCAGACTAGTGACCGCAAGGTCACTGGTTTGACTCTTGGTTGGTTCACTGTCTGGTAACAACCCTGGGCGAGTTGTTTGCACACATGCACGTCCTTCACCAAGCACTATAACTTGCTACCAGTCTAACCCTCAGAAAGGTAACAGCAGTATGTGAGAGATGACTGGCCCCCCACCCATATAACTGAGCTTTGCTTGTATTCACTGCTAGCTCAGGGCCTCGGATACAGAAATGAGTACTGCTTAGTAAGTAAGTAAGTAAGATGACTTAGCAGGCACAGTTGATTTTGCCTTATCGTAAACTGATAGTGTTGCTTATTTGAAGATACATCGTTCACATGGGCTGGGTCTGGTTCCCAGCTGTTTACTCCGCAAGCTTCGCAGCAGGCAGTAACTGAAGTGAAGACGGGTGGACATGACGACAGTCACGATGATGATGGACAAGATGATGATGATGGATACTCCGCAGATAATATCCACTTTGAGCCGATCGTCCAGCTGCCGGAAGCCATCGACCTCAAGACTGGAGAGGAGGACGAGGAGGAGGTCTTCCGCCAGCGTGCTAAGCTGTACCGCTACGACGACAACGCATGGAAAGAACGTGGCGTTGGAGATATGAAGATCTTGAAGAATCCACTGACTGGTTTGTGTACTGCTAGTGCTCAGCTTAGTTTTTTTCCCAGTGTGTTTGTAATCTGTAATAAACAGGTCTGATAACTAAATAACAATCCGGTTTATGCCATATGTCAGAAAGATTTTAGTTAGATATAAGTAGATTGTAAAATTTTTCTTGGATTATTTGGGACGCTGTTTTTGAGCTGATGATTCTGCAAAATTGGTAATGAAACAGATTCCTACGCAGTGTTGTTGAGTTTCTGTAATGTGTAGAACAGGGGTCATTCATGTTATCATGAAACTGTCTTGTTTGATATTAGTGATTATGTTCAGTGAGTTGTGGGTTCATTTTCATGTTTGAGACACAGAATTTTCTCTAGTACAAACACGTGAAAAACGTTACTGGACAAAGACTATAAGTGCTGTGTATCATTTTTGTTTAGCTCTAAGAGCAAACGCAGGTGATGTGAATAGGTATTATTAGATAGAGTAAGCACCAGAATCGATGTAGGTAATAGTCATTAGTCCCATGTCAGGCATGCTGTTTGCTCCAGCTGACGTAATTGACTTTAGAGTAGATACTAGGGATCTTGGTAACTTTTGTCAATTCTGGGTTGGCTGTGTCTTAAATTCTGGGCTTATTTGTGTGTTTTTGTAGGAAACTGTCGGCTGTTGCTGCGTCGAGAGCAGGTGCACAAGGTGGCGTGCAATCATCGGCTGACGACAGACATTCAGCTGCAGCCGATGCAGACCTCGGAGACTACTTGGTGCTGGTTTGCAATGGATTATGCCGAAGATGAACCGGCGATTCAGAACTTTGCATGTCGCTTCAAGGTCTGTTCTTGCTAGCATTGATGTTGTATCGAGTCTGGCAATAGACACAAGTTTGACTCGAGTCTTTATTTTCTTGGATTTGCACTCAGGCTTTCATAACTCAGACTTGGACCCACTGGATTCAGACAGTGTTGTGTAACATGGAAGCAACTGCACTGTATTAATTTTTGTATTTTGACTAATTGTTTTGTTAACGTAGCATCAGCAGACAAGTGCTGACTAACTTTGTCTTTTTTTTCTCACCACATACTCCGAGTGTGAATGCTGAATTTTACAAACATTCTATCTTGTCAAACTCACTGTATTCGACTCGGACTTGAACGCAAAGCCATTGGACTCGGACAAGTGACTAAGTGGACGCTGATGGCTAGCGGCTGTGTTAATGTGGATCTGCTGGGAAGTAATAAATGTGCATGTGAAAAGTAATTAATATGGTGATACTGTTAGCTGTTTGCTGTCTACAAAGATGATTGGTTGGTCGTTGCTGAAAATGCAAAAGAGGAACATGCAAAACTGGAATTTGTGGCACCAAAATGCAGTCCCGTCCTGCGTTTTTACTCCTGCATTTTGGTCCCTCAAATTCCAATCTTGCTTTTTACGTTCCTGCTTTTCTAGCTTCTGTGTTTTCTTTCTCACATTTTCAGTTGCCAAATTGGTTTATTTCCTGCTTACTTTAAAATGTTAGAAATAGTTTATTTAAAAGAATTGTAGGTCGAAGGGACGTGTATAGCTCATCCGTTATTGACTTACAGAGCCATCATTTGTCAGTGTTACCTGCCATTCGATGCAGGTGAATTTGCCCCACCTTTACCCCAGCCAGGCAGGTTATTACTGGATTTACCTTCTCGCAGAGATGTGGTCTCAGTCGAGACGTCTCGGTCTTGAGACGTACTCACGTCTCGTCTCGATCACGTCTTGGACAAAATCTTCAACGTCTCAGTCTCGTCTCAGTCTCGGACCAATGCATCTCTGGTCTCATCTCGGAGCAATATGTCTCGGTCTCGGCCCAGAGGTCTCGTCTCGGGTCTCGGGCCATTGTGTCTCGTCGAGACGTTTTGTGCAGGCGTGCGCCGTGCATACTGTAGCTGCAATTAGAGCAATACTAACCAGCATTACATTTTGTGGCTTAGACATATTCGTTTCCAGTGTTTTTACTCTTTTATTTACTTATTTATCATAAAGCAGAATTATGTCATGTCAGTTTCTTTTGTCATAAAATGACCTAGTCGCAATGAAGATAAAGTGTATGATGTCAGAATGAATACTATCAGCCGAATGTAGATGACGTATAAGGCTATAATTAGCTGTAGTTTACTAATGTCAGTTGCTTGCAAATTGTGATAAACATAGTGGCTCATGTCTACAGCACTGCAGTTGCAATTCTTTATGGTGCAAGACGTTAATTATTTAGTGATAATTGTCAAAATAAAGTGCAACAACCCACAATATTACAAATAGAAAGTGCTTTCCATGGTGCGAGTTAATTAATCTGTATAATTTTTTTCCTTGTCAATGTGTTTCACCATATGTCACGGAAAATATCTCTGTGAGACATTGAAGCTCCCGAGACTTCCGAGAGTCTCAGGTGCTTCAAGGTCTCGGCCAGCGTCTCGGAAACTGCAACGTCTCGGTCTCGTCTCGGACAAAATTTTGAACATCTCGGTCTTGTCTTGGTCTTGGCTCAGAAGGTCTCGTGCACATCCCTGCCTTCTCCATAGTGGGTATGGAAAGCTGAGTAGATATGGCTGGTAGATATGTACTGTGATGGTTTACCTGTTTGCAGACAGTCACTCATCCAAGTAGTAATCACCTGATAGCGACCCGACTAGGAATCAAACCCACAACCTCTTTGTCATAAGTTTCATGTCCTCGTTGTTACGCTACCATGCCATTAGAAGCTGCCTGAGGACTGAATATGGCCTCACAAGGGGGAGCAAATGCTGATGCAGCAGTTGTCAGCGCATTGTGCTGTTGATTGTGTACAGAATGCTGAGCTAGCGAAGGAGTTTCATGCCACTGTTACTAAATGTCAGTCGGAACTTGCCACAATACACACAGGTTAATTTCTGCCTTTGTCTGTTTCACTTGATTTAGAATTCACACATTTTATTATTTAACAAAATCTTTATTATTTTTTGTTACCTACATTTTGCTTGCAAATTTTCAGTTTGAACAAAACACATTCTGTAAAGCTAAGTTATGTTAGTCGTAAAACCACTTGATGTGCTTTGTTTATATAGCTTTCAGATGGTGGAGTAAATTTTGGTCTCTGCTAGAAACTCAATGTACAATGACACAATGTACAATGTACAATGTACAATGTACTTTGAGCTAGCAGCTGTGTTTATATAGATAAGATCATGTCAATCCAGTGAGTCTTGTCAGTCGCAGGACCATGTACGTGGAACCATCTTCTGGTACTGCCATGCAGCTGTTGCTGCTTCTATTCTGTCACGAGTTGAAAACAGAGCACACCACTAACTGTTGGAGCCGGCAAACATTAACTGTTTCAACTCATCATCATTCATCATTATTGTTTGCATATGTGCCATTGTTGTCCGGCTCAGAAGAGATGTGTCAATAGTATTACACTTAGTAGGTTGTTGTTGTTGTTTTAGTAGTCCACTCTGCAAGACCAGCAGGCTGGTTCACAGCCGAAAACCCAATGGAGGAGGGAGGGTTCACTTAGTTCACTTCACTTTCCACTAAACTTGTTTGAGTTTGATTATACGATGGTGTGGAACAGACAAAGATGGTGAGCAAGACAAACTGGAAGTTTTGTCATCGTCAAAGGTGGCTGAAGCTGTTAGTCTTGCTGCTGATGCTGATGTTGAGCAAAGTGCTGAGGCTGCTGCAACTGCATCTGGTGAGCAAGACACACAGGAGCAGGAGGAGGGTCGTCTCTTTTTCAAGAGAGCAACTGTAATATACGCTGCCGTCGATGACCCGGAAAAACAGGTTAGTGTTCAAGTAAATTTTATAAATTTGTTATATTAACAACATTTATCGAGTTGGTTGTTGGTGTTTCGGCAACTGCTGAGCAGGGTTGAGATACCGGGCAGATACTCCAAAAAACCCGGTGGGTTTTTCTGGGCAGCACACACCTAACAAGAAGCCTAGCTGTTGCTAGGATAGCCGACCGTACTTCAAGGTCATTTAAGGTCGATGATTTTCATGTCATTTGAAAGCCAATATGCGACTTCCTATCAATGATCAATAGCAGCGTATGCCCTATCTCGCACCGTTTAGCCACGATAGCATGTAATGGCCTTCATTTGGTTACACTTGGGCACACCCGTGGAGTTGTCAGCCCGTTATACCACCGAAAAAGACACAGATGTGAAGATGGGCAGTATGAGGTCAACCATGGAATAAAACGTTTTAATCATAAGTTGATTTTCATTACTGGCATTGCATGTTTTGTACTAATACTAGAAGTAGCAGCAGATGTAATGTAGTAAATAGTGGAGCTGTTGAGCAGTTCATTTTTTAATCTTGTTGTTTTCACATTTAACTATTTTAGGTAGTTGTGGATGAACGTTTGTAGATGAAGCAAATGGTTCAACTGCTTATTGTACGAGAGAAGGATAGACATGGAAAAGTGCTGAAAATGGTGATGGATGATGGGAAAACTGTGTTCGAACATATCATTCGCAAAGATGACAAACTGAAAGGGTTAGTTATGATGCTGATGTTTTTTTTATTTCATCTGATTTTAATGTGATTTTCTACGTCTGTGAGAATCGACTATGTTCACAAACGTGGAAAAGCTATGCATTAAATAACTTCTCTTATCATATTATGTCACAGCGACAAGATTGTCATGGTGTAAGTGCAGAAAGCATAGCAAGAACATGTTACAAATGATGGTTAAAACATGCAAAAATCGTTATGTGTCTTCTCGTAGTTTGCGTTCATCTGACTCTAATTTGCTGTCTGTTCCTCATGTTTGACTGTTCGGATATGTTTTCATTTCTGTAGCTTTGCTGTAGCCACTCCGACCATCTGGAATACCTTCTTTTAGATATTTACGGTTTTATTACGCAAGATAGAAGAATGCATTGTGTGTCTTAGCCATCGTCTAAGCGTCTGTCCGTCTGTCACACTCGTGATCTGTGTCAAAACAGTGCAAGCTAGGATCACGAAATCTTCACTGTTGGCTGCCCCAAAGACTCCAGTTTATTGCGACAAAATTTTTTGCCCCTGGGTGAAGGGGTTTCTCTTGAATGAGGGCATCAAAGAGGGGTACCCCACTTAAAAAAACGTAATTTTGCTGCTATTGGCTTTTCTAGTGTGAAAATGGTTGCAGGTAGGGTTGCTTATCATAACAAGCACTGGTCACAGTCTTTTTAATTTTATCAACATCAATGACCTTGAACGACCTTGAACCCCCAAAAGGGGATTTTTAGTGAATTTTTCGCAGTTTTTAGCTGCAGCGCACATTTCAAGAGTGAATTGCGACGAAATGCCTGACTATAGACCAAGACAACCTGCATATGAAATGTCCTCATCAAATGCAGATTTTAGCAGTCCAAATCTACCCCTTTAAAAAGTGGTTATTTTACTGATATTGCCTCGTCTAACATGAAAACAGTTGCAGATAGGCACAGTCATCTTGCTTATGCTAACGAGCACTAGTGACGAGCTTCTTAGGAGTGTCAACATCGATGATCTTGGATGACTTTGATTCCCAAAATAGGGGTTTTTAGTAATTTTTGGCGCTTTCGGGTTGCGACACATTTTAAGAGTGAATTGCGTATAAAATTATTATTATTTTATTGCATGCTGTACAGTGTACTCTGATTGCCAAAGTGGCAGGACTGCTGCTATCGTGCATCATGAGAGCTTTGCTCAAATTACTTGTGTTTCTGTAAAGGTTAAACTTACTGTTTCAGTATTATGTGTTTGTGCATTCTGCCTGGAAAAGCTGTCCCCAAAATGACCTATGCTGTGTCGGGTGGGACGTTAAACCTTACACGCTCACTCACTTTTTCTGCAACTTAAGATTTTAGGCATACACCCTTTTCACTTCATATTCAGTGGGTTTTCCAGCTGACATTCTGCACTATACAAATTTACATTCTCACTTACTTACTTACTTACTTAAAAGAAAACTGCAAAAGAAGTTATTAAAGTTGTATATAATATTTGTTAGATGTTTGCAATATTTGTTAGATTTGTTAGATGTTAGTTATTTGTTGATGCTCTGCATCAAATTAATATAGTAGAGACATTGCTGCTGTTGGTGTTTTGAGTTGCTTTAATGATTTTGGCAGTGATTTTGCACACTTCGTTAACTGCTTATGTTGTTGTGGCAGGTTTAGGTAATAGATATATGTTTCTTGTAGCTATCAGTAAGCAGTGTGTAAGATAATTTTGTTGATACAGTTCTGCTGTGCTGCATTTGGTATTTCTGGTAGTTTTTCTTGGCACATGTTACTGTGTTCTATAATGAAGCTCTTTCATATCATATCATACGGGCACCACAGTATCTGGCCGACTGCATTCAGACAGCCGAGTAGTCCAACAGATGACCTGGACTCAGATCTGCTGATAACACAGCTGCTGTCTACGTGTACAAGAACAAAATTTGGAGTGCAGCTTCCGCTTTGCCAGATCTGCTGCTCCCTCCCCCCCCCAAAAAAATATTGCATGCTGCCAGGTGGTATGGTCGGCTATCTTAGCAAGAGCTGGGCTTCTTGTTATTGTATTTAGTGTATAGTTGTAGTGAGTGGATGGTTGTATGCAGGGTGACGAAGAAGGCAAACGTTGAGCTGGAACTGCTGACTGGCACAGACACCGAGGAACAGGAGATAGCTCGTATGTTCACGGTCATGTTCAGCTCGTCATTTGCAGCCGACGAATTCAGTAAACTCTTCAAGAAAGTAAGTCAATGATGCAATGCACAAGGGTATAACAATTCTTCGATGATTAATAATGAAATTTCAATGGTTGAATTATGCATTAAAACCAAGTTCACAATGCATTATGAAGTAGACAAGCATTTGATATGTGATAATCGCTTTCTGTGGAGAACATGAGTGAGCAACACATACACTTAGGCCCTACTAATGGTAATATGGACATATTATTGTCTCAGTGCATTTGCAAAAGCTGTTAGCTGAATAATTTATGAAGTAATAAAAACATGCATTTTTCTTGCCCAGAACCACTGTTAGTTTTTTGTCCGAATTAACCTTCATTTTTGACAAGTTAACTACTGAGAACTTTTTATCATTACCAGCTGTGGAATATTTGGGTTTTAGGATCCTGCTGAAATTGAATTTCTTTGCCGCTGTCTGTTGTCTTGTAGTTAACATCTGAAGCAGAGAACTGACAAATGTTGATACGAAACTCGGAGACACTTGATGTTGCTGAATCAATATAATGCTCACACATTGACTGTATAATCTTCATTTGCATTTCTTACTAAAAGTTGCGTAAGACAGGTGCCATACTATGTACAGGATTTGTACGGAGTTGCGGAATGTGAAAGTTAAAATTTCCAGACCTAGAAAGTCCAAGGTCGTGGTCTTAAAAATATATTGTGGAATTTTACTAATCTGAGTGAAACTACTAACTCCATCCTCAGTCCTCAAAAACCGCTAAGCCAATGTCGTATAATTGACAAAACTAGCTTCTTTTAAATTAGCTTCTTCTGAGCGATTTTGTCAGCTGATTTTACCACAGAAATCGGCCATTTTTATTGAAATACACAGTATTTTGGCCATTTTTACGCGCAAAAGCAGCTACTGCTTTTAGCGTGTCTTAGCCATCGCAATTCTGTCCATCTGTCCGTCCGTCTGTCTGTCCGTCTGTCTGTCACATGGGTGGATCAGGCAAAAACGGTCCAAGATAGGATCTCCAAATCTTCACCATCGGCTGCCCGGAAGACTCTAGTGTCAGGAACCGTAAAGCTTTTCCATAAATTCAAAGGGGGTCACCCCGAACGAGGGCCTTAAATGAGAGGGGGGATGGTCAAAATTTGCGATTTTCGGCCAATAACTCGCTGTATCTCAGTAACGGTGCAAGATAAGGCCTAGGTTACTATTAATCACTAATAGCAAATCGTATACTGGCTTTCGATTGGCGCCGAATTCAATGACATTGAATGACCTTGAACGCCAAAGCAGGGGGTTTTTATGGATTTTTTGGCCATTTTCGCCTGTGAGAGTCTGTATCATTCACAAGGTTGGGCCACGCCGCTGACGCCACACGCGCCTATGGCCGATGTTTATTATGGTCCCAATGGACAGAGTCCAAATGATATGCGATTTTCTAAACTATTACTACTGAACTGGAAGTGCTATAGGCTTTCGCGCATCTCGTGAGCTTTGCTCAAATTTTTTGTTATCACAATACCGGTACACAGTATTTTGGTCTTGAAGACGCTGGTATTTAGCTTTTATGGGTCATGAAAAGTTCCTGATAGTCTGTATGAATCCTGTTTATAGGAAAGTGAGTGTAATTGCTTTTAAAGTTTCTCGCTGAATTAACAGTTCGTTGATTACATCTACTGACGCTCGGAACTCCTGCCGTAATCACTATGTATACAATTCAATATAGTAGAATTCAGTACTAAGCTGCTTTAGTTAGTTGCGTCATACTTAGCATACTCGGCAGAGGCGTATTAACCACCAGATGGATGGCACTGCAGCCCCAGACCCACAGTTTGATTGGTCCGCCAGAATAAGCACAAAAGTACTAAAAAATAACTTATTTAAATTTTTTTATTTACTATATGTAAGCTTATATCACTAAAATTTTGAGCTGTCAAATTAACGCATTAATTAATGCGTTAATAAATTAACGTACATTAACACGTGTTAAAAAAATTAACGCACATACGTAAATTTATGTTAATTTACTAAATTCTGTAAAGCAAAAGTTCCAATACTCCGTTAAAATGCGGTTATTTGACAATCGAATGAATTCAAGTAGGCCCTAGCTAAACTGTAGTTGCCATTCCATCGCTACTGTAAATAAATAATTATTCCAATGACAGGTTAATAGATTTCTATGCTAGCTATGACGTCGGTTATTGTTGCTTATACGTTAAAAATGTGTTTCTAACTTTTTATATTCTACAGGCGGGGCCCCCCAAACATCGCGGGGCCCATGGTAACTTACCCCCTACTCTCCCTCTCAACAGGCCTGGGTGCATTAATAACGCATTAATTAATGCATTAAAAAATTAACGCAGTGCATTAATGTGTTAAAAAAATTAACGCCTTGAGAGCTCTACTAAAATTATAATTAGTTTTTTTACAGTTCAGAGCAGTTAACGTACGAGGGTCATTCGATAAATAAGTTTACAAAATGTCACCATTCCATTAATTTTTAAAATAGGAAAAATCTGAAATATATGTTTTGTTGGGAATTTCATTCTGAATATATGTGAAAAAATTTTTGATGCTGGCGTCATTATTGTGACGTCATCTGTTAATAGAACACAGTCTATTTGTGTATTATTTTCTCCACCAGTACTCTAGCATAACTCGCAAGTGACAACCAAGATAAAAGCGAAAAAACGAATAAACTCCGTAAGTTAATGTCATTTCTTTAAACATTAAACATTAGTGTTTTTTTAACATAATATGTTCAAGTTTATTCAAACATTTGTTCTATCTGTCAACAAGTTTCTGAATGCCCGATGCAAAGAACGATCATGCAGGCTGCTGTCCAAGCCACTGACAAACGACTGATTGCACCTTGGAACTGATGCAAATTTCTGCCCACCTAGCATTTTTTTACGCCAAACTTGTACTGTTGGCTTCACAAAACACTTGATGCATCACAGAGTGAATCTGATTTGCATTAATTCTTTTTGCCCACAAAACAATAATAACGGCACACTATTCATTACAGGACAATTTCAGTGCGAATGTCGCCATATTTAATGCTTATAAATAACGTTAGAGTGACTTCATTTTCGTAAAACTCACAACTTGCACTCAGCATTAAATTCCCTACAAAACGTATATTTTGGATTTTTCATATTTCAAGAATTAATGGAATGGCGCCATTTTGTAAACTTGTTTATCGAACGACCCCCGTATTATTACAGTGCAGAAGCAAACACGCAAGGGTGCACCAAATAGGCATTTTTATTGGTGATAAGCCCATTTCGAATTCTTAGCGTCAGGCCAGGCAGAAGTTTTAATATGCCCCTGGTACTCTGGGTAACTTTTGCTCAGTTTTGCAATAGTGAAGAACACTCGTTTCGCTATCATATCAGTATAACGTACATTTGTAGTTAGATTAGTCCGATTCATATTACGTGTAATTTAAGGTATTAATTGCATGCAATTGTTTGTAAGTTGCAGACGGATAAGTATCCTAAGTAGTTAAAAAGCTACCAGATTTGGATTAAAGATATTGATGTGCAATTAATGTCTGACTAGAAGTTAAGTTGTTCTAAAACTCTGCTGGATCACGCCATTTCGGTCCACGTTTCATCACTACAACACAGTCGTAATCATCACGTTTTTTACTTGGTCCAGTGGATTGTCCGGTGCATCGAAAAGGTTGCCAGAATGCCAGATATGACATTTAAAGGAACTTGGCTTTAAAATTTTGATTTTTCAGTTTTTGGCATTCTTAGACGTGGTAATGACACTCAGTTTTGGCAATACTTCAGCATAACAAAGGATTTTATCATTGATGATGTTGTTGAAAAATTTGTCGTTTTTTGTTAGCAAAATACATAATGTTTGGCATTTTCAGCCAAAAGCAATTGGCAACCTGATGCAGCGGTTGAATTCATTAGTGATCAAAACCAGTGGCGTAGACATTTGGACCCCAGGGAGCCAAGTCCCCCCCTAATCCTCCAGACAAGACATAAGCTCACGTGTAAACTGCACTAGTGTGCCAATTTGGTCAGTTGATTGTCAGGAATTGTTGCCACCAGATTTCATACTTTAAAGCTATAATGCATCAAATTCGATTTCGGCTGGCGCTCCGCCCCCAAACCGCGCCTTGGACGCTCTCAGTGCTCCCGAGACCCCTTAGGGTCCTACTACTAGGGGAAATGAAGGGAGCGTAAGGGACGAAAGGGGAAAGAGAAAGGAGGCGAGCTTTCTCTCCCAATTCACATTTCTGGCTATGCCACTGATTAAAACAGCTAAACAATATGATATCATTGTAGTAATTCTAAGTACAAAAGTATCTGATTAAAACAAAAAAGCGGCACATATAGTACACCAGTGTCTAGCTTGGGGCTATCCATTGATGGCGCCAAATGCGCCGTGTACAATTATGGGGTGGGGTGGGAGTTTTATTAAATGTTGAGAAATGATAAGATTTAACGTGCAAAAGTGTCAATTTTGGTGCAATATTTTTAGCCGACCGTACTACTTACGAGTTGTCGTCGCTCAGTCTGTCGTCGTCTGTAACGGGTGTATTGTGATTAAGCGTTAGATCATAGGGGAAAACTTTTTACACGAATAATTAGCTCTGTCTTAAATCTAGGCACGCAAAATTTCAGCAATCTAGTGCAAGGAGAACATTTTCAAATTTGGGTTTGAATACAGGGGGTACGAAAAATGAGCGTTTTTCAACGGAAAACGTGCCATGTCTTCGAAACGGTGAGAGACGGCCAAGGTTACTGTTAATCACTAATAGGAAGTGCCCTTGCATATGCCCTTGCAGATAAAATGAAAATAGTCCACCTTGGATGACCTTGAAAGTCATTGACAACTGGGCTTCTTGTTACTTCAGCTCCCGTGGGTACTAGTAAGTGTGTCACTCTGTTGGTACGTTGTGTAATACTACACGGAATATCATGAAATATAATTTAAAAAATTTCGGAAAAGCATTAAAAATGTCCTCTGCCTGGCCGTTTCTACTGTTTCGCCAGACCGACTGCAACTGTATGCAGAGGATTTTCTAAGCCTCTGAAGAAGAACTGACCGCATAGGTTCGCCAAGGGTATCTTCTGGTACCAGTAGCAAAATCCGGCGACGGCGTGTTCGTGGTAGATGTTTGACCTTGGAATGTGCGTGATGTAACGGTATGGTGTGACCTTGGGATACAGAGACGTGCAGAACTGTTTGTGCTGGCGCCTGGCCGCTTCACTGCCCGGCTGATGACACTGCACCGTCATCAACCTGCTGCATCTGCCTGCATAACAGCGAGTAAGGCTGACTATGCACTCGTCTGCAAAACCTTAAAAAGTTGGGGAATTCCAAGGTGGTCAGGGAAAGTGAAAAGTGCTCCCTAGAAGTCTACTCAGTTACGCAAAATAGTGTCAAAATGCACAAAAGCACTTCTTTTTGACACGAAAATTCCAAAATTTTATGGGATGGGACACAGCTAGACCCAGACCCCTTTCCCTTGGGGAAGGGACACCTCTCCCCACACTTCACCCTAAGCGATCCTCTATAGTTTGGGCGGTGTCTTCAGTCCATCTGCCTAGAACAAAAACCCATGGGAATTTTAGTTCTAGTTTTTACGCGCGACAGCAGGTGCTGTTATACCGCGTTTTAGCCATCGCAATTCTGTCCATCTCTCTGTCGTCACACGTGTGGATCAGTCAAAAACGGTGCAAGCTAGGATCACCAAATCTTCACCGTCGGCTGCCTGAAAGACTAGTTTCTGGATCCGTAAAGCTTTTTCATAAATTCCACAGGGGTTGCCCTGAGCGACGGCGCTAAATGAGAAAGAGTAAGGAAAATTTGCGATTTTAGCCAATAAGTCGCTGTATCTCAGAAACGGTGAGAGATAGATAGGACCTAGGTTACTATTAATCACTTGTAGAAAGTCGTACGCGTGCTTTCGTTTGGCACCGAGAGTAATGACCTTGGATGACCGTGAACACTAAAATAGGGGGTTTATAGATTTTTGGGCGATTTTGGGCTGCAAGACATATTTCAAGAGCGAATTGCGCCGAAACCAGTGGAGATAGATCGGGACAACCTGCGTATGAAATTTTCAGCTTTAAACGTTGATTTCAATGGTCCAAATCTCGATCCTCTGTTCAAGGAGGCCTGCGCATGATCGCATCAAAGATGGGTGCCTTTGCAAAATGCGCGCTTTTGGCCGCTGGAACAACAGCAGCGGCGCGAGACCGGTAGCGCCATATGGCGTATGTTAATGAATGAATGGATGAAAATTATCGTGTAACATTGAACACGATTCGTGTTCAATGTCAATTGCTGGAATCGGTTTCATCGGTAAGCAAGTGTTCGCAGTGGGCCTTTGAACATGCATTGCTGTCGCGCGTTCCGCTTTGCGTTAGCCGGGCTTTCTTATCCTATATGCAGTCAGCCTCTAAACGACAGAACTTTAAATTTTTGTTCAGTCGTGCACAGTGATGTTAATCCTTGGCCTTGGCCTTAAGGCCAAATTTTGTGGCCTTGGCCTTAGAGATTTGGCCTTGGCCAGTGTTTGAATTGTGAAAAATTAGCTGGGGAAGGGTTGAAATTTTTGACGGTCGGATCCCAACCAAAATTGTGACGTAAATCCTATCTATATAGTAAGTACATAGCTGACCCCCAGTGCATAATTTGACAGGGTGTTAGGGAGTTGGGAAAACAGTTGGGGGGTTGAACCCCCCCCAACTCCTCCGGCAATTCGAACACTGGCAGTGGCAAAGCAATCAAGGCCACAGCCAAAGTCTATGTCCACCCGCCATTTCAGCTCCTGTTGAGCGCGTTTTTTTCGCAGAGCGGCTTGCTCATCCGGCGACATCGTGCTAAAATCACTGGTCTTCCTCAATGTAGCACTGTGAATTAAGGAGAAAGACCCGCACTGCTTCCAGCACTATATAACTTTCTGTAACGGACTTTCGAACTGGTGGAACTGTTTTAACTAGCTTATGTTGCAGTAGGCCTACTGTAAAACAGGCTTTTTTGCTTTACCTTTTAAATGGAATTTGTAGCTGACAAAATGTTTTTCGACTTTCAGTGACTGGGTAATTATAATAACTTTTTCAACTAGGCCTACTAGCACTGTTTTGACTGTCAATAACTGGATAGTTTACTCATTTCTGCATGTTATGTTGTCAGTGATGAGTGATGCAGCTGATGCTATTAAATTCAGTAAGTTGCGTATGTAAGAGTGCTTGAAAACTGGATTTAATTACTTTATCTTTTATCGCAAGCCTTTGCATTATGGAATGGCTTTGGCCTTGGCCTTGGGACCGTGGCCTTGGCCTTGAGTGGTCTGACCTTGTTAACATCACTGGTCGTGCACTCGTGCAGCAAACTATAATTGCTTCGTCTAGCATATGCATCAAATGAATTAATTGTACTATTAAACTTGTCACTTAAGCACATCCGCAAAACGATTCGAGCACGTGGTATGAATTACGTCGCTTCGTAGTTAGGCCCTAATTGCACCGTCACACGAGCCGTCTTAAGCCTCAACTTAATTACCGGTACTCATAATTTCTGTATGTTCACTGACTTACGGTTTGAATAGAGTACTTTTTACAATAGTCAGTCATTACATGTTGTCAAGTTGTGGGCCGGTACTTGTCTGTTAATTCACCCGCACCAGAATTATTATTCTCAACGCTAACCCTAACCTTAACCCTGACCCTAATCCTAACCGTTATCCTAACCTTAGCCCTAACCTTAAGTCTAGCGGTTAATTTGGGTGCGGGTGAATTAACGGACAAGTACCCGTAAGCCTATTAAGCCTACGTAGAGAAAAACATTTTTATGCCTCCAGACTAAACACGAAATTGGTGTGAACGTTCGCCCGATGAATTCAGGAGTAACCGGTAGGCCTATATGCTGCCTGTTGTCAGTTGAAAGCGGCAAGAGTTAGTCGGACGGCCGCAGAATACGTCGGCAATGGGACGACATCTTTTCCTGGTTTATCTCGAATGGAGCGTAGTGTAGGTATTGAGACTTACTCATTATCGCAGCAGGCAGTCCACGCGCACACTGCTATAATGCTTCCTTGTCATGGCCTACATGCATTATGCCAGGCTTGCTGCACACGTAATTTACGTAAAGCGAACACGTAAAATATTGATGACGTCATCGAAAGAATGATAATTGGAATGATTGTGATCGAGGGGTGGTCTGAGGCAAAAAGCTAGCTAAGAACGAGAGTGGGATTTGGGGTGGGACAGTCCCCATCAGCCAGGTCTAAGCTCCCCAGCGAGGTCCAGAGCGGAGCCCCCGGCCATAACGCTTTTGGGCCATAGAAAAGCCCTGAAAATAGATGCAGCGGATTTAGTTAGTTTTGCTACACAAATTTGCATTCACAACTAAAGTTGCGGGGGAGGGGTGCTCTCGCCCCTATCGTTCCCCCAGCTACGTACGCCACACGGCGTAAACGACAGAAAGACAAATTGCAAGTTTTTCGAACTGAATCGCGTGTACGTCGGCAGTGTGAATTGAATTGACGATACGACTCAACCCAACAACTGGATAAAATCTAAACTTTTTCAGTTTCCAGATTTTTGACCGAAATGGCAGTCGTCGGTAATTCAATCTAGTTTTCACACCTGCGACGCGACTCGACTCAACTCAACAGCTGAGTCGCGTCGGCGTCGCTGCAGGTGTGAACGGAGTATAAGGCTCGAGCGTGTCACGTTCAGTGGGAGATTTGAGGGGGCGTTGGAGCATACCCCCTCGTAAAACGCAGACGGCCATGACTAATGAATATGGGCGGAACGCCTGCAGACTTCAGACTTCAACAGGGTTCTTGATTCTTTTTAATTACTGACAAAAAATCCAGTACTTTTCCAGGACCCCCATGAAAAAATTTTTAGGACTTTTTCGTAGCGCTCAAATGTTTAAATATAACGAAAAAACATCATTTACTTACAAATTACAATATTCAGAGTATAGTCCATTAGAGAAATTTCAGCAAAATAGCAAAATGATGACATTAGCTGTTTTCAGAAAAAGGTATGCAACCGTCAACAAAAATGGGCGATATAGTATTGCTGCTTGTTTTCCATTTGAGCCTATAAAAATGCGTGATTTTCGAGGATATTTTTCTAGGACTTTAAAGGAACAAAGTGATTTTCCAAGACTTTTCAGGTGCCGGAATTTCCAAGAAAAAAATCCAGGACTTACCAGGAGGCGTGGAAACCCTGACTGAAATACTGAGATTATTCTGGCACAGCAGAAACATTTTACTTAAAGTGAATGAGTGAGTGAGTACGAGAACTTATATCCGGCGCACTTAAGCAAAAAAGTCCCAATGCGCCGCAGCCTAAACGAACAGATACGCCTTAAGTAGCTACCTATAATGTTAAAAAGTAATGTCTTTCCGTCGGATCTCAATCGGCAGGCTGTTCCATAGCCGCGGTCCAGCTGCCGTGAAGCTCCTGTCACCGATCTGTGACTGCGTCCGCGCCACGGTACACGTCTGAACGTCCGACGACCTGAGGTATTTAGAAAAGCCACCAAGACTGCCGAAATTGCAAAAGACGTTCATCTTCTGTGGCTGTTCCCCACCCCGCTGGGGGAGTTTACTACGCTCCCCCTAACACTCCAGCTGGTGGTCAGAGGCTGTTAATACAGCATGTCAGACGATCAAAAAGTAGAATTTTCTCCTCAGTATTTCAAAGCATTTTGGCAATATTTTAGACATTCAAAAATACATTCTGAAGCAGAACTGGTGCTGGACAATTAGATATACTGAACTGACGTGACGTAAATCTAGCATTTACAAACACAACCAGCGGCGACGTGGGTTAAAAAAATTGTGGGAGAGAAAGTTGCAATTTCGGACAGATAGGGCCTAGCTGCAATTATGACAGAGGAAATCACGGTTGCTCACAGTGTCAACTGTGACCCTAAATTACCCCAAAACTGGGGATTTCCAGCCCCAAATATTTTACTTTTAAAAGAAAATTTTCGGACATAAATTGTTTTTCGAAAGGCTAGAAGTTATGGGAGAAACTGCCCCCTATTGAATATACCTCTCCCACGACGCCAATGAATAAAATGAAGTATGCAACAATTAACGCAGCTACAGGCTTTCACTTTAATTATGGATTCGCAAAAAAAGCACACAATGCATTAATCCCTCTGCACAATGTTACAGAAAATATTAGCGGTCAGAAAGCAAGAGATAAGTGGGTGGAAATGCCATATGCAACCAGATATAAATTCAAAACTAAACTAAACATTTTGCGCCTAAACATATGGCAAGAATGTGTTTTAGATATAATGACATCGCTAAATAATTGGCAAAATCGTCACTTATGGTGTAATGCTACAAAAAAGGTGAGGCTCTAGAAAAAATAAAACTCAGAAGATTATTGTTGTCAGTTTTTTTGCTGATATAATTTTATAGTGGGAGCATATTTCTGCAGTAGCTACAATAAAAAAATACTAACTAACAGCCTGAGAAAAATATTTTGTATGTGGTAGGGCACAATAGCAAAAACAGATCTACTGACTAAATAAAGGGGGTCCCATAGATTTTGACAGTTTGCGAGCCTTCAAATGTCTACTCTAACCCTGATCACAAGGTGCAAATAAGAAGTTGCAACAATATCATGCAAGTTATGATAAAACTGCATTGTTTCTATGTCAACAGTCATATTAGTTCGCAAATGTCAACCTGTACAAATCAGCATAAAAGTTGATGAAAATCAATCAGATGAAAATCAGCTGTTGGAACAACATGTTTATTGCACTGACATGGTTATAAATAAGTCATTATTGATTTACATTAATAAATAATAAAAATGAGCTTCAGTTCTTCCACTTTATACTCTGTAACAAGACATACATTAGACGAATGTAAAAAAAAATCCGTAAGTATTCAAAATGATAACATACAGATAATACATCTCTAGTACAATGACTGCTCTATGTGTCACTATTACTACCATATACCAGTGTTTTTCAACTTTTTTACTGCAGCGAAACCCTACACAAGCATGAAGGTCACTCACGGAACCCCGTACATTGATCCGCGAGTCCAACGACGTACGCGAGGTTGAAGCTACAGGACGTCACGGACTCATTTCCCTAGCAGGGCAGAACCCAAATACGAAAGACAAAGCAGGCAAAGATGACCAATATGAAATATGGCCGCTTTGTAGGCAGCTGTACGTTATTGTATTTAACCAAGCACGACGGCCAATGCGGTCGTCGACGGCTGCTTCGCCCCCGCCACCAACCCAAAAAATTATCACGTGGACGCTCTCAGAAAAGATACGTGTCTTTTTAATTTTCCTTAGCAAAGTGTTTAAAAAATTGAATTAACTAAATAAATGGTCAAATGATTTCGTAACCATAACTCTAATCAATGCGTACTTCTTGTCTTCTTCTTTATTTCCAATAATGCACTTATCTTTGGAGTTGAATAATGTCATGAATAGAAAGCCTACGCTACAATATAGGCTTAAAATGCAAATATGCCAAGGTTAATAACAACAAAAATGATTTAACAGAGTTGATCTATGCAAAAATAGATGCGTAAAAACTTCATTTCAAACAAAATATTTCATGAGGAATATTTCTACCACATTGTCTGGCGAGATTTCACACGCTAGGTTATTTTTACTGGTCAGCTGCGGAACCCTTGGCAGATGCTCCCAGAACCCCGGGGTTCCGCGGAACCCCCGTTAAAAATCACTACCCTATATACAGGGTGCAGCAAAAAAAAGTAGCTCCCTAAAGTTTTTTGCCGTTTTCTCAGCAACCGCTTGGAATTTTAACATGGAATTTTACAGTTTCATTTACAGAAACGTTCTACATCTAACTGCTAAATGAAATATGATTCTGTTAAAAAACGACGAAATTATAGACTTCTGAACTCGACCGCCTACCGATTTTTTAGCATTAAAAAATGTTTAAGCTAAAAATGCTATTTAATTTTCAAAAACCGGTTACCACGTTACTGCCGATAACGTCACAGTGACGCTTTGACAAACAGCAATTTATTTTGCTTATAAATTATTGCTAAATTGTCGTTCTTTTCAAGCAATCGCCGGCTGCTCACCAGATTCATCTTCCAGCAGGACAGAGCACCAGCACATACAGCGTGCAGCGCAGGAAACTGACTGCGGACCAACTGTCCAGATTTCATCAGAAAAGACCAATGGCCTCTAAATTCGCCGAATGCAAACTCGGTGGACGTGTGGTGTGCAATGTTGGAGCTTACCGCAAGCTTAAAACAAAGCCAAAAACAATCGTGGAACTCAAGGAATCGCTTTAGGTTATTTGGAGCAACCTACCACAAGGACCGATCAACAAGACTGTGAAAGACTTGTCAAATTAAGCGACAGAAGGCCTGTCTTGGAGCTTGGAGCTGTCGATGGACACTTCGAACATTCACAGTGACAATGGAATTCTGGCATCTGATCATTAGTTAACTGTGTTGTTTGACTTGTTTCAATGATGTTATTGAACTGGTGTTGTAGCTTGAACATTTTTTTTCACGCTGAAAAATCAGTAAACGGTCATGTTAGAAAATCTATAACTTCGCCATTTTTCAATGGAATCAAATTTTATTTGGCACTTAGCCGTAGAACAATTTAGTAAATAAATCTGTAAATTTTCAGACTAAAATGCTAAACGGTTGCTGAGAAAACAGCAAAAAACTTTAGGGGGCTACTTTTTTCTGCCGCACCCTGTAGATGAACTCTGGCAGGCAAACATAAGCAATATGCAAATTACTAAACAGTTTTCATACAAAAAAGAACACTATGTCTATCTCCCATGACTCATTCAACTAACTGTCAATTTAAACAAACTTCTAGCAGTGTGTTGCTGAACAAATACTAATTCAAACTATCTTAACAAAATTATTCCGCTGTCAAATACTCTTTGCTATTCGTGAAGTAATGATGACATTGCAAAATGTGTTGCAGCAACAAACTTGCCCGTCTCAATTGGCACCTTAAATAGACATTAGATAATGCCCGTCACTGGTTAACAAAGCATGAAATGTTACAGCTGAAATACTGTGAGCAATACGTACAGTATCCTGGAGAACTTTGCGAGCATAAAACCATTCCGGAGACTCGGCTTTTAGCTGCCTGTGATACGCCGTCAGTTGTACTCTGTCTCGCTGGTTCATTAGCGTCTACAAGACAATTAGGTAATCAATCCTTCGACCAGTAAATACATCCATCGATCAATCGGTTGATCAAAATACTTATGAACAAATGTTTATTATAGTATCGCAACCGGGAAAAAAAGCTGGAGTGCAACAATCAACAATACAAAAATATACAATACGATACAAAATTAGCAAAACATTACACAAAACATCAGACAAAATGATTACCGGTACTGGGGTAATTATTACATAATGCCATATATCACAAACAAATCAAGGGTGCATTTATCACAGAAGAAAGGCTGTCACAAAGGGCTCAACTTCACTGACTTGCGAAAAAAAACATACAACTAAAACAAGATAACCAACAGCAAAGCTCATACCCTCACATCAATTCAGCCTCCTACCCTCAGTGGGATGGCAATCGCCCTCTTCTCCTAAAATTGCGCCTGTCAGCCTGAATTTTCTGACAAAAATTGGGCTAAACATCCGCCCCATTTTAAAAAAATTACAGACAAAATTAAAATTCTAAGTAACCAAAGTCTCCTCTGTCAAAAATTAGCAGCAGACTGTCCAAAAATTGCAACTTCCTGCCTCCAACTTTTTAACCTGTGATGCTACATACAACACCAACCTCTATGACGCTTTCATGACAGCCGTACTTTGCACCAATCTCAATGCGCCGTTCAATGGGATCGATAAGGTCACAGTACTTCTTCAATATCTTAAAACAAACACAAAAACACAAATTTTGAAAAAAATTATAAATAATACTAATAACAAGCAAACTAGACAGAATGCAGAAAATTCAAACATAACATGGTTCAGAAGTTGTATAACTTTTTTGTAATTTATTCATTACCGTTCAAAGCAAAACATAATATACCATACCTGCAATCACACAACTTGAAATCAACAACTGATTACACACAATTATCAAAAACATAATCATTAAAAAAATTCAATATTATTGAATATATAAAATATCTAACTATACAATGCACAAAGAATAAGCTGGTCTTGTCAGATACTTTAAAAAAATCAATTAATAACAAAAGCTCTTTGTACACATGTACATGTTTTTTTCCTGCCCTGACAAATAAAGATGCTCATTTATTCTGAAAGTCAGCAATTATTAATGTATTACAACAATTATGTTTGACTTTTTCGTTCAATTTTGTGGCTAAATTACTACAAGTTCTCCGTTTCTGGATTCCTTCTTGTTGCACAATAAAACGTAGTTTTTAAAGTTTTTGTTAAAGTATGGTTCATCAGTTCACAGACAGGATGTCAGACCTCTCGAGGAGCAGACTTTTTATGAAGCAGCATGACAACCTTGTCGAATGGAATGACTGCTTTCATCTTCGTTCCGCCAAGCCAACCCTGCGTAAGTGCATATTTATGTGTCTCATTGTTATAGAATAGCATGGGACAGATTATGAAATCGCTTTTGTCATTCTGTCACTCTGTCTGTAAACACTCCTACGACCGCAATTTTGATTCGATTTTGATGAAAGTTTGCACAGTGATTCGTGGCCCAAAGAGTAAGATCGAGTTTGTTTGGCAATGACTCCTTCCCCTATTTTGCCCCATTTTTGCCCCGCAATGCATTTTCAGTAAACAAACCTATGGCCCTATAGTGACGGCTGATAGCTAAAAAACGTGTCTCAAAGGCGGCTATAAACACAAAAAAGAAAACTAATTTAATCCCCTTTAACCCCAAAATAGTGATCACTGCACTTTCAATGGCCTGTCATTTACAACTATCCACAAGTTTTGCAGAAACCATTAACTTTTTGCACCAAAAAATCGCTTCTGTGCAGATTACTTCAACAAAACGGCTGAATTAGTATTCGTTACAGTGTTCAATTTACACATGTGTATAATAAAGTAACAAAATGCCAGAAATTTGGAAAAATAAACGATCCAAGACAGGTAAATGAAATGCTAATCTCAAACATTATTATATATGTTTGCCAAATTCCATTACGCCAACTTTCACCAAAACTTCCAAGAGGGGAAAGTCACGGACATAAATCACGAAAGTCGCGAACACAAACCATCTCGAGATGTTTGCGACAAAGTCCATGACAAAGTCCAGGACAAACCTGTTTGTGTTGCTTTAATGGAATTTAGTACGCTATAATGCACAGGGAAAGTCGGCAACAAAGTGCGTGACAAAGTCCAAGACAAGTTCACGACAAAGTTGCGGACTTGTCGCGGACACACATCATGAAAGTTGGCGACGTGAGTTGTGTCGCGGACTTTCATGATTTGCGTCCACGACTTTGTCGGGAACTTGTCGCAGACTTTGTCGCAAAGTCGGCGTTAATAGAATTTGGGCTCTTGCAGACGAGCACTATGAAGTAAGAGCGTAAAACGCTGAAAGATGACAGCTATTGTGGCAATGCCATCCGCAATGGGACAGATACCTCGTTCCATAGAACGTATTTCTAGTAATACTTCAACTTATATCAAGCCCTCTTTCACATATGTCCGTTATGATCTAAAAATGAACACACAGCAGACTGTGCTGTGCTCAGATGCAGGACAACAGGTGTTCTGTGCAAAAATTTTTTAAAAATGCAATCTAACCCTTATTCTCTGATACATTCATTCCTAACAGAAGCCAGTCACAAATGAACAAACTAACAATGAAACACTCAGAATACAGATGAATATTAACCAAATTAACCTTAGTCAGAAATAACAGTTCAATTTCTGTCCATCTTCGTAGTCTCGTTCTTGCATTCAGTGCAATGAATGTGAACTGTTTATCAGTCAACTGTCATGCAGACAACACAACATGGCCGTCAGTGTTTACATGTGCAAATTCATTATCATCACCAAAGGCAAATTCGGGCACGTTCGGCATGTTTGGCAGAACAGGGCCCCACAAAAAGAGCGCCACACACACACCACAGCACAACATGTTCTGGCCTGCAACAGCCTCTTTGCGGCATTTATAAGTTCACTTGCTCCAGCTCGACATTCTCTGACGTGAGCGGGCTCTGTACACACTATTGCAAAATCTGAAATTTACAATGTCATATATATATGTGTGTATGTGTGTGTAGGTGTGTGCCTATCTGGCTCTGTCCAGACTTGAGCAATTGGAGCAAGTTCCCCATATCCCATCCTCCCTCCCCCTCTTTCCTCTTGCACATTTTTGTCTTTTCCCCCTTACCTTACCTTACCTTACCTTCGGGGCGGATGCCACCCGTTAAGGCAGCATCCAGCGCTGAGGCCACCAGGTGGGCCCGTTGCTCATCGCCGTAAAGCCAAAGGCTAAAGAAATCTCCCCGAAGCTTTAGCAAGCCTCAGGAGTAAAGACCAACGTATGTTATATAAGTTGTTATACTCAATACGGATACTGTAGAGCAGTGTTTTTCAACCAGGGTTCCGCGAAACCCCAGGGTTCCGCGAAACCCCAGGGTTCCGCGAAACCCCAGGGTTCCGCGAGCATCTGCCAAGGGTTCCGCAGCTGGCCAGTAAAAAATAAGCTAGCGTGTGAAATCTCGTCAAACAATGTCGTAGAAATACTCATCATAAAATATTTTGTTCGAAATTGCGTTTTTACGCGTTTATTTTTGCATAGACCAACTCTGTTAAATCATTTTTGCTGTTAGTAGTCTTGGGTGTATTTGCATTTTTAGGAGCGTAGGCTTTCTATGCACGACATTGGGCTACTCAACTCCGAGGATAAGTGCATTAGGCCTATCGCAAATAAAGATGAAGAAAAGAAAAAAAAAGCACTGATTAGGGTTAGGCCTATGGTTACGAAATCATTTGACCATTTACTTAATGAATTCAATTCTTTAAACACTATGCTAAGGAAAATTAAAAGGCACGTATCTTTAACGAGAACGTCCACATGATAAATTTTTTTGCAGTTGGTATGGCTGGGGCTAAGCGGCCGTCGACGACTGCTTCGTCCGTGGTGTTACGTTAAATACAATAACGTACTGCTACCTGTTAATGTAATCAAATTTAATATTGGTCATCTTTGCTTGCTTTGTCGTCCTCACAAGGGCTTTGATCTGCTAGAAAAATGAGTCCGTAGACACCCTGTAGCTTCTACCTTGTGTACGTCGCTGGACTCACGGATCAATGCATGGGGTTCCGTGAGTGACCTCTACGCTTGTTCAGGGATCCGCGGCAACAAAAAGGTTGAAAAACACTGCTGTAGAGGCCTAGATGGTTAAGTCTAGTGAGTGAGATTTCGTCACATCTCGCAAGGAGATGGAAGGCTGTCTCTTCCTCCTGTTGACAAAGGTGGCAAAGTGGATCTGACCTGACTTTCATCAAAGTCAAATGCCGATTAAGGTCTGCATGACCAGTTAATAGGCCTATAAGGATACGAAGATCCCTCTTTCCAGTTTCTTTTCCAAAACACTTTTCCCTAAATCTAACAGAGGCCGTGGGGATGAAAAAACGCATTTGGCAGCAATCTAGGGAGAAAGTTGATAAAATTCAACTAAGATCTACAGTCTTACATTGAGGAGAGCACTCCGACTTGAGACATGACTACACATTAACAAACCGCATAATAACAAAGCCACATCTCGGAGCATTTGTGTCCTCTGACGGAGCTATGTCATGCAGCAAATACAAAGCAGTTATGTAATATCTGGCCATCTACACACCATAGACACGTTATAGATATTCAGAATTAACAAATGCTGATAATAGCGTTGCATTGCAATATTTTAGTCAAATACACTTACCTGGTGAGCTTTTCTGATAGCCTGAGGACTGGCCAGGTAATTCTAAGCACAAGAATAAACATAAATACTTTAACCTCATGCACAGTGCACAACAAATGCTTAAGCTAATTAATGTTAACATTTTGGATGCACTTGGCATCATAATTCAACTCCTGAAAACCTGAGCACATGGTTCCTACTACTCTGCAGATTTCATTTTTCCTGACTTTCCAGGACAAAACGAATGGTTTCCCCGACTAATCTGTTCATGCGAAATACCAATGTCGTTTTTCAAGCGCTTGTAATCACACTAGGAACAAGGATAAAAAAACAAATTCAGAAGCGGAGATAAAAATAATCTGCAAGCGAAGTGAGCAGAAAAAAATTTGAACCACTGTACGCAGTCTGTGTACAACAACGCAATTTTTTTCTGCATCTTTGTTAACTTTTTCACCCTGGTACTTTGATTTTCCCTGACTTCCCCTGACCGTAGAGCATGTTACATTATCATTATCTTTGAAATCCTGAACCATTTCATTTACAGTTTAATAAATGAGTATGGCAACAGGAAATACGATAAATAGTAAAATAGTCTGTAACAGGTAAACCAGTATATCACTGTGCCTAAGCCTAAGTAAGTCCAGTCACCAGATGTTACAACCTGCTCAACAAAACTGCATCTTTCATAATAATAAAAATCGTGAAGCCACCAAACCAAACAAGTCCAGATGCGTCTTTGACATTACCGAGAACAGTTTTGAAGGCTGTCCATTGCTCTGCAAAAAGAGTGTAAGCCTTTGGCAGTTTTCCATTGATTAATGTGTCACCGCAGTCATTTACACTTTCTTCACTTTTCAAGCCTGCAACTTTGTGCAGAAAATAATGGAAATAATAATAATCTAAAAACTACAAGCCTCTGGCACTTCGTAGTGGTACAGACAGCAGTAGTAGAGTGTGGTCATCACCGACATGTTTAAGAGGCTTGCAGTACGTGGCAACTCACGAAACTTTGCCATACCTCTCTCCGCATCTTTGGCATCACCAACCTGCAAACCAGCCATGGACAAATCATAAACACCAATACTGATAAAAAAAACTGACAAACAAATATCTTAAAAGTTTTAAACCTACTTGTTTGTCAGTTTTTGTCAGTTAAAATCTGTGTATACAGGGTGGGCCAATAAAAAACGTGCCACTTTACTTTTGTCCATATCTTCGCCAATTATTGGCTGATTTTCAGAATTTTTTCACCCGCACACTCAACAGACAATTTGAAATAATGTGATTATTATACATCCCACCACACTGTAAATGTGTCTCTACACTACCCTGTGAAATATAAGTGAAATATATGTATGTAACGATAATGACAAACAAACACTTTGGTAAATGAACAAAAAAAACTACAGGCCAACATGCGGTGGATCATCTTTATTCACTGCAATGTAGGTCTAACGTTTTTTTATTTACGTGACTGTTTGTTATTATCGTCGGTTTTTCTCTTTTTTTTACCTAATTTACTTAATTTACATACTCCAGAAAGACAGAAGGCTGAGTTGACCTGGGTGGTTGGTTACATACTGAGATAGTTTACCTTCCTGCAGACAGTGAGACACAAGTACTAACTGGGTTTGGCGTAAAGCAACTATGCTGATCGGATACAACATGTTAACAACAACACTACACCACCACAAGCTCACTAAAGTTGAGCTAAGTTTATTATCTGTCCCACCGCTATAGCACAGCAAAGGACAGATTATAAAATCACTTGCGTCTATCTGTCATTCTGTCTGTACGCCCTCCTATGGCCGCAATTTCGATTCGATTTTGATGAAATTTTGCAGCGATTCGAGGCCCAAAAAGTAAGATCGAGTTTGTTTGCGATAAAAATCTAACTCCTTCCACTATTTTACCCATATTTTTTTTAAAAATTGCATTACGGCCTATGGGGACTTCAAAGCGGTATAACTCGGTCCCCATAAAAAATAATTGCACGCTGTGTTTACCTACCCCCATTTTTTGGGGGTTGGGTAATCTAATGGTGATATTTAAATTTACCCCCTATCAACCCACGTTGCCATAGCAACCATTCAAATATTGCAAAATTTTGCATTACAGCCAATAGAGATTTCAAAGCGGTATAACTCAGTCCCCGTAGAAGATAATTGCACACTGTTTGCACCTACCCCCTATTTTCAGGCCCAGGCTATCCGATGGTGTCATTTAAATTTCTCCCCTGCCAACCACTATTGCCATGGCAACGAATTTTGGGACAAAATGACTATAACTCGGCCCCCGTAAAAAGATAATTGCGCGGTGTTTGCACCTACCCCCCTATTTTCAAGTCCGTGCTATCCGATGATGTCACTAAAATTCTTCCCCTCCGACCCCTAGTGCCACTGCAACAAATTTTTGGACAAAACTGACTACAACTCGGCCCCCATGAAAGATAATTGCTCCTCGTTTGCACCTACCCCCTATTTTCGGGCCTGCGCTATCCGATGATGTCATTTAAATTTCTCCTCTGCCGACCCCTGTTGCAATGGCAACAAATTTTGGGACAAAATTTGACTATAACTCGGCTCCCACAAAAGATAATTGCACGCTGTTTTCACCTACCCCTTATTTTCGAGCCCGGGATATGCAATGGTGTCATGCATATTTCTCCCTTGAAGACCCCTGTTGTCACGGCAACCAACCGTTTTTATCCAAAGACAAAATTGGCTGCAGGCTCACAAGATCATCAAAAACTGAAACGCAGCTGCTAGGCTATATAGCGTGGCAATGGGACAGATACCTCGTTCCACAGAACGTATTTGTAGTTGATTACTGTTTTGACCAAAAAATTTATTCATTGTCACTGAACACAAAAGTTTCTAATCCGAGCAGTAACCACACAACAAAATTATTTTTTTACAATATACATATATATTATTGATCCTTTGTGGTTAACCAGCAGTGAATAAACCAAAATGAAATCACAAATATTTTCAGAATTTAATCATTTAGTAAACCACAGGAAACCAACACAGCAATGCCAACGCAGCACCAACACAAATGACCAAATGTAAAAAATAACTCCAAATGTGGCCAGCATTAGCCAATAAAATACTACAAATAAATGTCATCTACAGAAAAGCACATGAAAGATCTCACATCGATTGGCTGCTGGCGCTCCAGTATTGCAACATGTTCAGATATCAGAGATGACTCAAGAGACAAGCCAAAGCCAGACGGAAAATGAGTTCTGAGAGCACGCACATTACACACACAGTATGCACTTTCACACGCCAGGAAAAAGATTGGAAAATACATGTACTTTGCATGGTCATCTAAATCTAAGCTACTACAAGCAGGATCCGTTAAGTTATGTAGAATGTCTACTTTGCAGGTGGGTAGCTTAGTGCAGTGGTTAGCATGTTGACGTTGGTCGACATGTTAATTAATGGTGGGCTCGGTCAGTACTTGAATGGGAGACTGCTAGAAAAGGAGTAAACCACATTGACATGTAACTAGGTAACCAGCCACTCAACCTGGCCATCTCTAAGGGCCGGTTTCTGGATCTTTTAGTTAACTGATCAGTTAGTAAAAAGTCTGTTAATTGTAACTTGCTAGCTAAGTTTGTGCACGTTTCTGAACAAAACCTTGACTGGCCGTTAGCTAACTGAGCGGTAAGCTATAGTTGCTTAGCAATGATGCACACGACACTTATCAATTCCGCCTAGTGCAGGCGAGCATCACGAATATTAATGAGTGCAAGCACACGTCAGCCAGCCCACGAGCCAGCCAACTGATTGCAGATGGCTATTTTGTCCATTCATGAATGGGTTTTGTAGTAAAATCTGTAGTAGCAAACGTCTCCTCGAGTGTTTTAAAGACTTTGCTATACGGTAAAATCATTTTATAATATCACATTCTTCAATTAACTGCTTGCAAAATGGTACAAAAGTTGCGTTAAATATAATAACTACGATCGACGGTTAGCTAACTGGCCGATTTCCGCCAGTTAAATTTTTGGCCATTTTGACCGTTGGCTAGTGCAACGAAAACATGAGTTATGCAAATCTGTCAGTTAACTTTACTGGCCAGTAAAGATCCAGAAACCGGCCCTAAGTGAGTAAACGCAATGAGTACCTGCATAAGCTAAGGTGTTAACAAGCGCACCATGCAAAAGCCATGCATGATGATAACAAGTGTCTGGCTGAGGGCAAAGAAAACGGAGGTCAATGCCATCATATGTACACTATAACTCTGGAAAGACTTTACCACTAGTCTACCATACCAGTATTCTATAAACTAACAACACTCACTCGAGACAGGTTTTCAAAGCCTGTACTTTGCTGGGTACATCACGACATGATGTAGCTTGCTTGTACTTCAGCAGCTGCAACAGTTTGCAACATAATTCTACAAAAATAAAAATAACAATCACATTTCTATGGTGCTGCTAGGTGTCACATAACGTGTCATGGGTCAAAGAACCAGAAAGCTACGTCGGTGTGGTGCCAGTGTATCATATGGCCATCACTCACTTATCCTGAATGCTAAGTTAAGTCCAATTTTACATCACCTAGTTAACACTGTGCCTGGTGAGCCTAAGCTGGCTAGAAAACATTGACACGATATACAGTATGCATATTGATTACTGAATAATTTTTGGAAGGTTTTTGACGATGGGTGACCTTAATTTTTGACTCCTAGAGTTAAAAATCAGCATATCAGTTATTTCTGCCCTGTGGAACGTTCACAACTTTGGATTTGTAGCAGGTATGGGACAAACAGATGGGTGGGCAAATTAACAGAGAGACAGATAGACAAATGAGCAGATAGACAAGCAAGACATGTAATTCAGACTATTAGGATAACCACATAATAAAACACAAATACATTTGTCCATGTCTAAGCCAAATAAAAACCAATTTTCAAAGCTCTTTCACTGCCACAATCAGCACAAAGTCTGCACAAAAAGTATCACTAAAATGTACACATAATTATACCATTATGTTGCTACATTATCTCGGAAAATACTAGCATCAAAAACTAAAATGTAAACTGTCTTGTTAAAATACAATCACACCGAAAACAGACAGGCAAGAGTAAAGGCAGTAACAAAATGATGTTAATGATATAAGACTCCTTAAATATTAACTGTCAGATCTAGAAATTCATATCAAACCAAAACTAGAAATTTGGAGCAAAGCCCAACGTGAAACCGTCCAACGCCGTAAGTCCAATTGGGGGACAGTTAAGCGGTTGAAATTCCATTCGCAGAAGTCATGTGGCCCGAACGCAATTGCATTACCCTATAAAGCAAGCACAATGTTGAACTTAGGTGGTTCAAAATGAGACAACAAAACTTTGTTATTTGTAAACCCAGGTTCACCAAGTTTATTGCATTAGATATGTAATTATAAGATCATGGTTGAAATTGCCGTTTTCCATTTATCAACATCTCTATCCATTCCCGAGATATGAGCAATCAAAGTTTAAAGTCATCCGAAAATACATGCACTGTCGATTTTGGGTAGGTCAGAATGAGCCCAAATAACTTTTTTGTTAGTGGAACAAAGTTCACAAATTTTTTTCTGTTCAACGGGAAGGAACACTGCTTAATAACGCATTTATTGTCGACATCTCCATCCGTTCTAAAGATATTCGTGGTCAAAGTCGAAAGCTGTCCTAAATTGTGGTAAATTTTGGACGTTTTTTGCCTTCCCAAATTTTAAGGGAATGATGCCCCCAAAAATTGTAGACGGGTTAACACCCCCATCTAGCAGCACATCACACGGTAAAGTTTCATTAGGCTATTCCCCTTGGCTCCAAAGATACTGAGGCTCATACGCTACATTTTTAGCCAATTTTTGACCCTGCTTTGATAAAAAAATTCTTGGGGGACCCCCATCCCGTGTGGGGTGTACGCTAGCAAGACTTGGCCATTCTGTAGCACGTGTAAGAATTTGGGGGTGCAGCACCCCCTAAGGGCCGAAATATGGTTTTCCAAAAGTCAATTTCGTGGGTATAATTGCACCTCTAATTATCCGTGGTTTGCGGATCAAGTTCACCAAACTTTTTTCGTCGAATGCGGAAGGAAACGCTGTTAATCACCTAGTTTTCCGATTTTTGATATCTCTATCCATTCCAGAGATATTCACGCTCAAAATGGGAAGGTATCCAAAATTGTATCGAATTTAGCATGCTTTTGGTCCCCACATTTTTTAAGGAAACAGACCCCAAATTTTTGGACCAGGATTATAAAACTGAACATGCTTCCAAGCATGTGGCAAAATTTTGTGGCGATCGGCCAATTGACCTTGAAGATCTCGCATTGAAAAAAAATAACTAGAAATATGGGGCAGAGCCCAACGTGAGGCCGCCCGGCGCCATAAGTCGGATTGGGGACAGTTAAGGGGTTGAAATTCCGTTCGCAGCAAAGTCACGTGGCCTGAATGCAATTGCATTATCCTATATAGCAAGCACAACATTAAATTTCGGTGGTTCAAAATGACACAACAGAACTTTGTTGTTTGTGAACTCAAATTCACCAATTTTTTGCGTTTAACGTGGAATTGTATATGCCGTTTTCCGTTTATCGATACTTTTTGAGATATGTGTGATCAAAGTCTAAAGTTGTTTGAAAACATGCGCTGTGTCGATTTTGGGTAGGTCAAAATGCCTTTTCTGTTAGAGGACGAAAGTTTACCAGTTAAACCTGTGAGAGGCACCGGGCGATAACGCCATATACCGCTTGTCGATATCCTGATATTATTCAGCAGCACACTGACACACAGTCAGTGTGATGCAGGCAATATCACCTTTTGTGATTTTTGCTGTTTTCTATGTGCAAGTCCTTAAATATTGCCGTTAACAAGTGTATAACAAGTGTTTTGCACATTTATAACTTGTAAATTAATGAGCAAATTCATCATAAAAAGCCCTAGAACAACATTGTGATATTCAACAGAAATTCACTTACAGCAGCTTCTTTATCCCGACTGAGAATCCTAAAAGTAAACAAAATTAACACACTGATACTCTACAAAGAGACTGACAGCACTATCATCAAGTAGCCTCACCCTTTTGCTGATGGCACGTCAAAACGTGCAATCATAAGTCATACAACAAACAAGAGCTGAATGAATTGATTAATATGTGTTTTTGCATTCAACGCTCCTTTTCAGTTATTTCGGTCTCAGGCTCCAACTTCTGCTATAACTTTATCTTAGGACCTTCTATCTCTTTATCTCCCGGCACTTGTTCCATTTTTCTCAATTCCATTTTGGTTTTGTGCTAGTAAAAACTGGCAGGTTATCTGCCATTTTTTCAGTGAAAACTTTTTCACGTTTGCAATCCCAAATGACAGCTTCAGAAATTTTCTGAACGTCAGCAATTTCCAATCAACTTATTTATATTAGATGTATATCAGACCAAGTCCAGCAAAGTCAGGACATGACAACAAGGCAAACTAGAAATAAGCCTGGTTTTTTGTGTTATTAACTGATGCCAATTTATCACGAACAACAACAAAGAGAAAATGGTTTCATCATAGAAAAAATATAGAAGGAAAGGATAAATATTAAGAACACAGTTACTCACTTGAGTAAGTCCATCAACTTGTCAATTTCATGATGCTGCTTGAGATAGTTGACATAATGCTCTGTGGCTCGCGAACGAGACTTTAGTTCCGTGTTGAATATTTTCGGCTTCAGCGTATCTCGAAGAAACAGAACTGCCTAACATGACATTTGTGACAACCAATTCAATTCGTCACCAATACATGTACAAACCAAGTCACATCAGATGCCACATAGTGCTTACCTTGCAAAAAATATACATGCTCAAACAACCAGTAAAACTTGCTACACTGCAGATTAGCAGATTAGGTTGGTGGCGTGGCATAGTTGGTAACGCCTTTCGGCTAAAACGAAGTTACTCTACGCCGGGCCCGGTTAGTACTGCGATGGGTGACTGCCTGCGGGCAGGTAAACCATGTGTGCATGGTCGCGACGATGCGCTATACAAATTGACGACCTTTACCTTTATTAGTTGTACGTTATTAGTGGCAGTAAAGTAACAGCAACTTGTACTGCTGCTGTTGCTGTTTCTGCTACTAATACCACAATTGATTTTTATTTAACTCGCATCAAATTAAACTCAGATGGGTCATACCTTGAGCAAGTTGCTAACCTACAGTGTGCTCAGGCCAACTCACCCTCCTACCCTTCGTGGGATGGGAAATGAGTAGTAGCTTACGAGCTACGGGGTGAAGGCATAGTGTGGCTGACTGGAACGGTGGTATGTCTGCTACCTGCAAATCGCAAGTTCAACTGTTCATTAACACGAGCAACGAATGGCCGCAAAGTGTGCTGAGGTATCATTAGCCCTTGCTAATTAGCTGCCAGTTCTGAAATTGTCAAAGCGCTTCTGGCCACGAGTTCGTCTCATGTGAGAAGCACTATAGCAAGTACTGGACTTTACCTTTACTTTTACCTAAGACCAAAGGCACCTTGAAAACAAACAAAGTTTTGGTCGGTCTTGAGAGAAAAGTAATGGTCTTGCTTTCGATCGTCACAAAAAAAAGTCTTGAATTCTCTCTTGATCTAAAACAGACTCTGGTGTACATCGCAGGGTGTTATCAAAACAGTTTTCTTGAAATTGGTGACTGGTGAAAAGCGAACAGTGATTTCTGTAAATAAGATGCCTTTACCAACAGCACTAGTGTAGACCAGTAGTAAGGTACTAATGTATTTACTAAGATAATTAAGTAAATGATACTAACAGCGACAGCCACTTACAATGATAATTGCATTGCCATCATGTGAACTAATAGCATCATCCAATAGCTGCAGTTTGTCCTCTTTTGATTTGTACTTTTCTAGAGAATATGGCTAAAGAACAAACAACAATTTCATACAAAGATGACAACAATCCAAAAAAATTAATAGTTAACTTTATAGCAATTTATCATTTTATTAACATTAATAGCAGTTGCATTACTTGACTGAGAAAATGCTTGTTTTTGTTTAATAACTGTTATTCAGTTAACAGCTGTCACAAATCTACCGAGACACAATCAGTGTTTATTTTTACATGCAACAGCAGCTATACTGCTGTAGTATGTCTTATCCATCACAATTCTGTCTATCTGTCTGACCATGGGTAAATCAGTCAAAAATGGTGAAAGCTAGGATCATCACTTCACTGTTGGCTGCCTCGAAAACTCTGGTTTCAAAATTCGTAAAGCTTTTCCATAAATTCAAAAGGGGTCACCCCAAGCGACGATGCTAAATGACATGGGGGTACAAAAAATTTGTGATTTTTAGCCAATACGGCTGCACAAGACCAGTCACACCCCTTGGCGAGTGTGAATGAAACGCTATAGATAATTGCAATGAAACGCTATAGATAATTGCTGGGATCAGTGAGCTTAGATTTTGTTCGCACTGAGCCTTCAAACATGCACCGCTGTCGTGCGTTTCTCTTTGTGTTCGCTGGGCTTTTCATGTATCAACTCACTGCCCACTCAAGTAAGTTTGACTAGGAAAAGGTTCAATGCTAAAAGAAAAGGCTCGACAATGGGGGCTTGCTCCCTTTGCATGGTGTGTCTAGGGCATAAATGCCAGACTGCTAGTGAGCCTAAGCATAGCAAAAATGCTAAAATTACACAAATGTACAAAAAAGCAAAAGTAAGAACTAAGTTACTAACCAATACACTGACTACAGCTAAGCCAATCGTCAACATTTTGCTATATACTAAACAACAACATTTTGTAATATAGAATTTGTACCTGTCCCATTAAAATTCTCCGAACTGTATCGCGTGTTAGAACTTTTTTCAGATTATCTTTCTTTGCCGCCTAACACAGTGACATATCACATGCCATATTTAGCTCAGGCTGAATTAAAGTTTTAAAAAATTCTGACAATGCAAATATTTAAAAAAAGTCAAATTATTCCGAACGTTTGGAGTTTGCATATATCCAAAATACGACCAAACCGCAAACTAATGATGACATATAGCACGAGAATAATAATTGAAAAAAATACTAAATTCACTCACATCTAGAGCACGTTTAAGAAAGTTTATTTCAGCTTCAAGTTTGGACATCTCAGCAACTGTCGGCAGATGCCTGGTTGCTGAAGAACCTACAACTGCATAAAGATGCAAACAAATACAAAAAAGTAGTCGTATACTCAACACTACTATGTTACAAGTTTACAAAAAAAATTCCTACTACTGACGAACAAAAACAGCCTAAAAACTAAAACATATAAAAGGGAAGCAATGGCAAAACTTGTGCCTTTTAAATATACAGCCAGAAAAAGAACGAAAATAAATTGAGTAAGTAAGACTAGATTGTGGCAAACAATGTTGAGCTGCAGCCACATAACACAGTCTTGAAGCCACAATAGGCCAGATCGATGCAAAATGCTATTGTCATTAATGATGAAAAAAACAGTAAAAATATATTGTATTATATTTTATCAAACACAGTGGAGTGTTCCCACTTGAAATATGTAACTCAAAACAAGCCCAAAAAACAAGTGAATAATACCGCAAATAAATAATTTGTAACACTATAAGTTCACATATCACATTTTTGATACATTTCTCTTAAACACGTCTGGCTGGATAATAACCCACGGGCCAGACGTTGTTTCAACCACCAATCCCAGATGTGGCCAGTAATAACAGCAAAGGTCGTAAGGTAAGAATAAAGGGGCTGTACCCCACGGGCTTAGGTGGAGTGCTCATCTCCTAGATGTTGGCCGTTGAGCCCGTAGGTAAATAGACCACCGAGTCTGTGATGCATGGCCAGTGCATCGCCAGACCTATGGACACCTTCCCAGATGCAGAGCATTACCACTCATTAGCCGGTACCAAATTATACTGCTTGGTGAACAGAGGCACATGTGTTGTAAAAAACTCACCCAGTGTACCAGCAGAGAGTCAAACCAGCGACCTCGAGATCACAAGTCTGACATGCTGCCACTAGACTACCAACTTAACAAGCCATGCAAAGGTGGGTGATGACCAAATACATACCATCATCAATGCTCGGAGAATTGAACTGCTCCAAAGTCAACGGTTCCGCTCGTGACTTTGATCGGTCAACTGTGTCATCACAACATCTCATAACAAACAACAACAACAACAATAATAATATTTTACTAATAAATTTACACTCAAGAATTCATATGAAGCAAATGCAAAAAAGATATAGCAAGCTTGTTTGCCAGTTGTTCAAAATTAGCAGCTTTTTCAACACAGGTAGATTATATCACACCCATACATTGCGAAATAACAGCACTACACCATGTCAAAAGCAAAAAAAAACATTTCTCTAAAGATCGCATTCCGTTGCAGAAAAACTGTTAATATTAGTCTTCCACCTAAAATATTATCATGCAGATTACTGATTTGTTGTCAGCAAATGTTGCATTCTTTCACGAATTCCTTCAATTCAGCTTAGGAGACACGCTGGTCCAAGTGGATTTCAGTTGCAGAACACTGTTAAAAACGATCGAGCACAATAGACATCTTTTGGTCAACTGTGTCAGGTGATAAACTTTTGATGGGGGTTTGAAAACTTGGTTTTTTTTCAAAAAACCAACCCAGTGAATTTTATTGGTATCGCAATAAGGCCTAACTTGAAAGACTGAGGTCACAGATAGAAGAACACATGGCGGACGAACAAGCAGGATTTCGCAAAGACAGGAGTACAGTACAGCAGATCCTAGCCGTGAGACTGATAGCAGAGAAAACACGACGAAAGGGTAAAAAGATCTTCAACTGCTTCGTCGACTTCAAGAAGGCATTTGACAGCATAGATCAGACGGTGGGACCTGGGCTGTGCTAGAGTCATATGGAGTGGACCACCAGTT
>Ga0056128_1000321_pt1 | contig 39558 bp, 18 predicted proteins | sample WorMetLIZISLAND2_FD_71113 | JGI IMG/M metagenome (GOLD analysis project Ga0056128, IMG submission 71113) | Marine gutless worms symbiont microbial communities from Max Planck institute for Marine Microbiology, Germany - Olavius geniculatus... ... | reverse complement strand
TGTCAGGTAAGTGCTTTTGTTGAAATAATGTTGTTTACGATGTTTGAATTCAACTGGCAAAAAATGAATCGAGCGTTTGCGCCGCCGCCATTATGACACACTTTTGGCCACACGCTGTACGTGGTCTACGGAGTATTATAATTGTGTGAGCAGTGCTTTTTCCAGGGAAGCAAGAATTAAAATTAAAATTCTTTTGTCCATATGCCTATAGGCCTACGTCCGGACTGGGATCTAAAATCATCTAATGATGGCAGTGGTATCGTATCGGATCCGAAAATAACAACCCAACACTCAACTGTTGGGTCTACGAAAGTGTGCTTTTCTCTCGTTCACTTTAATTAAACTGTACGATTTTTCACGGCAAATTTTTTGTTATATTGTTGTCAACGTATCGCACAGGATTGAATCTTACTGCAGTGGTGTAAATTAATAACAGTTTGTCTTGCACCGTTGATATTTTAAACAAAAATTCAACGCGAATACGTTTCCGTGCGTGCAAGATGCTAACAAATATGCTATTTTTAACTATCAAATAACTCAAAACCACATTTTTGAAACATGACGGACAAATACCAGACAACATAGCCACGAGCTGGCAACAAAGTGTAAATTTTCTGTTAATTTTCAGCGAGAAATAATTGAAATTTGTCGCGGTCGATAGCACAGAATCTACTAACGGAGACGCGAAAAGCAGACGCGTGGCCTGGCGAAATTTGGCGGGAAATCACGCCGCGTATAAAAGCGAGTCGCTGCCTGTTCCCGCCATTCTACGGTCTGCGAGGGTCGTGTGTGACGTGTTTGGCGGTGTTAGTTCTGGTAAGTTGAATTTTATTAATTTTCATCGTTCTTCTGACAAATTTTTGATGGGCTATTAAGAAACTTAGCACGTCGTTACTTGCTGGATTGGCCTGAAATCTCGAATGCGCTGACAGTTTTGCTGTTGTTGAACGAATTATTGCAGAAGTTCCCGGTCGGTCGGTGTCGTCGATTCAAGATGTCGGATGGTCCCAGCTCGTCGGGTACTGCGTCGAAGTCAGCCGGATGGAAGGCGAAAAGCGCACACCCGCCGTATCAAGTGATGGTCCAGGAAAGTCTCGTGGCCATGAAGGTCGGTCTGCTAGCATTCTAACTGACTTGATGCGTTTATTTCTGTCTTAGGTCTGCTCCGTTTCCCGTTTACACAATGCAGCTGCTCATCAAGCCGGTTCAATAAGTGCTCGACGAGCTATATGTTATTGCAATCTACATGGTGGGCCAAAAAATAGGCTATAGCCAGTGGCGTAGCCAGAAATCTCAATTGGGGGGCCTCGTCTCTCTTCCCCTCCCCTTCCCTTTTTCCTCGCGTTCTTTTTCCTCCCCTTTTTATCCCTCCCCTCCCGGTCTTCTCCTTTCCCCTCCCCTCCCTTCCCTTAGAGGTAGGTCCCTGAAATCCAGCTAAGGAGGTCTGGGGGAGCGTAGTGAGCTCCCCCAGCGGGGTCTGGGGCGGAACACCAGCCGAAATTGAATTTGGTGCATTTTAGTCTTAAAAGATGAGATCTGGTGGCAACGATTTTAATTATTTTCTGGAAAATAAGTTAACCAAATTGGCAAATTTCGTGCAGTTTAAACGTATGCTTATGTTTTGTTTGGAGGATTGGGGGCTGCCCCCTCCCGCTTTGGCTATGCCACTGGCTATAGCACTTTGTCCATAAGTGTCGAAGTGTGGAAGACATTGAACATCTCTTGAAATAATCTGAACAAATTTACTGTGCCTTAATTTTCAATGTTTTTGACACTTGCAGTTAACATTTCAGTGAAATCCTTTAAAATTGATCATTAAACCATTTTCTCATCTGTGGATATTGATGTTTTTTGGAAATAAATTTACATTATACAAGGTAGTGTAACTGTGGCAACATAAAAGTTGAGGTGTGCATGCCACTTGAGAACTGGTAGCAAATTTCCGAGTCTACTGGCGAAAAAAATTGAAAATTGGTCAGTAGTCAGTACAGTAGTTTACTTTTTTTTGGCCCACCCTGTATACAGTTTACAAGCTTGACAAATGCTAGATGAGTGCTTATCGAGCCAGCTTCAGTGACAAGCTGGTTTGGCATCATGGGCTATAAAACTGGTCGGAAAAATTGAAGTTTTTTATAACCAAAAACCTCAAAAGTCAAAATCATATGTGCAACTTTTAGGTTATTTTTTTTTTAAAAATCAAATTTAATTTTGTATTTCAATTGTGATTTTTGGTTCTGACGTCATGTAAATTATTCAGCAAAATCGCTGTGACATGGATGATGATGTAGCCTATAGGATGTATTTCCTGGATCGTAAACTTTGTCTTTTCCTTTCTTGTACATTAAAACCTTAAAAAACCTTTTGGAAACCTAAATAACCTTAAAACTTTCCAGAAACTAGGTTTTCCCGTTCTGTCGAGCTAGCTTGATGACTATTTACAACTAATCTCTTTCTCTGATAGACCTGGCAATAGTTTGTGTTATTTAGGCCGCATAAAAAATTTTGGATTGATTGAATACATGGTTTCTACGGCCAGGGGAAGTCGAGGAAAGTAAAAGAACCAGGGTGCAAAAGCTAACAAAAATGCAGAAAAAATTTTGAACTGTTGTGCCGGTAGGCAAACTGTGTACAACATTTTTTCTGCTTGCTTCACTCGCAGGTTATTTGTACCTCCATTTAAATTTGTTCCACCACCCTTGTTTCTAGTGTGATTACAAGCGATTGAAAACTTGACATTGGTATTTCGCAGGAACAAATTAGTTGGGGAAAACAATTCATTTTGTCCTGGAAAGTCAGGGAAAATGAATTCTGCAGAGTAGTAGAGTAGTAGGAACCATGGAATATCGAACATGTTTGATAACTTAAGCGCACATCAAGCTGTTTTGGTGTGTACTTGATTAATGCTTGATGAGCAATCAGCACAATTGAACCAGCTTGACGTGTGCTCAACAAGTTGGCTTATGGAGCAGCTTCATTGTGTGAGCGGGGTATATGTTATAACTTTCATTGGACAAGGATGTTGTTTTTGATTTTTGGGGTCTTTGAGCTGGATTACTAATATACACAGTGTTTCATAAAAAAGGACCCCTTTTTACGCGCGAAAGCAGCTACTGCTTTCAGTGCGTCTTAGCCATCGCAATTCTGTCCGTCCGTCTGTCTGTCACACGGGTCGATCAGTCAAAAGCTATGCAAGCTAGAATCACCAAATCTTCACCTTCGGTTGCCTGGAAGACTAGCTGTAAAGCTTTTCCATGAATTTGAAAAGGGTCACCCCGAATGAGGGCACTAAATGAGAGGGGGGTGGGCAAAATTAGCGATTTTTGGCCAATAAGTCGCTGTATGTCAGTAAGGGCGCGAGACAGGGCCTAGATTACTATTAATCACTAATAGGAAGCCGTACACTGGCTCTCGATTGGCGCCAAATTCAATGACCTTGAATGAACGTCAAAATAGGGGGTTTTATGAATTTTTTGGCGATTTTGGGCTGCGCCACAAGTTTATATCATTCACAAGGTGGCGCCACGGAACTATCGTTATGCGATCCAGATAGAGTATTTGTATATTAACTTAGTGTGAACACCCCAATTTTCAGCTAAACTACTGAACTGGAACTGCTATAGGCTTTTGCACGTCTCATGAGCATTAGCTCAAATTTCTTGTTATTTTTTTTCATAATTCACTCAAATGATGATCAATTTATACAAAATTTTTACCAATTGTAGCTGATGAAATACTAATTCAAAATATTTAAACTAAGTATGGCAGTTGATGAAATATTTTTTGCTAGTCGTGACAATGCTGACCTCAGAGTACAAGCTTGCTTGTCTCAACTAGTGCTTTCAGTTGCTACTCTGTTTTGATGGTGAACTTAATCTGGTTCGCTAATGAAAAATGCTTATTGTGTCAGTACTGAGCAACAAGTGGATATGAAATCAGGCGTCTTGCGACCCAAAAACGCAGCCATTTTGCAAGCTCGGTGTGCTAGTGCACTGTCTTGCTCGAACGCGTGAAAGTCCAGCTATCCTCACAGACACGTAAATGCGATCGCTTTGCACACTTTTGTGGCTGCAACTGTAAAACTGCAAAAATTTGTCATCAACAAACCAGATTTTTCACCATCGGAGCACAGTAGCAACTGAGAGCACCAGTTCAGACAGTTCAGATTTATGTCAGCATTACGTCACGCCTAGCAAAGAATATTTAATCAACTGCCATATTTAGTTTAAATACTTTGAATTAGTATTTCTTCAGCTACAACTGATAAAAATTTTGTGTAAATTGATCATCGTTTGAGTAAATTATGAAAGAAAGAAAAAGGGGTCCTTTTTTATGAAACACAGTGTATGAATAAATTTCAATGAAAATTTTGTGCAGGGTTAAGTATGACCCAAGGAAAAAGCAGTTACATTTTGGTATTTTCGCATATTATTCCGTCCGAATTGTGTATAGTTTTGTGTACTGGTATCAAAACGACTCAACTGTTAGTCTGCTGGATATCTATAATAATGTCTGTAATAATAAATATAAATATATTACATTCAGCAGTTTCATATAAAAGGTGAAGGGACTTTTTTTTACATGTTTCTGTCAGTTTGTCCAAAAGATTTCTCCAAAAATTATGTAACAACTTCATGAAAATTTTCGACGGGTGACATGTAGTAATTGCAATCCCTGGAATTGACTTCTTAATCCCAGGATACGAGATTAATATCCATTCCCGGTATCTGGGATTAATAAATTTGTATTCTCAGTATCCCAGTTTCAAGATTAGACTTACAGATTGGTCATTATTAAGTATTATTTAGCCCTACTAGTTATTTCGTGCACAGGATGCACAATAGGAAGAATAAGTAAACCATTAGAGACTTGGGAGTGACTGAGTGTCAAAATGCAACTTACAGTTCATCGCAAGCACGTTTGAAATATTTTGTAAAATGGCTGGAATTGCTATTGTCATCAATTGATGATCACCATCTATCATCAATATTTGACAAAGTATTATTTAACAAAAACGTTGTAATTTGGAGATTGGGATGCCATCAATCCCAGGAATGAGGATTGGCATAAACAGCTGAGATTTGGGATCCTGGGACTGCAATTACTAGTTGCATGTGACCAGAAAAAATAACAAAGTATTGATTAAAATTTGGTTGTGGCAGTGTGATTTCGTTTTTATTTGTTATTCACTTCGGTTTTAGCTTCCGTTATTTTTGAAGTTTTCCAGCTTTTTAGCTGACCATACAGCCACTTTGGTAGAGCTATTGGTACGGTTTTCATCCTGCTGTTGTGTGTAATGGATGTATTGTGGCTAAGCAGTAGGTCGTAGGGGAAATCTTTTTACACGAATAATTAGCTCTGTGTCATAAACCTAGGCATGCAAAATTTCAGCAATCTAGTGCAAGGGGAACATTTTCAGATTCGGGGTTGAATGGATGGGGGGGTAAGAAAAATGTGTATTTCAACTGAAAACTGGCCACATCTCGGAAACGGTGAGAGATACGGCCAAGGTTACTATTAATTGCTAATAAGAAATGCTGTATACCCTGTCAGATGAGGTGGAAATCATTGACCTTGGATGACCTTGAAGGTCACTGACAAGCAGTACAGTCGGCTATCCTAGCAACAGCTGGACTTCTTGTTTATTTTTTTGGTTTGTTATAATTAATAATTTTTTTGAAATTTTTTACATTAGATCTTTTTACTTTTGGAACTGGAAAAACTCATTAAAATATGGTGGGGTTTTGTTGACACTTGGCAGGTATGGTTTTGACTTTGCAACATACATAATATGCAGTATGTTGTGTACGGTACAGGGCAAGACAGCATCCCGTCAGGCACTGCTGAAATGCATGATGAAGAACTACAGCCTTGGTCAGGATGAAAAGGCCGTCAACGTACACCTCAAGTTGGCTCTCAAGAGTGGCATCGAAAAGGGTCTGCTGGTCCAGTCGACTGGAAAAGGTGCGATGGGAAGTGTCAAGCTTAACAAGAGTGCAGCCAGTCCAGCAGCTAAGCCAGCCGCTGCTAAGAAACCAAAAGCTGCTGCGGCTGTGAAGAAGCCCAAGGCAACTACTGCAAAGGCTGCCACTAGCAAGAAGACCGTGAAGCCGAAGAAAGTTTCGCTGGGTATAGCCAAGCCCAAGAAGCCAACCTTGACCAAGAAAGCTACGTCTAAGGTGACTGCCAAGCCAAAGGTGGCTCCGAAGAAGACGGCTGCAGCTAAGCTGAAAGCCACTAAGGCAAAGCTCGTCAAGCCAAAGGTTACTAAGGCAGCAGCTGCGAAGGGAAAGAAGCCTGCAAGTAAGAAGTGAACATTTTGGACATTGAACAGGCCATTAGTTAACTTACTATGCTGTTTTGATATCGATTTAAGCATCGTTTCGGTTTTTTAAAATTCACTGATTGACATTTCTGCTGGATTCTTGTAAACTGTTTAGCAGTAGCAGTAGGCTTATTACTGTTGCTTTAAAAAATGAACAGTTTGGACAGTGAACAGTCATTAGTTAACTGGCACTATGCTGTTTTGATACTGATTTAACCATTGTTTCAGCTTTTCGGAATTCATTAGTGGACATTTCTGCTGCATTCGTGTGAACTATTTAGCAGTAAGCTTATTGCTGTTCTTTAGAGATTAAGTTGAGTGCATCTGCACCTGCATTTCAAAACTTCTATGTGGACTGTTTAATTAACATGCCTACAACCCTACACATTGTCCATTTGAGAACTTTTTTGCACATTGTGCATTTGAGAACTTTTTATGTGACTTTGGTTTAATGATGATTAGGCCTGTAGCATTATAGTTGTCATTTCTTGTAAAAAAAAACTTATGTGTAGTGTACTGAAAGATTTGCATGACAATTTATAAGCTGTCATAGGTTCATAGCTAAATTATTTAGTAGCTACAACTGGTACATGTAAAGTAAGCACAACGTAATTTACTAGTAGGCTTACCCTTGCTTGGTTGCATGACGTCATGTTTATGAAATAAATGACATCATAGTTTAAGTTTTGTATTTTTGGCAAATGTGAACCAATTTTTATCAGTTGCTGGAATTTGGGGCCCCCGGGAAGGGGTAAGGAAGGATGGAACTCAAAGTGGAGGAGAGAAGGGAAAGACAGCGAAGATAACGAAGCGGGGTAAAGGATAGGGAAGTGAATTGGGAGAAAACATGGGGCGAGAAAAGGGGGGGAGAAGGGGAAAATGAGAGGAGAAAAAACTTAAGCCCGATTTTGATTGTAGATTTGGGGTATAGAAGCCCTGCACAAAATTGTATTTTTTTCAAGAGATTTCTGCAATTTGATTACCAAAATTTGACATCAAAGATGTCCGGAAAGCACCTTGTCCAGAAAAAAACTTTATATTGTTAACCACACCTGAGTCAAGTGGGCAACATTACTGTTCAGTAGCAAGTATTTGGGTTGACCACTGAGCAGTTATGGTGGATTTAACTAGTATACCATAGCACTGCATTTTACGTGTGTGCTTTTGGCATTGTGTACCGGTAGATAACCAACAACATGGAGAACAGCGCTATAAGCATGTTGGGAAATTTCGCAATGATTTGGAGTGTTCGCCCTGAGCAGGTGCTGATTGGGGGCCATTCAAAAAGTATGTCACGTTTTTTTGACAAAATTTGACCCGTCTTCCCCTCCATCACAAACTGTCACACATGGCCAACCCCCCTATGAAAAATATGTCACAGGCCACAATACCTCCCCCCTCAACTGTGTGCATCTTACCAAATGTAGCACAGTAATTACCAAGCCAGCAGCTAAGTTACTTATCTACCCATAAATAGAATAAATGTATAAATGCATCCATCCATTATCATAATTATTTCGAACATTATTTTACAGTTTACATGCAGTAGTCAATTAGCAATGAAAGAACAGTTGAGTCATAACAGCCAACATCCTACTGTGTCTGAATGTGTAGGCAACTGGGCATTTTATCAGAGGCACAAACATTGGTCAGGCCTATAAAAAAATTTTCACAAAAGCATGACATCACACGTTTCTAAATTTTCCCCTCTCACTTTGTCACACCCCATCTGATCCCCCCTCTTCAGGTGTGACATGTTTTTGGAATGCCCCTTTTAAAAACTAACATTTTGATTTATGCACATGTTTAAGATGGCAAAGCATTGAAAAACAACCTTTTTTGCAATTTTTCATGAAATATGTAAAGGCAGCTGGTTAACTGCCATGCTCGTCCATTTCTGCGTGCAGCAGATTCTCATCATTTGGATAATAGCTGCAATAATCTAGCATTTATAAACTGACAATTTCATTTTACCAACTCACAACATTATAGTATAACATTTACACATAAGATTGAGTATTTCAGAATAAATGCAAGCACTACAAACATTGACGCAACAGTGTAGAAAAAAACGTGCTCTAATTGCTTGATGTTTGCTTGACGTTTGCTCGATGCTTGCTTGATGTTTGCTGGATGTTTGCTTGATCGTGTAAACGGGGTATTTCACTCTTGTCAGCTCTCAAACTTTTGTTTTACAATCGTATATCCCAAGGCCTACATAAAACATACCAGTCTGCAAACTGCAAAATAATTCTAGTATGAGGTGCTTTCTGAAGTGTCGCAACGATTAAAAAACATTTCTGGCGTTCTGTCGATCAACCGGCGTTTGGCGCGAAGTCAGCAGTACACCGTCACAATAAAAAAGTGCCACTTTTATTTTTTGAATATCTACCTGAAACATATGCCAGTTTTGATAATTTTTGGCACGCAGCATCAAGAAGAAACTTGACGTAAAAGAGTTGTATAGCCAACCGCACCTAAATACGTTACCTTGTGAAATGCGGAAGTTGTAGTTTGGCCGTTTACAGCAATGAATCCATACTTAGGAGCACATGCGTCGACTCAAAATATCACAAAGGCCACAGAATCATTGAAAATTTGTTACATATTTAACATTAATTGTATTCATTCGACGAACTGATATGATGCATGAACATCGAGTGAGCCGCTCTGGGTCGCGCGTTATTGAATGACCGCACTCTAAATTGAATGTGCTGCTGGCGAGTCGCGTCAACGTCCACCGCTTGCACTCGTGCTGAAAAAGAACATTTTGAACACAAGTAATAATAAAAATGATATAACACGCGAAACTTTCTGAGAGATAACCAGACCCGTCGAGAGCCACAGCGGGGCCCGGGAAAATATTTTTGGGGGGCCCCTATGAAAAAAATTGAATTTATCTTTTTTAAAATTTCGCATTCTGCTGTACTTTGTATTTTTGAGTGACGGCGGGGACCTTCAAACGTCGCGGAGCCAGGGGTAACTTACCCTCTACCTCCCCCTCGACGGACCTAGAGGTAACTGTTATCGCTGTTGTTTTTTTGTCACAATGTTGCATGCCAAAATTGTTAAAATTGGCCAATGTTTCGCGGAGTTATTAAAAAAATAAAAGTGAGCGGCCTGCTTCTCTGGCGGCCTTCCATTGTGTTTTTTTGCTGTTTGTGTTATACTGTGTTATGTTTGTTTGGCGAATAGAATTCTCTCTCTCTTCCTCTCTCCCTCGCTATTCAGTTAATTATTTCTGAGCCGTGGCATGCGCTACTCGGTATGAATTTATTGTTGCAAACGGCAAATTACGACTTATGAATTTCACAAGGTAGTGTAGCAACAGTATTATGGTAAGGTGGGCAAAACTACAGTCATTTACTTTAGGTTTTTCGCGATGCTGCGTGCCAAAAATTGTTAAAATTGACGAATGTTTCACGGAACTATTCAAAAAAATAATAGTGGTTTCACTTTAGCTGGCCCATCCCGTAGAGGATAGTCTTAGTAGCTACGGATGGGAAACATGATGACGATGAATGACGGCGACGAGTGTTGGGCGTTGCTGACACGCGCAACGACTGCTGCTGCTGCTGCTGTCACGAGAGAACGGTCTCTCACAACGCGTAGGCCTACAGGAATCACCTGACACAGCGGATCGAAAGTCATGATGTCGAGTGGCGGATCGGCGGTTCCGAAGATCGGTAGTCGCTGTTGTAGTGTAGCCCAGCAGATTTGTAGCTAATGTTCCGGAGTTTGTGGAGACTGACTATACATTCTTGGCATAATGGATCAACAGTACTGCTGCTGATGTTGCTGCACTCTCTCGGGCGACGTTCGTCGTCACTTGGCCATTAGCACTGTGCTCGACCTACGTGCGACGCAGTGAACACACAACACAGAGCCGTCGCTCGAGTATCTCTCAAACACTCATTCACGGAGAGTTGACACGCAATGTTCAGCAGGACCAGCGTTTACACTCAGGTTGGTCTTTTCCACATTCCGTAGTTACGCAATATTTAGCGAACTCGAGATAAGGCTAAAATGCAGAATCCTGCTTAGAAGGCCGATATTGGATTCACGAAGGCGCCCGTAAGTTTAACAAAAGCCGGTATTATAAGCACAAGACTAAGACTTTCATAAAGGTTATTTTCATCTAACGATCTAGCATGCAATGACTGTTAATTGTTTCACTCTACGAATCTGAACAATAATGTCACTGATTATGCTTTGTGTGTCTGTTGTTATCTGTGTAAATAATTCTAATTGTCTGTCTGTTGGTCAGTCTAGCCATCTCCTACAGTGTTTCACTCAGTCTCAGTGGATTAACCTTTCATCGAACAGTTTACATTATAATCTGCAGTACACTGTGACCCAAAGTTTGAATGATCGTGCTGAAATACCGGCGGGTCACATTAACGCCTGTTTGCGATGTCTGTGGCGATGTTTCGGAAGTGGAATAAGATATCACCGTAAAGTAACTTGTTACTAGAAACTACTGTATATAAAAATTTTGTCGCCAAACAGTAGTGTTTTGCTAAGATTTAGCGCTTAAAAGTTGACTCAATTCCAGCGTGAATACTGGCATGCGGTTTCAACGCCTAGCCTATACGTGACGTTGTGTGTAGCAGGGTATGCGACGTACGGCTGATGACGGAATGAAAGTACTATGGACGCACTGAACTGATGCATGTGCCTAATTCAAGCGCAATTAAGTTTAGTCCACCGAATACCCATGTCATTCGGTGACGAATGGCCGGCCGACAGTCGCAAGTTAATGAGAAAGCCTCAAGGCTTATTAAGTTGAGCGCTAGCTGCTCGGAAAACTGAAACATTTTCAGTGCGTTCTGTTGGATAATTTAGCTAACTATTTATGTGTTATGTAATGGTGGCTTTTAGCCGACCGTACTTAAGTAACGGTCGAGCTAATTGTCATGGTTGTCGTTTGTCTGTCCGTTCGTCTGTCCGTCTGTCTGTCTGTCTGTAACGATGTTATTAAGTTGGTATTGTAGCCGGAACATTTTTGAATGCTGAAAAATCTGTAGGCGGTCATGTTAAAAAGTTTGTAACTTCGTCGTTTTTCAACAGAATCAAATTTTACTTGACAGTTAGATGTAGAAGTTTCAGTAAATAAATCTGTAAGATTTCAAATTAAAATTCCAAACGGTTGCTGAGAAAACAGCGAAAAACTTTAGGGATCCACTTTTTTGCCGCACCCTGTATACTATATTGGGCGGGACGTTAAACCCTACTCACTCACTCACTGTTCTGGCTAGTGTTAAGATGGGGCGCGTTCACGTGTGTTGAGTGACAGGAGTGTGCTTTCACCGTCGTGGCACTGATGATGGCAGGTGACGCTCCGTAGCCGTGAGATGGATTGTCAAACGTCGCATGTATGGCTTATGGGCGTCGTACCGTCGACTGTTCTGCTGTCGCATGCAATAAATGCCCAGTCTAATAATATGACACGGCACAACACATACATTGTCTTCACGCTATAACCTACACAAACACAAACAGTCAAAAGCCTGTGAGAACAAAAATGATCCTAGCCGTAAATACTTTCTCTGCCGTCACTGGTCGGAAGATTCTGGACAAGGCTGTTTTGTCTTTGCGACTTGAGATGTACTGATATTATGTCTTACGTTGAAGCTTTACTGACTGTTTCTGAACGAATATATGCGTGTCATTGTGTGGCCGTCCTAATAGGCCGCATAACGCGACTTGCCCGTCCGTTCGTCTGTCCGTTCGTTCGTCCGTCTGCCCCGTATCGGCTCCTCCTAACTCGAAACAAAAAAGCCCGGCTGTCGCTATGGAATACGCGCTACAGCCTATACATGTCCTTGTTGCAGTACTGACCTTCAAGGTCATCCAAGGGCAGTGATTTTCATCTTATCTGAAAGCCCGTATGCCACTACTTGTTGATGATTAGTAGTAATCTTGGCCGTATCTCTCACCGTTTCTGATATGTGGCCAATTTTTCGTTAAAACGCACATTTTTCCATCCCGCTCCATTCAACCCCAAATTTGAAAATGTTTCCCTTCTTCTGCATCCCCCAAATTTCGTACGCAGAGAGCCTCGATACAGGGTTAATTACTCGATACTCGTGCAAAAAGTTTTACCCCACGACCCGACGCTTAGCCACAATACATTCTTTTCAGACAATCCGACGGACAGACGACAGACAGACGACAACCGTGCCATAAACGCCTGAAGCATAGCTGAACCTAAAGTATAGCTGTAGCGCGTCAACAATAATGGTGTAGAAAAAGAACACAGCCAATGTGAACGGCGTGCTATTTTTGAGCTGAAACGGTCAAACGCCGGGCGGATGACCGCTCACTGTGCCGGCACTGGGTCGACGTAGATTTCTAGTTTAATTATGCTGTTGGTGGCATATGTGTAGAAATGTTTTTACGTTTTTTTATTCTTGCCACTTTTTAAAGTTTTCAACGTTTTTTTAAAATTTTCTTAACGGTTTTTTTATTTTAAAAACTTTTATTGAAATTTTAAAATTCCACCGAAAACATCGAGAAGAACTTTTAAAACCAATGAAACGAATTGATAGGCTATGGTGGTAGTTTACTTATTTAGTCTACTGATATTTGATCTTATGACCAGACGGTTGAATTAAAATTGAACAAAATTTTTTCACTCTTTCTAGCTTTAGCTACACTGCATTTATAGAATTAGGTTTTAGGCAAGAAGTTGAACAAATTAAAGCTAACGCTTTTTTATCAACGTTTTTAAACGTTTTTAATTTTGCCACGTTTTTTTTGCATTTTTTAGCGTTTTATTATTTTTTTCTGGAACGTTTTTTACATCTATGGTTGGTGGTGTGGCGCAGAGGTCTGAGGACGTCGACTCGACGCCATCCGGTGTACCGCCATATCTGGCGACCATCGTGCTAGTCTCCGGCGTCCTGGGTGGGCTGCTCATCGTCATCACGGTCATTTTGTTCTGCAAGTACTGCGTTCAGGAAGACTCCGTCTGCGTCCGTCGAAGGTAGGATCAAATATCTACATTTTTATTTAGGGTATACTTGGTAAGATCGTCGCTCCTCGCTCTAAGCTTACATAGTTGCGACGGTGAAACAAATTCGATGGCAGACAGGCTCAGTGGCTCCCTTTCCCTTCCCTTTTCTTCTTTGTCCTCTCCTCACCTATACTTTTCCCTCCTTTTTCCTCTACTTTTTTTAAACCTCTTTCCTCTTTCTCTTTTTCTTCCCCTTCACCCTTCTTCCGCTTAGAAGCAGTCAAGGTCGAATTTGATGCATTATAGCTGTAAAATATAACAACTGGTGGCAACAATTTTCATTATTTTTTTCAAACCTACCAAATTTAGCGCAGTTTAAATGTGTGGTTATGTCTCGTGTAGGCCTAATATAATCTACGTATTTTTACTTTCGACAATGACAGAAACAGGAAATGCAGAAGTACGTTTAGTCATAAACGAACTCAGCGCGTTGGCGTGCAACTTAAGTTCCTAACGCGACAAAAGTAGTGCCGGTTGCGAAGCCTGGCAAAAGACGTCACTGTAGGCTATATAGTTGTCAGTAGTTGTCCTTCTTAGCCTTCGTGAGTCGATTGGTGACTGGAAGAGATGACTAGCGACAGTCAGAGAGATGCCTGCAGCAGTTGTTGCAGCGGCAGCAGTCACAGTTCCAGGCAGTGGCGTAGTCAAAGGGGCCCAGCCCCCCTTCCGGAATCTCCCAGACAAGGCATAAGCACACGTTTAAACTGCACAAAATGTGCCAATTTGGTTAGTTGATTCTCAGGAAAATAACTAAAATTTCTTTCACCAGATCTCATTTTTGGAAAACTAAAATGCACCAGATTTGATGGGAAAGCTTACAGCGCTTCCCCAGATCCCATAGATGGACTTTACTAAGAATAGGGAAGGAGTAAAGAAGGAAGGGGACGAAAAGGGAAAGGGAAAGTGAAGAGAAGGAAGGCGAGACACCCCGGAGTTCACATTTTTGGCTACGCCACTTGTTCCAGGCACGGACGCGCAGCTAGAGCTTCAAATCAACGCCACGTCTCAGCTAGCGAGAGAAAGAGTCGTCTGATGATTAGCGGCCGAATGATGTGAGACGAACAGACCATAGTTGCAGCTGTCTACCGCAATGCCGGCGGGCATAAGCGCATACTCCACTTGCTTCGGTTTGTTGACGCGCTTATGGCGCGATGTGCGGTCTGTCTGTCCGTCGTCTGTCGTCTGTAACGGATGTACTCTGGCTAGTGGATAAATCATAAGGGAAAACATTTTACACGAATAATATATTAGCTTGTGTCATAAACCTAGGCGTGCAAAATGTTAGCGATCTAGTGCAAGGGGAACATTTTAAAATTCTGTGTTGAATGGAAGAAAGTTAGGATAAAACTGTGTTTTTAACAGAAAACTGGCCATGTCTCGGAAACGGTGAGAGATACGTCCAAGGTTACTGTTAATCACTAATAGGAAGTGGCATATTGGTTGTCAAATGACATAAATGAAAATCATTGACCTTGGATGATCTTCAAAGTCAGTACTGCAACAGGAACTGTATTGGCTGTAGCGCGCCTTCCCTAGCGAGAGATGGGCTTTTTTTGTCGTGGACTCGTTGCACAACGTGCTGTGCGACAAGTCCGCCACGACAAACCGAAGTGTAGTGGAGTTTGTGCCGTAAGTTGCGTCGACCACGCTTTTAGCTACCACATCACGCATAGGTCTTATGATGTTAGTTAGTTAGCTGGCGCCGTGAAATGACTCGGCGCGCGCGACCTTGCGCTTCGACAGTGTTGCAACGTATTCAGTAAGCAAGTCGGTTTGCAAACGACGCCAAGGTCGTGGAAATGCCGCAGGGATGACGACGGCTGATTGCGTTTGTCGCTATGACTGTTAGCTACCTCTTGGACGTGTGCTTAGCAACATGCGCCAGGTGGGGTGTCAGACTTAAGACCGAAAGATTGTTGATTCCACTCCCAGTCGTGAGTGATTACTACTTGGATGGGTGACTGTTTGCGGGCAGGTAAAGCATCTCAGTATATAACCAAAGCCTAGGTCAACTCAGCTTTTCTGGCTGGGGTTAAAGCGCAGCGCGTTCACCTGTGTTCTGTGACAGCTAACACTGTGTGATATCACTGATCCCATATGGCAGGTGACGCTCCATAGCTCTGCAGATGGATTTCCTATTAAGACCTATACTCCATCAGTCCATCTTTACTTTTTACTTTTATATACTGACCAGCATGTAGAACCGATGAAAAACCGTTTCACGCAAATGGAATGCGAAATTTTATTAGGCTAGGGCCTATTGGCCTAGGGTTAATATCACTCTGTAGGCCCTACTTCTGACAATAATTTTCTGCAGATTACCAACACTCTTATTTGTCATAGTTATTTTTGTACTTTCGATTCTCTGTGTAATTTGATTTTGTCTCCACACTTTTTGGCATGTTTCTCATAAAGGTTCCATTTACATAGACTGGCCGATGTGAAGGTGGGCACAATTAACGATTTCTGAATATTTGATAATAACATACGATCAGTATTGTCTATTTTTGGCAATTGTCGTTCTGCATCTGTTGCAATTTACGTATAATTATTGTGGCTAGTCTTTGCTCGGACGCCGATTTTGACGGTACCTACAGCTATTAATAACAGCTGAAATAAGTGTCGGCGCCGGCATTTCAAAGGTCACTGCATCCTTAACTGCAGATCTACAAATAGCAACGTGAACAGCCACTCCATCATCAATGTCTAAGTTTAGGAGACAAATTATCTTCAGAATTATGCCAAATCGCGTGGTAAATGTGATGTGGGCATGAGGCGTAAAAATAACTTCTTTGCTTCCGGTTGCCGTTCGTCTCTAACAGAAATCTCCTTCCCTGAGATTTTTATTGGACATTAAAATATTAGTGCAGTTTTTCTGTTCCCTTTTAAAGTTTTCTTGTTATGCTGCAGTATTTTTTACTTTTGTTCTCATGGGTAAATTATATATCACTGTGTCATTGTCCTTATGAGTTGTTGTGTAATATTACATGGTAAAATTGGCAACGTGGCGGCATGTTACGATATAAAAATAAAATAAATAAATAAAGAATATTTTAGCCACCCCGTTTCTACTTACTTACCGGACTGCAACCGGAAGCACAAGAATTTTTTTGTAATTTAGGCTTGGCCCTCGGCAGGAATGTTTTGATACTGACAAACAAGACTGCTTATGTATGCTATGAATGCAGTTCACTGGTGTTCAGTGATTTTAAGTCAATTCGATAACATAACACACTAATACGTTGTAGTTAGTCGGTGAACAAAGTCGGCTAAAAACTAACTACCAGCTCCGTGTTAAGCCCCTACTTTTTCACGTCAACTCGGCCACATACGCCCTACCCCTGTGGCACAGCAATATGGCGCTCAAGGTAAACGATTTACTCTACAATTAGAGGATGAGCTTGCGGGGTTCATTACCCCGGTGTGGTGAGATAATCTGCGGAAGGATCATTAGTGCACATGCGTTGACATTAGTAGGTCTATCTCTAATTGGCGAGAGGGTTAGGGTGTGTAATTCATGGTCGTTGCTATAGAGCGTAAATGCCGGCGATTCAGGGCTTCAGGTTTCTGCTGAATTTAACGATGACATTGCGTGCCTAGCGACCGTGATACAAGCTCCACAACTCAGGCAATCTCTCCGCTAAAATTTTCGTCTCAAACAATTTTGTTGTTTGTGCGTCATCCCTGCGAATTTCGACGAACAACTTAACGGCGCGGAGATCGTGCGAGACGGTCGTTTTCTACTACCGTATTCGTCTGGCGGTTCGTCGTTGTTCTAGAGCGTTTATAGTTAGTAAACAGATCAACAGATATGCTGTCGCTTTAACTCTTCTGTTATACCTCGTTTAAACGATCAAGCAAACATTGAGCAATCATCGAACAAACATCCAGCGAATGCATTCAAAATACACGTGCACGACATGTGCTCTAGTTGATCGATGTTTGCTCGATGTTTGCTTCATGTAGGCTATACTTTATGCATGCTTCGTATTTGCTTGACGTTTGCTCGATGTTTGCTTGATCGTGTGAACGGGGTATTAAGCTGTAATCTCTGCGAAGCGCTACAAACGTTACTTACGAACACTAATAGGAAGTCACAGTGGTCTATCGAATTGCGTTGGGGCCTATTAGCGATAATCTTGAGTGGTCCTTTGCTAAGTTCTTCACCTTTTGCTATGCTAAACTTTCAGATTCTGAATTCGATGAGGATATACCATGTTAATTTTCTCTATGGGATTCGCAAAATAATTTAGATCGATAAAGGGAGCATTTGAGCTAAAACTAGACGGTGGTTGCGACTCCGTCGACTATTGTGCTTCCGCCAACATGTGACAACTAACCCTCAAAATATCGTGCTAACAAGGCCAAAAAGTGCATTTTGGAGGTATATTTGACCCCACCGTGACCTTGACGTTTACCTTTTGACCCCAAATTTTGAAGCGTTTATCCTTGCCCCAAAATCCGTTAATGGTGAAAGTTTGGTCAAATTCCATTAACAAACATCCTAGATATCTTGCTAACAACTTTGTTCAGAACTCACTCACGCACGCACTCAGGCATGAACTCGCTGGAAACGTACTGTCTCCGGCCATTACGTTGACGGAGGCATAAAAAGGGAATAAAAATATATAACAGTAACGTGACAGTTGGCCATTTTTGATGATATTCTATATTGTGCGTGGGAATTATGTATTAGTAACGCACAGCATGGCGTGAAGTTTACCGCGAAACAGTCGAGTTGCTTATGTTGCCCGTGCTAGCTGGTGAAAGTATGAACAGTTAGCACGTAAGTCATCCATTACGTCGTGACGGCCATACCGAACTTGCGGAGTATAGACAAATGAGCTGTCCGTCCGCCTCGCTGCTGTAATCACTCCATCATCTATTCTCACTCACTCCTGCTCCATGACAACTATCAACCCAACATGTTTCTCTCGCTGAAAGTCACTTGACTGATCCTTCATTTCGACATAAATCATTCGTCATCAACGTAACTGATTCATTTCCTGATCGTTGTGCATTCTTAACAGCCAGTCTCTTCTGTCCCATTCGAGTTATTTTTCACTTAACGGTGTGGTGTCTGTTTGTCGTTTGCATTTTTGTCGTTCTCGCCAATCGCCATCTGTTTTTTTTTCGCATTTTCGTGCAATCCAGAACTCTTAAACCGTTAAAAGTCCGCCCAACATAGCCTGCGTCACTGATGGCCGGTTTCGTCGACTTTCCCCCCAGATTTTTTTTTGTTTTCACAAACAGTTCTAACTATTTTTTGAAAAATTATATAGTTCTGTCTGTGCGGTAAACTATACCGTCGGCTTTTGATAATGTTGCGTCGTATATCATGGAACCGTGGTTAAGTGATGGGCGCAGGGTTAGAAAAATCTAAATTAAAACTTAGATTATCAAAGGCTTTTAAGGCTTTGAAGGTTTATATATTTTTTAGGTTTTTCGTTTTTAGTGTCCAATGAACACCGTATAAAATTACGACCCAGGAACAAAAATCGTACACCCTGTCCGTAACATAATCACATTGTTTTTTATAAAAAAAAACAGCAAACAACATAATAACGTGATTGACGTCATAACTAGAAACCATGATCAAAATATGAAAAATACAGGGTAAGCCAATAAACAATGTGGCACTTTACTTTTTGTCCATATCTTTGCCAATTATTAACCGATTCTCAACATTTTTTTAGCTCACTCTGCGGACAGTTTGCAATAATGTGACTATTGTATGTCCCACCGCCCCGTAAATGCGTCTTTACACTACCTTGTGAGTTATAAATGAAATATGAATGTATAGCCATAATAACAAACAAACATTTTTGTAAAACTGAAAAAAAAACACTTCAGACCAACATTGCATTGTATGACACAGGACTGTGTGAGTCTAACACAGTCTAGTGTCATACGAATCATTGATAGCAATGTTGACCTGAAGTGTTTTTTTTCATTTACCTTAATGTTTGTTATTATCGTTTGTTTTTTCTTACATTTATATTTCACAAGGTAGTGTAGAGACACATTTATGGTGTAGTTGGATACATATAATAATCACATTATTGCAAATTGTCCGCAGTGTGCGCCAATAAAAAAAAATTGTAAATCGGTCAATAATTAGCGAAGATATGGACAAAAGTAAAGTGCCGCGTTTTTATTGGCCCGCGATGTAATATAATATGCTAATAAGTAAGTAAGTAAGTAAGTAAGTAAGTAGTCTGCATTTGTAACGCGCCATATGTCAAAACAGAAGTTCGAATCGTAGGCGTTTCACAACAAATAAAAAACCTTTAAAAATCTAAAAATTGGGCCTTTGAGTTTTAAGGCTTTAAAAACCCTTACAAACCGAGGGTTTTCGACTAGTTTTCCAGTTCTGGGCGGGCATCGATGTGACGTCATATACCGCAGCAATGACTCTGCAGCAGCAGCAGCAGCAGCAATGAGCCCTCATCTCAATGCAGGTCGCTGTCACGCCGCCGACAATTGCTTCAGTGTTTTAGTCGTCGTCCGCGTGTTAACGCTGCATTCGTTAACATTTCGCTCTGCGCGGCCACAGACTTTTCGATACTTCTACTTGATCCTTGAATCATTACATTAATTACAGTACAATATGTGGCAGGTTGGCAGAAGGGGCACAGGCCCATCTATAGCTGGCCACTATGAACTAACGCGGTGACTATTTGACTGACTATTTGAGGTGCCAGTTGGCGGACTGGCGATCCGTGATGCTACGGCTGAGGTCGTCAGTTGCTCGGCTGCTGCCGTCCATGCGGCGGTACAACGAGCATCCCGAAGGGTGCTCGCCGTACCCCGGTAGGGACACGTCTTAGCCGCTACCTGTGAGCACCATGGTGCTAGTATGTACCGGCTAAGGCTGTTCAAGACGCTGACCGGCCAAACGTCCATCTTCATACCTGTGCCAATAACAAAACATACACGACTTATAACTACAGTCACTCACTTCTAAACATGTAGGGCCTAATGTCATCGTCGAAAAATATTGCATATTATACATTTTATCAAAATCAACATTCAAAAAAGTACACTGATACTGCACTGTCATCATCATCACAGGGTTTCTAGAAGCAAGCTACCATATATAGTGTCCAACCGACCACTGTATACTGTGCTGCCTACCTAACTGCTATGGTGGTTCAATAAAAAGCGGCCAAAACGCTGCCGATAAAAATTGATTTAACTTAATAGAGCAACATTCGAAGACATTTTCTGTTACGTAAAAATTCGTTATGAACAAATGATAATCGGCGCATGCGCCACAAAAGTCGAGTTGCTGCGAAACGGCAACGCGAAGCCAAGCGTGGACCGTGAAACAGAGAACGGCTGTAAATCCTATAGATCCTTTGGGTCTATACTGACTGTTGTCGCCACAACGCACCGTCGGTGTATTACAATGTCCGTTTGTGGGACTCAGCCTTTCAGCACTGCTGCAGCAGTGATCGATAGTACGCAGATCCGTCGCTAGCAGAAAAGATTAAACATTTCTCGATCTTTAGGCTATAGCCAGTGTCCACTGCGAACAGCTGGTAAACGCCATCTTGGTCTTACGTGTACCGGTACGTCTTCATTCGCCATAATACACGATAGCAAAGTATGCCGCACATATACAAAAAAAATTAAAGTTAACTAAAAATTAACTAAGAATTTAATTTTTTTTTGTAAATTTTCGAGCAATTTGAGTTTATATATTTATTCTCACACAACAAAAGCAAACGCACGGCCTGCATTTTGCAAGATTTTAAATTACGAGTAGGCCTACTCTCTCGCGACTGTTGAGAAAGCATAAAGGTTGTCAACAGACTGACAGAGTATAAAAATGTCATTGTAGAAAACGTTTAGGATCATCATGCGCTGATATGTAGCGACCGATAATCAAACTGCAGCTACCTGCTTGTATAGGCCCACAGTGAATAGGATCTAGGCCGGTAGACTAATGGGGTGTTTACACGATCCAGCATTCATCCAGCTGCTGCAGAGTCATTGCTGCGGTATATGACGTCATATCGATGCCAATGTTTAAGTGAAAACCGGGACATTAAATTCGATTTATGGTTCGTATCGAGTAACTTTTAAATGAATGAATTAAAGTGACTTCTGAGCAACGCCTTGAAGCACTACAAATGCACTGAATGCGGTGCGTGCAAACGCTTATAGCAACAAGTTCAGGATCGTGCGTTCAGTTTTTATCTTGTGTTATGTGGTATGCATTGTACATTTTTATAAACCTATTAAAAATCGCAAAGGATAGGTGTTGACATTGTTTAACGCAAATACAAAAAAACAACGTCGATAGTAAATGACACCAAAAAATTGTAACAAATTATCGATTTTTGTGATTTTGTTATCAAATTACTTTGATTCCAAATTTCCGCGCCACTGAGTAAATGCATTTGCCCCATTCTTTACAGGCGCTCTAGAGACATTTAAAAATAACCACGGAACACAGAAATAACTGAGTGTTAGACCTATTATCAGTTAAGCCGCATTCTAAAATTACCTCTCAAAAGTACCATTTTTATGCTGTTTTTTTCTTGTTTTTACATTACTCACTGTTATCGCGAAAATTATTTTTTGCGAAGTTGCCAACACCGAAGTTTAAAATGTCAATGCTGACGACGATTATAATACGACAGATGTTTAGTTGTTTTTCACCGCACGATATGTAAGGACATCTCCCGCAGACACGATGGAGAAAGCACGTTCGTGTGCCAGAAATGATCGTAGTTAATTCATACGAAATGTGCTTCTACTCCGGATACATCTGCCGCGTCAGTTACTTATCTCGTCCACAACTTAATGACACCTCACAATAAACGCTTCTGATGCCGCTCACATCTTACACATTTACGTTAAATTCCACTTGGCAAAACAAATGTCGTTCTGAGCGAGATATTTGCCGTAGGCCCTAATGTTTATTAGGAGCCTATATTTTAAAGTACAAAATCAGATTAAGCACAATAAGAAAGGTACAAAATGCATGGTTGTCACGTTTACGCATGCTCATGACAGCTTAACTGACTGATGGCAGATACATTCGAGCTTATGTCGATTTTTGATTTCGCGACTATACATTCACGTAGGGGTCTTCATGATACGAATATCATGCTAATTGTGCTCATGCAGTGCATTAAAAAACTAACTAGCAAAGTTACATACGTTCCGCGCAGCAACAGCAGCATATTTTATCGCCAAGTTCTGGAATTCACTTCAGCAACCCAACAGAGAAGAACCGATTTGTACCGGCATTATTACAATGACATTACATAACCGACAATTAAATACTACAGTTCGAATGCTGCATATACGTTTGTTATATTGTTGTATGTGAACAAAGATAATTTTATATATTTATTAAGACGCGCACTATGGATCTACATCGCACTGAAGTTAAACATTTAGGCCTGTTAGAACACGGTACTGACGGTATAGTTGAGAGCTAGTTTTTGCCACAATCGCTCTGTAATACTCAAGTAAGTACTGCATTATTGCGCAATTATTATGCCTCCACAAACAACAGTGATGTCTTAGACTATTATTAGTTTTCGCAGCCGCGGCGATTAATAATTAGTAGCCTGACGGTGCACTGATCTCATAGCAGCAACAGCGTCTTGACATACAAAGACGACTTATTCGCGGATTGCAGTCGTGTCCCGTTTCACGTATAGTGGAGTACGCTAGCTTCGCCGTTGATAATCATTATGTAGTTGCTAATTGCGGATCGCGCGACTGTACAATACGCCGACTAACAAGCAGAAATAAGAGGAGATAATGGCCGCGTTGAAAATGACGTCATTGACGCCATTTCTGATTAGCAGTGAGACGACTTCGTGCTCAACACGTGGTCATCATCATAATCGTCAACAACAACAACAACAACAGCTAATACAAAGTTACTCCTTTACATTTTCCCGTCTCCTTCTATGTCTTCCCTTTAGACTTCATTTATTTGATTTATCTGCGCTTCTTTCTCGGCTGTGGTAAGTACGTAGGCCCACGATGCAGCTGTACAATTCTCACAGACAGTCAGTCAACAGCATGTACCGCATACACCACTACAAAACAATTTACTAAAAAAGTTTTATATCTCCAGAGATGTAACAGATTTTTTTTACCAAATTTGTAGGGTTTACAGAGAGGAGGATGTAGGCCAAATTTGCTGCATATTTCGTTAAAACAATTGCATGATACAACCATTTATACTCGTACTTAAAAGTTAACTCTTTTAAAGCGAATATGCAGACGCGCTTTTAGTGTTCACGAAAAACGAATCAAGCTTTGTAAAGATTTTCACCAGCAGTTCAGACTTTTTGTAACGTCCTTATAAGCACTAGTTGCTTTTTGGAAAAACTAGTTTTTACTGCTTTAATCCTAAGTCCTTGCTCGCAAATTGTTTGTCAACATTACTAGCTTGTTATATAGTTTTTATTATACGAAAAGCTCCGCTAATGTAGAGGAAATGGTGCTTTAGCTATATTTCATCACTGCAGCCAGTAATACTTTCTGTCGTTACAATTACCGCGACTTACGTTACGACTCAATATACAAGCACGGCAAAAAAATTACATAAGAATATCATCAGACCCTGGACAATGCATGCTGCAGTTTATTCATTCACTCGGAGTAACCTAATAGCCTTCAGTAAGTACTGCGTACTCAGATTTTTAATGTTTCGAGAATTACGAGCTCGTAGTGTTTGCTGTTTTAATCAGCATGAATGCCGACAGCTTGGTCATTATTACATTATACCGTTGAGTGGAAATTTGATTGCGATAAAAGTGTTTGATGCGATAATATAATAATCATTGTGACTTGCCGCTGGGGCTGCAATGGTATCAACGTTGGTTTGGCGGGAACAAAGAACAAAATCTCTCCCTGGACAGAGTACCCCCGGTCATAATTCCCCCTCCCCCGATCAAAATACTTGAGCGTGGTACCGACTTTGTTGAAAACATCGTCATTGCTGTCACATTCAGGCATTTGAGTGTCCGTCCGTATTACAGGGGGGATTTTTGTCTTGGCGGGGCATTGTTCGCGGTAAATTATGTCCTGGATTCAGTTTGGTAGTCAGTCAGTATAATGGCTGGGCTGAGTGATTACGCGTGACGGGTGTGCGTGCACCGTGCAGGAAGTGGCTGTGGAACCGTTGTCGTGAAGGAGGCGGTGTCTCTGCTGGTGCCGCCTGTTCACGTGACCGTTACGACAAACTCTGTCTGCAGCAGCAACGCGTTAACATCAACACCGGTGCTACGTCGTCCATCTTCTCGGCCACCGCTGGCTCCGCAGCCGCCGAAGCACGAGCACCCGTCACCGTCACCGCTGTCGCAGCCACCAGCGATATGATGTAACCGAGAAATTCCGTTGCCACGGCAACGACCGTCGGTCGGGGTAGAATTCTGTTGGCAGCATTCGATGGCGCATTCTCAAAACCTTAATATAGACGCGAAAATTTCGCAGATATATATTACACAAGCAGACTTATGGCCCATTTTGTCCCAGCGATATGATGTAAGTCCGTGTCAAGTCGTGCGGTGTAATTGAGACGTACGACTGTGCTCATAACGCCGGCGCATGCTGACTGATTACCGGTCGTATTGCTATGCATGACCTCCACACGGCAGTTTGTGTTGCTGCACTACCGCGCAATGGTGGCTGCTATTAGTATTGACGCTGTTGCACTGCGACACGCAAGAAGCACGTCGCTGAACCGATCACTGGCGTCACGCGATGCCATGACATTTCGATGAGAATTTTTGGCTTGATTCGCAGCTGCAAGACACAGCGTGCACTGCAAGAAATAGAAAGCTAAAAAGAATGTGTGTCGTACCTACTTTTTACCTTTCTATCATTTCTTGCTTTTTTCTCTCACCGAAACTATACGCGTGTGAAAGCTCAAGCGCCACTAATTTCCGAATGCATTTCGACGAAATTTGAGTAGCGTTTTTCTACAAAGGCGGGAGCGGACTTGTCCACGGTCAGAAACGAAGAAAATGGCCTAAATAATGTTTATTTAACCCGCGTAAAAGGGTGGAAAACGTGCGGCTGCGGCCTACTAACTCCTGCCTTGTCCAGTCTTGTGTATGTTTCTGCGTCAAATTGTCGCTACGTTACGTGATGTTGCAGGTTATTTGCGAACAAGGAACGTGGCGAAGACACCGAGGACGAAATCGACGAAATATTTGCGAAGTACAAAGAGTCGCTGAAAGGTCAGACTGCTAACGACAATTGTTTGCATTTTGTCCGACAGTAAAGCGCCATTAATTACTAACCCGGTATAAGCTATGGCTTTTTTACGGTGTTTTGTGTCGTAATCTTATTGTCATCAGATTCCTTAAACTACTACAGTCTCGTCTCGTTCCTTCCCGTTGCTGATCCCATTGTCTGGAACAAACTCTCTGCGAACGCCAGACCTGCCATTACTCTACACACATTTCAATACAGGTTTGAAAACTGAATTGTTCACTTCAGCCTACGGGTTGGTGGCGTGGCATAGCGGTAACGCGTTTGATCCGATCAACGAAGTTATTCTACACCGGGCCGGGTTAGTACTGCGATGAGTGACTGCCTTGAGGTAGGTAAACTATCTCAGTATGTAAACAGCCGCCTAGGTCAACTCAGCCTTCCATTCCTTCGGGGTAGGTAGGCTAAATCGAGTACCTGCCTATCTGGCTGAGGTTAAGGCGGGGCGCGTTCACTTGTGTCGGGTGGCAGGTAACACTGTTTGATCACATACGGCGGGTGACGCTCCGTAGCTCTGAGATGGGTTTTCTGTGAAGAGCTATAGCATTTAACTATGCCACCTCCGACAGGTCGTCGCCATCATGCGCAGTGCTTTTGATTCGCATGCAGGGGCGTATATAGCCAGAAATGTTACTTGCAGGAGGCTCGCCTTTCATTCCCTATTTATTGCTTTTTTTTCGTCCCTTCCTCTTTCTTTTCGTCCACCTTTTCCTTTTCCCCCTTTCTTTCTATTTTCTTCGTCCTCCCTTCTTCTCTCTCCTTCCTATGGGTTTGGGGCGGCGTTCCAGCCGAAATCGAATTGGGTGCATCGAAGCTTTGAAATACGGGATCTGCTGGCAACAGTTTCAGTTATTTTCTTGAGAATCAACTGACCCAAATTGGCACGTTTAATGCAGTATAAACGTGTACTTATATCTTGTCTGGGAAATTGGGGTGAGGGCCTCAGCCCTTTGCCCTCCCCTCCTGGCTACGCCACTGTTCGCATAGGCGATGCGCAATTGTTGGCACTAAACCGAACTGTTATAGATCAGGTTAGACTGTGGGTGCGTGTTACAGCGGCAGAAGATGCGGCTATGGGTGGACAGCGTCATTACGAAATAGATGACGTCATCGACAGACAGCAGCAGCAGAAGCAGCAGTCGGCTGCAGCGTATAGCGCCACAACCTTCTCAGCGACGATAATCACAGTTGCTGGTCCATCACCGGCGTCAGCATCAGTCGTCACAGTTCAGCCTGGCGGCGGAGGCGGCAGTACAGCTGCTGAAACAGCGTCATCAGCCACAGACCGAACATACGTCACTGCAGTCACCAGTGATAAACACGTCGCTTCCACGTTACGTGAAAACACCGCCGACCTCTATCATCGGTACGCGTATTCGCACATGCTAACCGATTTCGGCACCTGGGCGCTTTTAGCCCGATTAACAGTACATTCTGTTTGCTCGATAAAGCACAAACAGCAATGTATACAAATTTCCGGCGTTGAATTTTACAAGATGTGTAAGATTTGCCAGGCTTATCAGAAGCTTAGAAATAGTTTTATCACGTAACAAAACAATTTACACAAGAAGATAAAAATACATAACTCAACGACTTGATAAAAAATAGCAAAAAAGCGATGTGGCATAGTTTTGCTAAGTAGCTAAAACCACGTTGGTGCCAAAATCGGTTAGCATGGGCGAATACGTTAGCGGCACTCAATCATAGTGTCATTCTGCCGCGTTGTAAAGCGTACTTTTACAGAATTCTCAGGTCACCTGTTCGGAGTAGGCACGATCAAAAAGTCACATCTTAGAGCCAACTTTAAGCATTGTCTTGTCTAATGATGTCACTAGAAAGCTGCTTGCAAGTTAATATGTGCATGGCCTCTCCACAAAACAGGTTGCACTGCACTCTGTTGTTCGTTCTTTCCTCTGTTTCTTCGTCAAGCCAAGGACAGAAAGCTGCGAAAACTTCAGACTTCAATTTTGATTTTTAGTCTGCCAGTAGCATGCCTAGAACAGTGGTAATGTTTTTTTCAAAAAAAAAGTAGCACAAATTTTGCAAAAAAGCCTTGTATCAAACTCGCGCACGGGTTGCTGATGGAACAAATTAAAAATATTAAACGAATTACGCGAATGTTTTAGTCCTATTTTGTATATAACCAAAGTACGTTTTCATTGTACTGCGATTTCGCTACTTCTTTGCAATATTTGAGCAATATTTTTATTAATTTTAGACGCATAACCGCGGCCTAACTCTGGTTAAAATATGAAACCAAGCAAGCAACAATCAATGTCTTGCATCTCGCAAAGCACAGAATCGAGATACGACAGGCTTACTGAACAGCGGATGATAAACTAATATTGTATTAACATTGCAGGCTTGCAGCACTGGTCGTTTGTGAAGCCCTAAGCCTTTATTTGTAAAAATTATAAGTCCCATATCTGTAAAAGCTTTAACCTATAAAAACTAACCCTAACTTTCACCCTAACCCTAACCCTGTCTATAATTCAAAGTTTATCAGTAACACTAACCCTAATTTTTACAGATAATGGCCTTTTACAGTCGTTCACTGTGGCTGCATAAGCCGAAGAACGAAAGGTGAAACTCTGCAGCAGAAAAACACGACCGTTATTGTCATTATCGTTGCGGAATAAATTCAATTGAATATCAATTAACGTTCCGCGGTCTGGTGTTGAATGTTTACATAGGAACGCGCCGGTAGATAATCACTTTCTCAAACACCCGAAAACACCCGAAGTTCGACGGCTGCAGTCAGGCGGCGTCGGCAAACAGCATTCATTGTGCAGCTTGCAGAACGCCGTTTTTCATCACAATAGCCCGTCATCACAGCGCCGCATGAGCAAACAGTGGTCGATGCCGCTAAGCAGCTCTGAGACGACTGGAACAGCAACCAATGGCGGAAAACAGGCAAACAGTCGAACCACTTCGTTGTCAAAGTCTTCGTCGTGCAGGTCCGCCGGCGCGGCACCACCAGTCACCGTTGTCAAGAGACATCCTCCAGGCGGCGGCGGCGGTGGCAATAACTTGGCTGCCGAAATCACGATCGACGTTGTGGACGCTGACGACGACGTCACGATGACGTCACAATCCTCACCACGACGTGGTTCAATGGTGCGCAATAGTTCGGTCAACAGCGAGAGGCAGTTGCTGGATGTTTACTACGACACGCAGCACAGGTGATAGCGTCACAGTGCCCGCCAGTCTATAGCCTTTCTTTAAGAGTTGTTGTTTGCCGGGGTTTGAAGATAAGAAATAACACCTTTGATTCTTTATTGACCACGTCGAAGCTGCATATGTAAAATGTAGATAAACACAAACATGGGAATGTTGTGAATCATCTGGTACAACACAAACAACAACAAAGAATAACAATGTCAGTATTTATTTCGCTGAATAGAATGCACATTGCTATCTATTTCAAGATGACTCAAATGTAGGCATGTACAAGAATAAGCGCATTAGTCAACGCTGGCCATCCATGCCAAATCTTTATTTCGTCAAGAAGCAACAGTGCAAGGATCAGTACACTGAACAGGCAATATGCAGTGTAAAATAAAGACGAAAGTTATCTCTTTTTTAATTTTAAGAAATTGTATTTTGTCAATAAATTCCGCTAGTCTTGTATCACATTCGGTCAGGTACAATGGAAGGCGTCGTCAGTCGATGAGCTTAGAGATGGTTCCTGAACCGAGATTAGACTCCCTGCAACCATCTTGCGGACTGCTAGCACAACGTCGCGTCAAAAGCTATGAAGACGCCGTCGGTGAACCACCCGACTATGACCGTAACAGCATCACTCAGTTCATCTGGGCGCCGTTTTCGACCAAACCGAACGTCGACGAACTCCGTCGGACGACCTCAGCGGCAATGGCGACTGCGTCACTAGCCAGTGCTGGACGGTCACATCCGACCTTCAGCCGTGACAGAAGACAGACAGACAGACAGACCACATCCGACGTTCAGCTACAACGACACGGGCAGCTTTGAGGAGGTCGACGAGGAAAAGGTACAGTCTATATTGTGCGGCAACAAAGTAGTCTATCTCCTAAAGTTGTTTGCCTTTTTTTCAAGCAGACGCTTAAAATTTTAATGCTAAAATTTACATGCATTATCTGTTTTAACTTACACTTAAAAAGTCAAGCGGCATTTGATATTTTTTTATCGTAGCGAAATTTTTGCGAGACAGCGTCGTAATTTTGCACTTTAAAAAACTTGCAACTGTAATAATAAGTAACGCATATCGAAAACAACTGGGACAATTTGGTTGTTAGTGAGAAAAACTTTATAACAACAACAACATCAACAACAATATTTATTTGGGAAAAAGCAACCAGGCTGCCAGAAAGGGCACAGGCCCACCAAAGCTGGCCTCCCAAAAGTCAAATAAGGAAAATGAATGTACAGCCTTTACTTTGAATTGATTGTTTGTCTTGGCTGTAGGTTGAGATACTATTAGATCGGTCTGCTGCGGCGTCGACGCCGCTCGTCACGACGACGACGACCAAGACAACTTCCCTTTCTGAACAGATCCAGTCGCGTGCGTTGTGGCGACTGCGCGCGTCTCTCGCCGAGACCGAGTCGTTTAGTGACGAGACCGAGACGAGACCGAGTCATTTAGTGACGTCGTGCGCATGGAGCACTTCGCGTCGTCGCCGGAAGTGCCGTCGTCGATGGCGTCGTTCGAGTCCAACGCGACGCCGGCGCCGCCCCCTGGCGACTGGCGAGCAGCGCGGACATCTGTGGGTGACGTCACTGCACCGGACACCGTCCAGCCACAAGCACAACCAACAGCAGCGTCAGCGTCAGCAGGAGCAGCATCATGCAGTCACGCTGGCTTGACGGCACCGACTGAGACGAGAAGGCAAGCGTTCAGGCGGGCGATAGCACAACGATGGACAGCGACAAGAATCGATGGCGCCGGCGACCGACGAGCACAGACGAGCTTTGACAGTATCGAGACCGACGGCGATATCTCCGATACCAGTTGTAGACCAGAGATGACTACGACAAGCTTCGACTCGACCACGACTACAACAACGACTACAACAGATAACACAGACGACGTCGATTACGGTGTACAGGCATCTCGCAGTCAGCACGACAGTGGCTACAGATCCGTCGAGGTTCATACATCTCTTCCCCATTAAGCACAGTGTGAAGCAATCCTACGTAGCTACGTAGGCCTACACAGAAAAAAAATCATGAAATCATAAAAATGCAATGCAAGGACAAAAGCCTGATTTCAGCAGCGAACGAATTTCAGATGCCCATTTTTATATCTTCCACGTATTCAATTTTAAAGCTCGTTTTAACGTTGAGGTTAACGCACTGATCTCGATCAACAAATTTTCTCTACGTTGAGCCAGATTTATACTTGGATGGGTCACGTGTGACTGAGGATTCTCGATTCTCAATGCTCTCTGCTGACAGGTAAACAATGTCGATATGCAACCAACTAGCTAACACAACTCAGCCGTCCATCTCTGCGGAGTACATAAATCGAGTAAGGTGCAATTGTGTAGGCGTGGGTAAACCAAAATGACGAATCACGCTTGAGATGGACAATGTTTTAGCGCTATCTTGCAGCTACTAGACGCGTTTTCTGCGCTTTTAATGTGTCCAACATGCATCTGCGCGGTCTGACTAATCATTTATGCGCCCTGATTCTTTCGGAGACTTTGGCGCTTCATAAATCATTTTTATTATTTACTTATAAGGAAAATAAATGCGTACACCGCATAGACTGTAGAATTGATTTGTTGTCTGTGATGTCTCTGTTCATCACATGACAACATCAGCAGCAACATCACCAGCAGACGAAACTTGATCGACATGGCGGCAGTGATCCTCCAAGCTGTATCCAGTCGGGTCGCGAACCGTCCCACAAGGACGATACAACGCTCGTGCCTGTGAACGGTGCAGCTTTTGACAGACGCGATGGAAAGACGGCCTCCAAAAAACGTCGCCAGTTCCGCTCCAGTGGTGCCGACAGACGCATGCAGGTACCATCATTATTCCATCCACGCTGGCACTCGTACTGACTAGTTCTGTCATACAGTGGGATAACGTTGTAGGCTATAGGCTAAACGACCAATCGTCGGCCAGTGGCTTAGCCGACACTTATTTCAATAAGTGTCGGCTAAGCCACTGTCTGCAGTGTATAAGTTCGTTTAACACTCACTTATCCAACTTTAGACCGTGATTTTCCATGCATTGTTTATTTCTAGAAATCAGATAGATAGAATACGATAGGGCCTAATAGCAAACTTTGTCCACTACATATTGTACATTTATTCCACTATTTAACTACCGCAGACAGTGGCTTTCAGCGAAAACGACGAGACAAATTAATAATAGCGTACGTTAGGAAACTAATTAATCTAACTAATTTTAACGCGTCTTGTCACAAAAGCGCAAATTCACTCTACGTTATCTGTCAACTCAACATTAGGTTTTGCCAATCGTATTCGCTCTGCTTTGTTTACCGTATTCTTGCTTAAACCACGCTCTAATTGCACTGGTATCTTCTTCCTGATTTTTAACTGCAGTCGTACGGGGGGCATAAAGCAATCGAAGGTGTAGTCCATGCGATCCGAACGTAGTTTAAGTACGATACCGCATACTTCAGTGTTTGGAGTGGTATAAGCTCGTAATAAGTAGGCCTTAGTCACCCACTCTATCAGCAGTGCGGTATCTAGTACAAATACCATCCACGAGGCATCTGTATCTAACGTGGCGTGTATGATACCAGGTGTGCGGGAGCATCAACGAGGAACACGCAATGACGTCATCAGGCAATGACGTCATCATTACCAGCGTCTCCAGCAGCAGCAGCGAGCGATTCAGTCAACAGACAAATGACTGCGGCGTCGAGTCGATGGCTTAAGCTTCGTCTGTATGGCACCGGCACTGGCAGTGGTGGTCGTCGTGGTAGTTAAATGGTATAGGCTTTATACTAGGAAGGCCACGCGTCTCAGTGCTACGGAGCGTCGCCTGCCATGTGGCGATGGCAGTGGTGGTCGCGTTCTGCCGTCGTCGGCGCTGTTGGCTCATCGTCGTCGTCAGGCGTCGTCGTCGTCGTTGCCTTGCCGCGACTACAGCGTCGACAAGTTGACCGACGCCGTCTTCCACGAGTCTCCATCCTTCTTTTCTTCCTTCCATGTACCGCCTCCTCACAAACTGACCATTATCTACACTACTGTGTCGGTCCAGTTCGCGGCAGGTAGCCACTGTACGGACCAGTTCCGTCGAATGACCTACAGACCCATCGGTGTACTGGTAGATTTGCCGACACCGAACGACTGGCGGCGTGTTGGACCATAGAGCGTTGACGCGTTGTTTGTTTGACGCCGTTTTCCACGAGTTTCTGCGCCACGACCCGCTGCTGGACGTGCGTCAGTCGCCGCTAGTGGCGCCACAGTCACTACGAGACGTTCAGACGCAGTCAGTCTGTCGACAGCAGCAGGGTAGATCTGCCGCCGCCGCCGCTGCAATGACTGCAGCACCTGTACCACCGCTGACACCCACTCCAAGCCTAATGAGTCACCCGCATTGACACCCTCGTCACCCGCTCACCCGCTCACCCGCACAGTCAATAACCGTCGCCCGCCGACGATCAATGTTTCCAATTTTCGTCTTTCCGATTACTCATTATGGTTTAAAAAGCTGCACTAAATCTGGCTGGTCGATTCTCGGGAATATAATTACAAATGTTGCCACTAGTTGTCGTATTTTAAGACCAAAATGCACCGAATTCGAATTCCGCTAGGTCTTCGTCCTGTTTCCAGATGGGCAGCTCACAGATGGGCTTCTCAAGCTCTCTAGCTGGATTTAAAGGTCTTACTTCTTAACGCAAGGGAGAGGAGGAAAATGGAGAGAATGGAAAGGGAGGGAAGGAAGGGGAATTATCACGCGCATTGGCAGTGTGATATCATGGCAACCTAGCGACTCAGAATGCTCACGTCATCGCTACCATAGAAACTGTTTTCATGCCGTCCCTACTGTTTCGCTCGACTAAAACTGATCAGTATTGGTCTACTTGGTAGCGAGTAATGAACTTGTTACATAATTCACAGACTGAGCATGAGCAATCTACAGGGTGAATCATAAAACAAAGGTTAAAAGTGGTGGAGCGTCACCTGCCATATGGGATCACAGTTTTACTTGCCACCCGACACAGGTGAACGAGGCCCCACTTTAACCCCAACCAGATAGGCGGGTACTCAATTTACCTACCCTAGAGAGATGGAAGGCTGAGTTGATCTAAACGGTTGGTTAGATAGCGAGATTGTATGCCTCCCCGCAGACAGTCACCCATCCAAGTGCTAACCCTGCCCGGCGTAGAGCAACTTCGTTGATCTGACACAACGCGTTACCGCTACGCCACGCCACTAACCCAAGTGGAACATACATGTACTTGCTTTTTGTAGATCATAGATGTAAAACGTTTTTTTACGTTTTTTAACGTTTTTTTACTTTGCTCAACTTTTTGCTTATTTTAAAAAAACGTGCATTGAAAATCTCATCAAAAGCTTCGTGAAGCACTTTTAGGATTACAGAAACGAATTAATTAAATTTATGAATCAATAAATCATAATGATGTAGTTTACTTAGTTAGTCTAAATATATTAAATAAAACTTTTTAGCTAGCATATTTAGTTAGTTTAATGCTGTTATCTTACGACCACACAGCTGAATTAAAATTAAATCAAGTTCTCTTTATCTAAACTATTATTCTAAGTATACTGCGCTTACAGCATTAGGCATCAGGCAAGAAGTTGAACACATTATGGCCAACGTTTTTTTATTCAACGTTTTTGAACGTTTTTTATTTTTGCCACGTTTTTTTTACTTTTTTATCGTTTTTAAAAATTTTTCCTGGAACATTTTTTACATCTATGATGTAGATCGAGTAATCGAACAGTTTCGAAAACATGCACCCCTCCTACTGAGAGATCTGTCTAGTCTGCGAGATAGGAAAGCTGAACTTGTGTTTTCGTGGTGTCAGTGGCGTCCCGGTGATACTGTCCGTATAATTTTACACCCGTTTGTTTATCTTATAACGTGATCCTGTAGGTTACCTATTATGTGGCTGTTTCAGTGTTACCAATAATTAAGAGAAGTACATTACGTTTGTTATTGTTTTGTTGTTCCGTCGTCACCACACGTGACTGTCAGTTCCAAACAATTAACACCCAAAAAATACAAAAATATGCACTGTATATACTCTATACAGTTCGCTTTTCAATCACTGTCCACAGGAAAACCAAACTATGACGAAACCCAACATTTTAATGCCCTACTGGAACGAAACTTCACCTTCAGCAAAACATTGAATGACGAATAACGCACGTTGATGTTCTCGCGTTACCATAACGGTCAATTAGCACGCATGAATTGGATTTCGTGTATATAATAAAACTCCTACCAAACTAATTGGAAGCATTTGGCATAACACAAGAGTATCCGAGTGCGTTAAATGTAAAGATTAGGCTTATCTTACTATCGTAATTCTGGGCGTTTATTAAAATAAAACGAACGCGCTTAGTAGGTTGACAGGGTGAATCATAAAACAAAGGCTAAAGGTGGTGGAGCGTCACCTGCCACATGGGATCACATAGTTTTACCTGCCACCCGACACAGGTGAACATTCTGTAACTTTGCACTTCATTCGTAGGCCTATAGCCTAATAATCGTTTTCATTTGCAAAATAATAGTGTATTTATTAATAGGCAAGTAAACGGTTTGCACTGCATTGCGCTTCGTATACTGATTTAAAACATTCGACAAACATGTCATGCGTAACACGGGTCTAAGTACTCGTAAGCTTATGTTATTTAAGTATTTTTGTTTTTTTAACGCAACAGAACTGCTTAAGCTGTGCCAACTTTTTTTCTTTTTAAAACAAAGTTGAGTGGCAGTAGATTTTCCTGAAAATGAGAATTTTTACAATTGTTATGTCGTCTAGAAAGTTTTGTCACAATTGGTTTTTGTCGTGTACACTGCGTAAAACTTAAAAATTACAAAAACAAGAAGTTCTTGGATAACTCAGATTTTTGACGAGAACGTGGTACAACCTAAAAAACAAGACAGCTGCTATCTCCCAATGGTAAAGGTAAGAGGATTCTGAAATTCAACATAGTCAATTATCGATTATCTTATCTTCAAAATAGGGATGTTTCACTTTAGACTGTGATTGGCTGTGACGTCATATAGACGTCGTCACCATGGTGACGCATCATGAGCATCATTATAGTTAGCGCACTAGCACTGCAGCGCTGTGCTACGCTGCAGCAATGTAGCACAGCGCTGTGTATCGAGGCCGCAGGCCGAGTTGAGGCCGGATGGGCAGAAAATACAGGCCGCAGGCCGATACTATGGCAAAAATCAAGCGGACAAGTCGTGTTAATTAAAATAATATCTAATGATTTAATAGCGTAGAAACTACATTATTTAAATTGTAGAAAATTAGTTCAAAGTTTTAGGCTACAGACACGATATATCAAATGTGTTGACCAATTTTAGAATCATCCAAGTACGTCTTGAGCACAGTGAAGAAACACGAAACAATTTTGGAAGTTCCCCGTCCTTCTATAATATTAATAGCATCCCAAGGAAATGCCATAAGTTCTTGGAAATGGACGGGAATATATCCGGGTTATACTCACTCCCCAGGGAAACATGTCCGAGGATATGTCGTTCGTTCGAGATAAATGTACCGGTCGCTTGTCGACAAATGTTAACTTAAGCTGTCAAACTGGAATCTGGTCTGTCATTCCAAGGCAAAGTATACAGCGGTCTTGTAAATCTAAATCCTGCTACACGTGTACGTATACGGTATAATCACGTTATGACGTGACGGTTATTTGATTTCGTCAGCTGACAGACAGTGCGGTGCGCACATTACATGAGCTAGTGAAAAATGAGCACCGGCGTTTGGCGGTAGCTAGCAGCAGTAACATAATAGTGACGACGTGGGGCGCGTCTGGCGGTAAGGCGAGCCGACCAACGTAAAACCCTGTCATGTAATAGACGCGATCGTTCATCTTCCGTCCATCCGTCCCAATGCTGTCTGTAGCAGGTGCTGCTGAAGCTGCTGCTACCAAAGGACGGAAATCAGGGAGACGGACATTTCCCCCTGCACCTGTCAACCGCGGACGTTTCCCCCTTCGGATATTTTCCCCGCCCTAACCTTTTTCCCCTGCTTTTTCAGTGCCTAAGACGTTTTCCCTCTAGGCCAGTAACAGCACAAAATCATAATCAGCGCCAAGCCTCAGCAGAAATTTCTTGCAACGCCAAAAGCAACTCCACCCTTGAAGTTTCCTGGGCGTTGAGTATTTTTACGCGAGATAGCAGAATGCTTCGCGCCTCTTAGCCATGGCCTGGGCGTCTATCCGTCTGTCCGTCTGTTTGTCCCTCTGTCACACTCTTAAGCCCTATCAAAACGGTGCAAGCTAGAATCACGAAATCTTCATTGTTGGCTGCCCAAAGGACTAGATTTTCGCCACGAAATTTCAAGCCCCTGGGTGAGGGGGTTCCCTTCAAACGAGGGCGTCAAAAAAGGTACCTACCTAAAAGACGTCATATTGCCGTTATTGACTCGTCTATTGTGAAAACGGTTGCAGATAGGTACAAAGGCCTAGATGTTGTTTATCATAACAAGCACTGGTCACGGGATTTTTAGTTTTATCAACATCGATTACCTTGAACGACTTTGTACCCCAAAAATTAGCGGTTTTCGTAAATTTTTCGTGATTTCGGCGCCACACATTTTAAGAGTGATTTGCGCCCAAATAGCTGGAAATAAACCCAAACAACCTGCATATAAAATTTTCAGCATTAAACATAGATTTTAGCAGTCCAAGTCCCGACTTCTTAAGTTTAAGGAGGCCTGCGCACACGGGCGTCAAAGAATGGTACCGGGTACCCGCCTGAAAAAGGTTATTTTACTGCTATTAACTCGTGTAGAGTGAAAACATTTGCAGATAGGTATATACATGCTGCTTATCACAACAAAAACTAGCCACGGGATTTTTAAATTTATTAACATTAATGACCTTGAACGACCTTGAACCTTGAATGATAGGGGATTTTAATGTTTATTTGGAAATTTTCGGCTTCGGCGCACATTTCAAGAGTGAATTGAGCCGAAATAGCTGAAGATAAACCTTGACAACCTGCGTAGGCCTATAAAACTTTTAGCACAGAACGTCCTTTTTTAACAATCAAATTTCCGACCTTTTAAATTCAAGGAGTCTTCCTTACGGAAGCCTCAAATTTGGGTACTCCTTTGAAACTCATTATTATTTTGTTGCATGCTGTACACAATTGCCCATGTGGCAGCACCGCTGCTATCGCGCATCACGTAAGCTTTGCTCAAATTACTTGTTCAAACACGTTAAGTTTTAGCACGCGCAGCAATTAACAGCAAATAGGGACGTACGCGTCCACGAGACGATTGACTCAACACGCTACAGACTGAGCCAAGAAAATAGAAGTAATTAATGCACGTCTATCTCTTGCGTCACAAAGAAAGACGAAAAAAGAAACGAAATTCCATGAACTACAGACTCTGTCCGTGCAGTGGCAGACAGTGCGCTTTGAGTGACATTTTGATTTTGACGTCGCAGTCTATGCTTACAGAGACTATTAATGATAACACTAGCACAAAAGTGTTAGATGTTTGCTGCATTCTTTCACTATGCTGGCATTGAAAATTATGCCAATATGTAACGTTCGATTGTCTCGTAACAGTATCGGGAGAATGGAAACATCCGGGGGAAACATGTACGGGGGAAAATAATGTCCTACACCCGGAAATCAGCGTCCAGGCCCAGCCTCAGCTGTGATGACGCCAGCAGCAGCAGCAGCTACTAGTAGACCTACAGGTGTCAACAGTTTGTCATCTAGCTGCTGCCTGCTCTGCCGGTTTGCCGCGCTCCTCGCATTGTCACGAAAACAGTTCGCACCAGCAGCCAGTCCAGAGACTTCCGCTCATTATGTCCATCTTCGATTGAGTCATCGTGTTTTGTATGCTATAGTTGCGCCGATTTCAGAGAATGCGAGTATTGTTTGTCTGTTTCACCGTCGGTTTTAATACCCCCCCATCTCAGCCGAGACAGTTAAAGGGGCCTATATATTTTGTTTACCAAAAATAACAACAATAATAGTTAATTACACAAATTTAATAAACAAACGCATCGTAACAATATTAACACGCGATAACAGTATGCAACCACAAGTATACGGATGAAGCAAATGACGCTGCTCAGTAACTACCGTTCATGACATAGGCTATATTTAGGCCTATAGTACCTGAGTTAATACAAATGAATAAAGTCCTGAATTTACATTTGTTTTTGTTTAATGTTTAACATGATATGGGTGTTTGTCTCTTCCAATAGAAAACGTGCAATCATAACTTGTGATAACTAATAAGCAGTCATCACATAGTAAATGCCTGATGTTTTTTAAGATCTTAAATCGTGGCCCGACAATCAAGCTTGGCTCTGACACCATCCAGCCCAGTGGACACGTACGCGTGCTAGGAGTTGTTATGTCGTCTGATTTGAGTCTTGAGAAACATGTCTCAGCCGTCAGTGCTACCTGCTTCTTTCATCTCAGACAAATTCGTCGTGTCCGGCAGTCGTTGGATGTCGGGTCAGCTAAAACCCTCGTGCAAGCATTTGTGACATCTCGCGTTGACTACTGTAACGATGTGCTGGCTGAGTCACCGAGAGTCATAACAGACAAGTTGCAGAGATCGATGAATTTAGCTGCCCGCGTCGTCACTGACACTCGGAGGTACGACAGCGGTTTGTCGCGATTAATGCATGATGAGCTCCACTGGCTCGATGTCACCGATCGAGTACGATTTAAGCTCGCAGTGCTCATGTATCGATGTCTCCATGGAACTGCTCCGCCGTACTTGATGGACAGTTGTACACTCACAGCAGAA
>Ga0056128_1000320_pt1 | contig 39583 bp, 19 predicted proteins | sample WorMetLIZISLAND2_FD_71113 | JGI IMG/M metagenome (GOLD analysis project Ga0056128, IMG submission 71113) | Marine gutless worms symbiont microbial communities from Max Planck institute for Marine Microbiology, Germany - Olavius geniculatus... ... | reverse complement strand
TTCGGCCCCTAGGGGGTGCTGCGCCCCCAAATTTTTACACGCGCTAGAGAATCACCAAGTCTTACTAGCGCACCCCCCACCGGGGACGGGGGCCCCCCTTACAACTTTTTTCAAAGGGGGTCAAAAATTGGCTTAAAATGTAGCGTATTAGACGAAGGATCTTTGGAGCCAAAGGGAGTAGCTTCATGAGACTGAGTTATAAGCGTTAATGTTGACCTACCCTAAGTCGCATTTTTCGGAAGATCATATTTCGGCCCCTAGGGGGTGCTGCGCCTCCAAATTTTTACACGTGCTAGAGAATGACCAAGTCTTACTAGATCACCTCCTACCGGGGACGGCGGCTCCCCTTACAACTTTTTTCAAAGGGGGGTCAAAAATTAGCTTAAAATGTAATAAATTAGCGCTTATAACTTCAGAGTTAGGGGGTGTAGCCCGACGAAACTTTGGCACCTGACGTATCTCTATGTTGTGGTGTTAACTCAAGTAGAAATTTTGGGGGCACCGCCCCCCTTAAAAGTTGGGAGAGCAAAAAACGTTCAAAAATCCATGCGATTTACGACAACTTTCGAGTTTGAGCGCAAATATCTCTGGAATCGATGAAGATAACGACATAATCTAAACGGCGTTGACGAGGGCGATCCTTTCGGCATTGAACAAAAAAAATTTGTGAAATTCCGTCCACCATGAACCAAGTTATAAGCGCTAATGTTGACCTACCCTTAGTCAACAATGCGCGTTCGCCGTATGCCAATGCATTTGAGTTTGGGCCACGTGACTTTGATGCCGGGGAAATTCTCCCCCCTCCTCTTTACTTCCCCCCCTCTAATTTTCCCCATTCTGACTTAGGGCGCCGGGCGGACTCAAGTTTGGCTTTGCCCCAAATTTCTAGTTTGTTTTTAAGTTGCTTCAAAGTTGAAACCAGTAGCACCCATAATCTCTGGTGTTGGAAATTCGCAACTGCGTGTCAGAATTCAATTGGTAATTTGCGGTGTCTCTTCAAAAATTGCTGCTTTTTGTGTTACCTACCTTTTTAACGCACGACACTGCTGGCTTTATTTGTTGGCTGTTTGGCTGTGGACAGCTATAATGCATTTGTACTATGCTCGTTTTATCAATCACTTTCTCCATGACGTTGGTCTTGTGCCGTGTCGAGAGCCTTTCGTTAACCTGCTCACCCAGGGCATGGTGCTTGGTCGCAGCTACAGGCTGAAACATTCTGACAAATATCTACAACCGCATCAAGTCGACTGCTCAGGTCTGCTGTTAGTTATTTAGCTGCATCATAAGTCTTGCCTGGCAGTTTTTTTTTTGTCTCTGTGTCTGTTTGTTTCATACAGGCTCTTAACTTGAAAACAAAGAAAAACTCAGAAAAAACACCCATTCGCAAACTTTGCCTAGGGCGTCAGCAATCAGCATGCCAGTTTTTTTCTTCAAAAGGTCAAAGGTAAAGATTAGGGTTGGGTTTGTGCAACTTTATGGATCGTTGCGTTGGCTGTTGTTAATTACACTATACTCACGTTTATGAAACCACACTTGATTCCTTTTGAACATTCTCTGAATATTTAGTATAAATCCAAACATTTTCCACGGAGATACAGAGAACAAGTCATGAGTGGGTCATTTTTTCCGAACATAGTGTGATTATTGTGTAAAAGTAGTTACCGTAATTGAGACGTGATACGAGTAGATGATATTGTATTATGCTGGAACTGAAAGTGTCTGTTTAGTGTGTTGGTTACACGTGAAGTAGAGCGGACATCTCAGTAGAGTGTTGTGCACTCCGAGCACTTTTAGTTTTTGACGTTAGTGAGAAATGCTACAGTTGATGTGAGATTGATTCATTGCTTGCTTGATAATAGGACTTACTCTACAACTACCACACTACTATAATATTACTACTACTACTACTACTGCTACTGCTGCTGTTACTACCAAGTCTCAGCAGGGTGTTGTGCACTCTGAGTACTTCTGGTGTTTGATATTAATGAATAATGCTGCAGTTGATAAAAGATTGACTGATTGTTTGGTCGGTTGATATTAGGGCCGGTGCCAGTGGAAGCGTCTACGGGGCAAGAATTAACTGTTGAGTGGGAGAAAATGAGCAAGTCTAAATACAATGGTGTCGACCCTCAGGTATGCAGACTACCACTACTCACACTACTACTACTACTACTACTACTCTACTACTAATTACAGTATTGCTACTATGGGTACGTGACATTTGGGCACCACCATTTCGGTGCTGCCATTTGGGTGCTCGCCATTTAGGCACCGGACATTTGGGCGCCGTGCTTGGGCACTTTACATGTGTCATACTTGTAACGAGAAATGCTTCACAATCTTACAAGTGACATGGCGGCTGCTATGGACAAGTTTCGCCTTGCACAAGGCTTGACAGTTTGGTATTAGCCTCATTAATGTTACTAACAGAGTTAGCTTTGATTCTAATGCTAGTATTAGTAACACAGACTGTATATTGCTTAATTATTTCTGCTGCTGTAGTTGAGATATGTCACATGTTTCAGGATGTTATCAGTGAATTTGGAGTTGACACAACGCGTCTTTGCATTCTGTCAAATGTGGCTCCAAAATCAGAACGTCTTTGGTCAGACGATGGTACGAACATTTCTTCCGAGATTTCACTGGCCACAACTGTTCACATAACAGTTTTGTTCTTTGATTGACTTTTTTTCTCAAATAAATAATAAACAAATTATAATTCAGAGTGCTGCACGCTCTTGTCTGGTTGTAGTTGTAGTTGTTGTTGTAGTTGTCATCTGCAGTGTTCATAGAAGTGCTACGCTGGCAAAATCTTGTCTGGTCTGTAGTCGTAGTTGTTGTTGTAGTTGTAGTAGTGTAGTGGTTGTTGTAGAATTTGTTGTAGTTGTTGTCGTCTGTAGTGTTCATGGGAGGCTGCACTTTCAAAGTCGTGTCTGGTTTCTGGTAGTAGTAGTTGTTGTTGTTGTATTTGTAGTTTTTGTTGTCCGTAGTGTTTGTGGGAGTGCTGCGCTGGCAAAGTCGTGTCTGGTCACTGGTATCTGAGCTGATTTCACAACGTAGCAACTTAGACACCTCTACTACTACCGCAACTACTGAGGGTCAGCAGAGTGCATTGGACGCACATCAGCTGCAGCAGATTGAAGACGAATTGCTCTCTGTTCGTAACATCGCTGTCAAGGAGGTCTGCCACCAACCATTATTCTAACCACAATTTTGGACAGCACAGATGGGTTATGTTTTGGGGCTAAGACTCATTCTCTTCTTTTTCTTTTACCTCACTTCCAATCAGAGTGAAATTTTGCACGATGATGAGTAGTAGGTTAAATTTTATAATGCCAGTTTTAAATTTTGGGGGCCCTTCCCCAAAAATTTTACGGGTCAAAAACATGCAAAATTTGACCTGATTTTGGACGACTTCAGAGTTCGACGGCAAATATCTCCTAAATGGATGAAGATATTCAAAATCAGACTAGGACATTTTGTACAGCGATTCCTTTTGCGTTGGGTGAAAAAAGTTTGATGAACTTCAGTCCACTAATCATGGATATTAAGAACTGAAATCCTACCCACCTAAGTCGACTTTTTCGGAAGGCCATTTTTTAGCCCCTAGGGGGTCCTGTGCCCCTAAATTTTTACATGCACTAGAGAATGACAAAATCTTGCTAGCGCACCACCCATCGGGGACACTTACAATTTTTTTCAAAGGGGGTCACAAATTGGCTTAAAATGTAGCACATTAGCCACGAGAACTTTGGAGCCAGGGGGAGTAGCTTCGTGACACTTTGCCACGTGATGTGCTGCTTGATGTAGATGATAACCTGTGTAGAACTTTTGAGGGGCACCGCCCCCCCTTACAATTTGGGAGGGCAAAAAACGTCTAAAATGTAGTATGTTTTATGACAACTTTTGAGTTTGACCTCAAATATCTCTGGAACGAATAGAGATATCGACAAGCAGTAAAAAGCGTTATCAAGTACTATTAATCGCACGTTGAATAAAAAAATTAATGAACTTTGGTCCACTAACACCAGAGATTACGCGGCTAATGTTTACGCATCCTAAGTCAACAGTGCACGTTTTGCGTATGCTAATGCATTTAAGTGTGGGCCACGTGACTTTGCTATCGGGGGAATTTCACCCTCTAAATTCCCCCCCCCACTCGGACTTAGGGCACTGGGCGGACTCACGTTGGGCTTTGGCCCAAATTTTTAGTTATTATTAAATTATTTTTTAGTTCATTATTATTATTGTGCATAATCGACTCGTTTATGATTTACTGTGCATTTAGGTGACGTTTCATATGAACAAAACCTTTTTGATAAATGCTGCCATATCAAGACTTCACAGTTTCACCAACATTCTCAAGGTCTGTCATTGTTGTTGTTTTACCAACACTCAAAATCTGTAGTAGTAGTAATAGAGGAGGTAGTAGTAGTAGTAACTGTTGTAGTTGTTGCTGCTGCAGTTGCAGTAGTTGTAGTAATTGCAGTACCTGTAATTGTAGTTGTTTCTGATGAATGCTGACATACCAAGACTATGCAGTCTTATCAATGCTAGTAATAGCAGTAGTAGTAGTTCTAGTTGTAGTCGTCGTCGTTGTTGTTGTCTTACCATCAGTCAAAGTCTATAGTAGTAGTAGTTATTGTTGTTGTTGTAGTTGTTGTAGTTATAGTTGTTGTTTTTTTACCACTACTTTTAAGGTCTGTTTATTCTGTTATGTCATACTGTTAAGTTTTGTTGTTACTTTTTAGTTACATACTTACTGACTAATTCACTGTTTTTTTGTGTTGAATGTGTCATCTGAAGCGGTGTGTCATAGTCCTTCTGTATGAGAGATCTGTTGCAGTGTGTCACAGTCTTGAGTGTTGTGTGTAGAAAGTGCCATCTGAAGCAGTCTGTCATAGTCCTCAGTATGAGAGGTCTGTTGCTGATCTGGTCATAATGCTGGGTCCATATGCTCCAATGTTTGCCAGTGAGTTGTGGACTGGGCTTGCAAGTGTTGCACGCAGCACTTCATACTTTGATTGGGTACGATCTGTTCTTTATGTCGTGGCTATAAGCATCGATTTACTCATGCAAGGTGTTGTTAACGTCGCCGAGTTTTTCAAGGTTTAAAAACCTCGTCTGAGAAAATTGGATGGAATGTGCATGCTCATTTTGTTTGATTCTCTCGAAAGACATTTTTTGCCTGCTAGCCAAAAGACACCTATCAGAACCTCGGACAAGGAAATCAGATGCGTCGTCCAACTTGTTTGATTGTTTTGTCTTAGAGGCTCGAACAACATCTCACACGAGGAAATTTCTATGCATAGTCATGGTTTTAATCAGCATCACAGCATACATTTTCTAGTATCTCGGAATACTTCACACCAAAATTGCATGTAGCGAGTATCTTATCTTAGTTTTTTTTATGGCATTTTACCGATGTTTTTAAGCTACTTATTTTGTATTCATTGGAGGCAAGTATTTGCTTGTACAAGTATGTCAACAATCTCCTTCTTCATGTTAACTCATTATGTGCTAGTATCTGACTGATAGGTGGAATGCATTGTGGGTTTTGTTTTGTGTGCAGTCAAAAAGTGTCTTGCAGCAGCAATGGCCGACACTCGATGAAGAATTCCAAGTTCCGATGTTAGTCAAGGTGAGATTTCTTGAGAGCTGGTAGTTTGGCTTTTGCATGCAAAAAACTAGGGATAGGGGAGGGGGCAGAAAATTTGTTATTATTATTTATTCGTATATGTTTGCACATAATAGTACTCACGAGAACTTAAGAAAAGCTACTGCAAAATTTCAGACTAAATGCAAACAGTATATTTTCAGAAAAACTTTGAAAACATGCTAAAAAGTGCACAAATTTTTTGAGGGTTCAATAGAAATTTTAGGGACACACCTGTTTTTTCTGGGGACAGACAGAAACTGGAAGCACGGGTTTTTTAGGCCTTACTGTTAAGCGGCATTACTTGAAACTGTCAAGAGTTTGTCACTGGTGTTATTGTATCGTGGTCTGACTGTCCATCACACTTGTGCATCCTGCTAAAGCCGTTAGATGGATGAGATGCCATTTCACAGGGACACATGTACCGTACCCCCAAGTAACATTTGGTTGGACAATGGCCCTGATCTTTTGCAATTCAAGAGGAATTAAGCTCTAAATTGGAACTCCCCTCAGTTAAGGTTTTCGTTACAAGATGCAAGTTGTCTATATTCTGCCAACGTCTCAAAGCTCATCTCTTCGCCAAATCATTTCCTGAACTGTACATTAACTAATCTCTCCATTGGACCTATCGGTAGTTCATATTACTTAGGTCACTTTAAAAATTTTCGGATTGATTGATTGTGGCCTAACTAACATGTGACTTGCAGCAATGCTTTCTACCACCAAGTGACTTTAGCACTTCTTTCAATTTCCAGTAGTTAAAGACACGACAGTTAAAATGTGACAGTTTTTGTCATTGATTTTTCGGCTGTTTAGTTACGTTTTGTGTAGTTTTATTTAGTTTTGTTTTATTTAGTTTACTGTAGTTCTGTTTCGTTTTAACTTAGTGAGCTTGCCAGTTTGTTGATTAGTTAGGTTATTTCATTCATGCAACATACCGCAACTCGACAGTTTCTCGCTGTAAATTATCGAGTACCGTAGCATACTCGGTGTCTTCGATGCATCATCGAGTTTCGCAACTTGATGGTGCATCGCACATCGAATCCTGGAAACTCCGAACTTGAAAATCAACATGACATTTTTCGTCTTCTATTGTGTTGGGTGCAGGTGAACGGTAAGGTGGTATTTGATGTCGCTCTACCAATGCATTACAGCGAGATATCAACACTCACCGAACAACAGGCTCTGACGTTAGCCCAGCAGCACTGCCTCTATGAAACAGCTGTCAATCAACAGCCAGTCATCAGTCATAGACTCACCATTGACACGGACAGTATCAGCGTTGATCTGCATTTCACTGTACGACAGAAGAAGAAGAAGACCACAAAGACATCAACTCTGTCTGATCAACGAACTCACAACGACACTGCAGGCCTAGGCTGCTAGTACTGTAGACATCCTGCTAGGCTATTTACAGTTTGACACCAAGAGATCATTGATTGATTATATTTTTGTCTATAAATTATCGAGTACCGGTACTCGACGTTTAATGCGTTTCTGTCGAGCGATCTACCCTTGGAACTGAAAAGCAGTGACCTTAGCAGACATTGTTTTAAAAAAGGCTTTAATACAAGATTATATGATGGCGCCTTCTTGTAGCAGGCGCCCCTGAGAACTCTGTTTAAATCACTAATGTAATTCGTGCAGATCTGACATTTTTTTGAGAAAGGGGGTTTGGTTGTATCGCCATTGGACAAAAGGGTGGGGTGCAAAAATGTTTTTTTTTCTGCAAACAATTATCACAGATTATTTGCACTCGATTATTTATACCCCCACTTTTAAATTTGTGGTGACGCCTTTGTTTGTTTTTATTGTTTAAACTGCACTAAATTTGGTCAGTTGATTCTCGGGAATGTAACTAAATTATTATTGCAACCAGATCTCATAGTTTAAGGCTATAATGCACTGAATTCGATTTGGGCTGGGGCTCCGACCCAGACCCCACACTTTACCCCAGATCCCGCTGAAAGAGCTACAGGGGTCAACAGACGCTTTAGCTGGAGTTAGGGGGTCCTACTTTCAAGGGGAGGAAAAGAAAACAAAGGATAGAGACAAGGAAAGGAGGGGAGGGAAGGAATGAGAGGGGATGAGAAGGGAAGGGGAGGGGGAACACCTTCTGGATTTTCTCCTTGCGGAAAAAAATTCATAGCTACGCCACTGCCTATTAAATTTACCAAAATACGTTGGCGGCCGCCAAGATCCCGTCTGGGGCTTTTATCCCTATACCTGGTGGGCGCAGCTTGCGCCCAGTAATAAATACACCGTGTCCCAAAATTAGCGGCCCCCTACAGATAAGCTAGCGTAAAATCGTTAATACCTGACAGAGTTTTACAAAATTTAAATCAGTCATTGAGACAATCATTCTGAACTTGACTTTAAAGTTTGAGCTTAAAGTGGCCACTTTTGGCCTTGACGCCTTGACGCAAGATCATGTCTTAGTCTAAGGTGGGTACGGTGCTGCTTGATCTTTTTGTCAGTAACAGTGCATTAAACGTATATTAATGTAAACGAACTCTGACGTCATAATGACGTTACACTGAGCACACACCAGGGTAATTTGTGTGACCGTAAGTAATGTTAAGATACTGCAGTGTACGATATTTCGTTGAGATCCGTGAACTACAAACTGAATTAGGCGTGTTTGAAGCGGGGGCGCTAATTTTGGGACACGGTGTAGATGGAAAATTTTGTTAAGGGTGTATGCAAAATTGCTGTCACCTGAAGCGCTGATTATAGCTCAAAATGCACCACAAAACGTTTGGCCTCAAAAAATTCGCGTGCTTCCGGCTAGAGCCGCGAAAAAGTAGGGACGGCGGAAATGTTTTTTTTTCATTTCATATCATGGCATGTTGTGCGATATTAAACAACAACTGATAAAAACAAGTTCACACACTTAGGCCTAATAGTACTCGTGATGATGAAAACATAAGTGAAAATACTGCAGCATAACAGACTAGATGCGAACAGCCTTTTTTCAGTAAAACTTTTAAAGCAAATACAGACTACAAAAAAATGATGATCTAATAAAAATTTTATGTTCACAAGGTTTTTTAGAGACGGACAGTGCGACAATGCACGTGGCAAAAAAAGCGCTGCAGGACGATTCGTAACTTATGCTGCGCTGCACTCTAATGCTGATGCGGTGCTTCAAGACCAAGACGCTGATAACGAATAGGCCATAACAACAATTTATAACAACATAATATAACATAATATACAGTACTATAATATAATACAGCGAACTGCAGGCTTGAAAATGATTATTACGTATAAATAGGTTTATACGGCTTTTGGTACGTTGCGATACGTTATATGATTTGCCACGCCTGATAGTATCTTTCACGTAGAGAAACAGTTTATGTCAGTGCACCGAGCAATTAACGACATTATGTAACTATCAGACGTTATCAGTTATTGCTTTAGCAGATGAATGACAGACTAGCAAAAAATCACTGCCGCGGGCCAAACGTAGTATAGGCTAAATCGCAGCCGTCAACTAGGACCTATAGCATGTCTGCTAGTGACTGATAATACAACCGCATTGCAATTGCAGCCAGACATTTTGAAATAGATTCTATTCAAAGTGCTTTAAATCAGCCGGGAAACGGTTAGCATTCCATTCCATTCTTTAAGGGTGCAATCAATAACACTAACTATGGAATTTTAAATGTGGCACTTAGAACTGTCTTTTCCGTTGAAAAACGTTTAATTACAAAAGATTATAAGATAACACTCGAAACATAGGCTATTGTTAACCAGAAACTCTGCGTTTGAGTAATATTGAAACCTCAAACGAAATAACTTAATACTTATTGTTAACGGAAACCACGCCAGGAAGCATAAAGCCTATGGGTACTATATGGTTTGTTGCATGACACTGACATCTATCTCGACGCAGTTTTTGGCCGACCGTTAAGGTCGAGTTTTTGGTACTATGTGTCGTTTGTTGTCGTTGTCTGTCGTCTGTAACGCATGTATCGCGGCAAAATTGTCGGACTTACGGGGAAACGTAGTAACGATTAATTAGCCCTGTCTAATGGCTCTTCGCATACATAATTTTAGCGATCCAGTGCAGGGAAACGTTTTCAAATTAGGGGCTGAACAAAGGTGGGGTGGGGAAAATGTGCGCTTTTCGCCAGTCGCCATATTTCAGAAACAGTGGTCATACTACGTCGTAGGGGGTCGGCGATGGTACCGTCAGATACGACAATGACGAGTTGCTATAGGTTGGCAATAGTAGGCATAACTACGTCTTAGTCTATCTGCAGCGGTTTAGACAAAGTTGCTGCCCGCAGCAATCATCTATCTGCGCCGAATTACCGTATCGTAGTCCTAAAGTTGATTGTAGGCACTTGCAGCGTATAATGCAGCAGCGTCACCATAGCGTGTATGGGACTGCAGTCACTCTGAGAAATCGCTTTCTTTCCGCGATCGAAAGTCAAACCCTGGCGTTCGGATATAGGCGGTAAGGTCGGCCGATACTATCGGCAGCTGGGCTTTTTGTTGTTATCTTATAATAGATCTTATAATAGGCCTATTCTATCAGCACATTCTTTTGCCAACTAAAGCTTAGCCTCAGAGTCAGTGGCGCAACCGCCTGGCTCAATCGTCTGGGGTACGCGTTGGACATGCCCCCTAACTTTTTGACGCACTACAACTATGCTGTAGAGCGTGCGTGTATGGCACGGGTTGTCATCTGTCTGTCTGTCTGTCCGTCGTCTGTTACGGATGTATTGTGGCTAAACGGTACGAGATAGGACCTAGGTTACTACTGATCACTAATAGAAAGTCACATATTGTCTTTCAGATGATACGAAAATCATTGATCTTAGATGACCTTGAACGTCAGTACTGCAACAGGAACTGCATAGGCTGTAGTGCGTCTTCCATAGCGACAGTTAGGTTTTATCGTCTACATTTGACTAATGTCGCCAATACTAGTTTTTACAGTTGGAGCTGAAACTTGTACACGAGATTCGTCTGTTCAGCGACACTGTGTACACCGAAATGGAATGGAAAGAAAGTGAGTCAGTAAATACAAACAAAACGTCAATTTTTATAGCGCCTTAACGCCAGAACCCCCCGCCCTTTAAATAAAAGGACTACAGAGAAGTGAGAAAGGGAAAGAAAGTAATGAAAAGTAACGACAAGAGAAGGAAAGAAAGAAAGGGGAACGGGAATGGTTAGGAAGAGTGAAGTGGTCCCCCTCATTTTGATAAACACATGGCTGCCCCACTTGACTAGCTTTAGTGATGCTGATTCGCCAACATTAAAGTTAACTAACGATTGTACCAAGTGTAACATCACTAGTCACGTGGTACGGTTGGGCGGACAGGCCGTAGAGTGCAGGCCTAAATAGTATAGACATTTCTGTCAGTTTGTCTGCATCATTAGTGCAGTTAAACTGTTAGGCTATATGTCTATGTACTCAGTTACAGCAATTGACAAACGGCGTCTTAATTAGTCAGAACTCGTGTTTGCAATGTCTTCTGTCTTTTACAAGAGGCCTATCTCATTTCTAACTGCAATATTTGCTCTGTGCGCTGGTCTTGTCTCGACTGGTGCAACAGCTACAGGCTAGTGTTTATATCGTTCTGATTCACTGTAACAGTTGTGTTGCGTTATTTTTTCATGTTGAAACCCGTCGAACTTTTGGGCCTAATATTGTAAATAGTATAAAAAAAAACTGGAAGGTAACGTATTTATTTAGTAACAGCTGCTAATTTTTTTATTTTATTTATTTTTATTTATTTGGAGGCATATTTTAATATTTTTGCGTTAACTTGACTTACACGCGGTATTAGACCGCTATATTTTAAATTACTTATCGTCCAAGACGCTATCTATGTTGTGGAATAATAATGATAGTTTTCGGAATATTTTTATTTTTACTCGTAAAAAATATCGTAATCTGGCATCAGCAGATGATAGTGGCTATGCGTTCTCTGACCCAGATAGTTACTTGTAATAAACGTTTGCAAATGTTTTTAAAAAAATTTTTCAACGTTTTTATTTGTAAAAAGTTGAGAAATCATTGTGAAAATAAAAGTAACAAAATAAAATGCTACAGATGGAATAAAAATGAGTATTTTGTATTTTGTATTTAAAACAGCAGCTACCATTTAATAACATCAAAAACAAGTAAAAGGGGACAACGTTTTTTACTACGTTTACACACGTTCTTTTTATTTTTTTATAGAAACGCGCTCATACACGTTTTAGGTTTTGTTCATTTGTTGACGTTTTACTTACTCCTCGTGCGCTACGTTCCTAACGTAGCGAAGAGGAGTATATAAGGTCAGTGTAATATTGAGGACCGACCGACCGACCGACCGACCAACGACCGACCTCTGTTCCTGGAAGAGCCTTCTATGAAGAACTTCAAACGGCCATATCTCCATAACGGTGCTATAGATAGACGCATGGTCATTATGGACCACCCATAGAAAGTCGAGCCCCGGGAATCGAATGGTCACGTGACCGATGACTTTATTTGCAGGGTGAAAAGAAAAGAACTGAAAAGCAGTTAAAAGACTACAGGAGAAAATACTGCGCGCGAGGAGTACATTAGATTGGTCACAATCTAAAATATTTCTTGTTCAACTATGTTTGCCACGATATGTTTGCAGTGGGTTCGGTGGAATGTGACGGTCGTCGATGTAGTCAGCTCTGTGTGAGCGACGGTTCGCAGTCTGAACCACACTGCAGCTGTGTCGCAGGCTACACTCCGCACCCCCAGCACGCCAGTCGCTGTGTGGCCGACCCGTGGGCGTTGCCCGGGGTTCTACTGGTCTACAACGAGGCCAGCCAAGTCAAAGCGTTCAACCTTTCTACGCTGTTCGATGACCAGCAGCAGTCGCATTCAAGGCGTCTACGGTCATCGACTGTCCTGTACACCGCCAACAGGCGCATTGACGCCGTCGGTACGCACAAACTACGCGCTTAAAACACGTACAGAGCGACGTAACTGAACTGAACTGAACTCGCATACTGTTCAGTTAGTTCAGTTCAGTTACGCGCTTTTAGGCATATACGACAAAAAATCTGAACTAATGCTCATGAGACGCGCGAGAGCCTATAGCAGTTCCTGTTCGCAGGTAATCTTGGTCTATCTCCATCCATTTCGTCGCAATTCACTCTTTTGCAGCCAAAATCGCCAAAAATCACTAAAACTCCTTATTTTTAGGGTTCAAGGTAAATTAAGGTCAATTCTAAGTAGACCGTCGCCAGCCAGTGCTTGTTATGTTAAGCAGCATGTCTGTGCCTATCTGCAACCATTTTCACGTTAGACAAGCCAGCAACGGATAAATAACCACTTTTTAAGAGGAAAACCCCTATTTGACACCCGCATCCGCAGGCCTCCTTGAACCTAGAGGGTCCGGACTTAAATTGCTAAAATTTACATTCAATGCTAAAAATTTCACATGCAGGTTGTCTTGGTCTCCAGCCATTTTGGTGCAATTCACTCTTGAAATGCGTGTCGCAGCCCGAAATCGCGAAAAATTCACTAAAATTTTCTATTTTGGGGGTTTAAGGTCATTCAAGGTCATCGATGTTAGCATTTCTAAGAAGCTCGTCGCCAGTGCTTGTTATGATAAGCAGCATGTCCGTGCCTATCTGCAACCATTTTCACGTCAGATGAGCCAATAGCGGTAGATTAAGAGGGGTGCCCCTCTTTCGCCCCCCCTAGTTCATAGGGACCCCTTTCACCCAGCGGCTATCATATGGTGAAAACCCAATCTCACCTGGTTTACGAACGGTACCGGGACGTGACAGACACCAAGACCGACAGACGAACGGACGGACAGAATTACCGTAGCTAATACGCGCTATAGCTATGCTAGCACATGTTGCGATCAGTGGCGTAGTCTAGAGTGAACGCAGAGGAACGTCGATCCCTCAAATAATATCAGGACAAAGGGCAACCGTGACACAGTAGCGTTGTCACAAATAGGCGTTTCTCTTTTTCATGGGCGTGGCTAAGAATCTGAAGCTGGGGGCAATGGGACAAGGGCCAGGGTACAGGAGAACAACAATTTTTTTGTGTGCGGGCCAAATGTTGACTTTTATTCAGTTGCTGTGTGCATCGAAATCATGTAGCGGGGTCCAGGGACAGAGCCCCTGGTTAGGGGGCCAGGGGCGAAACCCTTCTGAAGCTGAAACGCTTTTAGCTTTTGGGCGTACAATAGAAGCCACAAATTTGCCTGCTTTGTAGTAGACCTATTTGGAAACGCCAAAAAATTACAGATATCTGTGGTGTTTTGCAAAAATGACGTTTAATAAGTCACAACTTGGCATGTGTATGATTACCAGAGGGCACTTTGTCACTATCAAAATTTTTCCTGGAGGGGGAGGGGGCAACCAGAAGGTGAGGGGCAATGGCAAGGGCACGGGAGGCAGCTGCTCCCTCCCTTTTTCTTCGCCCCCTCTGGCGTCGCCCGTGCTCTGTTTGGACATCTGGGAATAAAGAATAGGTCTATTCGTACGCATTAGTTCAGTGTCCTAAAGTGTTTATACTGAAAAATTGAACGTGTGGTTTGTTATAGACGTAGATGTGCCACGGCAAAAGGTGTATTTTGCGTTCAAGACGGACGAGACCAGTGAAGTTCGCTCTCTGTCGCTAGACGTCGCTGCTGACGAAGTGTTCGATAGCGGCGTGCGCAAAAACGTTCAAAATGAAATCGTCAACGGTCTGTAGAGACTTACAGTGCTTCCATGACGTTGTTTTTTTGTTTATTCAATCTTTGATAAACTTCGAGTTCAGGTCGTCTTTCCTCAATAATAACAAAAAAACTTCTATTTTAAACGAACATAATTGACGCGCTGCAGCTATGCTGTACGACGTTTTGTCATTGTTGTCGTCTGTCCGTCTGTCATACGTACGTCACGTATATATTGTGGCTAAGTGTAAAGTCTTATAAAGAAACATTTTTGCACCAATAATTAACTTTTGTCACGGCTCTCTACATACAAAATTTGGGCGATGCATTGCAAGAAAACATTTTCAAATTTGGGGTTGAATGGAAGGCGGGGCAGTGAAATGTGCTTTTTAACGGAAAACTGGCCATATCTCGGAAACGATAAGAGATACGGCCAAGGTTACTATTAATTACTTATAAAAAATGGTATATGTTTTTTCAGATAAGATGAAAATCGTCGACCTTAAATGACTTTAAAGGTCAGTACTGCAACAGCAACTGTATAGGCTGTAGCGCGTCTTCTCTAGCGACAGCTGGGCTTTCTTGTTTTCTTGTATGCGTACTTCACAGAAATAGTCTATTATGCGAGTGTAACGAGTCATACATAATACACTGTAGATGTACTGTAGCGTACTTGTTTCATGACCGTGATCGACGGTGAGTTTTGCCTGAGAATGGGTTCTGTACGCTGACACGAGTTATGTCTTGGTCGTCACGCTTGAACTATTAATCACTAATAGGAAGTGACATATTGGCTTTCAAATGACATGAAAATCATTGATCTTGGATGACGTTGAAGGTTAGTACTGCAACAGGAACTGTATAGGCTCTAGCGCTTTTTCTCTAGCGACAGCTGGGCTTTTTGTTTAACGTCATTTTCTATTTTTTCCTGGAACTTTTTTGACATCTGTTTTGTACTACGTGTAGGTCTGGGAGAGGTGCGTAGTTTGGCTATGGACTGGGCTGGTGACAACATTTACCTGGCAGACGTGACGCTTCAAAGCATCCTGGCTTGTTCGCTACGATCACGACGCTGTGTAGTCGTTGTTGATAACGTTGTTGGACCAATCGCTGTCGACTCAAACAACGCGTAACTATACCCCTCCCTTAGCACATTAACCAGCGGCGTCGTAGGGTGAAAAATGTAAACGGGGCAAAAAGTTAAAAAAATTTTTAGCTAACAGGGCATTTTTTCGACCGAATTCCGGCGGCGAGTTGTAAATTTCCAACAGCGAAGGTTATTGGTTCACAAAATGTAAATTTTGCCACTAAATTTTCCCAAATAGGGGTTTTAACCCCAAATTTTGCATTTTTGTACGATGATTTTTCGAGATTCGAGAAGATTTCCCGACAATAAATTCAAGGTGGGCAACAACTGCCCTTCTCCCCTTATGCTCCTCTTTTCTTCCACGACGCCACTTGATATTAGGACTATGTAGTTTGAGGCGTGTCATTCGGACTGTGGATTTTATCAATTTTTAAAGTGTTTTTATTAAACGTAAACGTATAAACTGTCACTGTGGTTGTGTAAATTGTTTTTCTGTTAGTTTTACTTCGCCTGCCGTATATGTGCTTTAACGAGCCTGACACGTTTTGATCGTGCAAAGTTGCAAACTTCTTTGCTGCAAGCTGTTATTGGTTCGTGTTTTTTGAGCAAGTAAATAACTGATTGATTGAAGCAAAGCTCTTTTTTCTGCGTGTTTTATTTTTTAGTTAGGAGTTTGTACGGGACAGATGGACAGACAGACGAACGAACGGGCCAGACCCGTAATGCGGCCGATTAGGACGTTTGTGAACAATTTTCGCGTTTGGTGAGCTGAATAATCAAACAGCTAAACGTTTGATTGTTGGACACAGGCGGCTGTACTGGAACGACTGCAGTGGACCTGGTACTTTGGAGACGAGTAGTCTTGATGGAAGTGGAAAGCGGACTTTATTGCGAGGCGTGGGCTGTGTGCTGAGTCTCACCATCGACCTGCCGCTGCAGACGATCTACTGGGTCAACAACTACGGACCTGGCATTGGTTACTGTCCGCTCGACAACTGCACCGAGGTACGTAAGGTAAAAGGCCCATTCCAGAGGACAGCACTGATGTCCGTTATTGCACCTACCCACGGAAGGATGGCCAGGCTGAGTTGACTTCGTTAGTTGGTTACATACCGAGATGGCTTAGGCTACCCGCCTGTTGACGGTCACCCATCCGACTACTAACCCGACCAACGACGTTACCAACTAAGCCAAACCGCCACCAAGGTACTGAGGCTAAAAAAGTAACAGGAATAGTGAAGGGCAATGTTGACGGTGCTGTTATCATGACATAGCCACTGCGAGTGGCCACTGACCTGTAGATCAAGCCGATTAACTTGAGCCGCAGATCTGTCTAAACATTCGCCGTCGCCATTTCTCTGCTCAGCTCGACAGCTAATACTCATTTTACCATCCAGATACTTCGGTCTCTGACGCCCCGCTCCTGTTTTTTTTCTCCCATATTTTATTCTTTCGGTCACAATCAAATTCTCAATACCATGACTTCTCAACACATGCCCCAGGAAAGCAAGCTGCCGTTGACGTATTCTTTTCAATAGTGTATACGATGTACCCTTGTAAATATAAGCACATAGTATAAGCACGACGTATTGCAGGTGTTATCTGTGGAGTGGGAGGTCGAAATGCATCTGAAGTACCACGCAGTGACAGCGTTCGCGGATGATTTGATTATCGCCGTTGACAACATGGATTCTGACTACGGCGACAGCTTTATGCTGCTCATGGTGAACAAGTTTCGACCGGCCGCTATCAATGCCGTGCTTGTCAAAAAGCACCTCGTCAACAAGCCGAGTATTCTGCGAGTTATGCACGGCGGACTTCAAGCAGGCCACGGTTGGTTCAACTACCCCGTTTACACGATCAAGCAATCATCAAGCAAACGTCGAGCAAACATCGAGCAATTACAGCACACGTCGTGCAGGTGTATTTTGAATGCATTTGCTGGATGTTTGCTCGATGATTGCTCGATGTTTGCTTGATCGTGTAAAGATCTTTTTCAGTCAGCCTTTTAGGTTTAATTGATTTAATATATAATATATAATATATAATATAGGAGCCTACAAAGCGACAAAAATGAAATAAATTAAAGTGAAAGCCGCAGCGCGCAGTTTTCATTTCAATTTAGTTCATTTTATATCATTTCGTTTTATTTTAGTTTAGTTAAGTTCTGTCGCTTTGTACGCCCCTTCATTGTGCATTATATTTAACGGCGGTATGTCTATTATAGGGTGTTTACACGATGAAGCAAACATGAAGCAAATGTATTGAAAATACTCGTGCATGACGTGTGCTCTAAGCTTTTTTCATGTTTGCTCCATGTTTGCTTCATCGTGTAAACATCCCATTAATGTTGTTAGGAAAGACCTAGTCATCATTATCGTCTATTAGCTTAAAATCACATTAGCAGCCAAAAGCGGGTATTAGGCCCGTCGAGAGCCACAGTAGAGCCCGGGGAAACATTTTTACGGGGCCCTTCTGGGGAGAAATTTTTTTAATTTTTCTGTTCAAAATGGTACATTTTAGCGTACTTTATATTTCTGGCCGACGGCGGGGCCCGGGGTAGCTAACCCCCACCTACCCCACCCTCTCGACCGGCTTGGCGGCGGGTGTGATAAAAATACAAACATGACCATGAAAAAAATTTTTCGTAACTTACTAAGTTATCGTTTCAACCTTAAACCTTGTATGAGTCTTTTCAAAAATGAAAGTCGATTGACAGTTTCCGCACTCTGAACAATGGTGGAAAATTAGTGAAAACAATCACCCGAATAAGGCAAAATGTCACTTAACAACACGATCACAAACACTTTCAGTAATGGCAAAGATATGCAACAGTAAAGAAGAATATTTGCTGTACAACAAGCTGCAGACCTGCAACTTTTGACACGACAATTATTTGCTGTAGATATTTGCTGTGTATTTGTCGTTTAGCTTGTTGTACAAAAAACCCATAACAGATCTCAGCGTATTATGCTGTTCGCTGTGTCTGTCCCGCTGAAGTTAGGAGGCTGAGTGTAATGCGGTGGTGTTGTGCGTTCGTGTATACAGCTAGTGAGCGTGGAGTGTGTAGTACGCTGAACTGCAGTGACGTCTGTCTGATGACGTCTACTACCACAGCTCGCTGTGGGTGCCTTCCGGGACTTACGCTCGACCGCGACAATCGACACTGCACGGGTCGGTCTTGTTCCGTCATAGATCTAATAAACATTTTTCTTTCGCGTTTTTCTTTATATTTTCCACGCTTTTTTACGTTTTCGATGTTTTAACTTTTTTCCGGAACGTTATCACATCTATGGGTTACGCTACTAGTAGGCAATGGTGTAGAATTTTAAGGCGAAAAATTACACACACACACACACACTATTACACCTGCATAAAAAGTCAATCGATTAAATCAAATATTTGTTTAATAAAAACTTTGACAATCCGCAAAGCAGAACAATTAACACGGTGCAAAAAGTAGTGCAATGACGAGTTAAAGTCTGGGTTTAATAACAATTTTTATACAGCATACGAATAATGTCAGTTAGAAAGTTAGTTTTGTCCAGAAGCACAAAATCATGATACCTGCTACGAAGATTGTATCCATTGGACATACCCGGTACATTCAGGTAAAAGCGGTCTCAAAACGTTATGACTGCACGTTGTTGCAGAGTTTCGATTTTTTTTGCCAGAAAATATCGTGATTTTTCACGCAAGTGCTGCAGTGAGTAACACGTACTGAAAAAAGCTGGGTCTATTTTGTTCATTGTTTTAAATTGTTTTGTTAATTATTGTTCATGACGCCAGAGTGGTTAAACTTTATTAGTAAAGTCTGTAAAGTTTTTTCTGTAAAGTTTTTCACAATGACAAAAGTGGAATTTTTTTAAGCCACCCTTTATATTGTAAGAAGACTATCGCTTGCGAACACTGCTATAACTCTAGTACCAATAGTTTGTTGTTTATTTGTTTACATACAGTTGACTGGCAGGCAGAGTCGGTGCTGGTCGCTAGCGGAAGCGATGTACTGCGCATGAGCACTGATCACGTGGGTGGTCCGGTCGATGACGTCATATATTCGTCATCAGAGGGCGGTGACGTCACGGCGATATCGTATGACTCGGTGACTGGAAAACTGTACATGGCAGTGGCATCATATCAAGATGCTGATGACAGTTATTACATCAGCAGCGCTGAGATACTGCGACCAGCATCTGATGTTCTGTCGTCTCCTCAGTACGATAGTCGTGTATTTTACTGTTAAATGTTTCTGCGTAAATCATCATGAAATTGCCAAAACTGCCATGCCTTACGCAAGGCTAAGGCTGTCCGCGATAGCCGCCGTAGCATGCTGCGATATTAACAGCAATGGCATCAGCGTCGGCTAATTAATAGCGATCGGCCGAGCTAGGTCTGCCCAGCGGCAGGCAGTAGCAGCAAAGTAAAGTATTCGAATATCCGGTCCTGTGACCTTGACATTTCATAGGGCTTTGCGCTTGTGTTTGTGCAAAATTTCATCATGCTAAGTGCAGCGGTTCGTCAGTTATCGTGTTCACAAAGAAAAAGCAAACAAAAATTTGGCGACGATGCTGGAAACATACTGCTGTCGTTGCTACCGCGGACAGTAATTAACGTTTACTATAAAATTGTAGCAAAACAAGTCGCAGAACTCGCAAAACTGTAAAGCATTTAATATAAAAATAATATAACCCTAACGGGCCAAGTCACAAAGCAACGAATAGTCCCAATATCATACAGCATTTCTATACATAAAAGCTTTCTTATTTATTACCATTCATATTTTTTCTAGTTTTTCACAAATACACTGTATAGTAAAATGCCCTTCAATAATCTGGGTTTGGAGTGGTAACTCTGCTACTATTTTAGCTTGAATAATCATTAAATTACAACTTTTATTGATTAAGTTGACGACGTTTCTGCAATCGTTGTTGCCTTTTTTTGGAACGATGTACGTTGGCCGCTATGTGTCGCCACCCGATAAACACCTTTCCAAGATTTTTAACAGCTTGTTTGCCGTGGCAACTAACCAACATCGTTCTGTAGAAGGCAACAGCCGTTGTCGAAACGTCAAACAATTCAGCTAATAAAAATTGTAAGTTAAGGAATTTATACAGATTGTAAATGTTCGTTTTCTGCATGAGCCGTAACGGTTTGAAAAATTTAAACAGAAACCTAAAAGTAATAGGCCTACTCGTAAAACTACAGGGTGGGCCAAAAAATGGCACCATTTATTGTACGTCTCATAACTTCACCAAATATTAACCGATTTTCAAAATTCTTCCACTGTCAGAATTAGAAGACAATTTGCAATAAAAGTTTTACTATAGATCCCACCACACCCAAAGTGTGTCACTACATTACCTTGTGAAATGTCAGATGACGCACTCAAGCCGGCGATGCCACTGACCGGTTGCGTGATCAACGTTGATCGAGCCTGGCATGTGGCCCCCAAACAGCCCAGACTTAAATCCAGTTAATTATGCTGTTCGGGATGCCCTTTAACAGATGGCCTATTAATGTTGACGATTCACGACAGTCAACCAGCTAAAGAAAGCCATTGTCTCTGAGTGGGGCAAAGTGCCGCAGCGTTTGGTTGATCGCGCCATTGGTCAGTGGCGTCGCCGGTTTCGATGCGTCGTTCAGCAACAAAGCGGACACATTGAAAATTTGATGTGCAAAATGTGAGACGTGATTTTTTGGACAATAACTGAGACAACAAACACGCTGTTTCTGTTGTTAATTTCTTTAAATGTGTTGTTACAAAAGTCGTCTTGTTTTTAATTGTTATTCTTAAGATACTGACACTTCACAAGGTAGTGTATTGACACACTTTGGGTGTGGTGGGATCTGTAGTAACAATTTTATTGCAAATTGTTTATTGATTCTGACAGTGAAAAATTTGAAAATTCGTTAATATTTGGCGAAGTTATGAGCTGTACAAAAATGGTGCCATTCTTGGCCCACCCTATAGATACCGTGGTGCTGTTAAAATATTGTGCATAATTATGAAAATGCCGATTGTCGTGTGCCGCAGAGAAACTATTCTGTTCGCAAATCTGGTAAACGTGACTCGCATGGTGACCGATGATGTCAACATTTACTGGATTGCCGCAAACAAGGTTAGTGTTATATTAGAAGCCGTTTACTTCCGCATGCAACTTCTTTAACAAAAAAAACCTTATTCGCATTAAAATCTGTGGAATTAAATGGGACGGACTGCCTTCACGCAATTTCTAACCGTTGGAATTGTTGTTTTTTTGCTATTTGTGGGCTAGTGGCTGTTAGATTGGGTAGGCCTATAGCTTGGCGCAGTTATTAACAAAGTTAACTCTGCGCACGCGCGGGTACTACGTCAATGGACGACCGTCATAAGACGGGTAAACCATATCGGTATGTAACCAGACACGCAGGTCAACTCAGCCTGGCCATCCCTCTGTGGGTAAGCACCGTGATTACTGGTGAGCGCTGGGACGTAGAAGCACGCCGCTCAATTCGCTAGCGGTGTATCTGTGATCTCGCAGTGCAAACTGGTGTCTGGCTGAAGAAACGATCAGCGCTATTCTATGGCTTTCGTGGCGCAGGAATGTCAATATGTTAGGGCCTACTTTTTTCATTCCACATTAATGTACGCTAACCTGGTAATGAATACGGCAGGGATCGGGTCCTCGACCTCGGGGACAGCTCGAAGACAAACAAAATCATGGCCTTGTCCTTGGCCTTGGCCTTGGCCTCAAAACGGTCTGGCTTTAGGCTTGATCTTGGCCTCAACGCGTCTTTAGTCACTTGTAATGAATGTGCTCTGTGCATTTTTGTTTTTTTTTATAATATATGCACTGAAGCATTGAAACCGTGTCTTAGCATTTTTATAGGTCATTACGGTGCGAATGAGATCGAGCTGGCGTTTGATGCGCAGTATAAAACTGTCATAGGCCTACTGATTTTGCTTACTTACTTTACTTGCTTGGCCTCAGTTTTTGCCTCGAGAATGCTGGCCTCGAGTCCATCCCTGGAATACGGCTGCTGATGCTGTTGCTATGGTGACAGCTGGTGGTCGGTAGAAAGGACGGAGCTGTGTCCAAGACGTTGATAGACGCCACTACAGATGATAACGCTGAAACACGCCTGACTTCACTCACCATTGACAGCACCAACCAGTCAGTATAGACCTATGCACTGTAGCCCACGTCAGTATGCAGAAATAAAATGTGAAAATAATAATAGTTTTTGTATACTATTATGCCGGATTTTGTTAGATGTCGTGTTTTTATCTGTCAGTCTCTCTGTCTGTCTGTCTTTTTGTCTTTCTTTGGAAGAATTAACGTGTTCATTAACGCTTCAAATTCCATTACGCCGACTTTACCCGCAAAGCTCGCGACAAACCCGTGACATTCCCGCGGCGACAAGATATGGAAAATAGACTTCTCCGTGTCTTGTCGCAGGGAAAACACGAGGAATGCCTTATGTGTGTGACTGTTTCTAGCCGCCTGCTGTACGCCGACTGTCGTGGTGCGGTGATCTCGACGGTTCGACAGTGCACTCTGAATGCGAGTAATTGTCACGTCCTGATCAACAGAACTCGCTGCATAGAAGACCTGCACTACGACGCCGATGTCAACACTCTGTATTGGATTGAATCTACCATCATCATGTCAGCTCATCTTGCAGGTCCACGCCGTGCCGAGTTTCGCAGGTCCGTATGATCAGAAAGTGGATTTGGGCATGTTCAGCATATTCGGCCGAACAGGGGCCTCACAAAAGGGGTCCCCCACCACAGTGCAAAGAATGTCGGACAACAGCGCGACATTGTTTCTCAGGCTGAGGGGTTTTTTATGGCCTGTTGCGACATGCAACGTGGCATTCTCTGGCTTGGGGGCTCTGTATGCCGTATTGCAAAATCTGAATTTTACGACATAGTGTTAGAATGATTACGGCAAAAGTTGAAGACAGATTTGGTTAAAATTTTCCCGGAAGATTACTTAGTATAGACATGACAAAATTAAAAGTAATAAGATTTTTGGTGATTTACAGATTTACAGTACCACCAAAATCTTATCAGTTCTAACTGGGTCAACTGCTAATCGTTGTTTTCGTATTCGCCAGGTAACATAGTTTTTACCATTGCCAGTTAGGGGAAACGTACGCCGAATATGCGGCTGCCATCAAACGGAAAAATTGACAGCGTTGGCGGAGGTTTGCGGTCTCTTGAGTGAGTCTTGACTGCTTTCTAGTTTGATTGCGGTTTGTATGTCCGCTGCACCGAGGTGTGGTATGTGACGTATAAAGGTGTGCTCAGGTCCCGGTGCAGTGGCGACGATAAGTATGACTGAAAAGGTGAATGTAGCCTTCCCCTTCCTTCCCCTTTTGCTGAGGCTCTTTTTTCTTCTCTTTCCCATTCATTTCCTTTTTTCTTTTTTTTCTTCTAAGTAAGCCCCCTTAAAATCTGATATTTGGTGGCACCAATTTTACTAATCTTCTTTAAGCTTTAAATTTAGGTCAGGCGACTACATAGAGACTGAAAATAAGGGGTCGGGAAACGCAGTGCCCCCGCGTTCAAGATTACTTTGACCACTGGCCACGACGACGTCGGATCACAATGTCTGGATGATCGTCGACGAAAGAGGAGCTTTGGTTAAATGGTGTGGTGTGGTGGTATGTATGCTCGCTGCACCACTGTGTGATGTGTACTAGGGCGAGTTCGGGTCCCGGTGCTGTGGCGAGTACGTCGGATCACATCGTCTGGACGGACGTGGACGAGGCAGCGGTCTGTCTACTGTCCAAGAAGACTTCATCACAACTGAGAGTCATGAGGACCGAACGTCAGACGCTGACCGCGCTGACTGTTACTACATCGGCATCCAGCCGACCACACAGTATGTACACTAGATACTAGTGCTGGGTGTGATTAGAAATGGTATGTCTGCTTGCTGCTCTGCTTTGGTGGGTGTTTGCCTCACCGTGGGCAAGAACCAACCAAGTCGACCTAGTCGATCGGCGTTCACCACGCAACAGATAGCTTTACGGACTGTTATAACCGTTGTCAAAAAGTAATCACAAATTGAGAATATCTTACTATAATGGGCAGAAAATCTGTCTGTCTGTCTGTCTGTCTGTTAGCCCCCTTCAGCGCCTTCCCTGTTGCACGGTCGTAGACCCCGACCGCGGCGTTTTGAGTCCTTGGGTCTTAGGCCTTGGGTATGTGCCCCCACTTTGCCCCCCATTTGTTGCAGAGGATTACATGACGACACGTCATGTAGCCGTTCGAAACTCATCACCGCTTCCGGTAAGGGCTACAGACAAAAAACTTTCCGCGATAGCCCCCCTGTGACAAAAACGATAACTCTCAGCGACTCTCCACGACAAGGCACTCTTTCAACGAAAACCTCTACGACAAAAACCCTGTGACAAAAACCTATTACAAATCTTCTGCAACAAAACCCCTGCTACGACGAAACCCGTTATGACCTAATCCGTTTTCCACGTAAAGAGGTTTTGTGTCGTAGGGTGAGGGGTTTGTTGCAGAAGGCGTTTTGTCATAAACATTTTTTGTCGTAGAGGGGGTTTTGTCGTGGGAGAATTGGCGTAGGGTTTTTTGTCGTAGAGATGTTTTGTCGTAAACGGGTTTGTAGTAGGAAGTTTTGTCGGACGGGGTTTTGTTGTGGGCGATTTTGTCATAGGGGGTTTTTGTCGTAGAGTTTTGTCATAGAGGGATTTAACGACGCTATTTAAATCTGATGATTATGATTATGAGTAGCTTATTGTTGTTGCGATGCTGACACTGGTAGGTTCGTCGGTTGCTGAGACTAATGACGCTGGTGTGACGTCATACATGATTGACAGCAGCAGTAGCAGCAGAGAGTGTCATCAGTTACAATGTATGAACGGTGGAAGCTGTGTCATCGACTCGCAACTGCGAGAAACATGCCGGTAGGCCTGTATCGGTACTACACTGTGTCTCAAAAAAGTTTACCCCTTTTAATATTATTCTGTGATATTTTTGTCAGATTTCATCCATTTTGCTAATTTTTGGCAGAAACGTACCCAAGGAAATTTGAAACAAACGCGGCACAATTAATATCTTGATTTATTGTGTTCCTACTGACAGCTGCTCTACCTTGTAAAAATGGCGACGCAATTTAGAACGCACAGTGTGACGTTGGCCGCTTCCCGTTCATCTTGTCACTGAACCGGAATCTCGCAACTTTTCTGAAAAGCTCATTTATGCTTTTGACATTCTAAGCTGTATCAGAAAATTTACGAATTAACTTTTTGACTTTTAAACTTCTAAGAAATGCGGCATTTGCTGGCGCCTGATTGCTGCATGATCTTGTTGTCTGCACCAGTACGGTTGAACGCCTGTGCAAGAAGTGACGAACGAGACTTCAAAAATTTGCTCTGATAGTTGAGATGTGACAAATTGAGTTTTATGTAGTTACTTTGTATTAGATGCTGTAGGCCTACTGTGTACCGTATAAATCGTTGCTAAACTTTAGCAAGTAGGCCTACAGTACGAACATACGGTCTTAACTTGATGTCAGATATCAATATTGATGCCAAGGATGTTTTGAAGAGACTGTCGTGTTTTAAAGACAACAAGAGTCCAGGCCCAGATGGCCTTCATCCAAAGTTTCTGAGAATGGGAGTGAACGAGCTTACTGAGCCATTGACAGTTCTGTTTATGAAGTCTGTAGCCACAGGAATATTACCATCAGATTGGAAGACAGCTGTTGTTTCGCCAATCTTCAAGAAAGGAAGTGAAGTTGATCCTGGAAATGATAGACATGTGTCATTGACATGTATTCCATGGAAATCACTGGAATCCATTATTAGAGATCATTATGTTAACAGACTTACAAAACCGGGATGTACGCTCATCATGTCAACACGGTTTTATGAAGGGCACGTCATGTCTTAGCAACTTGCTGGTTACACTTGAGAATTAAACTACGGCTTTGGAAGAAGGTTACGGTTTTGACGTATTTTACAGTGTACTTGGACTATCAGAAAGCTTTTGACACAGTACCACACAAAAGAGTACTGTCAAAGTTAGAATTAGTATAGGTCAGCAGGCTTTGCGCTGGATACAAAGTTTTTTGACAAACCGCAGAATGAACGTATCAGTGAATGGCAGTCGATCCGGTTGGACTGATGTGCACAGTGTGTTCCGCAGGGGTTTATACTCGGTCCTTTGCTGTTCATCGTGTACGGAAACGATCTATCATAGAAAGTCGGGTGTGGTATACAGACGTTTGCAGACGATACAAAATTGTGGGCCACGGTGCGAGACGTGAAGGACCAAAAAAAACTTAAGCAGGATTTAGATAGCCTGGAAGAATGGTCCAAAAACTGGCTACTGAAATTCAACTGTAAAAAGTGTAGGCTAAGTTGATGCATATTGTGCACAACATACAGACCCGGTATCAAATGACCAACAATCGCATCGAAGGCTATGCAAGCTCTGGGATTGGTTAAAAGAGACTTTATTCAATTGGACAAGCACAGCTTTGTAGTGATGTACAATGTTAGACCACATCTGGAATACTGCGCTCAAGCCTGGAATCCATACATGAAGAAAGACATTACAGTACGCGTTTGGAAAAAGTACAAAAGCGAGCAATGAATTGGTGAAAGAAGTTAAACATTTAAAGTTTGAGGACAGATTAAGGGCAATGCAGCTTTTTTCATTAAAATACAGAAGATTGCGAGGCATGTTAATTGAGACATACCAGATATTAACAGGCAAAGTCAACACCGGATTAGAACAGTTTTTACATTATCATCCACGTTACTTAGAGGTCACAGTTTGAAGCTGTTCAAGCCATTTGCATCAAGACAATGTCGCATAGAATTCTTCTCGCTATCAGTCGTGGATGAATGGAACTCACTGCCCAAGTCAGTCGTGAATGCCTGTACTGTTAACACGTTCATGGTCCGTCTCGACCGGTTCATAATAGACCAGAAGAATGAGCATTAAAAGCGGAAGCTTAACAACAGCTCATCAACTCTGATCTGATCTGAGATGTGGTGGGCCGAGCATTTGCGTTTGTTTCAAATTTCCTGGGGTATAGCCTATGTTTCTACCACAAATTTGCAAAATCGGATGAAATTTGATAAAAGTCTTTAAAAAATTAAAGGGGTAAACTTTTTTGAGTCAGTGTACGCTACTTGTAATTATGTCCATTTAGCCGCTCCGAGCAGTCGATCTGGTGCAATTGAGTGCAGAATCTGTCCAAACATTAGCGTAGTTTAACAAGCCGAGGCGCTTTTTGGCAGGTCACCAGTACCCCAATTTAAAACCAACGGTGTATTTTATTACACGTTGTACACTTATTCCCCAGGTCGCAGCACCGATGCGCTCGCACGTCACGTGAGCATTGCTCAAATTACTTGTTAAGAAATGAGTGAGTGGGTGGGTGAGTGAGTATAGGGTTTAATAGGGTGTTTACACAATCCAGCAAACGTCCAGCAAACTTCCAGCAAACTTCCAGCAAACGTCCAGTATTACATTTGCTGAAAGTTTGCTGGACCTTTGCTGGATCGTGTAAACACCCCATAAGGTCTCGCTAGACACAGTATAGGTCACTGTGGGACGGCTTTTCCATTCAGTGCATAATAACTTTTACAGAAAAACATGATTACTGAATACAGATGAATAATTGGATGTAATATTGCGGTGTGTAGGTGTACGGGTAAGTACTTCGGTGGTCGTTGTGAGTTGACGGCTAGCACTGAACGACCCCACTGTGGCCACACACAGACATCAGACCACCCAGTAACGACGTCATCAGCGTCGTCGTTGTCGTCGTCGTCATGGTGGTTGTCTGTCGGTGTACCGGTCTATCTGGCTGTAGTACTGCTGGCTGTGATGCTGGTCATTGGCGCCGCCATTGCTGCCATTTGCTGCATTAGGAGACATCGTTATGCACAGTATACACTCAGCTTAACCTTTAAGCTTTGTTTTTTTTTGTCTTGAAATTTATTTTTCGCTTCTTCAAAACCGGACAGCAGACTGAAACAAAAATCAAGAGGAAAAGACGACCCTTAGTGGTAAGAAATTAAGGCCCAATTTCAGCGATATCCGTTGAGGGTTTTTGAAAGGAGAAACATTTTACAACATTAATAATTGACGGCTTAACGAATCACCCAATCCGACTCACGGCGCCAGGCGCCTCGTGTTAGGCACTGTCCCAATTTCTAGTTTAGGTCTCGGTTTAAAGAGCATAGCTTTTTGTAGAAAACCCATCTCAAAGCCTTCGAGCGACACCTACCGTATTGGATCACACAGCTACCCGCCAAAGGTTAGCCTCAAAATTATAGGCGTGGCCTGAAAAGAGAAAAAATAGCGCAGAGCCAAAAAATAGCAAACTGAGGGCGAGTGATTGAATGTGTACTAGAGTAAGTGAGTGATTGGACTATTGCAACACTCAGTGTGTGTCTGTCTGTCCGTCCGTCCGTAGGTCGTCGATAATGAGTGGCGATGAGCTAAAGGATCAAAGCAGCTCGTACTATAGCTCTAAACAACAGAATCAACTGAACGAATCCAGCTTTTCCAGCGACCGCAAGCCTTTCGCTCTGCCCAGACCTTCACTGGTAAAGCCGAAAATTTTTTGTGCTTTCGGTTGCCGTCCGTTCTTAAAAACATCGCGTCTTTACATTTTTTATCAGACCTTCAAAAATACTGTCTCGAAAGCTACGGATATGCCATTATGGAATCAGTGTTACCTGCCGCCAGGCTGCCACCAAACACAAGCCATAACCCTAGCCAGACAGGCCGGTACTCGATTTACATACCCCGGAGGGATGGAAGGCTGAGTTGATCTTGGTGTTGAATATGTACCTATATGGTTTAAATCTACTAGATAGTCACCCATCCAGGTGCTGCACTTGATAGCAACCCGATCGTGAGTCGAACCCACGACCTCGGCATCGCGAGTCCAATGTCTTAACAGTTACACTACCACGCCGCCGTACGACTTGTCGTGTGTATTTGCTGGATATTTTTAATTTGTTGTGCATTTATTTTACAGCATCCTTTACGAAAAATCAACAAAAAATCGAGCTAATCGTAGTCTGGGTTTGTCGAATTTGTTGTCTGTGACGTTTACAGGTGAACAGCGGCGGACATACAACCAAAGCGCGCGACAATCCGACATACGTGCACTAGACATTGAGCGCTGATGATTAGAAGTTAACTGCTTCTGCGATCGAACTGTAAATATTGCTACAAGCTATCTGCTATGACAACCCCCCCCCCATAATAATCACTGCATTTCACAGCTTTACTTTGCTCTTTGATGCGTTAATGTCTGCTTCGTTTTGTTTAACGGTTTGATTAACTTATTATTCTGAATTTGTTTCGTTTAAATTCGTTGAATGTCGTTGCCTATTGCCCTGCTTGTTAGGCCTATATTTGCCGTCGACTATGGGTTTCGACAATACACGGTGATAGGCCTAATATTAGTTGACTTGACTTTGCACGCATAACTTGCTATAACTTTGATCATTATTATAGCGTTCGTTGTCAGCGAAGTTTGTGACAGACTGTTAAAGACTTTTTGTGTTTATTGATTTGTTTCGATGAGCGTTTTCGGTGTTTCGTTCAGTTGCGAGTTAACATCTGTTAAGCCAGCGACTCATGTCGCTGGCTTTATGTACACTGTAGCTTAACTGTTTTTCGTCACTGTAATGTATAATGTTGTTTATTTATATCGCAATGAACTTTTTCTTATGGTTAACGAAGAAAACTAAAATTGTGAAATAAATATTTGTCATGCATGTTTGAACTTGTTCTAATGTGTTTCATTGTAAGGGCAAGCCTATGTGGTTCAGTTAAATGAACTGCTAAATTATTAACTTTGTCTTAAAACCTAAGTCGCTTGATTTTACTGCGTGTAGGCCTATATGAAGCTATACATATATATAATAGTTAAAAAGTCGGATCTCTGCTGCAAGTAGGGTGGTCTTATTGTACGAAGCTAGAGTCGCGAACAGCTTGCTGGGTAATTATTGTAACTTTGGTGTACTGCAGTGCCGGATTTAGGGGAGATCTTCGAGGCTCGCTCCTAGGCCCTCACACACAGGGCTCTCAGATCGTACGTTGTGAAAATTGATCTTTCACAAACACGACAAACATCACTAACTGTTAACTTTTCAATAAAATTTAACTGACACGTCAAATCATGACGTGACATAGCAAATGATGTATGCGTTCTTATTTATGGCCAACGCAGATTTTAGCTTTTCATATTGCAAATAAGATATTCATCAACGCATTTGTCAGAGCTTCCAAAAATTCGGCTGCAGACTGGAGAATTTTCGTGCGTAATTTTGTGCTGTTTGCGTTAGCACTTCAAATCGTATCTGTTTGACGCTTTATGACGCCATAAGTTACAATGACGTCACATCCGCTTAAGGCTCATACGAGTATTGGAAAAAGATAACTTCTATTGGGGTATAAATTTTATAAAGTTTCTTAGTCTAATATACGTTTGCCTATCGAGTTGCAAACTTTATCTGATTTTTTTCGTACGTATAGTTTTTTTCACGGCTGGCACAGATTTTGGCTATTAGGCTATTTATAATCGCAAATAAAAAATTCACGGACGTACTTGTCTAAGTTCTCATAAAATCACATGTTTAAAGACCTTTTGTTGGAAAATCCGACGGTAGACTGAAAAAATGTCATGCAACAGCAACCCCTATTTTACGCTGTTGCGCTGTCGCTTTAAATCGTTCATGTTCAGCGCTCAATGACGTGAAACATTACAATGACGTCATATCCGCTTTAGGCTCATACATGCTCAAAAGAAACGTAGCCTGCGTTTTGTTGGTGTATAAATTTTAAAGTTGTCGGTCTAACATATCGACTTGCAAAACTTTTTGAACGCCTCTCGTATAATTGTGTGCTCAATATAACCTAGTCGAAATTTTGATTTTTCAGGAGATTCGAGTGAATAAGATCGATTTTTAGTTGTAGGTTTTAAGGCAATCAGTCAATCGGTTGCCACCGTACCGATTTGGCAATATACTTAAAAATAAGATTACAAAATAAAACAAAACACTAACTCTAAAATTTTATTGGTTTACGCGCAGCGTTGTAATAGTATCGCCTCAACTCCAGGGGCATTTTTTCTCTTTTTCAACTTTCACTTCCCCCCCTTTTCGGTGATTTTTGCAGGCCATCTCATAAACTCATCTTAGTCTTTTTAGCCACAGCCACGGTCCATTTTGCAGAAACGCATTTGGAAGCAGACTAGAAAAACTATGTACGAAAATGCGAAAATGCTTGAAAAATTTGATTTTGACGACTTATTTTGTGTAAGTGACTTCAGTCTGTATTTATACCAACTTTTCTAAAAGAGTTTGTCGATGTCCTTGTCACCGTGTAAACGTCGTGTTTCAATAAAGTGACAACATTAAACTTCCGTCAGCAATAAAGTTCCGACAGGTAGAGCAGAATTTCTGCGGACGTTTATCTTAGCACGTGTCCCACGTGTGCCGCTGCTACTGTCACGGGGCAGTCAATTATAACGCGTCACTCGAGTGTCAAGACATTCCATTCTCGGCTAGACTGGTGCAACTAGGTATGGCCCTCCGGAGTGTTTTAGTATACGCGTCTACGGTTACATACAATGTCAGTTGACTGTAGCCCGTTGCAGAACTGTCCGTTTGTTACGCAATAAAGACGAACAACAGCCCCAGCTACTGAGGTAAGTCGCAGGTAAAACGAAAGCAAAATCCGTTTAGGTTTACTTATTAGCATAAGCCGCGATTCTTAGTCTTAGAATTAGCTTCATTTTTGCGCATTAATTTTAGAGACTAGATAACGTAATTCGAGAATATTGAACTGTTCTACGAACGCCGTTGGGGCTAGCAATAATCGGCGTTATCTCCCTGTGGCTTGTGCGTTGATGTGTGAATATGAAAAAGCCAATAGAAAAAATAAGTAAATTTGATCAAAATACAACAATTATTTGACGATTTGTCGACGTTCCGGCAACTGCCCTTGCCTTATTCAAGGCGAAAAGTGAAAAATCGGCGAATAAAGTTAATTTAATGAATTTAATTCTGTTTTATTTATGTCGCTTAAATCGTATCTTTTTGCTTCTCCCTATCACGCCTATAAGCCCTATACTCTCACACGCCAGCGCCAGAGATTCAACCTTCGACAATTTTTGGCGCTATATCAATACTTTATTGACAATTGGTATTATACACCGTGGGCCATAAAAACGTGCCACTTATATTTTTGGAATATCTCTGTGAAAAATTGACCGATTTTAATAATTTTTGGCAGGCGACATCAACAAGATACTTGACATAAATGACTGCAGTTTTGCTCACCTCACCTTAATTTCTCTCACTACACTACCCTGTGAAAGGTAGAAGTCGTAGTTATACTGTTCTCAATTAAAAATACAAACAGCGAGAGTTTATTCGGCGACAGTTGAGAAGATGCTGAGACTGCAGCTGCTGCTTCTGATGCTGATTGCAACTGCATCATCATCATCATCATCATCAGGTCGACGTCAAGTGACTCCGGCTATAAAGAAGTCAAGCTCTTCGTCGTCGTTCTCCGATTGTCTCGAGTCCAGCTCAGACTATGGCTGCACTCTGGCTGAACTCATCGCCCTTGCTCAAAGTCAGTAATATCGGTGCTCGATCGTTTAACACTCACCTTACTAATAAAGGCGCGTACGAAGCGACATAGCTGAACTGAACTAAACTGACACAGTTTAGTTTTTGACGAACTGACCAATGGGCGAGCAGGGTAAGCCTATTAGTCATTGGTTAACGTGTACGTTAGCGTAGTCACCTAGTCGCCGACGCCGTTAGACGGTGCCTACTGTAGGCCTAGTGCATTACTGCTTGCCCATTAATCATTTCGTGAAAAACCAAACCATGACAATCCAATTCATTTTAGTTCAGTTCAGTTACGTCGGTGTGTACGCGCCTTAAAACGATCAGTGGCCGGGTCGTGGCAATTGCTCTTTCGCTAAGCAAATTTTGGGCCGTAGGAAGTTGTAGAAAAATTTTGTCCAAATTGCGAAATTTGGCAAAAACCTTTATTTCGAAAAAAATGGGGAAAATTTACATTTTGAACACCCATAATCTTGTCTGTCGGAAATTTGTATATGTCGTCGTAATACCGTCAGACATTCGCAGCGTCTATCGAAAAATTCCAACTCTCTGCCACGACGCTGCAGTGAAGACGATCTTAAAAAGCGCCCGAAAACTCAGAAATAAACTTAGTCTACGAGTATGCCCACCAGCACCAAAATAATGTCAACCAACAAAGATTACGGCCCACTGCCGACATGATATGCGGCTGTGCGCGTAGCTATTTCAGTTGAGAGTCCGCTTTCACATTGCTACCACACAAACCACGCGTCGTTTTCTGCATGTTTTTGATGCCACTCCGGAGCACGGTTGATCTCTGACGTTCTAGAATGAATATTGGCACATCGGTTTCTTCTGCAGAGGGGATCGAACGTCCAGATTAATTTTGTTTCTTTAAGTGCATCCATTTGTTTTCGGCTCAGAAACTCACATGAGACAGACAGGCGATGGACGGACGAATTATTATAAGACACGTAATGCGGTCAATTAACGATGGCTGCATAGTAAAATAACGGCACAGGATATTCATCCGGCAGCCGGATGAATAGCCTTTAAATATCGTGTGCCTATAAAATTACGTACGAACGATGACAAAAATTTGATGAATGTGAGAACTGAAGCAATCAATAGGCCCCTACGTGCGGTGAAAAGGGGGCGCGTGTTCGCGCTTTTTTCCATAAAACTGTTTTCAAACTGTCGTCTGAAGTATTTTCCAGCGTTTCTTACACGCATGCATACAATGTCATGCGTCCGTATGGTTGTTATAGACGGAGACCAAGAGGAAATCGAAATAGGTGAGACGTCGCAGCAGTCCAGCGACGACGGAGAACTTGAAAGCAGTAACGGTGGCGCCGGCGGTGACTGGGTGTTCAGTGATATCATAGCAAGCAGAGAACGACGAAGAAATCGCGCTCCAAGAAACCGTGCTCCGCTCCACGTTCACATGCGCTTTGGTCGTCGCACGGCTGCTGACGTGGCCAATGCGGCTATTGACGCAAATAGCAAACAATTCAAACAGTTCCTGAGGTTTGGACGATAAGTTACATCGATCGATCGACCCTCTAAACTGCAATTATACAGGCTGCGGCACACGTAACTAGCTGGCTGAGGTTGACACGTAGTCTACATAGTCGCCCGACCTAATCATAGCTCTAGCTCCCTTATATTTTTAACTGCGTCAAATAAGCTTACTGATCTAATTGCAAACATTATACTCTTGCCCTAGTCTTTAATTCTTCAGTTGCCGGTCTTCTCCTTCTCCACCAAACAGGGGTATACTGAGCGCAGTAAATCAGCAAACCAGCGTCAGATCGCTGAACATGCTATGACGCCCGACCGCGTCGCTACACTACCTGATGAAATCTAACCAGCTTTAGAATAACTGAGTTACAAGGTAACTTTCAGAAATCTAAATATATCAGACCATAGGCCTACTACCATAACTTATTTCTCGACGCGTGTAAAATATGATGAAATACTCAACAACATTCTGGGGAAACGTCGGTCGGTGCCAGATTATAACGGTAGGGCAACTCTATTTGCGTCTTCAGGCAGTTTCCGGTATGACGTACTGTTTAGCCATAATACATGAGTTACAGACAACGGACGCAACATTGTACCATAAGCGCGACCGTTAGTACGGTCGGCTAATGCGAAGTGTAATAGCGCTAATAACTGAACGATTTTTGACGCGCTACAGCTATGCTGTATGGGCGTCCATGGCACGGTTGTCGTCTGTCTGTTGTCTGTAACGGATGTATTGTGGCTAAACGGTGCGAGATAAAGCCTAGGTTGCTATTGATCACTAATAGGAAGTCGTATATTGGCTTTAAAGCGAAATGAAAATCACTGACCTTGGATGACCTTGAAAGTCCATAGCGCACTATGATATGCCAATCGTGCGGTATTGTGGTTAAATGGTAAGTCGCAAGGGGTTGGTAATGGTACCATCGGATAGTTTCAAGCTATAAGTGGCCGTATTTCAGAAACAGTGGGAGTTAAGGCCAAAGTTACTATTAATCACTAATAGGAAATCGCATACGCCCTTTCAGATGAGATGCAAATAATCGACGTTGGATGACCTTGAAAGCCAGTACTGCAACATACCTGTATAGGCTGTTGCGTGTCTTCCCTGGCGATAGCTGGGCTTTCTTGTTAGTGATGTAACGGAAGTTTTTATACGTGGTGACTGTCACTTGTGTGAAAAAATGCAACCAATTCTGTGTCCCCGATGTCGCGGTGAATGCCACAGCACAATGGCTAATCCGCTAGTGTCTGTTGCGTGCACGAATGAATGAATAAATAAATAAATGCATTTCCTGTATTTCGGAGTCAGTTTTCTCCATTTCAGCGCATTGTGCTTGTTTTATTCTGCTTGTTATATTCGGTCAGCTGAAAGAGCACTTTTCTGCCTGGTTGTTCCTGCTATATCATAATAGCAAAAACGTTACAGCAGCAGCCGCTTAAACTGTTCAAAGTTCATGTCAGCTTATCTCAGATGAGCTGGCAGACTGTTCCACAGCCTCGGACCTGCAGCAGCCAAGCATCTGTCTCCATAGCTGCCGTAGGTCCGTCTGACGACGCATTTCCTTGAGTTGAATTATTGTGACGTAAATTGTGCATGATTTTGGCGAATTAAACGATAATGATGATGTATGCAGTGAAAAGAAGCTAGATCTGTAAGCTGTCATGTTGACTGCCAACAACGCACACAGAGAGACATTTATATTTAAACAAAGTCAATGAAGTCTTCTCACATACCAGCCCGGATAGGTCTAGACCGAAATAAAAGCGTAGATGTGAATATAACTTCCGCACAAAGTATACTGTGTCTCAAAAAAAGTTCACTCTTATATTTTTGCAATATCTTTGTTAGATTTTGCCTAATTTTGCTAATTTTTGGCAAGAACATTCCCCAGGAAATTTGAAACAAACACAAATGCACAGCCCACCACATCTTATTTCATATGTTCGTACTGTACGTTGTAAAATCCTGTAACGATTTTTATGGCATACAGTAAGCCTACAGTGACAAATATGAAGTACCCACATAAAAGTCAAACTGTCACAGCAAATAACCATCCATTAATGTTTATATTATCACAGCAAGTGTTTGAAGCGTCGACCAGTTCACTGACAGGGGTGTAGCCATATACGCCACATGGTCGATTGTCTTGCTGATGATAAGTTGGTGCAGACCAGACGAGATATGCAGCAATCAGGCACCACTGAAATTCACATTCTGATAGAAAATTTATACAAATTTGAAGGTTAAGCAGAACCAAAAGTTAATCTGTAAATTTTCTGCTAAAGGTTGGAATGTTAAAGTCTAAGCTTCTAAATAGGTTGCAACATTCCAGATCAATGATATGTCGAACGGAAAGTGGCCGCCATCGCAGTGTGTGTTCTGATGTGTTGCTAGTTTTTATAAGGTACAGTACGAACATATAAAACGAAATGTGAGTAATCAGTGCACATGTTTTCCTTTCAAATTACCTAGGCTATGTTTCTACCAAAAAATAGCAAAATCGTAAAAAATTTGACAAAGATATCACAAAAATAAAAAGGTATACTTTTTTGGAGACATGGCGAATATAAGACATGACAGTAGTGCACAAATAAAGGTATATAAAATACCGTAGCAATTTCTCGCCATACGAGTGGGTACACTCTGTTACTCGGCAACTCAACCTCCCCCTCTGGCTGCCTGTAGAGAGGTGGCGGCAAAGTAGGGGTGCACGTACCTAAGCCCCAAAGACTCAAACGCCACAGTCAGGGTCCACGACCGTGCAAAACAGAAGGCGCCAGCAAAGTATGACAGACAGACAAACTTTCCGTGAATTATAGTAAGATTTGTCAAAATACAACCTCTATTTAATATATTTATTGACGTTTCAGCAACCACTGCTGCCTTTCTCAGAACGACTGTCCGCCGTGTCACCGAGACAGACAGTAAACAGACACAGATGATGAGATAATTTGTCGATCCTAAATCATCAAAGATGGTAATTTTGATAAATTGACGTATTAGTATTTCTTTCAACCTATGAGTCTATTTAAAGAGCAGCATCGTGGATTGAAAAGTAGGCGAGATATAAAGTTGCAGTTTTCCGTCAGACCTACAAATTTCCGATAAAATTCAGAAAGACAGCTGCAAATTTCAGATGAATAAAAATCCAATTTTGTCCCCAAATTTCAACAAAATGGGGCTTTTCAGCCCAAATTTTGCATTATAGATAACAAAAAATTGCGGACAAGATTTTCCGACAAATTTTCCGACAGCACAAAATTTAGGGAGGCAGCTGCCTTCCCCCCTGCCCACTGGCCATGATGCCACTGTTGTACAAAGTTTTTCAGTCAAGGGCCACTAAACACAGCCCTGAAGCTACAGTGGGCCAAACAACTGCGATAACCAGGCTTATCAGTCGAATGATTTGTCAAACACAGAAACCCAGTCCATAAACAGCAGCAGCAGTACCAAGTGGTATCAGTGTCTAGTGTTGTCTGTAATACTCGTTCATATGCTAGTGGTGTCTATGGTTTTGGGTCCAGCTACTACGCCCAGTTCGCACCGATCAGCCAATGAGTGGTAGACCAGTGTTCATTCAAGTCATTATCAGCAGTAGTGAATGGTATCCCAGTGTCTAGTGCCATAGTGTCTAGTGTTGTTATCTATGACGCTGCATCCTACTACTACGGCCAGCGCGTGCCGGCTTGGCCAGTGACTGATAATGTTCGTTGAAGTCCAGCCGGAAACTGAGGAACCTCAAACTCACGTCCGAGTGTCCGGTCAACATTGACAGAAACTGCTGCACCATGTTCTACCAACAAATCACATCAGCGCAGCTACAGCAATCATAACAACAAGACTGGCAAGCCTTGCTCATCAAGGCTAAGTACTGTCCATGGATATCGTATACATTAGGCATTATATGCACCAAAAACACTGAAAAAACCATGTGACCCTGATATTCAATAGGCTTCTAGAATTTGTCAATTACATGTTCGTGCAAAACGCCATCAAGCCGAGTGCAGCAGTTCATAAGTTATCGTGTTAAAAAAATATATATGGAAAAAGCTCATTAGCGACGATACTGAAAACAATACTGATGTGAATACATGGGCAGTAATACATGTTGTATTAACAGTAATTTGCAGAAATTAACCATTAATCACAAGACTAATCATTAGCATGATTACACTGTTGAAAATTGATAAAGATTAATAAAAATTCAGATCTTTAAAATTTTGATCAACCTTGTGTCAATAAGAACACTACAGAATAGGTATTACAATGACATCAAGACAAGCATCTCAATTAGCTGTTTCTGCAGAAAAATCAACATTTTAGTCTGAATACAAGACTGGATTAAGACCGGAAAACACTCAGTAACCACTGAACCCAGGTCAGCTACAGGCCTGATACAAACATTCAGACACTGAGAGGATAAAAGTGTACCTGATAAGACTGCTGAAGAATGCGCAGCTGAGAGCGAGACGACGAGAGAACAGTTTGACAGAAATGAGCTCGACGTTCAGCCTCCGCCTCCTCTTCACTCTCACACACCACTCCCCACTCACCCTACACCCAACACACCTCCGACTACACCTCAATACACCCTAATACGGGTAATCGGTCACAGCATTAGTAACAACTAAACGCAAGGAACCGCTGAGATGATGGCAACGACAGCACTTAAAACACATAAAATGACAATTAAGCAGCAGAAATATAACACAGGATAAACTCAAAGGTCATTAAAGGTCCATGGCCACGGTCAAACTCACTCGTGCAATTACTGTAGATTTAAATTAGACATTTAACCTCGCATATATAATATGTCGATTTGAGCTTCATAAATATGTGAAATTAATGCGCGAATTCAAACGAAATGTGGCATTACGTTACATTATGCAAAATATTCTAATCTATCCGTGCCTGCGGTGACGTCATGACCCTAGCCCATATAGATCATGAATATTAATGGCTAGCCGACGACGTCATCATTCTAGGCTAGGCCATAGCCTATAGACGTCATGAATATTAATTCATGACGTCTATAG
>Ga0056128_1000318_pt1 | contig 39613 bp, 23 predicted proteins | sample WorMetLIZISLAND2_FD_71113 | JGI IMG/M metagenome (GOLD analysis project Ga0056128, IMG submission 71113) | Marine gutless worms symbiont microbial communities from Max Planck institute for Marine Microbiology, Germany - Olavius geniculatus... ... | reverse complement strand
AATCGCTGTCGAACGAGTAACTCACCGATTTTGAATATCTTCATCCGTTCCGGAGATATTCACCGCCAAACTTCGAAGTCGACCAAAATTGGGCTAAATTTTGCATGTTTTTGGCCCCTAAAAATTTTTTGGGGAGGCTCCCCCAAAATTTTGGACCGGGATTATAAAATTGAATGCAGCACCGATCATCGTGCAAAATTTCGCGCTGATCGGCCGACGGAGCTCGGAGATTACGTGAGGAAAAAAAAGAGAAAAAAATAAACCACAGCAAAACAGAAGTCCATTCGAAAACTATCATTTTCGGGCTGACTAACTAACTGGATTATCAGTCAGTCAGTCACTCAATAATTTTATAGAGTGCCTTTTTAAACAAAGCATTGTTTTTGCAAAGAACATCTACTGGCATTCTTAATGTTTGTTACTGCTTTCTTGTGCGTCATTTTAGTACAAAGAAAAAAAGTCGCAGTCGTAGTCGTAGTCGACACAGATCCCGTGACAGGTCTGAGTAAGTAAATGCTTGATTTTTTTGTTTTCTGGCTGTATAGCATCTGATAATGAAGTTTCTGTAACGTTTCCATGTCTGGATAATATTATTGAGGGAATATTTGGTTAAACAGGCCAATTCGTGCATGTGTGTAAAGTTACTCAGGCAATGTACCCCCCCTTTCTTTGTGAGTGTGAGTGTACTTCTTTGTGATTGTAGGCAGGGGAAAGATCACGTCTATTTTGAAATATTGGATTAATTTTGGGTTTTGTTAGACCAAAACATAAAGTAGCATTTGTGATAGTTGTATTCGGGTATAGATATGATTATTTGGTTAGGCAGCAAGCAGCTTGATTTTTATGGCTGGACTGCATTAAGTCTGTTGTATTTGTCAGGTGGCACTATCATTCTTGGTGAACATTTTGAGTTCTTTGATTGTTAAATCTTTACTAGTTTTGTGTGTATAGAGCATGAACATCTTTCTGGTGATTGCTTGTTTCTGTTAGGTTTGATCAGCGTCAAAGTTGCAAATGGTTTATTTTGCTTGTGATCTATTTTATTATTACATTTGCTGTAAAAAATCTATGTAAGAAATACTTTCAAGTATCTTTTTGTTCAAGCCAAGTATTGCCAACAGATTCAAGCTCTTGAGCGGCAAAGTCTTAACCTTGGTGTAAAATGAGTGCACTTTTTACATTGGCGTGTTTAAACTGGTGATTGACTCTGTCTGTTTGTTTTCAGTCGTCGTCGTGACGACCGTAGACGTGACGATCGTGGCCGCCGGGACAGGGATGACCGTCGGGATAGAGATCGTCGACGCGGTGGTGACAGTGGTGACAGGAGGAGAGACCGTCGGCGCAGTCGCAGTCGTAGTCGTAGCAAGAGTCGTGATCGTGGTAGACGTGGGGGTCGCAGTCGGAGTCGCAGTCGAGGTGGTGACAGACATCGAAGGGGGGACCAGAGTCGCAACCGTTCGCTCTCACCGCCACTTGTCACGTTCGTTTACTCGCACACATCTCTTTCTCTTATCGCTAACTGGGGTTGGAAAGCTGGGCTTTTAGAAATCCAATTCTTGGGTTTTATTGCAATTTTTTGGGTTTTTTCAGTTTTTTCAAAAAGGCTGAACTTGACGGGTTTTGGGTTGTCAGTTACTAAAATGAATGCTGCTATATACTACCAACATCCAATAAATATCCAAAAAAAATTGCAGATTTGTGGGTTTGAAAGTTAGTGGAACACTGTGGATTGAGAATTTGAGCAGCGGTGCTGTCTTTTCCTGGTCTATGTGGAAAATGGCTGTGCAGTTGTATGTGTGTGTGTTTGTGGTGACTGAATCTGCTGCTGGATGTGTGTGCAGGAAGCCTGATATGCTTGAGACGAATCCAGAAGAACGAGATGCCAGAACCGTTGTCTGCATGCAGCTTGCATCACGTATATCTTCCGAAGACTTAGAAGAGTTTTTCTCCTCAGTTGGCAAGGTGTGACGTCTTTTCTTGATGTTAGAGGGTGCCAACATTTGTGGTGAAACTTAAGACAAAGCTAGAATGTAAAACATTGTCGCTGCCCAGTTTATTGCAACATTGTGGAAAAGGAATATCATCATGTAGTCTGCAAAGGTTTAGCTGTAGTTTTAGTTTTGTGTTATATTACACATGTAGTTACAGCTTTACATGGTGTCTGTTTTTTAACGAGCATAATTTGAGGTGAGAGATCCACAGTATTTGATGACTTCATCATTGATGTCGTCGTCAGCTGCGCTCTGCCAACTCAAGGACATGTGTCGTCAGAAGGACCTGCAGCAGCTATGGAGACAGATGCTTTGCTGCTGCAGGTCCGAGGCTGTGGAACAGTCTGCCAGTTCATCTGAGACAAACTGACATTAACTTAACAGTTTAAATGGCAGTTAAAGACATTTTTGTTCGGGTGTTGAGAGCGCGGCGCATTCTGGCTATTGTTAAATTGCGACTTCTAAATAATCTTACTTACTTACTCACTTACTTACTTACTTCTCTGGGCTGTGCTGAGTTTCTGTAGTTTGGCAGTGACAGCCACAGATGAAAAGGCCAAATATTTGTTTGTATCTTTTGTTACAGGTTCATAATTTTTAATGGCATTGGTTTCTGTTAGTTTTTGAAATTGCAGTTAATTTCCTAGTGCATTGCATTTATTAGCTTGCTGGTGGAACAGCTTTAGAGTTCACTAACTATGCGTAGTAGTAATATTTTAGTGCTGTTGGATGTGTGGCTTGGTGGTATAAGGGTTATGATGTTAGGCTTACGAATCTTGCAACTTTTGGTCGGGTCACTATCAAATAGTTACTGTTTGGATTTGTGACTATCTACAGACAGGTGTACCATCTCAGTGCATTTATCATTTGGATGGCAGGCAAGGATGAAGATGATGATGAAGGACAAATTAACTTTAGCGTGGCGTTAAGTCCTAAGACTACAAGGACGCGTAACAGTAAGCCTAAACAGTGAAGTCACGTAATAGTCGTCAGTGCAATGAGGCGTTGTTAGTCATGACTGTAAGAACAGGCAAAAAGTTCGGTTTTCAGTCTGCTGCGAAAAACTTGCAACGACAGAGACGACCGGACCGACTCCGGCAGACTGCTCCAGACCGATGCAGCAGTCGCTGGAAAGGTGCTGGAAAGGATATGTATACAGTAGATCTGGATCTGGTTGGATATCCGATGGTTTTTGCGGATCTGGCTTGAATCAGATGTGGCTAGATGCTGCATCTGCTGATCGAACCAGGTTGGATTCAAAGTCTGTGGATCTGATCTGGATCTGGATTTAGCTGAATCTGAACATTTTGTATCCGGTGCACCTTTAGTGGCAGGTAACACTGCATGATCTCACGTGACAGTTATAGCTATGAGTTCTCATAAAAAGATGGGTTCTCATAAAAAGCCATACCCATTCTTTGTGATGTTTCACTGCTGAACGTTCGTGCCGTGCGTTGTCAGGTGTCCGAGGTGCGGCTGGTGACAGATCGCAAGCGCAAGTCAAAGGGCATTGCATACATTGAGTTTTCTGACATTGAGTCAGTCCCACTAGCAATAGCTCTGACAGGACAGCGTCTGCTGGGAGTACCAATCATTGTCCAGATGTCACATGCTGAGAAGAACCGTCTGGCAGCTATGCAGGCAGTGATATCATATTTTCACTGTGAAAATAATTCTTAGTTCAATTTGAGTCAAGCTACAGAGCTTTAATTTCAGTTCCAGTTTCATTTGTTTACTGTAGTTATTGTTCAGGTTTAGTTATTTTTGTGAAATAATTTCAGTTAGTACAATTGAATTTTGGTTGTGTGAAAAAATAAACTCAATTCTAATTCAATTTCAGTCAACTTAATGCACAGATTTCAGTTATGGATTTCAGTTCAACTGAGTTCATCCATGTATTGATAAAGGTTATAAGTCTGGGTTTTAGAGTTTAGTTTATTAGCTTATAGTTTGTCGCATTTTCGCTACATTTTGGTATGAAATTTTTTTATTTTTATCGCAATTTTTAGTTAACATTGATGAAAACTGTTGTGACTTTTCGGCTTCTCAGTGCTTTTCGGCAGTTTTGTTGAAAAACATCGTATTTGCAGTTCATTCTTTAGTTACGATTTTATAACTATGAACACGTTCTTTGCTTGTTGGTGTGGGAGAAAATTGAAACTACAAACTCTCATAATGTTAATTAATATTTTAAAGGTGAATTTTATTTAGTTTCTGCACTTTACTCTAAAGTATGGTTTTGTCATTGCAGACTTTAGAATGTGTTTCTTAAATTATGCTTATTTTGGCTTTGTGTCATTGTAATATATGTGCATACTGCTGTGGTAAAACATCTTAACTTGCACACTCAGAGTTAACAACTCGGCAACATGGAAGAATGTCTCAACGTGCGAGATATGGCATTTTACTGCATCACGCGAATGTACATTTTTTTGCAATTATGTCGGTTTTTAGTAAGCATACGACCTTTTACTAATGCACTGTTGAAAGTTTGTTACTGAAATGTGATTGAATGCAGGCGGCGGCCGCAGCGGCTGCTCGTGAGGCGGGAGGGGGCAACATTCCCGGCGTCATACCAGGAGCAGCTAAACTCTACGTCGGCTCTCTTCACTACAACATCACTGAGGACATGCTTCGAGCTATATTTGAACCTTTTGGAAAGGTATGTTTTTTTGACGAATTGGTAGTTGTGTCTTTCAGTAAATTTATAGGTCTAAACTAGGGCTGTACCGAATATTCTATTCGGCCCGAATAGCAGGCCGAATAGTGTATTCGTATTCGGCTGAATAGTAGTGCAAAAAATAGACCGAATACGAATAATAAACATATGCCATTGCCACTTGGTGCTCCTGCATATAGCCTCAAAGATAGCTGCTGTCAGCCAGCAGTCTTCGTAGCATAATGCCCACACATGATGCTTTAAGGCTTTCCCTTAGCAGTTTAGTATATAACATGTTTCGTTAGTATCAGCAGTCTTTGTTATATCATTCGTTTGAAACGAACACGGTCAAGATGATCGATGTGGATTTTTTTACAGTGTGTGTAAGCGTTAAATCCAGGGCATTGTGCATTGTGTTTGAACCTGCATCAACTATTTGTATTCTATTCGTATTCGGTCTTAAAATAAAATGAACTATTCTTATTCGGCTGAATAGTAAAATCTTGCTGTTCGGTACAGCCCTAGTCTAAACGGTCAGTAATAGATCTCTGAAGTGACATTCTAACCGCACCCTAGTGTAGAAATGTGATTGTTGTTATTATTAGGCCGAGTCACATCTTGAATGCAAGTGCTTCTGCCTATTACTGTACGTTTCTCTGAAGCATCTGTCTATATGTGTCCCATTTGTAAACCTTTTAATGGATTTAGATGCTATTTAGCAGATACACTTGCAGGATTTCGTGCTGCATTGTGTTAAATGGTGGAGATGGGCAATTCCACCTTTTCCTAATTACTTTGTCATCGTACTTGTTGTTGTAGTTACTGGATGTGTCAATCGTGAAGGACCAGAAGACTGGACAGTCACAGGGATTTGCTTTTCTTACTGTGAGTATTCCTCTCACCCGTTTACTTGACTTTTCTCAGAACTTTCACTTTATGATCTAACATGTTGAAGCTGTTGCTTTTTAGCTATAGGCACTTTTTATTTGTGTTGCTGTAATTAAATACGTTTGTGTTTAACTGACCATTCTTTTCGAAGTTACTCGTCTTTGAGCTGGGTTTCCAAGAAGTGAATGTTTGAAATTGTAGCCAGACCTTGCAAGCCTATAATTACATTCTAATGATGGTGTGGAAACATTACTTACTGCAGTCAGTAGATAATGAGTATCTGTAAGTAGGTGTTTTTCAGAGGGGTGAGACCATCTGTATCTATACCTGCCATCATAGTCCAGTATTATTGTTTGCTTGCTTTTTTTTGCAAATGTTTACCCACTCATCTATGCTTCAAATTTTTTTGGCACCATTTTCCATGATGCAGAGTTATAGGCAGACTGTGGTCGGTGACAGTGCCAGTATTCCTGTGTGGGTTTCTGGGTTGTATTTAACGATGTAAACTAAAATGCACACCGTGAAATCCGATAAGCACGTGTCGGCTTCCATGCACACGTTGCAGTTAGTCGCAGCATACTCTCTGTGTCTGGTTGGGTGATCTCGTGGCCTTGTTCTGTATGAAGCAACTCGACACAGGTGAGACACTACGCAAAACCAACGTCTCTCTGTAAACTATTCATTTATTAGTGTCTTTATTTGAACTCTGGTTAGAAATAGTAATCAGTGTCAACTTTTATTAATGCAATCTCACCTTCCGAAGTTAAAGTTTGGCTGTGTTCCGGAAGTAGACTTACAGTAGGCCTTAACTGTTGGCCCTGTTGGGGCAGGACTTAAACCCAGCGGTTTGAATGTCTTTTCTGTTTTGGTAGAAACAAGGCACTGAAACACTGTTACAGCAGTCTGATTATTGGTTTTTGATTGCATTTAATTGTTAAGTCTTAAGGGCTGATCACATGGGATCGTTGCAGTATAATTTGTTACAGGTTGGATACTTTTTCTGTCATTAAAGCAATAAGTCAAAACACTGAGGGGAAAATGTTTGCTTGTTTTAACATTACCAGTACTCTAATGAATAATCGTAATGCAACGTGTCTCAATAAAAAAATGTCGCTTTTATTTTTTGAATAACTGCATGAAACATTGGCCGATTTTGATAATTTTTAGCAAGCAACATCGGGAAGAAACTCGACGTAAATGACTGTAGTTTAACCCATTTCAGCTTATAGCTGTTTCTACACTACCACATGAAATGCAGAAGTTCGTACTTTGGTTATTCACAACAATGAATTCATACTGAGTAGTGCATGTGTTGGCTCAAAAAATCATTAAAACCACAAAATTATTAATTTGTTTAATATTTAACACTAGTCATAAATTCATTTTAAAATTGTATGTCAACGAACTGATATGGTGCATCAACAGTGAGTGAGCCACTTTGGCTTGTGCATCATTGAATGTGCTGTTGGCGAGTTGCGTCAACGTCTACCGCTTGCGTTCATGCTGAAGGAAGACATTTTGAGCACAAGCAGTAATAAAATGATGTGATGTAACATGTAAGACTTTTTGAGGGATAATAACTGTTACTCGTGTTGTCGCTATTTAATTCATCATTTCTAAGCCAATGCATGCGCTACCCAGTATGAATTTATTGTTGTAAATGGCCAAACTACGACTTTTAAATTTCACAGTTAAGTGTAACAACAGTATTAAGGTGAGTATAATTTACTTCAAGTTTTTTCATGATGTTGTGTGCTAAAAATTATTAAAATTGGCTAATGTTTCATGGAGTTATTTAAAAAATTAAAGTGGCACATTTTTTATTGAGTCACAGTGTATAGTGATGATAATGAAAATGAATAACAATGAAAATGAAAAGTGTCCCTTACATTCTTTAAGAATCTGGCTTTTTGCGTTTATAAGTTTCTTTTGATCTGCAGCATTTGATCTCTTTCATGCATTGTAATATACAGCAAGTGTGAGCTATACAGATATGTTCGTCTTTCTGTCAGTATCGACTATGATATGATTTTATGTCTCTTAAATTTGCTAGAATGCATTTTTGTTGTCTTGGTGCAATTGCCTGTTCTTTTGCAGTCAACTGCCATAAAGAAAGCTTCTGCTTCTACTTCTGTTTTATCTTAATATGGTGAAGCATTCAACCTGTTCAGCTCACAGTCTTTGGGCTACCATTGCCTGATTATATGAGAGATCCGATTCTCTCCATTGACACTCTTAAACGCCATTTGGAACACGTCCTCTGCTCTGTGCTAATGTCAAAACTGCTGCACATTGGAAACTGTTTGTGCCTCTGCCCTATATCAAATTGACTGTGTACTTCCTGTTGTGCCATGTATTGTTGGTTGTGTATGGGTATGTACAAGAAGCATTCAATAAGTTCCAGGACTAGTCCTTAAAACAACGACAGTAAATCGCACATTTCTGACAGTTATGTTACTTTTCAACATATTCTCCCTGCAGTTTACTGCAATGTTCCCATTGTTCTACAAGTCGGCTGGAACCCATAGCATTGAGTTTTTTATTGGCACCTGTAGAAATTTCCAGACAAAATGCTGTAGAACATTTTCATTGTTTTCAAACCTAATGTCTCCAAGTGATTCACTTTGTGGTCCAAACAAATGAAAATTACTTGGAGCTAAATCTGGACTGTATGGCAAATGCTGTAGCAGTTCCTAGTCCATCTTTTGATTTTCTTAACTGTCTAATGGGCCAATTGCACGGTGGGGCACTGCCATTTTAAAGAATGACACCTTTCTACAGCAAACCTGGTCAATTGCTGCGAATTGCTGGTCGTAATCAATCAGACGATAATGCCTAGTAATAATGTTTATTCACAGTATGTCTTTCAAGCAAAAAAGTCTGCCAGAACAACTTTTTAAGTAAACCAAAAATTGCTTTGTCTACAGCTGACCATTTTTGCCATAAACAGTGCTCCGACACTGACATCATCACTAACTGACTGATCACTGCAAAAGCGAGCGAACTATTCAAATACTTTCAAACATGATACTACAAATAATCTACAATTAATTTCAGCACTTTCTGCACCTTCTGCGAGTAGAAAATTTTATGATTATTCTCTAATCTAAATCTCTAAACAAACGTCAATGCCCATCATTTATATCTTAATAATAATGTTGTGATGTCATAAATGAGACCACGGTAAGTGATGTACAATAGTGGCAGTACAACTTCATATTAGTTTTGGTTTTCAGCTGTCACTATGTGCTTACTGAGAAGAACAGTCCTGGAACTTATTGAATGCCCCTCGTATGTTGTGTATGGTGTACTGAGTATGGTTGGTGGTTGATCACTGGCTGTTGTCGTGTACCGGTGTATTGTTGTCGTTGGTGCTTCATCGTTGTCTGTTGTCGGGTGATTAGTTCAGAAATGCAGAAGAAGCGAGCGTGGCTCTAGTGCAGATGAATGGGTTCCCGTTGGCCGGTCGGCCGCTGAAGGTCGGTCGTTCAGAGCGGAGTGCCAGCTTCCCGGACATCGGTGAGGCGGACAAGATCAGTGCGTTGATGGCTGCATCATCCAGCGGTGGTGCTGATCCACTCGCTGCTGCAACTGCTGCTGCGTCTATTATTGGAAGTCTGCCTCAAATGCAGGACCCACTGCTTGGTCAGTCTCATTGTCTGTCCGTCTGTCTCTGTTGGCCGTTGGTATGGACTGCAGTTTTTCCGCCGGTGTACCTAAACACTGCAGTAGATCCCAGAAGTTGGTTATGTTCAGTGGCAGCAAATCATTATGGCACTGCAGATCACATCACATCAAGAAATTGCTTATGTCTGTGATGATGTATTGGTCATTGTCTTTGGCACTGCAGATTGGTGCAGGTTATGGAAATATTCTAAGTTACTGATTTGCGGTGACTTATTGCAAACAATTTCTGGGATCTTTGCTGATCTGTGGTTGATGTGCAGTGTTCAGGCCGACCCTTTTCTACGGACCCAAAATTTTGAGCCTAGCTGTAGAATTTGCTTGTTTTCATTGAATTTCTGCGTTTCCGAGGTATTTGGTACTATTAGTAACTTGTCAGAGGATTGAGGTAAAATCAATGATTATTGAACTTTTGATACTCAGGGTGAGATATTTTCATACTGTAGATAGTCTTAAAAAATCTTCAGTTTACTTTATAAATTGGATGCCGTGGAATTAGGATAATTGCCGTCACAAGCAGTAGAGTTTGGCAAATCGTCCTGCAGAATTGGAACAAATTGCAGCTGAAAACTGCGGTCTCTGGTATTATCTTTGTGTTGCTTGTTTGTTTTGAATTTATTTTTTCTTCATGTAAACTAGGCGCAGTGCAGTCAGCACATACAATACTCAGTAGTAAGATATGAACAGCTGTACTGATGCTGTAGCATGCTGACTGACACTCATTTTTCATTGAAGTCTGGGTGTGGTTGTATTTGAAGGCATCTGATCTGGCCACATTGTCAACTTCTGGGCTTTGTTGGCCTAATGAAGGTGGTCTGCTGTTCATGTTTTCAATCATCTCTGTGCAATAAGTTTCTCGTGGGTTCTTTAATCTGAATGAAATTTGGTCTGCGGGTAAAGGTCGATGAGTGCTATATGATGGTGATTTGACCCCCGATCCAAGATCAAGATCCTGACACCTTAGTCAGAAATTGTTCAGTTTTTGAACTCTTTGTCTTTATTTGTTTCCAATGAGAGCTGGCAAATGAATTGTGGTTCTTTTAACTTGGGGTCAAATTTGGTCAGGTGGGATTTTTGATACAAGTTGGTCTAGATTTGTGTGTCATGTGACTATCACATTGTGAAACCAGTATGGAGTATTTGAGCACAGTCCCATATGGCGGCTAACTTGCTTTGATTGTGTTTGCTGTGCAGGTATGTCTCTGGGTGTGCCAGTGGCTCCTGCTGGCATGAACCCCGCAGTGCCCGGCATACCAGGCATGGATCCCACGGCTCTGGCTGGACTCGGCATGCCTCCGGGTACTACTATGGGTGGTCTGGGCATGACTCCAGGCCTTGGACTTGGTGGTGTCTCAACGGATGCTACAGCAATGATGGGGCTAGGCGCTGCTGCTGCTGCTCCTGCTACTGTTGCTGCTCCGCCACCGATAGCCACCGAATGTCTGCTCGTCTCCAACCTTTTTGATCCCAACAAGTATGTTAGCTCATTGCTTCATTCATTTTTAACTCTTACTGTACTAAATAACCACGGTTGTTTAGCAGGTAGATCGCTTTTTTGTATGTTGTTAGCCACCCTGGTCAACTCAGCCTGGCCATCCCTCCATGGTTGGCGCAAGCAGTATCAGTGTTAGCTGTGGATTAGTTATACTTACTAACTCTGTATGCAAAGTCCTGGACTGTAAATGCATGTCTGGCTGATGGCTTGATGATCAGATATTGTCTGATCAAACCGTGTCTTGTTTTGTCACTGAAATTTTGCAAACTGGCGAATGATGAAATGGCGACCAGATGAATCTGTTGTGATGCGTTTTTTTGTTATTTGCAGTCTTTATTATTTGTTGAATTACAAGTTTTTAAGTACCGCAGAATATGTATAGTTTACTGTAATCTGATGTTATTCAGTATGTACTGCAATTTGATGTTACAGACAGAGCACAGTTATTACATTGGCTGGTCTGGTGTGTGCGTTGTAGTTTTCTGTCGTGAAAACACGTTTCGTTTATAAGTATGTTTGCCTAGCATTTAAAAGATCCCACCACTGACTGCAAAACAGGCTGCTCTTTAGTGTTTTTTAGCTTTATGTAGTAAGTTTTTGCAAATGCCAGATTCAGAGGTGAAAATGGTGCATATAATAACCTCCTTATTTTGGCGAATATTTTTCAACTTGTTTCTGTCATAGTTCAGTCAGATGTCATCCAATTTTGCCAGTAATTTGGCAGAAAAATACCGCAGGGAATTTGAAACATACAGCTGAGCGATTTTCGTTTTATATCTCATACTGTAACTTGTAAAACTAGCAGTTCAAGTCAAAGAAAGAGTTTTTGTATTCTGTTTGTCTGAGCTGGATTGTAAAGAAGTGTGGCAGATTTTGATGAGATTTTGCAGGGGAGGGGATTGGGTTTGATTTGATTTTGGTGGCAGTCTGGTGCAGATTCAGCATTTTGCCGTTAGTTTTTTTATATGGATTCACAAATTTTCAGAAAGATACGTGCTATTACAGCTGTATTGGGTATGCTGTATTCACCAGGTAGCAACACTGTTGTTGATAGAGGTTTCGAACAGTTCTTTGATTGCTTTTAGTTATCATTGTCATTTTTTTGCATGCTTCTTTGTGCATAGTCTTTGGTGAGTGAAACTTGGTAAAATGCGGCATATTAAACTATCTTACCTGGTTTTAGGTGTACTATGAATGTTCATTCACTTGCTTGCTTACTTGTAAATGACTACTTCAGCAGCTACTGATTGCCATGTGTGACACATGCAGGGAGCAAACTCCAGGCTGGGATGCATCACTGTCGGATGACGTGGTCCGGGAATGTGCGCGCCACGGTGCCGCAGTCACACACATCGCTGTCGACCGGACGTCCACGCAAGGCAACGTCTATCTCAAGTGTGAGAGTACGACGGCCGCCCTGGCAGCAGTCACTGCGCTACACGGCCGGTACTTCGATGGCCGTCTTGTCACAGCAGCATATGTACCATCAGAGATCTATCACTCACTCTTTCCAGGAGCTACGGCACAAGCACCTGCTGCTGCTTCCACTGCTCTGGCTTCAGCAACTGGCTGATTGCAATTTATTTGTCGACTTTGAATTGACTCATCATAGTTCACACAGGTCTGGTAATGACTAAGTTATGCAAATTCATCAAAACACAACCTTTATCATGTTGGCCGTGGGTTTCTGAAAGTTCTTGGAAAAAATTCTTTTTCCAGGCTTGAGAAAATTCTTGAAAACCAAATTGGGTCCTAAAAGTGTTGAAATTTGATGTCAGACAGTCTTGAAAGCTCTTGAATTTTAGTTGTTCAGAATCATCATGACTGAAATCAAACTTCTTTCGTATGATGCCGGAAACATCCAACATGACGTGGCAAATATTGTGAGAATGGGTCTGCAAAAGGCAGTCCTTAAGTTCTTGAATTTTTTTGCCCAAAACTGGTTGCACTGCTTATTATATCCCAAGTTATTGTTGATGGTTGTTGGCAGTAAACTGGATATAAAGGTTGTATGTTGATGAATTTGTGTAACTTATTTACCTGCAAGTAATTCAGATTATTACCGAGTCAGATACGGACTGACAGGAGAGTGGGGCAGCATTTCTTTCCTGAACACTGCCAGAGGCCAGTGCACACCTGGGGCCCAATTCACAGACATTGTCATAAGATAAGATACCTCTTAAGATCATTGCAAGACAGCAGTTAAGATGTGCTGTGATCAGCTTACGACAAGCTTTAGGTCATTTCACAGAATTTGTCTTAGATGATCACAAAATCTGTCATAAAATTGCAGGGTTTTGTCTTGAGACATGTCTTAAGGTATGTCGTGAGTGATTTGTGGATTAAGTCGACGTCTGTAGATGACTGTGTAAGTGTGAGAATTGTCTTTAGACTCTCTTAAGATTTTCTGTGAATTGGGCCCCTGGATTCTGTTGCAGGGTTGAAAACCTGTGTTTTTTAAAAGTCGAATCCAGCTGCTTTGTTTTTGTTGGGTTTCTTGCGGTTGGACACATGTTTTTGAAAACGCCCAACGTGATAGGATTTTGGTTTTTTATTGAGTTTTCAGTTTATTGGAATGAGAACTGCTGGATACCATGTATGCCAAGTAAATGTACAAAAATTTGCACATTTATTACTTTAACGTTTTACAAACTTAACCATAATCAAATACTTTATTATTACTGGAACAAGAAACTACAATTGGATCACATTTCGGTGGGTTTACCCAATACGTTTTTTTCACTCCATCTTGGTTAAATGCTGACACAATTGTTTGGCTGCCAACGTAATATTTTATCATATGTTCTTAGTCAACTGGTTTAAAAGGTCTGAGGAGCTATGCTTTTTAACTGCTTTGCCCTGTGTATGTATATAGTGTATGTCATGTGGTCCACAAAGAGTTAGTCGCAAACTTTCATGCAGTTGGCATCATATGTTCAGCAGTTTTTTTCAGAACATTTTACTGTTGCACTTAACAGTAAACAATGCACGTTGATGGTCTGGTCATACCTCAGATGTATTGCGACATGGTTGATTTTGTAAATGCTAGCTAGTATCAAAAAACTGTTTTGTATCAGTGACGTTGTGGTTGAGATAGGGGAGCAGGGGATTGCAGTTGCCCCTCTCAAAATTCAGGGTTTCGGAACATTTTCAGAAAATTTTCTTTTTTGCCTGAAAGTTGTCGTTTAGAAATGCAAAATTTGAAGCTGAAAACCCATTTTCGGAAAATTTGGGGCATAAAAAATTTTGAGCACTGTCGAAAATTTGCAGTGTCTGTCTGAAAAGTGGAGCTTTTTGCCTCACCTCCTTTTTTAACCCTGGATGCCACTGATTAGTATTTTGCATGATACTCTAGCACCATGTTCGAGGTTTCATGAGAGCTTTATTAGTAACTTTTTGCACTGTATATTATTGAGTTTGTTACTGAACTTATTTTGAAAATTGTTCAGTATATTATGAACTTAGTTTTTGGCATCATTGTATATATTCTTCCATTAATATCAACTGACGCACCTGACATAGTTTTTTCGTGATGTTGCATGCCAAAAATTATTAAAAATGGCCAGTGTTTCATGGCGCTATTCAAAATAGTTGTTCAGTTTTTTTCAGACTCAATGTATATGTATATATTGTTTAATATCTGCACTGGCAGTTACATAGTTACAACGGTGAGAGTGGCTTTTCATAACTTGAAACAAGTCTGCGTGTCAGAATGAATGTTGACTGTGACATTGTTTTTAAGCATTTATTAAAAACAACAAACTTGCTGTTAGTTTGAGGAGTGGTTCACACGGCATCGTTAATGGGAGGTATACCAAGTGTCATGATGTAGTTTTGCTTGACTGATATTTTATGTACTGTGCTTACTAGTTTTACATAATTCAATTGCATCTTTGTCATGTAAGTGAGGAACATTTTATTTACGCTTAGCTTCTGCAGAAGTTTGCCAACATCTGAGCACTCTCTCTCTATGCATAAAAATAGTTGCACGATTGCATGATTTGTGGACTGATGGCTTATTATAGTGGTTAACATGTTAGACTCAGAGTTGCTCTTGCTCTACATCGGGCCTAGTTAGTACTTGGATTGGTGATTGTATGAAGTAGATAAACCTAATCGGTTTCTAACCAGCAATCCAGTTTGACTCAGCTTTATGTCGTCCACGAGATGATAGAATGAATATTAGCTGACAAAATGGGTAATAACTAGACGTCAAATCTTATGCGATGTTAGGGACTGTTCACAGTTAGCCACAGTATCATGCAGACAAAAATGCACAAAAACCCATTTGACCTTAACCTATGAACTTGATATTTGATAGACTTCTAGAGGTTGTCGAGATACATGTTCGTGCAAAATTTTATCAAGGCTAAGTGCTATGGTACATGTGTTATCATGTTAACACAGAAAACAAACAAACAAAACAAACTTGATGATGCTAACGAAAACAGTACTGTCATCACTACGTCACTACCGTGGACAGTAATAAGTAACAATGTAAACATTATACACTGTGGGCCAGTAAAAAACGTGGCACTTTGCTTTTGTCCATATCTTCGCCAATTACTGACCAATATTCAAAATTATTTTACTGACACACTGCGGACAATTTGCATTAATTTGATTGTTATATATTTCACGACACCGTAAATGCATCTACACTACCTTGTGAAACGTAAATGTAAGAAAAACTGATGATAATGACAAACATTTAGGTAAATGAAAAAACACTTCAGACCAACATTGCGGTAAATGATCCGTATGACAGTAGACTGTGTTTGACCCACACAGTCTAATGTCATACAGATCATTTACCGCAATGTTGGTCTGAAGTGTTTTTATCAATTTTATCAAAATGTTTATTTGTTATTATCGTTATATATATGCATATTTCATTGATATTTTACGAGGCAGTGTAAAGACACATTTACAGTGTGGTGGGATGTATAATAATCACATTATTGCAAATTGTCTGCAGAGTGTGCGAGTGAAAGAATTTTGAAAATCGGTCAATAATTGGCAAAGATATGGACAAAAACAAAGTGCCACGTTTTTTATTGGCCCACCCTGTAGACGCCTAGAGCAGATTTGCTTGTTTCGGATGAAGCCGGTGAACCCTCACAGTGGCTGTGCCATGATGACAATCCCATAAACATTACTACTATTGCTGTTGTTCTTACTCACATTTACCATATTTATTATACTATATCTTAACTATATAATGGAGTATGTTACAGTGGTTGTTGAACGTTTTCCACAGCATGCAGTGTTGCTGTGCTGTTGTCATGTAGCTGTGACTGTTACAGTATGTAGGTACACATAGATACATGTGTACAGATGCCTGGTTGAACTGTTTATGGTTGTAAGTGCTGTTCATGTTGCTAACGTCACTTATCACCTTTGCCAGTGACGTTCTGTCTTTGTATCAGTTTGTTTCCATGTCTCTTTGTCTCTCTTTCCGTCTTGCCTGTTTGTTTTTTAAAGCAGGATCGGTCAAAAAGTACACAGTTTGAGTGAAATTTTAACTCACATATACGTGTACACAGTTAATGTTCAGCCAGCCCATTTTGTAAATTTACTGTGGGTGTAATTTTGGCCCCAAAAAGTGAACGTTTGGAACTTGGAACTGCCAGCGACAATTTCATATGAGACATCGTTCTGTCGCCAAACCAACAATGTCAAAACAGCACTGGAGGATTTGGGCAAGAAACAGTTGCTTAGGTCTTTGGCTTATACCCGGTATGAATTCAACAACTTGTTGCATTTTTGACATGAGGTCTTATCTTAGTTTGTATTGAATTCCAACTTTATGCTCGCTCAGTAGCTTACTTCTGTGCCACGCTGTGTATTGAAGATGCTGCAGAACGTTTCTGAGAAGCTTTTGTGGTAGATTTTAGCACTCTTGTGTTTAATGGCACAGGTTCTGTGATTTGTTGCGTTGATATCTGTCTATATCGTTGACTGACTGAGCATGTTGCGTATTATAGTGCATGCAGATGTCTTGTACTTGGCTCGATATGTACAATTTGTCCAGTTTTGAAATCTGTTCAGTTCTTGCTGCTTGCTTGTGGTGTCAATTAAAATTCTGTCCCTGCAACAGATTTTTTTATAATGATCAATTATTCCTCGTGAGGAGCACGATTTATCCACGTATTATGCGAGCTTTAGTGAGGCTGATCCTCTCCAAAATGCCCTTGAATGTGTTGAGTGGGACAATAGCCAGTTCACACATACGACGCCGACGCGACGCTACAGTTTAGTTGTGAGTTGAGTCGGCGTCTAAGTGTGAATTGGACTTTACTCATTCACTGATCATAAAAGCTGGTCAGAAAGCCAACGTTAATAGTGAACTGAAAATTCGTAAGAAAGATAGGCCTAATCATGAGCGTTGTTAACACAACGCAATATTCTACATGTATATTGATACTGGTAGTATTTTTAAAAGCATTGTTAACAGCCCTGGAAATAATACAATGTTGCTCAGATGACGATGTCCCGGTAGATTTTCCCGAAGAGCCAGTTTTGAGTCATTGGCAAATGAGATGAGATGTCTATTCTCCTTCGTCAATCAAGTCTAGTTTAGACGGCTGTGTGACTGACAGTGTTAACTCTTTAGCACGGTGCTGAAAGGATTGCGACCTCGCCTTCTTGGCTGCTCCGCCACGTTTGTTTCTCGCTCTGTTCAAAAAACACCACCACAACAATGCCAATTCATCAACAATAACTGACATTAACTCTCGGCTGCGCCACGGTTGTGTTGCGTAGATACTAAATATACCGGTAAGCTAATTTGTAAATTAAGCTAATTTTGTCTATTGTAAATTTTATTTCGCCATGGCGGCAGCGACACAAACATGCACACAGTATGGACCTAAAATCAAAAGCACGGTCTAACTATCTGGCTAACATATCGTAGTGGTTTGGTCGCAATCTTTAATGCTAACTTTACTAATTTTTTTCAGAGCTATCGGCTCGTTATGAGTGGTTGCGTGTGCATTATGCAACTGTTGCGAACAGTTGTGCAACATTGCACATTTAGGCAGGCCCGTCGAGAAGGCGGGGTAGGGGGGTAAGTTATCCCGGGCCCCGCGACGTTTGGGGCCCCGCCGTCGTTCAAAAATATAACGTACGCCAGAATGCGCCATTCTAATAAGAAAAATTGGAATTTTTTCCCCAGAGGTGCCCCGCAAGAATGTTTCCCCGGGCCCCGCTGTGGCTCTCGGCGGGCCTGCATTTAGCTTGATTAGGCATCCTCTGTCCTCTAAGTAAAATTCTCGGCGGTTATTTCCAAAATATTTGCACCACTGCTAATGACATCGTATTACCGTTGACGTCGGTGCAGTCGACCCACTCGTCGAGCGTAATTCGTTTGTCGGCGTCAGCGTCGCAGTATCGCAGAAAATGCCGTCGACATTTCCTGCCGAACCTGTCGTCGGCCCGCAGCGCGCGAATTTCAGCCTTGAACGATTTGACTTCACGCCGTTCTAACATCTGTATATTCAGCAACCACCACAGTGTCGAGTCTTAAGTATTATAAAGCTGGCTTGATAGTGTAACGGTTAGGACCTCGGACTTGCGATCACGAGGTCGTGGGTTTGACTCCCGGTCAAGTGGCTACTACTTGAAATGTCTAACTGTTTGCAGACAGATAAACCAGCTCGGTACAGACCTATAACCAACACCACGGTCAACTCAGCCTCCCATCCCTTCGAGGTAGGTAAGTCTAGCACCGGTCTGTCTGGGCGTTCACCTGTGTCGGGTGGTTGCAGGTAACACTGTGATTCCATATGGCAGGTGACGCTCCATAGCTTTGAGATGGGTTTTATATGAAAAGTTATACCCTTCAAAAGGCATCCAACGTAACGCACGAACGCACGCACGAAACTACGTGACGAACGCGGTAAACGCAGTGAACGCAAGAAAAGTACACAAAAAAACGCAGCGGTCGTTACGTCACCTATACGTCGGTTGCGCTAGGCCTACGTCCGTTGCCTTGGATGCTTATATGAATGTGCCATAAATGCTGCTTTATGAGCGGTGCTACTGCTATAGTTCAAGCAAGGACCTCGTATTTTAAAAAAATTTAAAGAGGAATGGAGATGAATAAAAGTCATAAGGACACGGAGTCACGGAACCAGTTCTGACAGCGCGCCTTCCCCGACTGCGGTCCAAGTATCTAAAACTAGGTTCATCCCTACATCAAGAACCTTCATGCTGCTGCGGCTTTTCGCAAAGCTCTGCAGATCAGCCGCGTCGTTGCCGGGGGGGAAGATATTTGGGGGTTACAGCTGCTTTTCCCCTAACCACCTAAATTTTGGGCTGTCGTAAAATTGTCGGAAAATGTTTATCAAAAATCATAATTTGGAAATAAAAAACCTTTATTTAAAAAATTAAAAGCAAAGTTGAAATTTTTAGCACCCATAATCTCTTTTGTCGGAAATTGACAGTGCCTGTGGGAAAATTGCATATTCCTGCCCCGTCGATTTTTTTTCAGTCCACGACACCGCTGCTGCAGCTGAAATGCACTATCGGTCCCACTTTTGTAGATACGGCACTAGCCTACAACATTTACGAATTTAATATTACGAAAAGTGGCACTCTAACTAATAAAATCGAGTGAAAGAAAATATCGAATATAATAAACTGACGTTGTTTTTATTGACGTCAAGTTGTCGCAATTTCCACCGGACCGCCTGCTCTTCTATCGACAAACCAGGTTCAGGGTCATTCTTCCCGCTACAAGCATTCGACAGTTGTTATCAATTTAATAATTTTATCCAAAAAACGTTAACCTGCATGATGTGTGAACATATACACCGTGTCCAAGACAAAACAACCTACAGTTTTCCTTAGATAACTTTAGAAAATCTAAATCTATATATTTTCCCCATTTTTTCACACACACTGTAGGCCTATCCTGATAATACATTTTACTAAAACATGCAAGATTTGCTTCAGAAATTAATTTGCTTGTCACTATGTAGCGCCAAGCGTCATCAAAAAAGGACATTTTTACTGTATTCGACATAAAAAAAACTGAAATATCCGGATAATAACTTTTACAAATCCAAACGCACGATTATAATTTTTAGTAAGCAACATTAAAAAGCAATGCGCAACCGCCAGTAATACTGATTGTCCACCTTACCTAAGTAACACACCACTATACCGTGTGAAATGGAACAATCTCTGTTTTTTATTTTTACAAAACTCCGCATCAAAATGAACACACAATACAAAAAATAGTCTTTCCAGCTCGCAACTGCTTGATTTGTAAACAATAGTAATAAAATTGCTGTTAACCAACTATGGCGTTAAAATGCTATTCAAAATGTGCTCTGACGACACACAGTAATGATCGTGGTTGGCCCATATGTTCGAGCTTAACGGTCGGACAAAAAGGATTGAAATAATGATAATTAAAACTAGAAAAAAACTGAAACGAGAAAAAATGTGACACTTGCGGCGGCCTGTCTAGTCTCTGTCTACGGTGAAAATAAAACAATATCGTATCGTACTGTGACGTACGGTACTGTATCGTATTTCTTGCAGACATTTACGAAGTCCAAACTATTCGAACACTTTATGAAGACGACTGGTAAGCAAAAGCAAATCAGATAACGTGCTGGAGATTCAACATACCTGTGTAAACTGCCATTGTTTACGGACGCGACCATCTCTTGCGTGAGTAAGTCAAACAGCTCCGTGAGAAATCTTCGTTTGGCCGAAGGCGGACAAACTGGGCGCACACACACGCCATAAATTACACGCGTTCTTATTTGACTGCTGCTGTAAAAACTGCCTTTCTCCAGCAAATAAAGTCGAATCATGATTCCAAGCTTTCAGATCTCAAAAAAACTGTTACATGTACACGTATTTCGGAAGCAGCCTGACAATGTCTGTCTCGTTGCCAACACTGAGCACGTAGTTATTGCACAGCCGCCATAACAGGCCACAACACAGATCTCGTTCGTTCGTCCGTCCGTCTTTCTGTCCGTCCCGTACGGGCTTTTAACTAGAAAACAAAAAAGATTTTTAAAAATTCAAAATTAGTGTAAACGTTATTCAAAGTAGAAGTAATCGGTGTGCTAGTTTCCAGCTCATTCGGTCAAATGTCCGGCGGACGTTCGCATAATATGTCGGCACTGGACCGACATAGCTTTCTGTTTTAGTGGCGTTAGCGGTTAGAACATTAATCTTATAATTGCGAAATCGCGAGTTCGACTCCAGGTCAGGTCGCTATTAACTTCGATGGATGATTGTCTACGGAAAGATAACCATCTACATAACCAACACCAAGGTCAACTCAGTCTTTCAACTTCCGGGGGCGGGGCATAGGTGAATCGAGTACGGGCCTGTTTGGCTGGGGTTGAGGAGGAGCACGTTCAACGGTTCAGCTGTTTCAGTAACACTGTATGATCCCACATGGCAGGCGACGCTCCACAAAAAGCTATAAGCTACTCTTCAAACTTTAAAAACTTCAAATCTACAGAGCGCTACCTTTGAACGTGCGTATCTTGAGGTATGTGCAGTTTGGCATGACGTTATAAACAAGAACACACTAAGGGCAGACGGGGGGTTGACGACATAAACTGGGGGCCAAACCCCAAACCCACGTTAATTCCCACATCGAGTTAGTACCTTTGAACGTGTGTAAGTTGATCTGGGTACAGTTCGGTGTGACGTTGCGAGTAGAGAAGCCCGGTATGGGAGTGCCCGTGTTCTCATCGACACACCAGCAGTAGCCGGTAGCCGCGTGACACTGTGCCGCCCGGTACAACGAGCCGCCGTGCTGACACACTGGAATGAAGATATGACCTGTATTAGCAACAGCATTTATTTACCAAGAATGCAAGTACATAAAGATCATGAAAACACAACTGGCAAGACAAATCACCAAGCTCATAAGTAACAGCGCTTAAGGTAGCCTTAACCAATAACCTCTGGGTTAGACAAAATCTAAGTTTCTTTGGAACAATTAAGTTTTTAGATTTGTTTTACTTGTTTTAAATTTTATTGTTACAAATTTTTTATCAATATTTTTAAAATAGAGATGTTTCAGTTTTGACTGCGATTGGCTGTGACGTCATATAGACGTCGTCACCATGGTGATGCATCATCAGCATCATTATAGCCACAGACTACGCTGCAGCGCTGTGTATCGAGACCGCAAAGCCACGTTGAGGCCCAAAGGGCCGAAAATTTAGGCCGTAAGTCGAGATCAAGGCTGCAGGCCGAGCTGAGGCCCGAAAGGCAAAAATGGAAATCGCAGGCCGATACTATGGCAAAGATCAAACGAACAGGGAGCGTAGCGATCTGTCCGCTTATTTTTTAATGTTTCAATTTTTAAAAGATTTTAAGGGTTTTAACTTTTAAGACTATAAAAAAATCCTAAGTTTCTTTTGAGCAAATTTTTACGCTTGTTTTACTTTTTAAATTTTGATTTAATTTTAATTTTGAATTTTTAAAGGCTTTAGTGTACAAAAAGGATAAGACACAGATTTTTTTGAACCCAGCTAGGAAGAAAATCCTATGGGTATATAGACTACCTTCTGGATCAGCGTGGTCTAACTGCAGAGCTCGTGACCTCGCCTCGGCACATCTGCTCCGTACACCACCTGACGATGATGCTGCTGCAAGTACAACACAAGAATCGTACACCGTGCGATGCATGCATAGGCGCAGCAGAAATTTGTTTTGGGAACATTCTTGGGGTCCTCCCCTTCCCTCCTCCTCCTTCCCTTTTCTTTTCTCTTTTTTTCTTCTCTGAACTTTTTCTCTCTTTTTCCCAACATTTAGCTAGGGGATCTGGGAAGCGCTATAACCTCGCCAGACTTAAGGTATATTGGAGCCCTGGCCGCATGCGCTATTTACGCGTCTCGTGACAACATTTTAGTCGTTTTTTGTGCAATACAAATGACTGTGAAGTGTGTCTTAGAGGTAAACGATGAGCGTAAGAATGTGACTGAATTACGTTTTATTCCATTCCTGTCTTGGGATGTTTGCCTAAAACTGCGTTGCCGATACTGGGCGGCCGCACCAATGATTTTGTGGCCGTAGGGGAAGAAATTGCGGGCTGTCGGAAAATCTTCTTCTCGTCGACACATTTTTTTGTCTAAAAATGCCAAATTTATGGTTAAAATGCCAATTTTGAAAAATTAAAATTATGAGCAAACATAGTCATAGGTTTTTCAGTCGGCAATTTGCAGTGTCTGTCAAAAGCAAACAAGAAATTTGAGCTAATGCTCACGAGACGCGCGAAATGGTATAACAGGTCCTGTTCGCAAACTGTCAGTCTACCTCCAGCCATTTTGTCGCAGTTCATTCTTGGAGTGTGCGCTGCGGCCGAAGATGGCAAAAATCAATAAAATCCCTTTTGGAAGTTCAGGGTTTTTCAAAGTCATCGATGTTGATACGACTAAAAAGCTCGTCACTAATGCTTGTTGTGATAGGCAGCATGCCCATGCCTATCTGCAACCGTTTTCACGAGAGACTGGCCAACAATGGTAAAATAACCACCTTTACGGGGGTACCGCTCTTTGATGCCTTCGTGCGTAGATTTCCTTGAACCTAAAAAATCGAGACTTGGGCTGTCAAAATCTATGTTCAATGCTAAAAATTTTATATGCAGCTTGTCCATGTCTATCTCAATTGATTTCGCCGCAATTCGCTTTTGAAATGTGTCTCGCAACCCGAAATCGCCAAAAAATTCATACAAACCCTATGTTGACCTTCAAGGTCATTCAAGGTCATTGAATTCGGTGCCAGTCAAGAGCCAGTGTACGACTTCCTATTAGTGATTAATAGTAACATAGGCCATATCTCGCACCGTTCCTGAGACACAGCGACTTATTGGCAAAAATCACAAATTTTCCTTACCACTCTCATTTAGCGCTCTCTTTCAGGGTGACCTTTTTGAATTTATAAAAAAGCTTTATAGATCCTGAAACTAAAGTCTTCCAGGCAGCCGACGGTAGAAATTTGGTGATCCTAGCTTGCACCGTTTTTGACTGATCCATTCGTGTGACAGACAGAGGGACAGACAGACAGAATTGCGATGGCTGAAACGCGCTAAAGCAGTAGGAGCCTAGCTGCTTTCGCGCGTAAAAATGCAACTTTCTGCCTCGCCTACCTTTTCTTATACCCACAACGGCGTTGGGCTGCACACAGAACGCCGCAAGGCGTGACGCCATTTTTGTTTGTTTTCGCTATGTCAGTGGCTATACAATAGTGATGATAGTAGACTAATGAAGTAAACAAGAAAAGCCCAGCTAACGCAAAAGGGAAAGCGCGACAGCAATGCATGTTTGAAGGCCCAGTGCTAACAAAATCTAAGCTCACCGATCCCAGCAACGATGTTTCATTTACACTCGACAGGGAGCGCGACCGGTCTCGCGCAGCCGTACTGGCTAAAAATCGCAAATTTTTTCTACCCCGTCATTTAGCGCTTTTGCTCGGGGTGACCCCTTTCGAATTTATGGAAACCTTTATGGATCCCAAAACTAGAGTCTTCCAGGCATCCGACGGTAAAGATTTCGTGTTTTTAGCTTGCACCGTTTTTGACTGATCCACGCGTGTGTCGGACGGACGGACAGACAGAATTGCGATGGCTGAGACGCGCTACAGCAGTAGCTGCTGTCGCGCGTAAAAAAGTCGTTATGTTTGCTACGGCCCTTCTTACACAAGTAGACTCGTAGCCAGAAGCGTTTTACAATCTCGGAAGTAGCAGTTGATTGGAATGAGCTAATAATATCGCAGCGCACCATGCGGCCATCTATTGCCCGCATAACGAACAACTGGACCCACGATCTGTAACTAGCAGACATATCACCACCACTATCAGTCACACTAGGTCTTCACGCTTAGCCCATAAACTATTACTTATTTTTTGTCCCGCTGAGAAGAGGACTAAGAGGCTGTGTAGTAGTAGTAGTAGTAGTAATAGTAGTAGTCGTGGTGGCGTACAGTCGTCTACAGGGACGTCGTTGCTGTTTGCGTTGTCGTTGTTGTCGTCGTTGTTTCGTTGTCGACGTCGTGGGCGGTCGCGCCGGGAACTAGTCACGTGATCCGGCGCGCTGGTATGATTCAGCCGCAGGCTCACTTCTGCACACGAACATTAGACAGGTCTATCAAGTAAAACGTGAATTTATATATTGTATAACATTAAAATTAACCTTTCATGCGCTACAGCGCAGGTGTCCAAGCATCGACAGGCAACGACTATAGGCAATTGTTTAAAAAAGCTTACATTAATACGATTTTTTTTGTTTTCTTTTAGATTATCGTAGCTAAACCACTATATATTCATTAACGAATTTGCGAGGATATTTTTTCCTGTTGCGAGAACGTTCATTGACGACCTTCAGATTCCAAGAGTTGCCCACGATAACTAATGGCTACTCCGAATTCTTTTTCTTATTTATTTAAATCCTTAGTATTTTTTATAATAAACAAAACAAAAATTGACAATGGTGATGTAACGTGGTAATGTTTGTTTTAGGCCTTATGTCTGTCTCGGTAAGTTAGTATACATTAATTTTCTTGACTTGCATTGTTTCTAAAAAGTACATTGACAAAAATAGGCAAGAAAATCGAGAATAATAGTGTCGGAAAAAAAGGAATAAAAACAAAGTGATGTCACAAAAATTGGTAGAAATGGAAATGGGAATGATTCTACGGGAATGGGAGGAAATGAGAACAGGCACACAGCTCTAGACAGTACAGCATACAGAGCATATACGTACTGCTGTTGATAAGGTCTAGCAGCGAATGTCCGGCATTATCAGCAGACGAAGTCGTTACGGTCTGATCAGCACGTGATCGACGTCTCAAGCTTGACCTTGACCCTAACCTTGACCGTGGTCGTGACCCCTGCAGCACAGTTCTACCGGCCTCGCTTCCACGTGTCCTTGAACTTCGACCTCCTGACCTTGACCCTCGACCTCTGCCTCGCCTCGACGCTGACGTTCGCTCCGCTCCTGAAACGTCCGCCTCATTTCTACAATAGTTTGCTAGAAGAGATCAGAAATCTCAACCTCCGGATGGGAATAATGCTGCCATCTAGTGAACACAAATGACCTTATCACTGCATAGTTGATGTCTTTAGTCACTTAGTGGTAAAGTTCCAGACATTATGATCCACTTTCCACAAAAATTAGGATCGTAACCAAAATCCAATCACTTTCTTCTTGCCTGATCTTTCACAAAATTTCGTTCAAATCCATTCATAGTTTTTATTAACTTTTTTGGTAGGCTAAATCTACTTGAAAAATAAACAAAGAACATAACCTTCTTCGGAGGTAACTGCAGCGGCAACTATAATCATAAGAAACGTTGTAGGCCTACAGCAGGATTTTTCCTTGTTCACAGTCGTACTCAAAATAATACAGAGCGTGGAAAACGTGACTGGTTGTTTGCAGGCAAATTTTCTGAATCAGTTGAACATACACAATACACATCACGTACAGTAGATGAAAACAAATACGACAGGTAGCCCCCACCTCCTAGAAACGTTTAGTTTATACGTTTAGTTTATACCCTGATTGATACAATCTTTGTCAAACATAATTGTGAGCACTACTATGGGTATGTGAAGATAGTTAAGGGGCGTTATCACTGCGCACGTTACGCCGCGTGACGAGCGTTACGCGGCATGACGCGCGTCACGCCGCGTAAAGCGCGTCAAGTGGCGTGACGCGTGCAGCGAGAACGCACCTTTATACGTACGAAGGCGCTGAAAATGCGAGACTGGAATTCGCGGCACAAACGCGGTCAAAAATGCAGGGGTGAAAAATGCGAGACTGGAAAATAACGCACCAGAAATGCAGGACCGGAAAATGCGAGAAAAACAAACTAGGGGCCTTCGTGTGTGGTTAATGTAGTTACAAAAATTAAATATGCGTCTAAAGCTACGGCTGCATGCAAAAAACACGTAAAACTGTTCCGTTAAGTGTTTATACTGGCCCGCTTTGAACATTGAGACACGAGACGTCTAGGCCGATTTTTGGACATGACGTCACTACTGTTGGCAGTTTTCAGTAGGCGCCATCAACTGATCACAAGGCCTACTAACCGACAAGTGTCGTTGGAATTCGGCTCATTGCTTGCATAGCGCTTATACACTGTGTCCGGAAAAAATAAGCCCCTAGACATCGTACAATTACAATTTAAGCCTAAATGACAAATATGAACGAAACTGAAAAAAAACATTTCTTACTCTTAACTTTTAATAAATTGATATTTTATATTTTTACTGTACGGTGTCCGAAGGGTTGCTTTTTTCGGACAGTGTAGCACTACGCACATCAACCAGTAACATTTTTTGTGTTCCATTTTCCAGTCTCGCATTTTGAGTCGCCCCATACGTACACATTAATCAGTTACAGTTTCTGCACATTATATACAGTAAGTTTAGTTACGCAGACAGCATTTCTGTGAGAAAAAAGCATAAATGAAAAGCGACAGCAAAAGTAACACAAATTATAGCATGAAAGACGAAGATTGGCTTCTACAAGCGACTGTTAAAATACGCGGAAAACCCGCCAGTTGTAAAAAGAGCACACAAGTGCAATTTGCAGCCTAACGATTTTTTTGTACTTTCAGAATCAGAAATAACTTGAGCTGAGAGAAAATAATAAAACGACAACTCCTGTCGTCGCATGTTAGTTGCTTAACTTTACTGTATTACACAAGTTTTTAACCAACAATCAGAGTTTAAAACTCGTGAGTTAATTCGACGAAGGGTAGGCCTACTTGCAGTCGCAGAATTTTCGAAGGATTCTCTGCCCAATTTTATGCAACTTCACTTACTTCAGACACTTTTTGTGGATAATAAATGCTGGCTGTTGTCGCATCAAGAGTCCGTTTTCTTGCGTTTTACAGACGGTACGATACAGCGAAAAATAATTGAAATTTGGTAGAGGGAAAATGCACAAATGTTAAAGGTTATCACTGTTGTGACTGTTTTCCCACAAAATCCCCGTGCTACAGCGGCGTCGTAAGTTGAGAATGTAATGGAGACAGAAAGTTGCAATTTTGCGAAAGATATCTGCAAATGTCGTATAGAAAAAATTATAGGTGCTAAAAAGTTTAATTGCGTCATAAAAATTTTTGAAAATAAAAAAGGTTTAAATGCTATAATTTTTAAACAAATTTTACAAAAAGTTTTCCGACAGGTTAAAATTTAGGAGGGGAAGCAATTGTCCTTGCCTAATTGCCCCCGGTTTCCTGTCACGACGTCACAGACCTCCGTTTTGAACGTGAGCCAGAGGTGTCGTAGGCGTGGCAAGATCAAATTGAAATTTTTTCACAGACAGCTGCAAATTTCTGAAAGGAAAATTACAAGTGTTCAACATTTCAATTTCGTTCTCCAATTTTGAGGTTTACTGGCTTAACTTCAGATTTTGCATTTCTTGACGAAAATTTCCCGACAAGAAGATTGCCCGACAATAATCCGACAGCCCAAAATTGAGGGGAAGGAAGAAATTGCATCCTGCCCCCGCGACGACGCCGCTGACGCCAACTACCATCGGCAGCTGAATGAGTGACGTCATCAAAGCATGCGTTCCACTCGTGCAGCGTTAGGTTTGTATCGAGGTTGAGGTCACAGCGTGACTGAAAGCTGAGTGCACATGAGGTCGGTTTGACGAGTTTCCTGACCAGTGTGGACAAGTGCTCTAACTCCCTGCTCTCTACCACTCGGTCACTGTTTGCATCCAGCTCCGTAAACTTCCACTCCAACACTAAAACAACAACAACTACTACTACTACCACTATTACTACTACAAACCAACAAAATCGTCAAGCCTTGCTCAAAGCTAAGTACTGTCTGCGGTGACCGCAATATCATGCACACAAAAAAACAGAAAACCTGCGCTATCGTGTACAGTGAACAAATCACTAATCCGACTAGGAGCAATCCGTTGCATATACACAGTGGGAAGAAACTCGCAATTTTGCGACAGACAGCTGCAAATTTCCGACATGTGACACTGCGGGAGTAGATGACAAGGAACAGATAAGATTCCAGACCAGAACACCGTACTCGATGACCTACAGGCATATGGTCAAGGGCCGAAGACATAACGGGTCTATTGTGACAGGTCAAAAAACAGTACGCATCAAAAAAGACACATGTGAGGTCAACGGGTCTATTGTGTGGACATATAGAGCCATATGTCAGACATATGACAGGCCAAAATGCGGATGCAGAACTGTTCCTTGTCATCTACTTGCGGGAGCTAAATATTTTAATTTTGCCACCAAATTTTCCCAAAGCGAGGGATTTTCAGCTCCAGATTTTGCATTATTGAAAGATGATTTTTAGACCTGAATAACATTTTCCGACAAGCTAAAATTTAGGGGCGGGTGAGGGAGAAATTACCCGCCTGCCTACCCCGTCCTGCCTGAAGTTAATGGCGACAAGCTGCAGACCTTTAGTTTGTGCAGTGCCGTGCTGCAGTACTCGTAGATATTCGTCGGTGAAGAGACCTAGCAGACGACTGTTAAACTGCGCCAAAGCGCTGGCATTGCAGTCTCCGTTGCTGACGCCTAAACCAATCGACAGAACAACGGCTTGGTTTGTACAACTTCCTGGGAATTTTTATCACATTTTCCCAGGTTTTGACTAGTTTTTTTTTCAAATTTATCTCGGGAGCTGTCATAAATTTTTTTAGCGCAAGCTATCCTTAGTTTTTTTAATATTTTTGTATGGTGTATCACGTTTTTCCTGGGTTATTCCTAGGTCAGCTAGGTTTTGCGTACAGGTTTGCTTGAGAACGACCTAGAGAGTATTGCAAATTGGGCCCCAAGATGCAAAAATCCTTTGAAAAACATAGGTTTTAAAGCTTTTTAAAACAAAACTTTCAAAATCTCAAAAGCACTGATTTTATTTGTTTGTGCAATACAAATAACACAAATCACGTGTAACTTAAATAATTTCATATTTCAATCGTGATTTTCGAGCTCTGGCATCACGTCATGCACTCCAGGATAAAAACTGCGCGACAAGGCGAAGAATGTTGTAGCCTACGGTATGTTTTTCCTGTGTTTTGAAATTTGTGTTCCGTCTTTTTTGTGCATTAAAACTTTAAAAAAAAATTAAACTATAAAATACCAAAATGTAAACATTTTTTTCCTCATAAAAGTAGGTTTTTCAGTTGTTGAACAATTTCACAGAGCGGCAAGAATCACTGCAGCGATACTAGCACGAAACGAGGTATAAACCTACAAAAATCCTAATTTTTTATCTGTCAATATTTTAGGTTAAAAGACGACTAAAAGTGTATAATAGTTAACTTTTCAAAAAAGAACAATAATAATTTGCACATCGTGCCGTCAACAATAGGCGCACATAAGGTATAGACGCATGCAACAACTTTGCGTAAAAAATTGCGGCCAAACCGCTGCAGATGGCGACACGGTTACTATCGACAGCCTATAGAAAATCGTCATCGGCCAATTGTCGGTCGGCCAAAAATCGGCGGTAAGTAATTCATACAGTTATCAAATTACGAAAACTTGCTAGGTGTGGCTTAGTTTCCGGAAACTCCAGCACATTCAGTCATTCATAAGCCGACAAAAACAAACAACATACCGCGTCTTCTTTTTCCAGCTCTGACCGGGGCTGAGGTGACGATGTTGGCGCCTAACAATTATTTACAACGTCACTCACTGTTTGCATGCTACCAAGTACTGTGACATAATCATAGGCGTAACTTCAATAGACATGCAGCTGGGCTTGAACTCCCCTCCCCATTCCCAATAATATGAACATTTGTTATCTCATTTTTGCCTCCAAAATAATCTAAACCACACTTAATGCTTATAAAATAGGCTCTATGGACAGCATGTTGTTAGTTTTGGCCTTCAAACAAATAGTGGGCCTAAGAGAAGTAGCAGCCTAATAGGCGTACGTGTAGTTTAGCAAAGCGCGCGCGCCAGATACGCAACAGATTTCTTTCACACAACATATTATCTAAGCAGTTTACAGGACATCCAAATAATAAACAAATTTGCGCCCGCCTCACATTTCTAAAAGCTAAAATGATATGATTTTAGCTTCCTTGCCCCGCTGATCAAGGGCTCTGCCCTGGACCCCACTGTGTGTGGGGGCTCTGTCTCCAGACCCCCGTTATAGACTCGCGCTCCGAGCTCATTATGGACCCCAATTTTGCAACAAAGTTTACGCCTATGAACACAATTGCACAACACTGCCATCAAAAAACAGTAACAAGAAAGACCAAAAATGACGGTGTTTCAACGACTATACTGCGGATCAAAAATGCCGGACACGAATATCTAATCAACATATAGGCTAAACCCGGTACCCAACACGCACTTATTTGTCATAGCAATAATATAGGCCTACCTTAGGCTCACCATGAATTTTAATGCTGTGCTAGGCGAAAACCTAAAAACTATTTTCTTGCCGAGGTTGTAAAACTTTTTTGGAAAGTCATTGTCAAAACATCCCTCCCCTCTTTCGAAGCATTACCGCTTTTAGGCTGCAGCTATACCCAACAGTTATCAGTTACTGGCGGTTAGTAGAGAAAATACAGCAAAAAACAAGCGTGAAAATCCAGCAATGAAAAAGGTTAGTTGGCGTTGAAATCATTAAACCGTTTTCACTTAATAACAGAAACTATAACGCATCGCACGAACTCTAGATGTTACACTCTACCAGCATGAAACTATCACACCAAGTTACATTGCTAGAATTATTAAAAAAGAAACACAGTAAAAGATCTGCCTGAGAAGATCAATGGCGTCGTGGGGGGCAAAATGAAAATTCGGAGCACTTATAACAATTTCAGCTATATATCGGAAAATTTCAACTTTCTGCCTTGATCCCCTTTTTTACTTTTTTAACCCATGGCGGCGCTGCTTAAAAGTTCGTCTTTTTAACCAGAGGAGTCGTGGGTTAAAAATAGGCGTGGGAAGCAGTTGCAATTTTCCGATAAACACTGCAAATTTGCGACAGAAGAGATTACCGCTGCACAAAATTTAATTTTGCTCCCAAATTTCTCCAAAATGGGGGCCGGTTCTCAGTTTCACAGCTTCACAGTTTGCACTTCTGGACGAAAAATTTTTCGACAACCCCAAATTTAGGGAATTGGAGCACTGTCAGTCCGCCTGCCCTTCCTGCCACGACGCCAGGTTTTCGATAGGTCCCCGCAGTGCTATGATACCGGTGGAATAGTGTGTTGAGCATGCGAGCTGTCGGCCGTGTGTCGATGAGCCGGGGATGGGTTTACCGTCGTCGGTGACACACCAGCAGTAGCCGGTAGCGTTGTGACACTGTTCGTCCGTGTACGCGCCGTCTTCGGTACGACAGCGCGGCACGTAGACGTCGTGTCGACCTCGAGTTTGTTCTTCAATCGCTTGAAGTCGCTCCTCAACACATCCGCCCCTACCTGACCTTTCTGCACCACCAGCGGCATCAGCATCTTCATTGTCAGTCGCGAATTAAACAAGGAAGTCCAGCTGTCGCTAGGGAAGACGCGCCACAGCCTATACAGTTCCTGTTGCTGTATTGACCTTCAAGGTCTTCCAAAGTCAATGATTTTTACGTAATCTAAAAAAGCGTATGCCACTTTCTATTAGTGCTTAGTAGTAACTTTGACCTTATCTCTCACCATTTCTTAGATATGGCCAGTTTTCCGTTTAAAACGCACATCTTTCCTACTCCCTTTATTCAATCTCAATTTTAAAAATGTTCCTTTTGCACTAGGTCGCTGAAATTTTGCACGCTTAAGTTTAAGACACATAACTAATAATATTCGTGCAAAAAGTGTCCCCCATAACCTAACGCTTAGCCACAATACATTCGTAACGGACAGTAGTAGCGCGTCAAAAAGCAGAACAAGAAGTTGCAATTTTGCGACGTACGATATGATGGGTGCTCACAATTTCAATTTTGTCTCTAAATTTTTTCAAAATGCTAGATTTTTCAAACCCAAATTTTGCATTTGGACCACATGAGACTACAGCAAAGCGTGCATGGCTAGGTGCGTAAACATTAGCGGGCGAATGAGAAACCGAAGAGAAAAGTTAGAATGTATCTGTTTGCAAGAAGACAGAGTTTAGTTCGAATGTACACAGCTGACTGCGGTTGTTTTAGCGCTGAGTGATTGACGTACGACGTGTGAAATAGGCATAAACGTGCCGTGCACGCGACTATACGGTTGTCTCATGCCCCGTTTTCATCATCTCACATTGTCTTTCTTCCAATGCCGTTTCGCCGCCGTTCCACCGTTGTAAAATTTCGTTTTCCGAAAAAATTGGCCTGTCAATTATAACAAATTTCGCTTCGTTATGGCAGAAAGCTGACATAGCCGTTCTACCGTTGAAATAAAATCGATTTTTATTTTTCCGTTGTTAGCCAGACAATCGTCGACGTAACGGCAAAAGTAACGGACGACGTACGAACTAAGCGTTTTACATATTTTGTCCGGCACTAGACCTGTCTCCTAGATTTTCAACAACCTTTTCCTTTCCTCCCTTCTTTTAAAATGTAATTCGTAATCAATTCTTTTTGTTCTTGTTTTTATTATTCTTAATTTGTATTGTATTTTATCGTAGTGGCTATTTTATTGCCTGGATATAATACTGTATTACATATTCTAGACTCTGCATATTTTATTGCACTTTTTTGAACTTCGTATAGGCCTACTGTACTGCATTGTGTAATCTGTTAGTAATTCCGCTATTAAAATAATAAAAATTAGGTTTATATGAGGTTATGGAGACGGCAACGGCTAAACAGCAACGAATGGTGGAAACCTGGCATAAGTAAAGGTGTATAACTGATGGGTAAACACTAAACACTCGCCTCGCCGGAGCATCACACCGTTCACACGTGTCTTGTCTATACACCCGCGCCCGTAGCTCGACCTACCGCATAGTCTCACACAGCACCTGTCATGTCTTTATCACTACACAACTTCTCGGCAGATTGAGAACGCTGCGAACCTGCAGAAGACGCACTGATCCCGAGGTGGGCGAAACAACAAAAGATACGACCACATCCGCACAATTCCACGAAATGCCGCGTTTACAAAAGGTGGTGTATTATAGCTCTTTGCGAAAACTAATCGCACAGCTACGGAGCGTCACCTAACATATGAGATCACAAATTATAGCTTAAGCCTAAGCCTTCCGTGAATTCTCACGCCGTGCCGAAACTATTTTCACATGAAATCACAAAGCGTTACCTGCTCCCGACGCAGGTGAACGCGTCTTGCCGCAGAGATGGAACTGGTGATGGTGATGGTGATGGTGATAACAATGATGATGATATACCTAGATGGCTTACATGTCTATCGACGGTCACCCATCTAAGCCATAGCCACTTGATGGCGACCAAACTAGAAGTCAAACCAACGACTTTTCGGTCGTAAATTTGACACCGTACCTTTACGGCACCAAGCCTCCGAAAGCACAAAAGCCACAAAAAATGCACATAAACGGCGAAAATACCAGCTGTTTTGCGGCGTGTTTGGATAACAAAACGAAAAAAAACCTGGAGTTACAATTTTTCGACAAACAGCCGCAACTTTTCGACGAAGGAAATTATAGATGCTCAAAATTTCAACTTGCCCCTAAAGCCCACTAAAATGAAAAATGTCAAGCCTGAAATTTTGTACTTTAAAAAAAATTCCAAAAAAAAATTTTTAAACAAATTGAAGAAGTGCATTGATCTCTGCCCCTGGCATGACGTAATAATTTAAAATGCACAAGTTAACACAGAAAAAAGAGGCGTCTCCGAAAGCCACGCAAATAATCTGGAAACCGTAAAACCGGCACGGTAAAGAAAATAATTATTATTTAACATTAAATGATTCGATCACTGTTCAATGTCATGCATGGCTTGCACGTCCACGCTGTATGTCAGTCTGTCCTGTCCGGCCCGGCGCCCGCACGCTCCTAACTCGACATCAGAAACGTACAAAACGCATTTATCGTGTACGTTTTCCAGTGCAGGCAGTTTAAAAAGGCCAACATTATTTTAATATAATGTTTTGCTATTTTTCCTTACATTGCTGCTACGTAATTTTTTTTATACAAAATAATGCTGCAGGTAATGAGTGAGCAGCAGAGTAAAAAAGGCGTCATGAGAAAGTGCTCCCTGGGTGGTAAGACCCCTCCTCCACATACACAGCAATGTGAACAGTAGGCCTACAGCTAAGACGGACAGATGTCCTTGCACGTGCAAACCACGCACAGCTGTCATCAGCTGCTCAACTACCAAACTGTACAGCGTGCGGTTAAAAAGTTTGTTTTGCTATTTTCTTAGCAGTCGCTCGGAATTTTAGGCAAAGTTCTACACGTTTATAGCCTGTTCACAGTCATGTAAAACTACCAAAAATACATTATCTGTAACTACGACAAAGTTATTGAATTTTTCTCTGCAACCACATCAAAATTCCAAGCATTTGTTGAGAAATTAGCAATAAACTTTAAAGAATGTTTTATTTTGCCGCAGCTGAAGCTCTGAATAGCGGATAAAAATGCCATGCAGAGACATGAGGTAAGAGTTCAGACTTTGAAACAGATATTATGCTACAGAAATTTTAGTCCATTCTTAACCCTTTGTTACCACGCGGGTATTCCTTCTTCTATCAATTCTAACTTTTTGACGTTGCATTCAGCGCAGATCAGGATTTATAAAATACCAGCTGCGTCGTGGGTCAAAAATAGTAAAGGAGCAAAAATTTGCTATTTTCGGGGGCAAATTTTCGACAGACAGCTTCAGTTTCGACATAGCCTACAGCAGCGAAATTTCCGACCGAACAAATCATAAGTGCTTAAGACTCCAATTTTGCTTCTAAATGTATCTGCCAAACTAGAAAGCAGTCAGAGCCCGCAGACCTCCGCCAAGGCCATGTTGTTCGCCAGGTAGCAGCACCATATTCGGTTTGGCAGCGGTTTCCATTATGCCCCATTGAAAGCAATGTTAACGAAAATTTCAAAGTGATCCAGAATCCAGGATTCCTTCCGGATCACCCCCAAATTTGAATCACTGGTAGTTTTTGCCATTCCCGACATTTCCAGAAGATTTTTTAAAAAATCCGTCCATAACTTTTTGAGTTATTTTGCTGACACGCAGACAGACAAACAAACAAAGTCTGGCAAAAACATAACCTCCTTGGCAGAGGTAAAAAATAAATTTTTACTTTCCCCAAATTATGCATTTTGAGAAAAAACATTTTTCGACACAAACAATTTTTTTCGACAAACTAAAATTTAGCGAAGAAGGAATTGTCCCCCTTCTCTTCTCTCTCTCTTTTTTATCCCCTTTTCGTGCCACTGGAAATGCAAGCACTGTATTTTAGTATATACATGGTATAAGGGTGTTGAGTAGTGATTCGTACCTATAGGCCTAGTGGTAGGACAATGTCCGGTGCTGACGACTTTTACGAGTTCACGCTCACATCGTCTAAGGCGGCGAACGTCGCACTTGGACGAGTATGTGAGACCGTCAGACGCGCAGACGGGTCGCTGCTTGGCCGTGCGACATGCTTCAGTCAGTCGCCGACAAGATTCACTGCTGCTTCGTGACAACGTCTCACTCCGTCGACCGCTGCCCCCGCCACGTAACTTACACATCACACAATCAATAAACCATCATTAGGCCGCCGGAACGCTAGTTCGCGGCGCTCTTATGTTTTACTGCTGACGTTTTCTTTTCTGTCTTTTTTTTCTCACCGCGAGATCTCAAAGCTCCTTCGGCCGATTGCCGTACAACTTTGCCTCATGATCTGCACAGATTTCTTTTTTTTCTAGAGCCAGGAAACCTCAATATCCATAATAATTCTATGTGTTATTAAACCGCCGAAATTGTACCTGCGAAATGGCATGTGAATCTGTCAAACGGTTTAAGCAGGGTGCACGAAATTTCACAAATGTGAGACGACAAACAGGCAAACGACAGATCACGTAACAGAAAATGGGTAGCTATATAGGCCTATGCTGCATCGCTTGCGCTACAGCAATTTCGCGTTTTTGCCTAAGAATTACGAGGAATTTGAGCTAATGCTCACGAAACGCGCGAAAGCCTATAGCAGTTCCAATTCAGTAGTTTAGCTGAAAATTGGGGTGTTCATGCTAAGTTAATATGCAAATACCAAATTCTCTATCTGGATCGCATAGGCCTAACGATAGTAACGTGGCGCCACCTTGTGTATGATATAGACTTGTGTCGCAGCCCGAAATCGCCAAAAAATCCATAAAGCCCCCTATTTTGGCGTTCAAGGTCATTCAAGGTTATTGAATTTGGCGCCAATCAAGAGCCAGTGTACGACTTCTATTAGTGATTAATAGTAACCTAGACCCTATCTCGAACCGCTACTGAGATACAGCGACTTATTTGCCAAAAATCGCAAATTTTGCCCACCTCCTCTTATTTAGCGCCCTCGTTCCGGGTGACCCCTTCGAATTTATGGAAAAGCTTTACGGTTCCTGAAACTAGAGTCTTCCATGCAGCCGAACGTGAAGATTTGGTGATCTTATCTTGCACCGTTTTTGACTGATCCACCCGTGTGACAGACGGACAGACAGACAGACAGACAGAATTGCGATGGCTAAGACGCGCTGAAAGCAGTAGCTGCTTTCGCGCGTAAAAACTATAGACTTACCGGGAAAACCTCAGCGGTGAAAGCTGCAGTTGGTGCAGCTATTGAGCTGATGACACAGATGACAAGTAGACCTACTCCCAGACTGATGTCGACATGCGAACGATTACAACTACACGACGTCTTCATCATTCGTCCCATGAAACACTGCTGCATGGAGACCAAACTCCACTTCCGCTTTTTGTCACGCGGACTCTCAGCCGGAAGTCGTCGGTTTCGTTACGTAATCGGATGTTCACGTTGTTCAAAGATGGGCGCCGGCGTTGTCAGACGGTGGCCCATCTTAGACTAGAGCGGCAAGCGCTGATCAGTGGCTAATCCGTTGCATGCGTAGGTCTATAGGCTAATCCCGTCAAAGAGCGTATCCGTAGACGTCGGAGCGTGTGACTGACTTCAAGCTGTTAAACTATCGAATCAACGAATAGCAGTTACACCTTGTTGTCGTGATCTCAAACTTGCAAACTATAGGGTCTACAGCCAAAATCGAAGTTTGTTAGCAGTTATTACGTCGTCGTCGTCGTCACCGCGTGAGAAGGCATATACTGTTCCACGTCTATGCCTATCGTTCTGTTGTTTCTGCGAGTCTAAGCTAAAGCTCACATTCACGAGAACAGTGCTTAGTGCTTACTGTCCGTCAATGCAGCAGAGACGCCTAAGAGCAACTGTTTATTTTCACGCCCGCCTCCGAAGCGTCTGTCCGCTCGTTAGTCGCCGACGTGTGGAGAAATAACGGCTTAAACGTCTGCATAAACGTTGCAATTGCTGTTAATGCACTGTTGTACGTGTCAGCGAAAGTGAAAATCAGGGGCAATTAAATTTGTCACAACTTGGTGAATTGCGTGTAACAATAGTTAGATGTTTTATTAAATTCAATATTGCGTACATCACTAGTGACTGTATAGCATCTTGTGGATGCATGCAATGTGCAGTGCGCACAATGCGTGTTAAGATAAGAGAACTGACGACCTCGAAAACAGCGAAAACAGTAACATATGCCGTCTAGACGACAGCAGATATTGACGCTGATCGACATGTGCAATGATTTAGTTAAATTTATTAGTCCGCCCGAAAGCGATAGCTTGCGGAAGCGGACTTAAGTTTTATTGTGGTTTCTTTCTTTTTTCCCCTCGCATAATCTCCGAGCTCCGTGGGCCGATCGCCGCGAAATTTTGCACGATGCTCCAAAGTATGTTCGATTTTATAATCCTAATCCAAAATTTTGGGGGAGCCTCCCCAAAAAAATTTTAGGGGCTAAAAACATGCAAAATTTGGCCCGATTTCGGTCGACTTCAAAGTTTGGTGGCGAATATCTCCGGAACGGATGAAGATATTCAAAATCGGTGAGCTACTCGTTCGACAACGATTCCTCCCGCGTTAGGCGAAACAAGTTCGGTAAAGTTCGGTCCACTGACCTTGGAGATTTAGATGTGGAATTAAACCCACCGAAAGCGCATTTTTCGGAAAACCATATTTCGGCCCCTAGCAGGTGCTGCGCCCCCAAATTTTTACACGCGCTAGAGAATGACCAAGTCTTACTAGCGCACCCCCCATCGGGGACGGGAGCCCCCCTTACAATTTTTTTCAAAGGGGTGTCAAAAATTGCCTTAAAATGCAATAAAGGAACGCTTATAACTTAAGAGTTAGAAAGTGTAGCCCGACGAAACTTTGGCACTTGACGTGTCTCTAGGTTGGGATGTTAACGCATGTACAACTTTTAAAGGCAGCGCCCCCCTTAAAATTTTGGAGGGCAAAAAACATGCAAAAATCGGTGCGATTTACGACAACTTTCGAATTTAACCGCAAATATCTCTAGAATGGATAAAGATATCGACAAGCGGTAAACGGCGTTATCAAATACGATTAATACCGCGTTGAACAAAAACAAATTGTGTGAAATTTCGTCCACTACGAACCAAGTTATAAGCGCTTATTTTGACCTACCCTAAGTCGCATTTTTCGGAAAATCATATTTCGGCCCCTAGTGAGTGCTGCGCCCCCAAATTTTTACACGCGCTAAAGAATGACTAGCGCACCCCCCACCGGGACGGGAGCCCCCCTTACAATTTTTTTTCAAAGGTGTGTCAAAAATTGCCTTAAAATGCAATAAAGGAGCGCTTATAACTTAAGAGTTAGAAAGTGTAGTCCGACGAAACTTTGGCACTTGACGTGTCTCTAGGTTAAGGTGTTAACGCACGTACAACTTTTGGGGGCACCGCCCCCCTTAAAATTTGGGAGGGCAAAAAACGTCCAAAATTTAGTACGT
>Ga0056128_1000317_pt1 | contig 39616 bp, 21 predicted proteins | sample WorMetLIZISLAND2_FD_71113 | JGI IMG/M metagenome (GOLD analysis project Ga0056128, IMG submission 71113) | Marine gutless worms symbiont microbial communities from Max Planck institute for Marine Microbiology, Germany - Olavius geniculatus... ... | reverse complement strand
AGCTTTAAACGATCTATTACTTCCACATTCTTGGCTAGTTATTGCAAAGTTTATTTTTTCTAGTACACCTATCGTTGTATTGTGTTACCAGTGACATTTATTGATGTATACTGTTATTTTTATTGTGGCATGTTAGTGGCTGCGGCCCTTTGTCATTAAATCAAATAAATAAATAGTGTTTTGACTAAACTATGAAAGTAAATTAAATTAATATGTAATTTAATCAGAATTAAATCTGCAGATTTTTTTCCAAAAAAAAACAAAAAAATATATATTAAAAATTAAATATTTTTCGAAAAATATTTTTAACCGAGAAAAAATTTTACTAAATTACAACTATGCAAAAATAAAATAAAGTAGACTGCAAAATGTAAAAAAAAACAAATTTAACGAAAGTGTTCAAGCAACTGTTTTAAATGGTCAATATTTGTCGATTGTTTGTTGTTTGCCGACTAAGGTAAGACAAAACGTCATTTGCACAGCCTGGTCCAAGTCACTCGTGATGCCGTGACTCTAATGTCAGATGTCATTTTGTGTTCTACGTGTGGTGACGAGTTAACCTTTAGGTTTAAGTGGGCGGTGAATTTCGGCAACGACCAACCGACGCGCCTTCCTACGCCGGCCTACAGGTAGAGTACTGCTATTTGTACATTGCTCATTAAAAGAAAAATATTCCATAAAAGAAAGCTCCGACAGGCTGTTGTAAGATGTCGCAAAACCCTGACGGAGATGCGCATTTACGAACGGTAAATACGGTAAATGCGTCAAAATCACAACGGAGGCAAAATAGCCAGAAAAAGAGACAAATGCATATTAGCCTAATAAAATACAAAGAAAACAAATACACGTTATAGAATCAGGGCACAATAATGATACGCGACTTGTAAGGAATGTATTTAGTTATATTTTATTCGCTGAGAAGGGTTGTTGTTGTTGTTGACTTCTTGCGGCCGTCGCTGCTCTAACCACATTAAGACCGAAATAGGAATGCGTGGGAGGCACAGTTGTCTAAAGTTGCATTAGCGTTCGTGCACGCTGCGTGACCCAGGCGATACAGTCGATGGGACTTTACACTGTCCCGCTGTCTGTGCGATCAGTCTGGCTGTCGTCCGAGCTTCCTGGTAGCGATATCTCACTCCGCAATCCATTCTCGCTCACTCCGGTGTCTTGCATTACCCGGCACGGATGTAAGGCGCATACATCAAGCAAGCCGCTTTTCTCACTGTGTTTTGTCTTTTGTCACTCGGAACGTTTTTCCTGACTCACCGGTGCTGTTAGGCTAAACTCGATCCACACAATCCAAACGCGCAGGCACTGAAGCCATGATTGCACGTAAAATAAACTAAACGAAATGAGAATAAAATGTATTCTTAAATGTTTTGTGTTGTATTAAACACACGTAATCGTAACCATGTGGAAAACGTGCGCAAAAATTTTCTAGTGATCTGCATCATGTTACGGCGCGTTGGAAATCGTAGCTACTATAATGCTATTAGCCTACTGTCGTTAGAAACTTATTATCTTATGTTTTACTTACTTATTTATTTATTAGGTTTTCAGCGAGTAAATATTTTTGTAAAATGATGTTTGGACTATGCAATTGCAAATGTTTTCTATTTCAGATGCAATCGCGAATCCGCAATCTAATTTTGCTGCTAATACAAGGTCGATTCTCGGCAGCGGTTTCACTGTCGAGTATCGCAGACACTTAGCCCCTACTCACGTGGATGCGCTAAGAGAAATGACATTAGGCCTACTTTTAATCGCATTTCAGCAGTCTACAGAAGAAGGCTAATCGGATTAAAACAGTGGCAGCGGCTCTTTGCATCAACCACAGTCGTCCGTATCCTCTCGCGAGTAAAATCGGCCAAAAAAGGTCGGCGTCGGAGCGAATGCAGACGCCATAAGGACGGAAATGCACGAAGATAGGATAAAACTCCGCCACACCTAAAAAACGTCGCTACACTACCTTGTAAAATATTAATGCTGTAGAATCACGCAAGGCAGTAAGTACAGGCACGCACAGAAACGGTGAGGCAAATTAGCAGCAAAATTTGGTTGTGTGAATCGCACTGTATTATTGAAAGGCGGGAAAATCGGGCCCATTTCAATCCGGATTTCGTTCCATAGGCCTATAATTCTGGAATGGCGCACCATGGGTTACCGAATAATACAACATTGCTGTAAGACAGACTACAGAAGTGAGATTGACAACGGTATGGTGACGACACTCATAAAAACATTCACGCAGTCCTAGGGCGATGTTCTGCAACGATTATGAAAAAGCAAAAATTATCAATCGACAACTCACTAAAGTATCATAGCGTCATCATCGTACAGTACATGCATAGGCCTAAACTTTACTTCCATGCGGAAACATTAAGACTTAAGGCCTAAACTCTACTTGCTTTGATTTATTGCGAATTTATTGTTTGTCATACTGTAAACAAAATATCCAGTCAAGCGCGCATCGATCGTCCACGACACAGCAAAAATCTACAAACACAAGTTATACAACAAATACACATTATTTTTAGGTTTTATCTTAACTTTTAACTTGGGTTTTTAATAATGTGACAGATTAAATTTCACGTGTTTGAATGTTATAGTAATGCGGACTCAGAAGCACTTAAGTCTGTGTCTACTATCTCGATACGGTACGATACGATCATTTTTACACGCGATAGCAGATTGCTTCGCGCGTCTTAGCCATGGCCTGGGTGTCCGTCTGTCTGTCTGTCCGTCACACCCTTGATCTGTATCAAAACAGTGCAAGCTAGGATCACTAAATCTTCACCGTGGGCTGCTTCAAGGACTCTAATTTTTCGTGACAAAATTTCTTGCCCTTGGGTGAAGGGGTTCCCCACGAACGAGGGCGTCAAAAAGGGGTACGCTCTAATAAACGTTATTTTGCCGCTATTGGCTCGTTAAGTGTCAAAACGGTTTTAGATAGGTACAAACATGCTGCTTATCATAATAAGCACTGGTAACAGGCTTTTTAGATTTATCAACATCGATGATTTTAACGACCGTGAATTTCCAAAAGAGGGGTTTCAAAAATTTGCAACGCACATTTCGAGAGTGAATTGTGACGAAATGCCTGAGGATAGGCCAAAACAACGTGCATGTGAAATTTTTAGCATTAAACGCAGATTTTAGCAGTCCAAATGCCGACCCCTTGCATGCGCGAGCGTCAAAGAGGGGTATCCCTCTAAAAAGTGGTTATTTTACTGATAGGCCTATTGCCTTGTCTAGTATGAAAACAGTTGCAGATAAGCACAGACATCCTGCTTATCATAACAAGCACTAATGACGAGCTTCTTAAGGGTGTCAACATCGATGACCATGAATGATCTTGAACCCCCAAAATAAGGGTTTTCACTGAATTTTTCGCGATTTCGGGTTGCGACACACATTTTAACAGTGAATTGCGCCGAAATAGCTGGAGATAGACCTGGACAACCTGCGTATGAAAATTCTTAGCATAGAACGCACATTTTTAACAATCTTAGTTTCGAACTCTTGAATTCAAGGAGTCTGTCTTGATTCAAATTTGAGGCCTCAAATTTGAGTACTCTTTCAAAACCATTATTATTTTATTGCATGCTGTACACTGATTGCCAAAGTGGCAGGACTGCTGCTATCGCGAGTCACGTGAGCTTTGCTCAAATTACTTGTTGCAGATTGTAAGTAGTGTGATTGATTGATTGATTATTATTATTTATAATTTTTTAATTAGGCCTATTATTATTGATTTCGTACGTCGAAGACCACTGGCTGTTCAGCAAGTCCACGTCCGATCGGCCTTTGCCGTTTGTAAAACGGTGCCAGTGTTGTCTTAAATAAGTCCCTAAAAACGTTGGCCCATTTTAATACGTTTATGTTTAGAACACAATGTAACGAAAAAACATGTCGTAAATCGTAAATGACTGCGTAAATGACTGCAGTTTTGCCCACCTCACTTTAATACTGTTGCTACTCTAACTTGTGAAATGTACATAGTCGTAGTTTGACCGTTATAAAAATGAATTTATACTACATTTCACAAAGTTATTCAAAATATGACACTGGCACGGTTTTTCGTGAAAGCCAGGAACGTCAAAGCTACGCCATTACACAAACCCTAAACCTAGCTTAATCCTGGCTCTATTTCTTACCCCAACCTTATTCCAAATTCGTAATAATTTACCCTAACCTTAACTCTTACCTAACCTTTACCCTGTACCTATTCCTAACCTTATCTAAACCATAATTCTTTCCCTAAACCTATGACCTATGACCTAAACCTTCCTAACTCTGGTCCTGTACCTAATCCCTAAACCTAACCCTAACCCTATCCTCGACCCTATTTTCTAAACCTAAGTGTAGATCACTGTTTCTAGGTTTTGTAGTTCCCGGTGTTGATACCTTTTGGCACAGTTTTTTAGTACACAGTGTAGTGAAACGTGTGCTTAGACGGCTTTTGCTGTCGGTGAGTGTGCATGCGGGAAGCCGTCGTGGGTGGTCGAACGGACGACGAAAACCCTTCAGCTGAGCGCATTAAATCAGAGACGGACACCGCTGACAACGCCGGCGAAGGACTCCCTACAAAGCACGTACTGGCCGGGCGGGCGCGCGGCAGGAATGAGGAATCGCGTTAGTTAGTGATGTAAACAGCACGACCGACGTCCTCTTCACATCCTCGCATAGTGTACGTCTGTTGACCCTTTAATACTAGTCACCGCAGTCAGCGTCACAATGGACATGTCAAATGTGCAAATATGTTGCCAGTTATCAACAAGTATTTCAGCTATCGCTAGGAAAAGCCCACCGTACTGCTCGCGTCCGAAGCCAAGCTTTCGATTCCCAGTCACGGAAAGAAGGCGATTGGTCAGAGGTGAGACAGTTTTATGCACGCTATGTTAACGGAACGCTGTTTCGAATCCTACAATAAACGCTACTATAGCAGACATCGCACGTGGTCATCTCGCCAGGTGATATAAACGGCTACAGATTAAATGAATAAGGAAAATATCGGACGCAGGTTTTGCAACTATTTCTCACAATAAAAACGCCTTGCTGATGAAGACACGCTACAGCCTATACAGTTCCTGTTGCAGTACTGACCTTCAAGGTCATTCAATGTGAATGATTTTCACGTCATTTAAAAGCCAATATGCGACCTCCTATTATGTCAGATGTGTGAAAATCTTCTTTGGCTTTCACAAATACAGTAGTACCACTGCTATGTTCATACAACTTGGGCTTCCTACTTTTAATACTGTGTTGTTAAATGCTCGTGCTCGTTTTGCCACTCAGCTGAATGCATTGTGTCAAGATAACCCTTTACTGTGTATTTGTAGACCGATTGAAAATGGTAATTGGATTGTTTTATCATGCTCTGTGTTGTTTTTATGTTTGTGTAATTAGGCCCAAGCAGTGCGTCTCAGTTATAATAGCTGTGCTCTATGTTTTTGTGTTGACTGGCGAGCAGCCTCTTGTAGATTTGTAGTTTTTCTTTCTTTTTTTGTAGTTGTGTAGTTTTTTTCTTTTTGTAGTTCAGTGTACATGTTTTACTATGGGCCTAGTGCCTACAATAAAAAAGTGATTGATTGATTAGTAATCAATAGCAACTTAGGCCCTATCTCGCACCGTTTAGCCGCAGTAGCGCGTAACGGCCTTCAAGGTCATCCAAGGTCAATGATTTCCATCTAATCTGTTAGGGCGTATGCTACCTCCTATTAATGATTAATAGTAACCTAGGCCGTATCTCTCACCGTTTGCGAGATACGGCCACTTATAGCTTTAAACATTTCATTCAAAATTGCGGCCAAATCGCTGCAGATGAACACGTGGTTACTATTGGCAGCCTATAAAAAGTCGTTACCGCTCTATTTGCTGGTACCATCGTGGACTTTCTACGACTTACCGTTCACCCACAATACCGCATGATTGGCTTACCATAGCGCGTTATTACCCTTCAAGGTCATCCAAGGTCAATAATTTATATCTCATTTGAAAGCCAGTATGCGACTTCCTATAAGTGATCAATAGCAACCTAGGCCACATCGTGCACCGTTTAGCAACTTATGCCAATAGCTCAACCTTTGCGAAAGTACGGTCGGCTAAAAAACACGCACAATGCCTTCATACAGCGGCGTCGTTGGTAAAAACGTAGTGTGCGCACTAAGTTGTATTTTTCCAACAAACAGCTACAAATTTTCGCAGAAGAGATTAGATTTACGGGTGCTCACGATTTCGATTCCATCCGCGAATTCGCCGAAAATGAAAGATTTTTATTCCCGAATAGTGTACTTTTGGAAGATGAGAGACCGGCTGGAACAACATTTTCCGACAGGCTAAAGTCTTGGTTCACGAAGCCACTGCTCCGATATGACCATGCCATGGGTGACGTGGGGGCGTCTGCTGCAGTCCATTCGAACAATGTTAGATTTTTAAAATACGGCACTGAACCTTACTTTTAGCTGTGTCACTTTTCAACGTTCCGGTGATTGATCAACCGCATTTAGAGATTTTTGTTTGACGTCAACTGAGCTTTAACCTAATGCATTAAACAACTTTCGAAGTTATTCTACATCGAGTCGGGTGAGTACAGACATGGATTACAGTTTGTGGTAATAACATTATTTCGTCCAAACCAGAAACCGGAAGCCGGTATAGTGAGATAATCACCGGTGTGTGATGGCCACATAAAGGAAGAAACGCTGAGTTCTGCGTCATCAAGACTGCTGGCATACTTTCGAAGTCGCTTAAGTCCCAAAGAGATGCCGGCTGTTAACGCAGCCGGCCATCCGGCTGACTTCGGTTGTAAGAGAGCTTAATTAGATTTAACCCTCGCCGATTCAAAGTGTCACAAAGTGGCACAAAGAGAACAAACTTTCCAGCAAAACCTAACAAGAAAGCCCAGCTGTCGCTAGGGAAGACGTGCTACAGCTTATGCAGTTCCTGTTGCATTAAACCTTCAAGGTCATCTAAGGTCGATAATTTTTATTTCATCTAAAAGGACGTAGACGTATGCCACTATTTATGATTAATAGTAGCCTTGGCCCTATCTTTCACCATTTCCGAGATTTTTTCCACTTCCCCTCTATTTAACCCCAAATTTGAAAATGTTTCCCTTGCACTAAATCACTGGAATTTTGCAAGCCTCAGTTTACGACACAAAGCTACTTATTCGTGTAAACTTTTTTCCTATGACGTACCGTTTAGCCACAGTATATCCGTTACGAACGACGACGACGACAAACGATGGACAAACGACATATCGTGCCGTAGACGCCTTACAACATAGCTGTACCGCGTCAAAAAGCACCGAATCCCTCTTACACGGTAGTGCGTTGACATGAACTATGTGAGGTGGACAATGAGTGTACCTTACATATTTCTATCATGTTGGCTATCTGTATGCCAAAAATTATCAAATTTGGTCAAGATTTGAGGAAGTTCTGACAAAACAATTGGGTCATTTGTTTGGCACACCCTGTACACGTGCACGACATGTGCTCTAACTTTCCTTCATGTTCGCTTCATGTTTGCTTTATCGTGTAAACGGGGCATTAATGATAGCGTGCAGCATGTGAAGGGTTAAAGAGACGAGCGAAGACGAACGATGACAGGAAGACGGTGACGGCGTTCCGGCTGCGCGAGCACGGTGATTAGGCAGCGCCTCGACGACGACCATGGACCACCAACGCGGAACAAGCAAGATCACCAAGGTGGAAGGATGCACACAGTGAGGCGCTAGTTTATCTTCACAGGGCAGACTCTGAACGCTCCAGCGACCGACCCTGCAGTCGCTTACTGAACTTGGTCGAACGCTCCGAGTCTCATGCACACATGAATCAAAGACAACTTGGCGCATTAAGACAAACAGACACCCCAGTTTTTTTAGCTTGTTTTGTCGATTTTCTCAAGCCCAAATTCTGTTACTTTGACTTCTTGTTGGTTTGTGGGACAACGAGACTGGTACAACAATCTGTAGGCATACAACAACTCGACATCTAAATACGTCGTAGGTTTTTATGCTTTTACGAAATTACGATTGTGCTCAATTTTTGGGTAGATATCAGTGTCCTCTCCCGGGCTTTTCTGCCCGGTACTTTGTTATGGCTGTGACATCTACTTGTTGGCAAATAAAAATACATACATACGCATACATTTGTTGCACAGAGTTTTCGATTTTTTGGCCGATGTGTTCTGCGACTTGTTGTTCGAGTATGTTGTATATTATAGCAAATCCGCAACAAATTGAAGTAGATAAAGTTTGCGCTTTATTTTATTTTTGGAACAGCTGTACTGTAGTTTTTCACGCCTTATCGTTGAAAGCACCAGCGGGCCTGAACGCAGCAGAACATTTATATGAAATCGATGATTGTATTCGCTCATCGATCATTGCGGCGCATTTTGTTTTTCAGCTTCATGCCGTGAGTGACTAATAAATTGATTGATTGATTAAACGGATCTCAAACGCCTCCGGTCAGGTTGACAGACAGCCTCTGCCGACCGGGCTTTCCCGGCAGAGTCGGCTGAATAATGAATATGACGCCGAGGACGACTTCAGACTCTGGGTCAGATCAGCTGCCATCCGGCGTCGGCGGAGATGAAACTGACGCTGCGGGCTAACGGGCCGCAAATACGCCATAAATAACCGACACAATCTTCTAGTAACTTTATTATTTTGGTGCGACGCACAGAAAGAAACGACGAATGATTGCGAGAGGTTTTTTTCGCGGATTGGTATTGAAGCAAAATTTGATATTTTTTGGTGAAACGAAGGCACTGTCACACAATCAATTCTGCTATCCAATATGCGCCCCTGCAACGATATACGGTCTTAGCAGTCATTTATCACTTAAGAAGACTGTCTGCCCGCCCATAAGCGGCGCCACTGGGTATGGCCATATGGCCATGGCTATCGGACATTTAGGTGTGCTGTGGCCATTGATGAATTTCTTAAGTTCAAAGGTCATGTGATATACTTTGGGATTAAAAGTCGCTTTAACTAAAATTAAGTATAAAATGTGTCAGCGTATCTGGGGTATATTGTAGGCCTACGTCCCCGACCCTGGCCACTAAAAGCATGCACAAGGTGTAAGAACTCGCAACTGCCAGTTGCTCAACTGAAACCAATGGCAGTTCAGGACTTCAGTTCCGTTCTGTTCTATTCTGTCGCTTTGTAATGTACAAGCTTTAACTGTAAATTGTTTTGCTTTTAAACCCCATCGCTGTCTAACATAAAATATTACATACCTATGTAACAGATGTATTTGTATGGCAAATTAAGTTTTAGTCCGTCTGTCCGACTGTCTGTATGTCTGTAGCAGATGTACTGTGGCTAACGGGTAGGACTAGGAAGTATAGGAAAAACTTTTGTACACGAACAATCATCAGCTATGTGCCTTAAACTCGGGCATGCAAAATTTCAGCCATCTACTCCAAAGGGAACATTTATAAATTGGGGGTTAAATAAAAAGGAGGAGTAAAATGTGCGTTTTTCAACGGAAAAATGGCCATATCTCAGAAACGGAGAGATGCGGCCTAGGTTACTACTAATCACTAATATGAAGTGGCATACGACCTGTTAGATTAAACGAAAATCATTAACCTTGGATGACCTTGCAAGTGATTGACAACCAGTACGTTCGGCTATTCTAGCGACAACTGGGCTATTTTGTTAAATATTAGCTTGATATTTATATTTTTCTTGTTTGTCTTATATTCAACTTTATTTACCATGCATGATGGCATGATGGCATGATGGCAGCACATAAAGATTATCTTTTTAGTATCTGTCTTTAGTTTTCTGGCCACTTTCTTATGTTAGTAATAATCTGCACTGTATTGTGATTTGAAAAATAAACTTGTTCTTTTTCTCTATTACGACAGTCAGTCAGCCATTCAATGCTTTTCATACCGAATCAAACCACATATTTGCGCAAATTGCGCCCCCGCAGTCTGCGCGCAAGAATGGAATGGGAACGTAAACAGGTTGTCGTTACCATGACGGTTGGTTTCGCAGAAGAACGCGTGAATCATAGTCGTAAACTCCCGTCGGTTCCTCCGCTCAGCGAGCAGTAAAGCACTTATTGATTTTTAGATCGATGTGCGCTCGCCTACGCAGCACACAGGCATGCAGCGCCACCCAGTCTTCCACTCCTGGCAGACTGTACATCACGGACGCGCAGACTGTCGCCGCGATCCTCCGTAAACGCTGCTGCTAAATAAGATTGATAAGATCGGTCAATTCGTTGTGGCTTTGCCGTACAAATCAACAACAAGTCGTGCTGCAAAATGTCTACATAAGTCGAACGCCTGCAAAAAAACCACAACATGTCAATATGTTGTTGTATCATGTACATCTTGTACTTTTTTCGGCAAACTTGTGTCATATACCGTAACTTGTTACGGATTTGCTCTTGAGTGCAAACTTGTTGTCCAACAAATCGAAGACAATTCAAAGTAAGTGCAATATGGGCTTAACAAGTCCCATGGCAAGCTGTACAACATCTTGAAATTTCAAGATGTTGTAAACTTGTTGTCAGCCTTCTTTTCCTGAACTTGTGTCGTACAACTTGTTACGGATTTGCTACTGGGTGTAGACTTTAAAATTAATTTGCTGTGCATTTACTGTAGGCTTGCAGCTTGTTGTACTGCAAATTCAGTACTTAAACCTAAATGAAATTGATAAGATCGGGCACAAGGCAACGCTATAGGACGGACATGCGCACGCCGAGTACCCGTCACTGCGGCGCTGCAAACGAATCTATACATAGTCGCCTCACTAGTCCAGCGAAACACTAGGCCAGCCAGGCCGTCGTCTGCTGTCCGATATGTAGAGCTGGCCACTTCGCTTTGGAAAATCGAAAGAAAATCGACTCGCGGGTCGGATATCGGTACGCACGCGATTCACGCCAGAACTGACACTTCCTAATTGCTCCGCTGTCATGATTCGTTTATTTGGTCGATCGACCCTAATCTCAAAGACTAAGTCCACGAAGGCTGCTGTCTTAGCCGTTTCTTTCTGTGACGACCGAGCGTTTCTGTACTGTCTCACCCTATTCATTATTGCAACTATTTCTCTCCACGATAAAATCACTACTTAATGTCGCCCACCTCCTGGCGTTTTAGTTTCGTTTAGTACGGTTTGGCTTTCGTATTTATTTTTAATTATTGTTTATAAATTTACGAGTCTCATGGCCAATAGATGGTAGATTTAACAGAGCAACCATTTGACGTGACATTTATGCATATGTGTCACATTTACTTACAAAAAGTTTAGAATAAAAAGCAACAACATATCCGTGCATTAATGGGTACGTACATTCTCAAAACATTTGCAAACCAAACAAATATTAATGTATCCATTTTGTGTGCTATATCATGTGATAAGGCACTTTTGACCTAGATAAATAAAATGGCAGTGTTTCGTTTATTGTGCGGTCGTCCTAATAAGTCATATTACGGATCTTGCTGGTCCGTCTGCCCGGTTTGTCTGTCCCGTACGAGTTTCTAAGTCGAAAACAAAAAGGCACGAGAAACCAAAATTGAAACGAACGTTACATAAAGACAGAAGTACCGATATACCAAATTTCAGTTCAAAAGATCGAAAATTATAGGGTTGCTTAACGCTGTGCATAGACAGACCCAAGTTTTTAGTTTTGTTGATAACAACGTAATACATTTGATTGTGAGCGGGCGCATTTGGAGCCGAATTATTGATATAAATCTGCAAGCTTCGAATCGTGTGACTCCGAAGCGCATTGCCGTGAACGTCCGCAGTATGCGAGCGCCAGTGAGGCACGCCGTTAGACGTAGCAAGTGTCGTAGTTGTTCATACGCTAACTAGATCACTACGACAAAAGCAACGACAACGACAACGACGACGACGACGATGGCGGCGCCGCTATCGTGGCAGCGGGTTCAGTTGCTCCGCGTGATTTATGAGGATGTTATGCCAAATCTGCGTGACAACTGGCGATATAGACAACGACCAGCCATACACCATGCATGGAGCAGCTGAAGATAGGCCGCAGGATACCACGCAGAGGCATTGGCGTCGACAAGTTCTCGTCACAAACATTAACGACACTTTTCATTACCTTATTTTGTTAAATATTAAATCGTACCCAAACTATAATTAATCGGCATTATATACATGCAAAGTCAAACGAGTTTACCTAACACACAATCAGATTAAGTAAAGACGCTAAAAAATTAAGTGCTAAAATTAAAGCCTTTCTCATAAAGTGCTGTCTTGTTCTGACACTCTAAGAGCTGTTTGCAGTTACACCAGCCTGAAGTGCTGTAAATGATAGCAGTTAGAAAGTGCACCGTACGTCGACATAAATTATCTAACAGTCGCGCAAGAAAGACGTGCGCTTGCAGTACTTTTTGTGCTTCGGGTGCAAGCAAACCCAAAAGTTAGAGCTCCAGCTTCCAGGATAGGCTATATCTGCTTATGCGTGACTCACCGATAACTATTCCTGCTGTATTGCGCACTGTAGCTGTATAGTAGCCTAGAAAAACTTACTATCTGTGGGTTTATACAGTGTTATAAAATACAAGAAATTTGAGCTAATGCTCACGAGACGCGCAAAAGCATATAACAGTTCCGGTTCAATAGTTTAGCGGGAAATTGGAATGTTCACGCCAAGTTAATATACAAATACCAAATTCTCTATTTGGATCGCATACCGGTAACGATAGTTCCGTGGCGCCACCTTGTGAATGATTTGTCGCAGCCCGAAATCGCCAAAAATATTTATAAAACTTCCTATTTTGGCGTTCAAGGTCATTCAAGGTCATTGATTTTGGCTCCAATCGAGAGCCAGTGTACAACTTTTTATTAGTGATTAATAGAAACTTGGGCCCTATCTCGCACCGTTACTAAGATACAGCGACTTATTGGCCAAAAATCGCAAATTTTTTCCTACCACCCTCTCATTTAGCGACCTCGTTCGGGGTGACCCCCTTCGAATTTATGAAAAAGCTTTACGGTTCCTGAAACTAGAGTCGTCCTGGCAGCCGATGGTGAAAATTTGGTAATTTTAGCTTGCAGCGCTTTTGACTGATCCACCCGTGTGACAGACAAACGGATAGACAGACAGACGGACAGACAGACAGAATTGCGATGACTAAGACGCGCTGAAAGCAGTAGCTGCTTTCGCGCGTAAAAACCACTTCAGTTGACAGCTAAACTGTGGTGTTTTATTGAATAGTTGCGAACAGCAAAGTGCAGAAAACAACAAAAAATCTTCAGCTCTTCGCCGGAGGGTCTTAGTAAACAAGTAAACAAACTTGAAGCGGAAAACGTATTCAACGTATTGATATGAAGGCTACATTACGTCATGCTGATTTAGACAGAGGGCACGTAAAATTTCTAGTCTATACAAAAAGAGTCTGGTTAACTATGATTCGAACTGAAGCAAAAATCACCGTTTCACTACTTTTTCGTGTCAGGGCCTTTTTTGATTATCACAAGCGATGTAATGTCCATCGCAGCGAGCAGAAAAATGCAGTTGTTGCAATCAGATTACACCGCGAAAAAACCAAGCTCGCTGCTCGTTTCTGTGGAACGCGACGATTCGATTTTGAAACCACTGATTTGATACTAAAAAAAATCCCGGATAGGAGGAACGACGGAGACTTGTGTCGTATAGCCTGGAACAATTACGGCCACCACCACGACGGCGAGGGCGACAACGAGTCGAGATGCGAGGAGGGAAAATTGCAGCGAAACGACTGCGAAAGACGCCGACGCGACGCCGACGCGACGCGACGCGACACTCGGTGGCGGGATTCTGCGCCAAATTGGAAATCGTGACGGAAGGCGACGTCATCATGCAGACGCGTCAGAAACGAACGGACGGACGGACGGACGGAGGCCGAATAATTTTGCCGCCAGGACGGACAACCATGGCAGCAGCAGCAGCAGCAGCTTGATGGATGACGCAAGCCGAACACCGAGTCCTCCCAGACATCTTGTGACATCTTGGCTGATATATAGGCTACCTCACCTTGTGAACGGACATTTTGCGTAAAAGAGGAGCATGAGCCCATTGCCCTTCCTCTAAATTTAGCCAGTCGAAAAAATTAATTTCTTTGTTGTCGAAATCATAAAAAAACAAAATTTGGGATTAAAATTCGCCCATTCTAAAAAGGAAACTTTAGGGCTAAAATTAAACTTTTTAAATACTTCTGTCGGAAATTGTCACCTGTCTGTCGGAAACGTGACGGAAAATAGCAGATGTCTGCCTGAAAATTGCAACTTCTTGCACCTAACGTTTTTACCTTAGGCCTATACGACGCCGCTGTGGATAACTAGCGGGTCTTTCGTAGTAAAGATTAATCAAAGCAAAACATCAGCGGACGAAAATGCTTAAATTTTATACTTCAGGGTTTAAATTGCTACAGTCGAAACGTTTTCAGTTTTTACAAAGCTAAACGCTTGTAGAGTTTGAGTTACCTCTTGATCATAAGTAATTCACAGCAGCAACGTGGGCATAAAAAATTCATGCCACTGTCTGCCTACTGATGCCGTCGGTGCCTTCCAGAGCTGTCTTAGCTACCAACCAAGAAACAATAGACCACCCAACAGTGGGGTAAACAAGGGGGCTCATGGGGCTTAGGCCACCCAAATTTTCAGACATAATCACACTAGAGTGCACACTTCTGCACATGTAAGGACACTTTAAAATTTGCTCAGTTTATTGTCTAAAAAATAATAAATTTTTTTTACCACATTTCATGCTTTAAAAGCCTAGGCCTAATGCACCAAATTCGATTCAGGTTAGAACTCTGCCCCAAAACCGGTTGGGAGAGCTCACAGCGCTTCTTCAGGCCCATTAACTGGATTCTAAGGTCCTACTTCTAAGGGGAGAAACGAGGAGAGGAGAAAGAAGAGGAAAGAAAAAGGAAGGAAATGGGGACGAGGAGGCCCGCAATTCACATTTCGGGCTATGAAACTGTCACCCAAAGTGTCAGATTGTCCTTACAGAGTGCGGCGTCTGTAACCACGATGTCTTAACGAGACCGTCTTGTTCTCGCAGTGCCGAGACAGCGCCACCACAACCGACCAGTACAAAACACCCCCCGCTGGACGCCTGGCTGGCTTCTGTTCATAGGACCACCCCTACAAACCACCAGGCCCGATTCATCCCAACAAGGCATGTCCTGAGCTTGCCGAGATCTCTGTGATGCAAACGATTTCACTGACGGCTGTTGAAAACCGTCTACTGTTGTCGTCGCATTTATGTTGCAACCTTTTTCGAATGGCATATATAAGCTCGTTTGTTCGTCAACACGCCGCGATAGTGTACTGCACCAGCCGCCCAGCTAGGTTCTCTGTCGAAAGAAGGATCAATATCCCCAAGCCGAGTATATAGCAATGACAAGCCGGTCTGGTCCATCGCATCCCAACAACGCATGATTTATGTTGGTCGAGCAGTGAGCGTGACGTGATCGCAGCTATAACGACAGCAGCCGCTCAGTCGCAGCCTCCGTGTAATTATCCCACGACTGACGAAAACCGGAGACAAGACAAGAAAGACAAAAGAAAATTCTAGTGACAATAACGACAATCAATCTGCAAGTTCATACAGCGCCGGCCAGTATGTCGAAAAGTCTTCAGAGAAAAGGCGCTGTAGTCTAAATGCCGTCGGGAGACAAGACAAAAAGACACCGAAGTACGTGAGTATAACGGCAAGTAATTGCGAACCAGAACAGCAGTCGCGCTCGACGTGATTGTTGCGGAAAAAAGTCGAGCTCACTGAACACCGGATTGCAAAGTGGAATAAATTTCCGGCACTTGAAAGCCCAGTAATTTGTCATACTCGTGACAAGTGAATTGCGACGTTGTGAACTTACAAACGAGCTTAATATTGGCTGAGAAGGTAAATGAGTAGTTCCTTAACGACACATTAGCACAAAATAGGTCATCCAGAGCCATGTAGGCCTAATGATTGCACGAATGATACAATGGCAATGGCCTACGTTATGTTTCTACAGCCAATGGTTTAACTAAAATAAAATATGGTGGCACTTAGCGCTGGTTAGGAAATGCAGTCGATAACTCGTTATACATTTCTTGTTTTCATCTTTCGTCGCTCTTTGCAAAAAACTTGTTCGAAACGGATAATTTGGACATTACGAAAACAATGCCAGCATTGTAATTCGTAATTTGCTTAGCGAACTGCAGACCAAACATGGCAAAAAAAACCGACAGAAAAAATTGCGAATCATGTAGCGTTTATTTAGCATACAATTCGCCAGAAGCACTGCCCATCTGCGTTTGTCTTCTGCGTGCGACTATCTTCTCGACCGTTCGTTTGGTTGCTTGCTTCGTCTCGTGTTCATCATTAACATTCTGCTACCATATTATGTATGCATGGTCAATAGAGATGATCAAAATTATGCTGTACAGTATAGTATAGCGATGGACGGACGTCCGTCGTATCAACGTTATTGATGATTGGTTTACGTGACGAAGGATCGTAAATCTTCAGCACATACCGTAGTCCAGTCAGTGCGTGTCGACGTCAATGAACATAAACCAGCGGAAAAACCGACAATAACGATCAGCTCTACCGGTATAGCGGGTGGCCCGAAAAAACATCACAACTACCAGGTTCCACGACTGCAAAATTTTTCCAAATGCATGACGACCGCGATTTACGAAACTGTTTGCACCGACGTACAAGGGCACCAAAAGTAAACCTGCTTCAAAACGATAAACAAGAATCATCAAAAACATCGCTCAACTAAAATGTCGTGTAAGAAATAATGCCTTTTTTTCTTTTATTACCAATAAAGGCAGACCAAAAATACAAAAACTGACAAGGTTGCAAATTTTTTAATATCACGTAAGTGACATTATTGTAAATTCGATACTATTCTCAGCATCAGTGATACGACCGCTGTCTTAAATGCTGAATCGTTGTTTTACCTTGTTTATGTGAATAAGTTTTCACTGTATTATTGTTAATAGTTGCAATTGTAAGCTGTATCTCAAAGAAAATAATAAGTAGGCCTATGCGTCAGTGGAAAAACGTTGAAAAAGGTCACCATTTTGATGTATTGATGTGGCATCAAATTGCAGGTTTTGTTTTTAGACCACACTATACGCATGCACGCTGGCTTGTTGGCTGTTCAGCTTTTTAAATGATTATGGGTACATTTCCAGAATCACAACTCCAATCTCCTGCTATCTTGCGTAAACGTTGATAATGAAATAGTAAACTTAGAATCTTTTTCTTTGTAATAATTAACTTACGCCAGACATAGCCTACAGAAAAAAAATGTGATCAAATGTCCACCACTAACATATTGATAAATGGTAAACAATAAGTTTTTTTGACTGACTTTGGCTGACTCGTCTATTTAGTTTTTGCTGCAGAACAATTTTCACACTTCTGACGAAGTTCGGCTTTTGCTTATTGGTAGAATTGTTGTTGCCCATGTAATTATTCCGATGCGGTTTTGGTCGGTGGGAAGAACATGACATGTTCTTTCCAGCAAAATAAAGTCCTTACGTCTACCATAGAATTCACAGAGACAGAGTACATATTGCTGTTTCGTAATTGCGTATAAGCCCAGACTCCACTTATTTCGCTTTGTCGTGTAACTAGCAGTAGTAACTTGTATGCGGTGGCTTAGCAGTGTAACGGTTAGTACGTTGGACTTGCGATCGTAAGGTCGTTGGTTCTACTTCCGGTCGGGTCGCTATCAAGTGGTTCTGGTACTTGGTACTTAGACGGGTGACTGTCTGCGAACAAGTAAACCATCACCAAGGTCAACTTAGCCTTTTATTTCTCCGGAGTAAGTAAATTGAGTAAATCAGTTTGTTTGGCTGAGGTTATCACGGAGCGCGTTCATCAGTGCTGGGTGACAGGTGTGGTCCCATATGGCAGGTAACGCTCCGTAACTCTGAGATAAGTTTTCTATGAAAAGCCAACACCATCTAACCATTTCAACGAAAGCGGTGCGTTGCAAAGCCATGACTAATCGAACTAACGGAGTTCGCTCCATATTACCGTCGAAGAATTTTTTTGCGCAATAGCTGCCACTGCCAGAACTAGTGTAGCGTTGTTGAGAGAACAGAACAATAGTCTATCTGAAGCGAGGCTAAGTCATCTGTCTCTGTCAGACATTGTCGAGACCGAGCAGCTAATTTCTGCATCCAATCCACCCAGAGTCCTTTGAGACGACGTCCACGCTGCAGCCACGCGGCGCTCTCGTTTTCAATGCTTTCTTCTAGCCGTTAACACATACTAGAGACGCTTCACTGCCCGTTGGTTTACGCCTGTCGTAGAAAAAAACTCAGTACACTTACAAGTGCTGCATGCTACGACATAACCTTATAGCAGCGAAAATAAATACTTTCATTCCTTAAAAAGACAGAAACAGACAGACAGAAAAAAGAATATATGCAAATAAAAATACCACAGTCATGAAAAATGGCAATGCCAATCACTCAGTCATTCAGCTGATAGACTGCAGTCGATAAAACAAGCAGATGAGTTACAAAAGACAACAGCTAAGTGCAATATAAAGTTAGTGCATGTCTTTAAACGATAAGCACATTAGAAAGTTTACAACAGCGTTGTGGCAAAGGCGGACATGGGACAACTTTAACATGTCCTTCTTGTCAGAAAATTATCTTCCGAAAATACAACATTTAAAAAGAAAAATTCCCAATCTCAGTCACTGATGCAGCGCATGTTCAGTGACAATCACTGCATAAATCGGGAGATTTAGGCTACAGCCTCTTTAGCCTATAGTGCCTGATACGGCACCAACAGTGATGACTGATGATCGTCTTATAGGCCTACAGCAAGCAATGAAACCGTTCTGTCAACACATAACGCTCAGTTATTACTTTTGGGCTCGGTTTTAACTGTTTCGGACGTTGATTTTACACGCATTTTACATCTCGACATAGACAGTTCCAGCTACAGGAACGTCGTCGTCGGATTCTACGCGTCATAAATGCTGCGATCAGGTGCGTGGCGGTTTCAGTATAGATGAACCGTGCGTTGGACCACCCAAGAAGCAGCTTGGCCACACACCGACCTGTCAATCAATCAGTCCCGCTGCGCCGCACACGACGACACGCCGGTGACGTCACGTTGTCGACGTGTCACGTGGCATCCTGTCACGTGACCATACTGCGTCCAGCACTGCTGCCACCTAGCGAAGCCCGACCGACCGACCGACCGAGCTGCTGTTTCGACAACACAACAGTGCATGCTGGGTATCTGTATTTACACGCTGTAGTGTATAATCTAGAACCAGGACGTTGCTATGACAACTCGCACCTGCGTCGCAGTCTTTAACCGACGAGTTCGCGTGTCCGATTATAATGTAACGTAAAACCAGAAAAATATGTTAGCCTACTGCCGACATATTGTGCTGCCTCCGCATATAAAGCTACGACGCATTGTGTACCCCTAACTTCAACTCCGAGGCCCGAACATTTGACCATCTGTACTGACAATTGAGAATTAAATAGTTAAACATAGGGTGTTTTTATTTAAACGATACTTTCGAGAACGATTAACCTCAATAATAATGCAGTGCACCGCGGTTATGTTAAGCATTAGAAACACGAAGTTGCCTGTGTGTTCGATCTAAGTAAAGCACGTATTTTATTTGTTTGTGTACTACCCTATATGAATACTAAAAATAAAATGTAAGATAAAATCAAACATATTGACATTTGTGACAGATAGCCTACAGTTTCTGGTGTAGATCTACATATTGAACCAGCAGCAACGGGTTGAGTAACTAGCAGAGTTTATACTGCGCCAAATCTGCTAGTATAAATTCGTTTTTCTTTAGACATAAATTAATAGTGACACGCATAGATGGCGCAATCTATTAAGCACTAAGGTTTCTGGTCATCCATGTGTCTCCATTATATAAGGAAAGCACATTTGTTAGAAAGCCCATGCAGCTACACTCAGCTGACGATTTACACTGCAATAGCGCATTAAAGAAAACAGAGCGCATAAACTATAGGGCAACTCGATAGGTCGAGAACGATTTCGGTTTTATATACGTTTGTTGTTAGGCCCCTAACAATAACCAGCAATAATGTTACAACTTTTAATAAATATATTTAATGTAATTATTCTTACAAAATTTCAAAGCTGTAGCTATTACTCAGCATTTACAATACACATTTATACGAAGGTCATCCCGAAAGTTTCTGACCTCGACATATTAGACAATAATATTTTCAGCAATCTATACATCAGTGAAATGTGCATCCTTTGCGGACTCTAATGAGTTTGCTGCGGTTATGACGTCATTGTAATTTATAACGTCATAGAGCTTTAAATCGAAACGATTTGGAGTGCTAACGCAAACAGCTTTAAATCAGGCTCACTATTGCGCGATAATTTTTCCGTCTACGTTTTCGAACTTTTTTTGAGTCAATGAATACAGAACAGCCTAAATCTGCGCTGATCGCAAATAAGAGCATTTCAGGCAGTTACGATGCCGCAGCCATGTCAATATTTGACGTTATCAGTAAAGCTTTATTAAAAATTTGACAATAATGATTTTAGTTGTGTTGACGAAACACTAACCAAGATTTAATTTGTTACATTAGAGACTCTAATGTGCATGTAGGCCCGGGAGTAAGGTAAGCCCCACGCGCCCTTCCCCAAATATTGCTACATGTAACAGCCCAGTCCAAAAGTCTACAATTACCCATACGGCTGTTCGTGACTGTGACTTCGTACACTAAGACCATCCTGCATGCAGTGATAACTTGAATTACCGCAGTGACTGTTATCTGTTTTGAAATCTAAAATTTCATTATGGTGGTGTCCGCTATCCACGATGATAAATGACCTGATGCTGTTTGCGTTGACGCTGTGAAGCATTTCTATTTAATGTTCTGTGACGTCATAAATTACAATGACCCCAATGACATCATATTTGTAGCAGACTCGTTAGAGTCCGCAAAGGATGTACGTTTCACTGATGCATATATTGTGGAAAATATTATTGTCTAACTCTAATATGTCGAAACCGGAAACTTTTGGGATGATCTTCGTATAACCCCATCGTTAAAATTACGTTAACGTCAAGCGAGATCGCTGAGTGTCCACTTCCACCGGGTGACGTCGCTATTTTGGTTCGTATAAATCAAGTAAATAACGTTATTTTGCACACACGATTGCATTGAATTTCCATAAATGCCGATAGAAATTTAATAACTGTTTTACAGCTTCAACATAGTTAACTTGCCATTTAAAATCGTTCACGACTTACTGTGTCACCCTAGCAATCAAAAATAATTTCTGAATGGCTAAAGGCTAAAAGTCAAACCAATACAGATCTGTGAAGTAAGAACGGAACCATGCCAAAGATGAATCACTAAACCAGTAACAGAGAACCTGCATGGAAAGCAACAATAAGTATCTATGGCTACAAAAACTGAACTATAAACACACGTGACATGAAACCGTTCTACTCATCAGTTTCTGGTGTAGATCTACGTTTTGAAACAGCAGCAGGTTGGGTTTACACGCGTGTATCGGAAACAGTAATGGCGACTGTTGCACCGCGCTTTTTGCCGCCGATCGCCAAATCTGTCGACTTCCGGTGCGGGCGAGTAAATGGTGTTATTACATGTAGCCGAACGGGCGACCAGCCAGTCGTTTGGTGGGAAATGATTTGCTATCGAAATTACGCCAGACATGGCGACGACGGGATTTGGTGCGTCTGTCCGTCCGTCACCATGTCGCAGCAAGAGCAGCAGCAGCAGCAGCATAGGTTGGCTGGTCGGTAATCCGTCGTAGCGGGCAACGCGGCCTACTTGCTTACGACAGGACGAGGATTACTCCGACGCGATCGATCACCTCTCCTCTCCAGTCTGATGCTTCCAATCCATCCATTCGGCCGTTTCAGCAACTCTGCCGCTTTCACTGCATGCGTCCGGAATAGCAGAACGAACGGGATTTATGCGCGCACGCTCTAAACACACTCGTGTTCTGTGTGTACACCTGAGTTGTGTTGCATGTTGACCTGATTGCGACTCTTAATATTAGTTGCCATACTAACGGTCGCGCTTGTGGTACGATATCCGTGTATCTGTCGCCTGTCTGTAACGTTTTGTAATGTGGCTAAACGGTAAGTCATAAGGAATCGGAGATGGTACCGCTGGATAGGGCGTTGGTAAGACAGTAGTAATCGTTGATTTCCTGCAACGGTTTGACCGCAATTTGCAACATAAAGCTGCCGCCTGCATCCGTCATCGATGTTCGCGGAAACAGTTTCTTGCTTATTTACCGACACCAATTTAACCGAAGTTAGAACTACTATCTTGATATTAAATGCGTAAATAAACTAGACTCTCAAACCGACTGAATTAATTGTTTTAAGCACGTAGCACCACTACCCAGTGAGCTACATTTTACAGAAGGTTGAGATTTTTTGGTTAGCGAAGTCGTGTGTGACCTGAAGTTATTGGCCTTGACAGTCTCGTCACCGGCTAGACATGAAATGACATTGAGTCCATGTCACTTGCCTCTGCAACAGTCTGTCAACAGCAGCTGAGCGGTTTGCTCTCAGCCACGCATCATTCCAGCTTCCTTGATTCAGTCGCCATCATACTGCCAATCCCCTCTCCATTCCATCAGTTTCCTTATGCCTCGGGGCTCGGAGTCCTCGTAGCTGTTTGCTCAGTCGCAGCTCATCCGTCCGCTAAAAGCAGCTGTACAAAGTGCTTCTAACCGGGATTACTCGGCGTGTCGATACCTTCCAGCCCAACGGCTCCGGACCAGAGATGCACGAACTGTTTAATTTGTCAAACGATTTTAATCATTTGTATAGAATATGGCCGTTTGGTTGCAAGGTTTTGTTTCATACTGCCTGTCCACATTAGTCTCCGCAACTGCCAACTTTCTGATGGCACATCAGTCACCAAAGACAAAAACTTTATCGCACGAATACTGTACAATGACAGTCTTTATAAAAAAAAAATTTAAAAATTTTCAATCCGTATTCGTTTCATCATTGTCTCGTAAATCGTGTTACTGTATAACGACAGCTTGTCGGTTTTTGTTAAACTTTAAATGAGTGAATGAATAAACGAATGTTTTGTTGTAGAAAGTGCATCCCGGAGCAAGCGTGCAGCTGCGGCGCCGAGATGAGTTGTAAGGCCCGCGGCATCTTTAATAGCTTTTTCGACGCCAGCGAGCGTTGCCTGTGAAAGGTTGTGACAGCGATGTCGACGACAGCCAGGAATATCGGGCGTCGACAACGACAACACTCAGTACTGCTTCGAGACGCAACTGCCTTGGAGTGGAAGTTTTTCTCTCTGTGTTTAATTCGTGACACGCGTCCTTGCCGTGCTAGTAAACTTCACTCGAAGGCCAATAGAAATTGGATCATTGGGGACTTGGGGTGCTCAGGTTTTTTCACAAACCGAGATCAAATTTTTTCGCTCCTTTTTTTTCTTAAATCGTCATTTTCGTTTTTACACTTATGTTTTTTCCTTTAATCCAGCTGTGCACGAAATTCTAAAAAGCGCCGGAATCTTCGCTGACGCCAAATTCATTTTCAGAATCAAAAATAACACAATGCGTGGTCCATAACACAATCAAAACTTTCTCGGCCGAAAGACAATAACACAAAAAGAGACGCATGCGTTTAGATTTGCAAGCCTCAATGTTTTCGTACCTGACTATTATTTTTTTGGCTAAAAAATTGTACTCGGTTCGGGTTTAAATTTTATCCCTTTGTAAACGTACGCCAGTGGACAAGACATTTCCTCTGGCGCTGCTTTGAAGGGTCGCTGACTTGCTTCACAATGTTTGGAAGTGGCAGCTGATTGGCATGCGCTAATAGCATCCTAGCCACATCTATAATGCCTTGCTAATGGACGGTTGGAATCTTGGTGGTCTGCTGGCAGACATTAATTACCGGCACTGCACTCTGGCTTGTCGTCTGCAGTGCTCTGTACCACAGTTTCGCGTCTATAGCAATTTAGCGCGGGATAAGGCCGTGGTTACATGCATAACACAAAATATCATTGGAATTGTTTTGTGTTTTACATGTAGCCACATGCTGATCAACCGCAGCAAATTACTGTCGTTTGTTCGCATAGGCCGACACTGTCCAACCAAGAAACACGACACCGAACGTTTGTCCATATCTTTACCAAATACTGACTAATTATTGAAAAGTACTTCGTCTGTACCCAGCACGAAATGTGCTAAAAAGATCACTATAGGTAGAAGTAAAGCTGTGCAAGTCTGTCTGAGTTACCTCCACTGTGGCTGCGTCGCACTGGTCCGCACCGTTCAAAATATACGCGACCCGTCCAACCGTTTTGAACTTCATAAAAGGTTAGGTCTAGTGATTTCGTGCACAGAAATCAAACCGCTGATCACGTCGCAAATGCCTCTTCGTTCGAAACTGGTCGACCTAAACCAGTCCTTTGGAAAGCTTTCTGCTCATTTTATGACAGCATCGCGGCCGAATTTATGTCAAAATGTCAAACACAACGACGTCTGCTGCGGTTACTGCACTACTTATTATGACACTGATCGATAGCACATAGCACGGGCGCGCGCTGCGGTGACGTCATATAACGGGTCAGATGTTGCGTGTTTCCGGTATACGAGCAATTTCGGTCGAGGAGGTCGCTGACACACGTCGCGTATCTGAACGGATCACGTATGATTAATTGCGCCGAACACACCTTGTGATGACTGGCAAGCTCTACAAAACGGCGATTACGCGGACAGCAGGGCTCTGGACTAAAAAGAAGTCGGGGCCACCTTGACGTAAAAGCAAAATCTGCTCACGTTTTGCGTTTCGTTTTAAAACTGCAACATAGATACAAAGAGGCAACAAATTATCATAGTACATCAAAAATTGTTGCACACCAGCTCTTTTTAAAGTCTTATTTAGTCTTACCTTTTTTGTATCCAAGTCGTCACTACGCAGTTAGCATTTTCAGTCCCGGATAAATTACACTATCACACCAACGAAAGTCTGACAGCAAGCGACAGCCAGGTGAAGCAACGGATATGTGGTATTTAAAAAAATCCAATACCATTCACGGACAAAGTATAACTAAAGGCATATACGTAGAGACAATAGGTTTATTTGATCGCAGAACAAGACAACATCATTCTGCTATAAGCCTAAGTGCCGAAGTTACAGTATCACCTTATCATGTCCTAGAAACAAAGCAAAGTGTCAATGTGTCTTTGCAACAAGAGCGTAAAACGACCGTCAAATACCTTTTCGCTATTGGCCTGCAATCTGCAGGCCGAGTTTCTGTCGTCAAGCCGACGCTTAATTTTACCGTCACAGCCACGTTATTACGTGTCACACACAGCACACGAGTATTTTCAACACACAGCAGTAGACGAAAAACGAAAAAAGCGAAAAAAAACGAAACTATCAGCCACAGAATCGCCAAGCTGCACTCGAGGTAAAACAAACTTACTGCCCGCAGGCATAGCCAATCGCTATCGCGGGCAGTAATGAAGTGGCACCATCTAGCGAACTACATTTTGTGAATTCAGCTCAAATGGTTCAAGTACTATCATGCGCGCAAAAAACAACAAAAACCCATGTGACCTGTGACCTTGACCTGTGACGTATGACCTTGGAATTCAGTAGGGTTCTAGAAGTTGTCGATGTTCGTGTTAAACGTTATCAAGCTAAGTGCAGCAAACAATAATGCTGTTGCTTCCGCGTAAAATAAAAATACTCGGAAAAAACTACGTATAGGCAAAAAGACAGGTCCTATATCTTTAATTTTATTTTAAGACTTTTCTGTCAGATAAGTTATGTTGGTGAAATGTTTTAGTTTAGTATATTTTTTTTGTTTGGGCATGTAATAAAAAACGAAAATCGGTATGCGGCAGTGCTGAAATGACTGGTTTCTTGATGGTCGTAGTCGTAAAACACTGATACATGTAAAAAAATTACGATCGACAGCCAGGCATCGGGTCAGGTCGATGTCTGCAGCCTGCTCTAGTGACGGAGTATCGAGCGACTGAAATACAATCAGAAGGAATCGACATGACACGAACTAGTCGTCAGTGATTGAATACAAACTTGTCATTGAGTTATCGCGTTCACCCAGCGTCAGCGTATGCTCCGCATTAGCCCGTCTTGCTCGCCCAAACCAAGTCTTTAATTTTTTTTATCTGTAATATAATATACGCAGCAAATTTTTTTTCGTAAACTAAAAAAATATTTCGGTTCACCGACCCTGTGCAGACATTATTATGCTAACCTTTACGGAGGCGCTGAAAATAACGGACATAGAAATGACGGACATGAAACAGCAAGAAATGTTACAAGGGTTTGAACACTGTATAATGCACGCAGTTGTTTCAGAGAAACATGTGGCATTTTTGATATTGATATACTTAGTATTTCGAAGTTGCGTTTTAGTAATCGGATATGCATTTCAATAATATTATTCTATAATAATATACAACTCACCTTGCTGCTGTGACTTGTGTTCTGCCGTTGCTTTAAAAAAATTGCACACAGCATTATAATGTAATTATTTTCAAACGATATGTTCCTTGTTTTCCGATTTTATGTCGACCATTTTCATGTCCGTCAATTTCATGCCTATAGACACTTTTTGGTCCATTTACTTTATGTCCGGCTATTTCATGTCCGGCATTTTTTGGTCAATCTACCTTTACCATTAACCCAACCATGTGAGTTGAACTGAAATTTGGCACTTCTGCCTCGGCGAACGTTTACACCGGTTTTGTTTCTGCGCCTTTTATTTTTCGAGTTAAGAGCCTGTACGGGAAAAAAGAGGGACGGACGAACGGACGGACGGAGGGCTAAAACCCGTTTTGCGGGTAATTAGACAACCGCATAATAAAATGTTCGACACCATGGTCTTGCTGTGTGGAGAGAATTGAGGCGCGTCGTACATTTCCTACGTTTTTGCAGTTTGACCTAGGTCAAATCGTGCCTCGAAAACCAATCTGGGACGCCGACAGAACACGTGCGCGTGACGTCACAAACGCCAGAGAGAGAGCGAGAGAGAGAGAGGCGGGCCGCTGACATTTGTCGCCTCACCGTGATGTACGCAGAAAATCAATCACGTGTAGCGTCGCACGCCGACTTGCTATTAGGCACGACTAATGACGGACGGCGTGAAAGCTCAAACTCCACTATACTTCGATTTGTCCTGGATTAGTGGACACAACAAGTCGCGCAACAAGCTGTAGGGCTATACAACATGTTGTTCACATGCCAAGCTGTTGTAGATTTGTTTTACAGTTTGTTGTAAAAGTAATCCACAACATATGGCGACATGGAGTTTGGACTGAGTTGCTGTTAGTTACGACTAATTGGTCGACGTCGTGAAGCGCTGGCAAGGCGTCGAAGACGACGCGGCGACCGTCATCGGTCCACATCCGTACACTGCATACAAATAGACACCAAAGTCGTGTACACGGCGACAGAACTTAACTGAGGTCAACTGACCTGAATTGCCAGTTCGTTCGCTCTGTACGCGCCTTAATAGTTCGGTATATTAGTTTCTCCACTGCTTGTGGCTGTTTAGTACGATGCATACAAATAGATACTCCGGCCACGGCGTAACTAACAATGTGCATGATGAGACGACACTAACTTACTGTAGATTATCGTCCACTGTGGAAAAGATGGAGCCGTAGATTTGCATGTGGGCGTGTAGGAGTTATTCTCCTTTCGGTTTTTTCACCTCCATGATGAGACGACGTAGATTATCATTCGTCACTGTCGTGCGTGCCAACAGCAGTCTTCTACTCCAAACACAAATCAACGGACATTACCCACCTCCCTGTTCCGTCCTCGGTTAGAAGCCCCCACCGATCTATCACAAAATCCACATCGCGAATGTAACCTCCGTTTCGACACCACGTTTTATTTTCACTAGGCCTTCTGTGTCACCATCCTCTGTAATCGGCTCTAGGGCCTTAAAAAGCGTTTTACGCGCGAAAGCAGCTACTGCTTTTAGCGCGTCTTAGCCATCGCAATTCTGTCCGTCTGTTTATCTGTCCGTCTGTATGTCACACGGGTGGATCAGTCAAAAACGGTGCACGCTAGAATCACCAAATCTTCACCATCGGCTGCTTGGAAGACTCTAGTTTTAGGAACCGTAAAGGTATTCGATAAATTCGAAGAGGGTCACCCCGAACGAAGGCGCTAAATGAGAGGGGGTGGGCAAAATTTGCGATTTTTGGCCAACAAGTCGTTGTATCTCAGTAACGGTGCGAGATAAGGCCTAGGTTACTATTAATCACTAATAGAAAGTCGTAGACTGGCTCTCGATTGGCGCCGAGTTCAATGACCTTGAATGACCTTAGACGCTAGAACAGGGGGTTTTATGGATTTTTTGGCGATTTCGGGCTGCGACACAAGGCTATATCATTTACAAGGTGGCGCCACGCTACTATCGTTATACGATCCAGATAGAGAATTTGGTATTTGTATATTGACTTAGCGTGAACATCCCAATTTTCAGCTAAACTACTGAACCGGAACTGTTATAGGCGTTTGCGCGTCTCTTGAGCATTAGGTCAAATTTCTTGTAAAAACCTCGAAAGTGCCAAAGTGACAGTCAAAAGCAGTTAAACATTATGTTATTGACTGAACAGTACCGATTCGGCCCAAAACAACGTCGAATTTGAAAACGACATTATTGGCTTATTTTTTCCGAAGAAACTATCGTCAGGGTTACCTGTCTTCTAGTCTGGCAATTTGCTAAGATGATAGAATAACAACGGAAGCTGCAGGTATACACGGCATTACAGGTAGTCTATAGCTATGGCCTTTACATTGTAGATGTGTTTTGTATGCCGGATAAGTCAATACGCTTGTATTGTAGGTGAAGTCGAGAAACACGACCAACAGCAGAGACCATCACCATCATCATCATTGTCAGGTAATTTCATATTTCTTATTTGCGTACATTTTGTTATTATAGACTGATCAGAGAAAATGTATAATTTACATGTTCTGCTGTCTGACAGGCTTATGATTGCTGCCTTAATGATCACCTTAACACATCTTGTTAACGTTTACATATTTAGTGTTGGACATTACACAGCAATACAAGTGAGTCTTTTACAGTTGAATCTCTGTCGGTGATTTATTTAGAATAGACTATAGAGATAGACGACACAAATTATATAAAAAAAACAAAAGGATATTTATAGCAGAAAGTTTAAAACTTAGTCATTTATGTTTTACAAGAAAAAGTTGAATAAGCCTAAGTTTAAAAACGTTGTATAAAACGTGATTTTCTTTTTAGTTGACGTAGGTTTTTTACTAAACTAAATCTGACATAGTGGTTGAATCCACAGCTTTATTAGGACACGGTTTTTCACATTTGTCACATCAATTATCATTTTTCAGTAATAACACTTAAATTGTTGTATAGGCCTATTGACCTTTTAACGTTTAATAAAAACAACAAAACGTTAAGAACGTGTTACTTTGTTATAACAAAAAATGTTTACAAACGTTTATTACAGTTAGATATATATTACGGCTTTTATCACTAAGTGCATTTCTAAGTAGCACGAAACATCGCGCGTTTTTTACGGCTTCTGAGCTTCTAGTGTTTTGCTCGTCGGAAAATAATTAATTAATCACTGCCACAAGCCACAAGTAGATTGACAGGGAATCGAAATGTGGCAGGTGATCTGTAGGGGTATAACGTCAGACATGGGCCTAGCACAGATAAAAGACTCGACATGACAAGTTATACATATCGCAGTTGGACTGCGACACGTCATGAGTTGGTTTTGTGCAGTGGCATTTATGTGACGTGAAACGGAACAAGAAATTTGAGCTAAAGCTCACGAGACGCGCGAAAGCCTATAGCAGTTCCGGTTCAGTAGTTTAGCGGAAAATTGGGGTGTTCACGCTAAGTTAATATACAAATACCAAATTCTCTATCTGGATCGTATAACGATAGTTTCGTGGCGCCACCATGTGAATGATATAGACTTGTGTCGCAGCCCGAAATCGCCAAAAAAATCCATAAAACCCCCTATTCTAGCGTCTGAGGTCATTCAAGGTCATTGAATTCGACGCCAATCGAGAGCCAGTCTACGACTTTCTATTAGTGATTAATAGTAACCTAGGCCTTATCTCGCACCGTTACTGAGATACAACGACTTATTGGCCAAAAATCGCAAATTTTGCCCACCCCCTCTCATTTAGTGCCTTTGTTCGGGGTGACCCCCTTCGAATTTCTGGAAAAGCTTTACAGTTTCTGAAACTAGAATCTTCCAGGCAGCCGACGGTAAAGATTTGGTGATCCTACCTTGCACCGTTTTTGACTGATCCACCCGTGTGACAGACGTCAGACAGACGGACGGAGAGAATTGCATGGCCTACCGGTCTCACTGCTGTAGATAGAGCACCTTAACACAGGGCCTATTATGATTTCAATTACGATTACAATAAGAAACATATTTTGAAAGAAATGGGTAATAAATCAGTACTTAAAATTATGACAGTAATTTGTGATATGTATAAAATTTCACGGTATAAAACATCCGGACCTACAGAAATATTATTGTCAAAATAACGTTAACAGCCCATAAAATAGACGTACGGTAACTTGTAGGCTATACTCCTTATTATAGTGAAAACTGTTTGTTGTGATGGTTAATAGATAAATTTATACTTATGTGGTACATATTACCGCACAGGTATTTTTTATTTGCTAATAATTCTGTGATGAAAGGACTGACTTAAATACCTCTTTGGACGCACAGTTATATTGCTTTTCGTCGTATAGGCTTACGTCGTACTGCTATTGCCGTCTGGCGAATATCTCTGAAACATGCACCGGACCAACACGAAGAACATAAACATACTTATTTCACCGCAAAAAGTTTGCTATAGACACTAATTATACCCCTACAGCGTTTTGCCGAAATATAGTTTTGCAACAAGCTGCGTAGTTTAAATCCAACTACTAACCTAATTATAAGGGCTGTTTTGGCAGTTATTCATAGCTTCAGCGAATGGCCGGAGAAGTTCAACGGACGTCAAGAAAGACATTCTCTGGCCGGAAAATGCTGCCGATGCTTATGATGAAAACGACTCATTTTCCCATTCTCGTCATAAGTAAGTAAATAAATAAGTATAATATTTCTATAGAAAAAACCTCTAACGCTCTCGGTTTGCTAGTAAAAGACAAGTAAACGTATCTAAGCTGGCGTGTAAAGAAAGAGAGAGCGTGTGCTGGTTTTGAGTAGTTCGAAGAGCTTCCGCGGTAAATGAATAAATGAACGGGCACGAACGGACGTCTTCTTCGCACAGTCATTCCGCTTTGTGATATTGTTTATTCCTCATCACTTTTACACTCATGGATCGTCGTTAAGCCTAATCGTTAACAACGTCGTTCATTATCATTATTCATTGGACACTGCATATGGATATTTTCCACTTTTGGTTCTCTTGGGCGAGTAGGCTAAGCAACTTGTAAGTAAAACTTAAATTTATGTAGTGCATAACGTTCTTGAAAACCTTCGACGTGTTACAGTGCGTACAGAGCAACAGAAATGAAATAAAATAAAATGAAAATGAAAGCCTGAGCGGCAACAGAGTGAACGTAATTGGAGTTTATGCTGTATTTAAGCTTGATTGAAAGTTTGCAGTTAAAAGTTTGACACTGTTTTCACCAGTGTCTCTCTCTTTCTTTCAATAACAAACTTCACAAATTCAAACAAAATAAAATAAAACTATGCAAAAGCAAACATCAAGGAGGACCACCACTCATCCAAATAGTCACGATGATATGGAGATGGTGAAAGAGGCAGGAGCGGATACCCCTTCGACCTGCAGACGACCCTGGAGAAATCACATGTCGGTTCTTCTAAAGACCGTGACCAGGCAGAGCAGCTGTCTGATTCAGAAGCGTCCTCGTCAATGAAAGATCACACCGTGAGGAGAAAAAAAACAGCAATGCAAGGAAGAGAAGCTGGTCGGGATGGTGGTGATTATTCGCATCGACGACGCGACGGCGACACGACATCTTTGCATGTAAACACAAAGTTTATAAATAAGTAATGATATTGTCATTTTGCTGTATCAACCCACTTGCCCCCACCGCTAACTTTCCCCCACTTTCCTATTTAATTTGATTTTTGTTGCGCTGTACGCACTTTTAGTCGCACTGGTAAAAAGTTAAAAGCTAAAAAATGTTTTAATGACCTGTTTTAACTGTTTTAATTAAAGCTGTCAAAATCACGCACCGGATCTCTGAGTTCATCTGACAGCGAGTTCCATTCCAAACCGTTGGACCAGCAACCCTAAAAACCCCACGGTTGTATGTGTCAATGTCGAGATGGTAATTCCATGGCTAAAGTGATGTGATCGGTGAGGAACCGAGGAGCGTGTTCATTCTTCTGATACTGGCTAATAATCGTCGAATTCCGTTCTTTCATGTCAAATAGCACCGAATCGATTAGTCGTTTACGTCTTGTACTCTGATTAACGTCAAAAATTTATATCGTTATGGATGAATGCGAAAATGTTGGACTAACATGACAAATGCAGCGTTATGATAAATAAAATAATGTATCCCTGATCGAGGCTCTTGTTTCCCCAACTTTCCACAAGTGTCGAATTGCCTGAGCTAGGTAGGCTACAGAATGTAGGCCTATGTTCCATGCACATTTTATGCGCCAGCCTTTATCTACGTGCGGTTTATATGAGGTTCACATTTCGGAAAACAATCAGCCAGACGTTGAGTCAGATTGCGGAAAACAGATTCAACTTCACTTCAAACGTGACAACAAAACAATCGTAGGTTTAGCACACAACAATTATTATGGTCGACAAGTCGGCAGTCAAACAGTTACAAGCTCAAGTGTATTGCTATCATCGTGATAACGTCATGTTCAAAGTCTATTATGCAGTTTCACTCGGAAGACCAACAAACGCAGTAACTATACGATCTTCAACTCGAATCGATCAATCAAACTACAATACTTGCACATTACTAACTGTCTCTCGCGAGTATTAGACCTATACAGTACTAGCAGAAAACAGTGACGATTATTGTGTACCCTTTAGACCAACACAGTGTGTCCTGAAACTCCAGCGTCCAGCAAAGTATACCGTTAGTTGATGTTAACTTACTGTACAGTATAAACGAGTCTGCAATGTACACGCTATCGACAAGACGTTAACTGAACGCATTCGTCTATTCAATATTCTGGTGTTTTTCCTTGATAAAATTACTTCGTTAAGCGCTGCAGTAGGATACAGGTTTATTACGAAGAAAAGCAAACAGACCAGCAATAGGCACCTACATTCTACATAAATCTAACAAGTTCGACTGTCTGACCTACTGCCGCACTACAAGTTGCATTTAATTCTCTTCGGTTATTAACATTTTTGCAACCGTTGTTGGCCGAAAACGGATAAGCTTATGCACTATGTACAGCGTTAATCGTGTGGCTTTTAAAATCGGTCAATATTTGGCAATATTTGTTGTTTAACTTATGTCTTGGTGTATAATATGCCAAAGTACATCACTTCATAAAAATTGTATGCTTTTTGGAATAGCCTATAGCGTACATGGTAGGCCACGAACCACAGCAAATAAAGTACTGTATGAATATGCTATATAAAATGAAGTATTTTTGTTTATTTCGATAAACTAACACTAACATCGGTGCTTCACGAAAGTATACAATGTAAACAACAGATGCAATATATTTGACAAATCTGCAGTTAATGTGTGACTGACGTTAGAAATTTATCTGACTATATATACACTATTTATGTTGTGTTTTATTATTGACAGTGGTGCATAATGCAGCGTGAGAATTACTAAAAATAGCCTTTCACGCAAAAATCTCGACCAAGTCAAAACCAACTATAATAGCTTAACTAAAACTTGAAACTGCAGAAAATGATTGGATCATAAACCGGCAATCGGGCACTCAAGTATTAGCACTCGCATAACATGACAGACGACAAATAAATGTAACTGACTAAAGAACAGGCACAATATATTAGACAAAGAAATAATTTCTTTTCTTTTCTCCTCCGTTTTTCTAACGTTTTTTTCTAACAATACATGTAATTCGGCCTAAGAACTATAGAAATGTGGTCTTGTCTTAGAGATGTTCAATAAAACAACGATGATAATTAAGGCTACGTGTACACAACAATCAATATATGTATTACAGTAAGTAGCCTATTACTCTATCAAACAGCAACTGACTAAGCAAGTTAATAACTGTTCTGCCAACTGTACAAGCAGAAACCGTTTTTTATCTGTCAGTTTGTAGACAATGTGTACACAGTGTCTATAATTCGGACCATGTTGTAAACCAATTTTTAACAGAATTCCTAGTACGTACAAAGACTACCACAAGTAATCTAAAAATAAAAATTTTTCAACAGAGCATATTAACAATTAACCATTTTATACAGTCTGTGTAAGTGCACTACCTTGTAAAAACTTGGTCGCAACTTTAAGACACAGTTTAGATATTTTCATGATATTTTCCTGACAATCAAATCAATCGATAGCATGTGTAATTTTGCGACCGTACTTCGCGTGTGGCGACTTCATTATATGAACTTAACATAATGTCCGAGGAACGCAATGCTTTAAGCTATCTGCGTGCCAGCTGTGACAAAAACCGTCACTTCCTTCAATAACGAGATGTGGGTCCTGCAGCTGACTGATGGAAGACAACAGATCTCTGCGGCTATTTCGAACACCTATGTTCGCATGCGCGCGTCGATGGGAAATGAACTGGAACGCAGACGAAACGAAAGATCTTAGCAACGAAAATTCAGTCCCGAAGTTAAAAAAAGAGCCGACGTAATGCGCGTATATATGCTATTTAGACGGCGTCGCAGCGGCCAGCTCGTCGTAGTGTGTGGGACACACCCAGCGCACCTCACGGCCGACGAACGCTGCTCTAAGGCCGCCGAAACGACCACTGCTGGCGTCGAAGTGTAGGTAGCGCGCCAGTGTCGTGCGACCTACAGCCGGAGCAGCTCCAGCCGGCGGTGTAGTGGATGTCTGGAACACAGCTTCTGCCGACATCGACTTCGACGTTCTGCTGTGCACGTCGACCACGCCCTCCGACGCATTCACCAACACCTATACAACAACAACAGTCAGTTTTTACATTGAGGCTTGACTATACAGTAAAAAAGCGCCCTTGGTTAAATATTTTCGAGACTATGCAATATATAGGCAAAATCCTGTGACCTGTGCTTACTACTTAAATCAGGAGTGCTGTCAGCATCGCCTGCTTCGGTGAATTTCGCGAATTTTCATAGCAAGCTTACTACATGCGTGATGCGTTTATTTGTGTTTACAGTCGAGTTTTTGGGTGATGTCACACGTTACGTTTGTGATAAATAACGGAATATAAATAGGCCGACGATGTACTCCCCGATTGTTACGGGACGTTTGCCTAGGTCAGCATTGTCGATGTTCGGCATCCGACTCTAAGCTAAATAGTCGTGTAGTTAGGCCTATACTTTTCAAGTAATGTAACTGATGTGACTACGATAAGTCAACGTTACAGACGGACCGACGATCAAACGGACAGACACTTTACACAGAAGAACACAAGCTGTTGTCTGGCTGTGCACATAGAGAACAGCGCCGCATTGTGGGCAACGTGGCTCGAACACAACCGTACTTTTCACTTTTTAGAATGTGGAGATAACAAGATAATTCAGACAGCAAAAAACAGCACAGACCTTGGTGAGCACAGAGACGATACGGTCCTTGTAGCGCGTCAGCCAGGCGCACGGGTCGATCTGGTGATAGCCGTCCACGGCGACCAGAAGCTCGTAGCCGTCGACAAGTTCCGTGATCACGGGAGCCAGAAGCTTCGCGTTCTCCGGGTGCTCGTCGACAGCGTTGAGGCACTGTATGAGCGGTAGTGCAAGTCGCACGACTGCCGCCAGCAGCTGATCGCCAGGTCGACGTCGACGACGCGCCGCCGCGGTAGACGACGACAGACATACGGCAGGCGAGCTGAAGCGATATGCCGCATCGTCCACCACGTGCCAGTACCCGGTGTACTCGCACAGGAAACGCGCCTCGTAACCCTCCAGGAAGTGCGTCTGACAGGCGGAGTACCAATCGGTGGCGGAACGCTGTGCGCTCGACGGTACTACGACCACTAGTCGTGGATGATCGAGCTCCGAGAGGACGTTGGACCCCGCGGCGGGGGGTCCGACGCCCTTGCCGACGGTCGGTGAGGTGCTCCAGCCGGGCGGCACGGCGACGGATTCGAGTCCACCGAGTGACGCCGGAGTGACGCGGTAGTCGCCGGTGATAACGCGCGCCCAGCTGCCCAGGTTGTGCCACTTGCTGCAGATTGGACGACGTCGACGTAACAAGGACGAGGAACTGCCGCTGAACGCCCACGGATACTCGATGCGCTGCGGACGCGCATAGCGCATCAGGATGCACTTTGGACAGACGACGTAAATTCGTCGACGAGCTTCGTCTGAGTTGAACGCGTTCATTGCGTCAACGTCGCCCGATAGACCTATCTCGTCCGCGTTTTCATCTTTGTCGTCTGGTACGGGCGTGTCGCCGTTCACACTGTCACGAGACCAGCAGCTGTAACTCGTTCCTCGGTAGGCACTGATCGTCGACGCTCGACTGCGCCAGGCGGCAGACTTTGATGACGTCACGCTCAGTGTGGTGCCGCCGTTGGTCAGGATGTGGTCGTCGCTGGTCTTCACCGAGCACGTCTCGACGTTGGCGGACGTAGACAACGAAGATGATGATGACGATGTGACTGGATCGTCGTCGAGGTAGCAGTCGATGAAGTCTATCACGGCGTGCATCACGCAGCAAGGACTCGGTCCACGCACCTGAATGCTCAGAGATCTCATTTGACAGTCGATCGAGATGCGCACACGGTGAACGACGCTCGAAGCGACCAACGAACTGGCTTCTGCGGCAGTGGTTAGAACTGTGGGAACGTCGACAGAAATGGTCGTAGACCGGCACAGAGTGTGGTCGATGACTGCCGATGACCGCTGCTGCTGGTGTGATGATCCGGGCACCGTTCTACCCCGACGACTAAACCGGAAGCAGTCTTCGCACGGTCCGACGTCGTAGGTGGTGGTGAAGACCACGTGATGGCGGAAGAACGTCGGCGACGGATGCGGCACGACGCACAGATGCCGCACTGCTTCCTGTCCGGCGAGCATCACCTGCAAGCTGGCGAACTGTCCGGGCAGCGTGCGTCGCAGCGGCACCTCGCACGTCACCTGTTTCTCGCTCCAGTCCGGAGTCTCCGGCCACAGGTCCTCGCCCGGACTTCCGGTTTCCAGCAGAACCGAAAATAGAAACGCGCGGGAGGATGCGAGCTGTGTGCAGACGCCGAGGCTGTCGAGAAGTGCAAGCAACCAGCGGGCACTGGATGCCGGTGTGACTGTCTCGCCACCGTGTGATGCTTTGGCCAGCTTACGCTCGACGTCGACGTCTGCCAGGTGGTCTAGAAGGTTTTGTTCCAGCACCACGGAGCTGTCGACCGTCTCCAGTACTCGGCTGATTGTGTCGACGATCCACGGCGGGTGAACTACTACTAGAGAGGACGTAGACCCTCGGCGTCCGTCACTGCTGCCCACCCACACGCGACCACGACGTGCGTAGTGCTGCAGGGCGTGACGCGCGTCTCGCGGTGCTACGTCAAAACTTCGTCCGATGGCGATCACATCGTACAACGGCAGGCACGGCTGAGTCGGGTCTTTGTCCGCCACGCTCGCTAGATGCCGGGCAAACTGCCACCATGACAGCGGCACCGTCGTAGAGTCAGCCCCACCTCCGTCCTCCCCTTTACCCTTGCTGAGCCGTACGATTGCCGCCCGCAGCTGTTCGACGCCCAGGTTGACTCCGCCTGACCGACGAGCGTCCTTCGGGAACGCTTTGGTAGACTCTATCTCATAGTAGGCGACCACGTGCGGCAGCGCTCCCGGGCCACCCACCGTGTCACCGGACGACTGGCCGTTAGCACACACCACCGCCGGCGCCGCCACCGACCGCAAGTCATGTCTTCGGTAGATGCTCGTAACGTCACACACAGTGACGTCATCGCCGTTGTCATGCGGTACCACTGACGGCACGTGACCGTTCATAAGAACCTGCCATCGGGTTGCTCATAAGTAAGCAAGTCACTCTAATAAATGTAATAATCGTTGTCCATGATCAGCATAGTGCGCTTTATTACGTGGGCGTAATAATAAGTGCATTGTTCCTCTGTCTATTTGTCTTGTTTGTTCTGTATGGGCTACTAACTCGAACACAGAAAAAAAAACGAAGAAAAAGTATACACAATTGACGTAAACGTTTCCCAGGGCAAAGCAGTCGGTGTGCCAATGTTGAAGTCGAAATGTCAAAGGCCGATTAATAATTAGAATTTGGGGTGCTCAGTGCAGTGTGTTAGCCAGACGGATGGCTGCATGTCATGTCAGCACTGGGCTGACATCTTCGCTCGTCGCATTACAAACTAAAAGCACTCGGAGAACACTAGGAGTAGAAACATAGCTTCTACGAAAAATAATAATTATATTTAATGCGGTGCTGAAGTAACTATTGTGTTTCAAACCCTAGCAAAGTTTGCAGCAGCAGTAAAACCGGTTGTCGTTGGTTTATGCATTTAAGCTATCACACATTAATAAAAATCTTTATTCGCCACGAATGAGAGAGAACCAATAAAAGCACAGAACAACAAACAGCAATACTATAAAAATAACAGATACGAACACGAGCGTCGACTTCAAATCAATCATAACTTGACTTAGTCTTAACTAAAAGATATCGTGTAAAATTAGCCGACCAATTGAAAGAAGTAGAACGCAGCGCACCCTGTCGGAAGAACTACTATGCTGATTGGACAAATCGACATATCCAGGCGCGCCGGAAGCGTGTCGCGACTTGACATAAGTTCGCCGGCAGTCACCCAAGTCTCTCGGAGTACACAGCAGGCAGTGTGGCAAACGCGCGGTGTACTGGTGCGAGTGAACAGCACATGATGGTTGCAACACGGCCTCGTAGATTGACCTGCAGTATAGGGTAATTCTGGTGTGTAAAGGGTTAATGTCAGTACTGAATGATGTTACTGTTTGTCTATACCTTTGAATATATCTGACCGATAACTGACCAATAATAGACCGATAACAAAACTGAAAACGTTTGACAGTTACGTCATCGTATATAAAGCTAGACTAAAACTATGTCGGTTCCTTTACCGTTACTGCTATCCCACTCTACGAAATAAACTCTCTGCGAACAATAGAGCCGCTAGTACTCTAGGCACTTTTAAATTAAGGCTTAAAACAGAATCGTTCACTTCAGTCTACCGCATGCACCCAGAACAGATTGGCGCCATCAAACCCCTCCTGCTTTACAATAACGACGCTGGCGCTATGACAATCTTTTATTCACCAACATTGGTAGCACAACAGAAAGAAAGACAAATAAATGAAAAATTAGGAACTACATAAATAATAATAATTAATAATAATTAGTAGAAAGAATTGTCCGGGCAAGTACCCACAAATCAGACAATTGAACATTACAAATTAACGTTAAGCTTGCGCG
>Ga0056128_1000316_pt1 | contig 39625 bp, 21 predicted proteins | sample WorMetLIZISLAND2_FD_71113 | JGI IMG/M metagenome (GOLD analysis project Ga0056128, IMG submission 71113) | Marine gutless worms symbiont microbial communities from Max Planck institute for Marine Microbiology, Germany - Olavius geniculatus... ... | reverse complement strand
GATTTTAGCAGTTCAAGTCTCGACCCCCTAGGTTCAAGGAGGCCAGCGCAGGCGGGCGTCAAAGACAGCTACCCCCCTAAAAAGTGGTTATTTTACCGCAATTATCTCGTGTAGCATGAACACGGTTGCAGATCGGCACAGACATGCTGCTTATCATAACAGGCAATGGTGACAGGCTTTTAAAATTTATCAACATCGATGACCTTGAATGACCTTGAACCCTAAAAAATATTGGTTTAACGTGATTTTTTTGCGATTTTTGGCTGCAAAATAGTAAATTACGATGAAATGCATGGAGATAGACTAAGAATACCTGCGAACAGGAACTGCTATAGGCTTTCGCGCGTCTCGTGAGCTTTGCTCAAATTACTTGTAATGATTTACATGTATATGTTTATTTTAGCATATTGGTTTTTAAATTGAAGTATTTTGTCAAATGTTGTCAAAGTAACAATGCACTTGGTCCACAAAAGTTAACAAAATTTGACAATTCATTGCATTTTACATGGTCCAATGTTATTCACACTGTGACGGCAGCTGTCGTGTGGACTACTGCAGACCAAGTCGACTTGGTGCGTTCAACTCACTTGCTTTGTACACGATATGAGAATAACAATAGTACATGAAGCTTCCAATAGTATATGAAATGATGAGATCGGTCTGTAAATGACTGAAGTGCCAGCACTTAAGTTATTTTGTCGAATTCTGAAAAATTTACTTGAGCGCACTTGGACCACTCTTATTCTATACGGCTCAAATGCAAAGAACAACACGTTTCCACTCTGCCAGCTGTAAGTGATACATGTGATACCCCTACTGATAGACGAAATGTTGCAATCAGCAGAACATCAACCAGTTTGCTGAAAAGATGTCATAAACAATTAGCATGATTAAGTATTGCCATCAGCTGTACATATGTCTATCAGTGTTAAATTATACATAACAATAGATGACACACTTTGAAGCAGCTGCAGTACAAGTGTATTATTTATGAGCAGCAAGACACAGCTGGGATCAATAAAAAAGAGGAGGTCTGCCAAGTCTCATGCATCTTGTGTGAGTCTGATGCATTTTCAGTCAACTCACGCTTTTCTGCCCGCCTAAGTTTTCTCGCACATTTTACGCACATTTTAATTTTTTTGCTTTTTTGCATAAATTACTAACACTACCTCAAAGCGACAAATAACACAGTAGCTCTGACTAGGCGCAATTTCAGAGCTAAATATGCACAGTAATGTCTCGGTTGCTGGCACTCCGCTGGGGTAGCTTAGAGCACTTCGCAAAGCTCCTAGCTAGATTTTGAAGCAAAAGATGGGAAAGAGCAAAAAAACAGGAAAAAAAACAATGTAAAAGTGAAAAAGTAAAGGGAAAAAAAAACAAGAAGAAAAAGTGAAAGGAAAGAAAAGAGGGCAACGGATGGGGGAGGGAGGGGACTGGACTCGATCTCATGCATTTCAATTTCTGGACCTTGACAGTTATGCAAAAAAGTAAGACCTGCATGATTTGGTAATCAATAAATATTAAATATATCTGTAATCCATAACAACAAAAGTGAAACCTGTGTGACTAGTAAATGTCACAGATGCATCATTCTTCACAGCAGATTCATCAATTTCACACTTGTAGGACTCGCTGTTTGAACTCTCTGCCAAATTCATTGCACTCATGTTGTAACTAGCTACATCAGCATCTGCAACTACATCAGCACACGTCATACATCATTTGTGTGCTGGATATAACAAAACTGAGGATGTTGATGAAAATATAGTTATCCTGCACATTGTACAATAGTTTACAATATTCTATACATCTGTTGACTGTAGTTTATAGTAAATGTTATTATCAGTTCGGCCGGACTGACACCAGATTTTATTTTCAGTCCGCACTCGGACTGCTGGCAAATTCTATTTTCAGTGCAGAGTATGTCATCGAATCAAGCACTGCTTGTTGGTAAAGTTAGATGATCAGTCTAGCTAATCTCCAGATCACATTGGTCGATGAAAAAATATGCATATACAATGATTATATTTACTGTGCACACACTTAGATGGCAAAGGCCTACATGGCATATCTTTAATCATGCACGGGAATTAGCCACAGCTCCAGTGGATAGACTGAGCACACTAACACGGTCAATAACGGCATTATAACACCATGCAAAAATATACTAGCAAATGTAACTCAGAATGTGGTTGATGTCTGTTTTGTATCTTTTATGATAAGGCACTTGACGGCTTTGCTTACCTGTGACACTGCCATTTAAGCAAATCTAGTTTTTGTCCGCTGAGTTTAATCTTTTAAATGACTGGCACATTTCATGAATAACTTGCACGTAACTGGTAGCCGTCGCTCATTTAGTCATCTTATCTGCACTACTGGCAGAAAAAGGTGTGACACAGCAATGCAGGTATGGTGATAGAGCCAACTGATGCGCCGTTGTCTCAGTTGGTCAAAGCGCTGTCATTTTCATTGCTGTTTTGTTGTCATCCCATCTTCCAGTTCTTGCTTGTAACTTAACATTAAACTTGTGTTCAGGCAGTTCTACAGAGTATAGTAATTAGATGCCACACATAGGTTGGAAAATAGCTATTGTTGGTTTGTAGCGTGGCACCGGCATAATCACACTTTGTGCAGTTAGCCTGACTAGGTTTACTACAGGACTGAAAATAAAATCTGGCGTCAGTCCGGCTCAAACTGATAATAACTTTTACGGTAGTTTATAGTTACAACATCACAAGTCAAAGTTATTTTATATACAAAACATTTTACGTACCTTTATTACTGACGTCTTCGTCATCATCAACATCATCATTAATGTCAGCAGCAGCATCACTGGGACTGATATCAATTATTTCTTCGGCATCTTCATCAAGCACGTATGCCACTTCACAACTCTCGTCACCTGTCAAATTCTCATCCATGTTACTGCAACAGCTGTTGAGGTCGTTCATTAAAAATTAAACACCTGAAACACAATCAAAGTCATTAACGTCAATATCACAAAAATAATATAAAACTAATCTAACTGTAACACTTCATATATCAAAACCCAAAGACCAGGGGTGTCGGTAAAATGCGTCCGGTGCGTCTGGGCCAACAAGTATTTTCAGTAAACAGGTCTGAATGCTGTTTTGTCAGTCTCAGATGTGGGGACAATTGAAATGGTGATAGGCGAACACTTTTTCAACACAACGATTCTAAGCTGCAATCTATGAATGCAGCTTATAACTTGGCTACCATCATGACCAGCATATTCACGTGTGGAATGAAGATGGTTAATTTCCCTAATTGTTACGTACAAGTGTTACATAAGTCCGTGTTTATAGCAATCACTAAAAAGACTATACAATTATTATTACTAATCTTCAACAGTGTTATCTGCAAAACAACAAAAACAAACGCAAAAACAACAAACGGACAAAAAATATTACAGGAAATTGTTGAAAACGTTGTATGTAAAATGCGTCACGGGTTCGAAACGAAATCTGAGTAAACTGTCAGTGATGGGCAGAGATTCAGTTTATGACGATAAATCAGTGCACCGGCGGCATCAGTCGATGACATTGACATCTTATCTTACCAGCACCTACGGTACCTGTGGAGATTACAAATAACACCAAAACTGTTGTTATTTGTTTCAACATAGACAAACCTACGTGCAGAGTTTTAAAAACCTAGGTTTATCAAGAAAATTTTTAGGTCTTTTTAAAGTTTTTTTGTGGTTAAGTGTCCAATGAATATCGTACGGCCCAAAAAGCATTTTATTCTTAAATACCATCTTATGAGTTAACGACATAATGACATGATTGACGCTGTAACACAAAAATCATGATTAAAATATAAAATACATCAAATATGTAATAAATTTCACAACAAACAAAAAACATAAGAATCGGACATTTGAGATTTTTTAAATGTAAAAAACCTTGGTTTTTTTGACAAATTTTCCAGCCTTAAATACGTGTGACAAATTCTAAATATAGTAGAAAGTTGTAGCTGTTGCAGTCAGAAACGAGATGACTCGGTAAAATTTAGCTGTTAAACATCTCTACGATACAGCTATACTCAACTTCCTTAAGACAGGTATAATATTTCAAGTCAAATAGCCTACCTCAACAATGTTTGGAGACTTCGTCGCTATTGTGAGTGTTCTGAAGATGCATGTACTACTAAACAGAGCATGTCTAAATCTGTCCAACTGACTGCAAAAAGTGTCAAACACAGAACCAGCTGTCAAACGTCGCAGGTAACAGTTTAATGTATAAGATTCACAACATGTACGCCATCATATTACTGCACAAGAGAAATCAGAATTCATACAATTACGTGTGTAATGAAAAAAACTAACAATTTTATGCTAGTGATTTAGATCAGACAAAGCAACTTCCAATTCATTAATGACTAGGGACCAACCCAATTGCCAACTGTGCATGCTGTGCACAAAATTCAGAATCATTCGCTAAGATTGTCAAAGTTGCAACAGTCACTGCTGCCAGAACTTTACAAATACTCACTGTACTCAGAACCGATGATTTACATGCAAATGGAACGCTCTCCTATGTGGACTAGGTTGGTCCCTACTCAAATGATACATAAAGCCCAATGCAACCTACTACCGGGTAGTCATCAATAAGGCCCGACCAAATTCACGATTACACGAACGTGATATTCCGTGTAATTGGCAGGCTTCCATGTAATTGGAAATGTTCAGGAAATTGCACTAAATCCAAAGATTTTTGTATTTTTCTACATTTTTGGTCACTTCTGGATATTTATTGCACATATTATTGGTTATTCAGGCAAAACATATACACAGTATCTTTAGCTGATTGATTTTTTGCTTAGTTTGCTAAACTGCTGCTAAATCTGATTTACAATATGCATGGATCCCGTTGTTGACATTTCACTTTAGGCATGCATAGCAAAAAAAATTACAACAATTTTAAGTCATGTTCATGCAATTTCCCATGTAATTTACGGTTTTCCATAAAAATGCCCATGTAATTTGCATTTTTTGTCCGTGAATTAAGTTGGGCCATAGTCAGGAATAATATCACACTTACACATTTCACTTCTAACAATACAAATCAAAATACGAACAAATACGTATGCTAAGCTGACAGTGCATCGGATTCCACGCAAGAACAATTCTGTACGAAATTTGAAACTGCAATAGCAAAACCTAGTTGATAAGTCAATCCTAATACCAATTCAATATATTCAAATCAGCCACAGGCATAAGAGAATGAAACTGAAGCTATACTAATAGTCGACAACTCATTTATCATCTAAATTCATCTATGACAACCGAGCGATGATATAAATCACACTCATGCAGAGATCGATCCTGCTCCAAAATAACCCTTGTCCATGATACCATGATATGTTGCTTGCATCTTCAAAACGTTGTAAATTTCTTGCACAACAAAAGCATATGCATAATGTCCTACATTACAGGGCGAAATTACAAATTCACACAAAAGAAACTGATTTTAAGTACATGTCTGGTCATTTCTATCACACTTTGACCTACAGTATTTCGTTCTGCAAATATGAACAAGAGTTACCACTACAGAGGACTGTTACTGTTTCTTTAAAGTGATCAAAATAGAATAATTCACAAAATAAATCATTACAAAAGTTACACCACAATAAAAAAGCGGTACGGAATCTGCAAAAACAAGTAGCGGGAGAATGAAATCAACATCTTCAAACAGCTGAACATCACTGGCATCCGAGGTTACAAAAAGAAGGCATTTGCAGTTGTCTGACGAACAACTGCAAATTTCCAAAAGAGTAGATATGGGTCCTTAAAATTCCAATTTCACCCCTAAATTAATAGATTTCCAGCTTCAAATGTTGGATTGTTTTTAAACAAAAATTTTGAAAAAATAGAATATGGGAGATGTTTGGGGCAGTTCTCCCTGCCATGACAATATTTATCGATACACTACAGCCACAAAAGTCTGCAGAACAAATGTAGACAACTGTAGGCAAACAGCTTCAAACATCATCACCAGAGGTCACTAGCTAGACGCAATCAAATCACAACATAAAGCTACACAGGGACACCGGCTTACGGTACAAATCTTCTTCAATATATATATATTTATAATAATGCCAAATATGCAGAGTTTTGCCCACTCAAAATATGCAAAAAAATTATTTTTGAAATGCAAAAAACTAATCAACAGCCTCTGATGTAGCACAGAATAGACAGAACTGTTAAAAAGTTTGATTGCATGCTGTGTGTGCAGGAACTGCTGGAGATATGCAGAGATATGCAAATGTCCGCACATGTGAGCTTGGAAATGCCACTGCATGTGGGAAAATATGTGACATTCTGACTTTGCACAACATGCAGTATTATGTGGTCACATGTTCGCACAAACCTAGCTGGTATCCCTAGATAGAGATGTGTGTGGGCAGCAAGAGTTAATGGAATGACCACAGGCAGACAAACACATGCCTAGCTACCGTGTTTACAATGCAATAACCGGAAATACCAAGTCTAGTACTTGCAAAACAACCTATCTAGTTGACTGGACGACTAATTAAATTAGTCATATAGTCCAAGAGATAGAGTAACATGTATTTGTACAACCATCAAATGACACACGACCAATGTGTGCAAACTTCAGCTGCGTACATTAAAATGCTGCATAGAATTTCACGGATCATTCTTTTTAAGTAACAAGACGCTGTATGACTAATGCACAGGCCACGATCAATGACGACACTCTGGAGAATTATCCTTTCTGCCTGACTAATAAGCCATTTCACAATGAAAACCAGAGTAAGTATTGGAAAATACAAGAATGTCAGTTTGAAGCAATGCAAGGTATAAGACGCATGTTACAGACATTCAGTTACTGCACACAGAATGTTTCTTTGAACTCCATGGTGCTATGTAAGTCTCATTCTTATTACTGCCGTACATCATTTACATGCTAGACAGCTCTCTGTTACCATGAAAATGCAACACAACAAGCTTAAGCCACTAGCTGCTGCAGGCCAGACTGCTGCACATCAAGCAGTACTCTGAGTTGTACTTCCAGTAAATGCTAACAATCTAGATGCCTTAAAATGCAAGGTAACAGAATTATGAATAGGTATCAAATAGACATACACATCAGCAACAGCATGCATCCCACTAACGTCTCCCTTCTTTCATATTCGCACCATCCTTTGCAACAGTGTTCAAGACCAAATAATTGATCAAACAACAATACAACATCATGGTTGTTCACACACATGCTTACAGTAATGTACTTTCGGCAGAAAACAATTTCTGTCATACAATTTCTTCAACATCACACTCACGAGCACTTCAGACAAATCAATCAAGTGACTAAGTGGGACACAGACAAACACAAGATGATGGATGGACAGACAGAGAAATACCTGCTAGATATTAGACCAACTCATGCAGTGAATTTACCCTATTAATGATGATACAGATAAGCAGGCAAAATGATAAGATGATTGAAATGACACGCTCATGACTAGGGCCACAGTTTTCCATGCAAGATTTTCCCAAATTCTGTGACTTATTGAGGCAAAAATGGCAAAATTCCACAACTCACCATCACTGTGGTCTCTCATTTGTGAGTAAACCGAGCTCTAGCCTGTTGAGAAACCTCAGTTATTGAAGGCTGCCATTGTGCCAAGTTATGCTAGCGACGTACAAAAAAATGACAATTTTTTTCCTTGTCAAAAGTGACATCTAAATTGTGTTTATTTAGGTTACAATTGTGCCATATTGCGATAGCTATTAGTAGGGGAGCTTTAGGCACTTTAGTTCGATTCTTTCACTATAAAATTAAGTCATTAAGCCAACGATCATACTATAATCGCCGGTCGTTTCTCAACTTCTGCAAAATTCTGCGAAAAAGGGAAAATTCCATGGCTCGGCTCAAAATTCCGCAGCTCGAACAACTGTGGGCCCTACCCCCTAGTCATGACTCATGGGTCACGCAATACATATGAAAATGTCTAGTATAGCACTGCAGTGTTCATCATCACCACTGATGCAATGCATTATGATGGAATCAATCAAGTTAAATAGTTAACAAACAACTTACTACGGCACGAACAACATGAACCAAGAATTCTACACAGTCAACAAAAGATATGTGACATGACATAATGGTTCATCTGTAAGGCGCCTGGTGTCATTACGTGAGCAAAAGCCAAAGCCATTTCATATTTTGTGGCATCATTCCCCAACACCCAGTGTCACCCTGCCTGCAGCTTCCAGCACAAATTATGTCTGGGGTTCCAATTTCAAACTCCTATGAGGAGACTGCCTTACACAATGCTAAATGGACCATGTCATTAGTGTCCCTGCAATTCATGCTACTGAACAGTTGCCGTCTCTGCTACTGCTAACAATGCCACCTATGGGGATTATTAAAGAACAATGCGTAAATTTATGCCACAAGATTTATAATATTATACGACAATCAGTGTCAGGATATACTACCAGTGAATTCAGCCATGATGTGGTGTTCTTAGCATGCAATTCAACACCATCTATCACATATCCTGCGAAGGCTATGCACAACACTTGATGACACGAACAACATCAAACTATGAATGTATCAAAACACAGCAGAACCACTGGGTATAACTGGCAAGCTGAATATAAAATGCAGTGACAGACAGACAGACAGAGAACTAACAGCATAAGTATTCATGCAAGATACATTAGAATGATAGCTCATGACAGCTTAGGGCCCGGCCCACAATATTACTGCACTTGGAAATTTCCAATTATTCGTGTCTATGATTATGACTAAAAATTTATGACAACCCGGTGAAGTGTAACTGTCGAACACACCAACAATTGTGTGCTGGCAAAGTGTGATAATGCTAACTGCAAGATAAGCTGCACTGACTAACCACTTTGCAACTTGTTGTGACACTAGACATTTCACACACTTCACATCTGGTGTGACCTTAACTGATAATTGTATTGAACTTCACTCCAAGCCAAAATAAATGACTTAGTAGAATTCTGCGCCCCACTTGATACACTATTATGTTACTCATTTAGTCTGAGAGACAAGCCCAAACACATTAAAACCTGAGCAACATACGCCAGCTAATGTTGAAGCACTGAGTTCAGAAAGCTCATGTCCACGACTTGAGATGATAAGCAAGATCAACAATGCAACGGCAACACAGGCAGAAAATGAGGAATCACAAACAACTGAGCTGGTAAGTGTATGTAGTGACAGACAGACAGAAAGACTGAGAGTAACTGTCAACTAGACTGAATGAGGACAGCTAAGTAGTCGGCAACACAATGCTAGCCAGTCGGTGCTACATAGCACAGTAGCATTGTCATAACAGCTACGACAGAGCAGTGACAAATCACAAGTCACAACTGAGCTGATAATAGTCGACAGAGAGACAGACAGTGCCGATGACCATCACACACAGCAAGACTCACTGATGACAGCTAAAAACCAACTAACACAGCACTAACTAGTTGGCAGCATCACGTTGCATCACATAACACTGCCAGTGGTGGACCTAATGCTGTCATGACAACCAGGAGAAAAGATGGCAGCTGCTGCCACATGCTATGCACCATGGCAGGCAGGCAAACAGCAGTGGCAACTGACGATGAAGAACGTAGTTTTTCACGGCAATCACAAATTTCAACGAAATCGCAAATGCCACAAATTTTTTAAACATGCCGAGAATTTGGCCAATTTTGTTTTATTCTCATTCAGTCTGCATTTTGATACCAGCCATCCAATTACGAAAGAAAACTAAGGTACACACAGCATGCTATACCGGAATTTGGGGAAAATGCTAATGTCTAAGACTTACTAAACTTTGTTTTTACTTAGTAGCTAATTGTTGTTACTTGCAGATTGTAGTAGCCAGTTGGCAACACATACAGCCTACAAAACTATTTATTTGCTACATGAAAAATATTGATTTTCACTGTATTGTGCATGTGTATCAAGTGATAATAACACATGGAAGCCATGAATTCTGCACTGTTTACCACAATCAGCCCACACATGTTTGAAGTTTATGCCACAAAAAAAAATCACAGCCTCACTAATGTTTACATTAACCAGGAATTGGGGACAGTAGTCAGAGTGGCAGAATTTCAGCAGACAGCAGTATGACATAGGCATACAGTAGTCACAGGCATGGCAAGTGAGCTGACAGTATTAACCACGGGAAGCAGAATGACACAGGACAGGCAGTAGACACCGGCATCGTCAGAGCAGAGCGATACAGCACTGGCGATACAGTACAGCTACTGGCCGACCAGCCAGTTCTTAGTTATCATCTGCTTCCACGTTTTGCACTTCGTCCTTTGCTGGCTCAGCTGAACACAGCACCACCACAGTCTATCAAGCATTGCAGTTAACAGCAGGGTTCCCACTGTAAACATGAAATAAAATTCAAGGACTTTTCAAGGATTTTGAAAGAATGCTGACGTTAATTTTCAAGGACTAAGCGCCGACATTAGTTCACATCATTACACATTAATTATGCTACCTTTCAGGATCCATCACCTAATGTATTACGGCTGTTATGTAACAACTACACAATTCACAATAACATGCGAGCACAGCGAGCAAAACAAAATTTTTGAAAAATGCGAAATTAAGACTCCATAATGCAAATATGCCTAACGTTTATAGTTTCATTGATCTTTTCCAGTTTTCACTGAAAAAAATTCCAGGACTTTCAACGACCTAGAAACTCAAATTCAAGGACTTTCAAGGACCAACCCTGTTTTCAAGGACTTAAATTTAAATTTTTAAAAATTCCAAAACTTTCAAGAATGCATGGGAACCATGGATTACAAACACGATGATTATACCAGCAAATATAGAAAAATGCACACAAAACGACATATTATTTGCTGTTGAGCAAAATTAGCTCTAAACAAAAAGATTTTGCATAACAAGCTGTTAGCTGCTGGTGGTAAAGTTCAATTTCGGTTATTTCTCCACTACTGTCATGCTCGATGATCATCACTGTTAAGTTAATGAGGATATACTTTAGGACTGAGAATGGAGGTACCAAACTCAATGAGAAGTTAGCTAGAAGGGGATGAAATCAGTGGATAATTTGAGATGGCATAATGTGGGCCTGAGAGCTTTTGCCATTGTTTTTTTTCTGCTGATTTGGCACAGAAAAAGATATTTAGTTAATGGTTCATTATCCTTTCATATGACACAAACCAAACCGGACAGCAACCATCTTGAGCACGAAGCAATTCCTTTATGGTTCCTGTCACTGTGCCAGACTGGGGTGCAGAAAAATAATGATTACATGAAAAGTACATTTCTCAAGTCCTACACCAGCCTCACATCCATCCAGACATCAAAATAAATATCCTGTATAATCAAAATTGAAACGAAAACAAAATCTTGCACATTCCAAGTTAAGAAAAGCCAGCCAGCCAGCCAGCCTGTGAGACTACTTGCCATTGTCATCAGCCTGCATGTCTGACGTCCACAGTGTCAGGTTGTCCCGCAGCAACTGCATGATGAGCGTAGAGTCTTTGTACGACTCCTCGCTGAGCGTGTCCAGCTCCGCGATGGCGTCGTCGAACGCCGCCTTCGCCAGCCGGCACGCCCGGTCCGGTGAGTTGAGAATCTCGTAGTAGAAGACGGAGAAGTTGAGTGCGAGACCGAGTCGGATGGGATGCGTCGTAGGCAGCTCACTGTTGGCTGTATCACTGGCTGTCTTGTATGCCATCAGACTGTGCTCTGCAGCCTCCTTGCGATCATTGCCCGTAGCAAACTCTGCCAGGTACCGGTAATAGTCACCCTTCCTACACAAATACGTAAGAGCATAAGAACAACGATTGAATTCAGAATGATCCACAGAATGGAGTAATTTCTAAAAACATAACTACTCAATTAAGCTCACGACCACCTGGTGTAGGTAAGATATACACTGCCTTTAAAACTGGATGAAGTCTGGGAGGTTTTTAATTGTTTTTTGGTGGGTTTACCTTACTGACAAGTAACGCCCATTTTTACATTTTATTTTTCCATAACTAAACCTAGTCCACATCTGCGCATGCACGACACTCATTTGAACAGTGAATACAGAGTAAAATTTCCACTCGAAACCGTAACTTCTATATGACTGCAAATTATACAAATAAACTGATCAAAAACGGACTGCATAAACTTGAGTAGAATCAGTGAGTTGAGGAGAATCAACTGATTAAGAGATCTGAGTGCTGTTCACACAAATGGCCTTAATAGTTACAGTTGAAATAATTTTTCATTTGCACTTCACTCCACAGTTTCAACCAGCAATCTAAACAGCATGGAGTAAGAAATGTTCTATTAAATGACAGCTGACAGTGAATGGAATGGGATGACATACATTTTATAGTAGAACACTTTGGATTCGCCACTGCTAGCCGACGGTATCAGATGCTTCTCTAGCACCTCAAGCATGTCATTGCAAATATCACGCAGCTCCTTCTCCACCTGCGTATAATACATTACATATCAATCTACCTGAGTCTGCTGCAATGTGTCTTATCATTCACTAACAATGAGATAATGTAAAAAAACAATTATTGATGTATCTACTATGAACTGATATTTATTAATTAATACTTAACCTATTCTGAAACTTGCTTTGCTAACTAGCTACAAAGTCCATACAAAGTAGATCAAACATGTCAATTTATTATTAACAGTTCTTTTTGTGTGCTTTTCTAATGTTTACATCTACTTAAGAGTGCAATGAAGGATACAGTAGTGACAAGAACTACAGATAGTCTGTAACAGTAGACTTGGCGCTCCTTTTGCATTTTTTCGAATTTGGATCTTATAAATTATGTCATTAATAATAATAATAATGATAATAATAATTGTTAGCCATGGTCATCTACATTATATTAGCACAAGCAAGCAGGCTGGTATTAAATTTTCTGTTTTAACTGGCCATGGCTTCTGGCATGACTGCATGTGATTCCAGCTACAGTAAAATGGATGATAGGCCAGATGCACTTCTTACAAAGCAAAAAGCACACTGATCTCGACACAACACCAACCAGCATCTAGAGGAGAGGTTGTCCATAAATGACGTCACACAATTTTACGGAAAACGTAACCCCTTCCCCCCCTTCGTCACGCTGCTCTGGACCCCCTCAAATATGACGTCACAAACTTCCAACCCCCCCTTGCAGTCTGTAGTGTAGCCTACAATAGTACAGGAGTTTCAAATACAACGCAAATTTTTTGCACGATTCACACATTTATGGGGCACAGCCGTCTGTGCCGGGGGCCGTGAATAGGGACATCAGCAGCAGTAGGCCTACATCATTATCCGTCGCTTAGTAGACAGCTGAAGAGGTCGATTGAGGCCGTGCTGTACTGTGGAGTCCTGTATAGTGTAGACTACTAGCCCCAGATGTGACGTGCATGGTGTCACGCAACCTTCCCCCTCCTCTTCCCCCAACGTCACACAGTCATGATATCGTGAATTTACGGACAACCTCCTACCATTAGTCACTCAGTCAACTACTTCCCTATCAGAGCTGAAGATATTATAAAGCCCTAAAACATAATTGGCTCATGACAGCCATGAACAATGCTCTGGACAAGAAGAATCAACAAACAGACCATTTCGCGATATTTGACAATCTTTGCCTTGGCATCGGCATCCTTGTCGTCTTTCTGTTCAATGCTGGAGATGATGCGCCACGAGGCACGCCGGGCACCAATCACATTTTTGTAGGCCACAGACAGCAGGTTACGTTCCTCCACTGTCAGCTCCACATCCAGATCTGCCACCCGCTTCATGAAGTTCACCATCTCTACTCACCAAGATACACCAGCCGGCTGAGTAACTGAATGGTCGACCAACAGTAAGCATGGTGTTATTGATCGTGTGCATGCACGGTCCAATGTGGCACAGAAAGTGACACTGACCATGCGAGCTCGCATGGCCTATCCATTGAAGCCGCGGTTAGGTCTAATTTCTATGCCTGTGTACAGTCTGAACTTCTGAAGTGGACTGTATGACATCTTGGGTGGTATTACATCATCTGAGGACACCCTGGATGGTTCCTTGGGTGACAGATTTTTTGTAGTAAAGGCCTAAAGGTTGACATGATTTGAAACTAAATATCAGCTGAGCAGCATCTTTAGTTGTCGACACTGCTGTAACCAAAACAGCCTCAAATATTTCTGAAGTTAGTTTTCTGCTCATAACTAAGTAATAGCAACAACATTAACAAACAAGAAATCTGAGCTAATGCTCATGAGTCATGCGAGAGCCTATCGCAGTTCATGTTCGCAGATAATCTTGGTCTGTCTCCATCCATTTCATCGCAATTCACTCCTTTGCAGCCAAAAATCGCCAAAAACCCCTATTTTAGGGTTCAAGGTCAATCAAGGTCATCAATATTGATAATCCTAAGAAGCTCGTCGCTAGTGATTGTTATATTAAGCAGGATGTCTGTGCCTATCTGCAACCATTTTTACGCGCGAGAGATAGCACAGCTATACCACATATTAGCTACGACAATTCTGTCCGTCCGTCACGACGCAGTACCAATACAAGACCAGGAGAGATTTTCACCATATGATAGCCTATTGTCTCTAGTATTTCGTGACAAAATTTCATCCCGCTGAGTGAAGGGAATCCCCTCGTTCGAGGGGATGAAAGAGGGGCACCCCCTTAAAAAGCATTATTTTACAGCTATAGGCTCATCTAACATGAAAATGGTTGCAGATAGAAACAGACATGCTGCTTATCATAACAAGCACTGACGTCGAGCTTCTTAGAGATATCAACATCAATGACCTTGAATGACACTGAAATCTCAAAATAGCGGGTTTTTAGTGAATTTTTCGTGATTTCGGGCTGCGACACGCATTTCAAGAGCGAACTGCGCCAAAATGGCTCTACGTTCAAGGAGAGTTGTGCAAGCAGGTATCAGAGGGGTACCCTTCTAAAAAGTGGTTATTTGTCCGTTGTTGGCTTGTCTAGCGTGAAAATAGTTGCAGATATGCACAGACATGCTGCTTATCATAACAAGCACTAGTGACGAGCTTCTTAGAAATGTCAACAACGATGACCTTAAATGACCTTGAACTCTAAAATATTAGGTTTTAGTGATTTTTGGCAATTTTTGGCTGCAAAAGAGTGAACTGCGACAAAATGGATAGAGACAGACCAAGATTACTTGCGAACAGGAACTGCTGTAGGATCTCGTGCATCTCATGAGCATTAGCTCAGATTTCTTGCCACGTTAGGCAAGCCAGCAGCAAATAAATAATCACTTTTAAGAGGGGAACCCCACTTTGACACCCACGTGCACAGGCCTCCTTGAACCTAGAGGGTCCAGACTTAAATTGCTGAAATCTACATTCAATGCTGAAAATTTCATACGCAGGTTGTCTTGGTCTATCTCCAGCCATTTTGGCACAATTCACTATTGAAATGCATGTTACAGCCTAAAATCTCGAAAAAATTTTACTAAAACCCCTTATTTTGAGAGTTCCAGGTCATTCAAGGTCATTGATGTTGACATTGCTAAGAAGCTCATTGCCAGCGCTCGTTATGATAAGCAGCATGTCTCTGCCTATCTGCCACCATTTTCACGTTAGACGAGCCAATAGCAGTAAAATAACGCTTTTTAAGGGGGGTGCCCTTCTTTCTCCCGCTCGTTCATGGGGACTCCCTTCATCCAGTGGCATGCAATTTTGTCACAAAATACTAGAGACTTTTAGCTATCATATGGTGTAAACCAGAAGTCTCTATCTCACCTGGGCTCTGATTGGTACCGGGTTGTGACACTCCAAGACACCAAGACAGAATTACCATAGCTAATACGCGCTATAGCTAGCTATCGTAAAAAAACGGCCATGCAACTCTTCATTTATACACCGTCGGTAAGCGTGTACGATCTGCGCATGGTAAATAACACTTTGTGACCGCATATGGACCTTGCCTGCGCACGGCAAATATAATCATCGTTGGTAACAGTAACGTCAGCGCGCAGCTTTAATGATGGGACACTGAGATAAGTTTAGCACCCAAAGTATGAAACAACAAATCTAGGGTTAATCCAGTTACTGTCATTGCAGAACAAGAATGACAGCTAACTTTTACAGCTTCCGTACTGTGGACGAGTGGAACAATCTTCCTACTGATGTGGCTCTGTCTCCAACCTTGACTTGTTTTAAAGGAAGAAGTGACCGTCTGCTATATATGAAGTAAGTAAGTAAGTAGTCTGCATTTGTAACGCGCCATATGTCAAAACAGAAGTTCGAATCGTAGGCGCGAATGGTAACAGTTAGTCGATGGCGGTGTTGCCAGAGAAAAGATGAGTCTTGAGGTGTCGTCAAAAAGTGTTGGTAGTAGATGCTGTTCGAATCGTAATTGGTAAACTGTTCCCAAAACAAGGGGCAGTTGAGCTGAACGCACGGCCGGCGAACACTGTGTTGTCTGTTGGCTGGGACAGCAGTTGGTGGTCAGATGATCGGAGTTGACGTGACGGTGTATAGTCACTAAGCAGAACTGGCAGGTGTTCTGGCTGACCAATGTTCAGTGATTTGTATGTTGGCATCGCCATCTTATACATGACCCGCTGTCGCACTGGCAGCCAATGCAGTCGGTTCAAAACCGGGGTAATGTGGTCATGCTTCCTGGTACAAGTGACTATTCTGACTATTATGAAAGTGACTTTGATCACTCCAAAGGCCAACAATGGCCTAATTCTCCTCAACTGCAACACGACGATGACGGTTAGGCATAAGGACAGCGATAGGGGACACGGTTAGGGTGGTAAATGTCTCAGGGATATTTTTATGGGACACTGAATAAGTTTTATGGAAGTTCCTAATAATGGCATGAGCTTAAGATTTTGTCTACAGAACCGTAACCATTCCAACTAAGTCCCAATGCAGACAGACACGCGCCCAAAACTGTCTAACCACCCCACAACCGATATCAGGGCCCCCGCACCTTCCTACTCTTGTCAGCGTCAGTTCTGCAGTCTCCGCTAAGACCCTGTGTTCACCTGTACATCCAAAACGACAGAAATTTTCACAGAAATTATTGTAAACTACACCAAGCTTTTTTACTTCCTAATTTTCAGGCGATTCAAACCGGCAGACATCCACACACGACGTTGCTATAGACCACCGGCCAGACAATCCTGCGACCGATGAGCGGATGAGGACTGGCGAAAAATAAACGTACCGGAATATCAGACAACATACCGTCATATCTTTCGGCTTGTTCAGCCAACTTGGCTTTGTAGACATTGTCCTCCCGATCTGCCATTGTCGATTATTTCATTTACCAAACGATAAATTCAGATAACTTTCCAAACGACAAACACGACAAATCCCAACGGCCACGCCTACTGCTTGGCGACAAGTCTCGTGACAGCCAATCATCGTGACGGACAGCATCACGATCTATTTTTAGCTCTGAGACTAGTCATTGGCTCAGCGCCAACGCAGGCAACTGCCCGAATCAAAACATAATTTATATTCATGCATTCAAAAATGTGAATATTTTACTGTAAAGCAGGTGCTCTGAATAATTGTCACGTGCGGTTATAATAGAATGGATGTTATAAATAATTCCCACCGAAATATAATATCACGCGTTCACTGAAAAAATATTTAGGCTGCCTTGCATTGAAACGACGGGAGTCACGGGATATGCTCTTGTGCAGCTGAAAATTTCATGTCGCTAATTAAATTTGTATAAAACTACTCGTGTACTGACTTCATTGAGTCAAAGAGTGTATGTTGGTAATTTAATGTCACACACCGCTAGGCCTACTGTTTTTTTTTCATTGCTGTTGCCAGCTTTCTAAAAAGTTGCCACTTCCTAGGTTCGTGGTGACCCGGTGTCACACAGGCACAAGGCACACAGCCGTTTACGCCACTGGTTAATGACACGCCAGCTGCTGCAGACCACACCTTGCTGCAATCAGGCGCTGTATCAGGTCAGCAACGTCAATTGCGGGAAACACTTCATATACTTGCTTTGATGATATAAACAGTCTTTTGAGCCAACTGTACTTAAGTAATGGTCGAGCTTATCATACTTATGGTACATTTGTCGTCTGTCAGGGACGTATTGTGGCTAAGCGTTGGGTCGAGGGAAAAACTTTTTACATGAATAATGAGCCTTCTGCCATAAACCTAGGCATGCAAAATTTCAGTGATCTAAAGCAAGGGCAACATTTTCAAATCCAAGGTTGAATGGAGGGAACAGGGAAATGTGCGTTTTTCAACGGAAAACTGGCCATATCTCGGAAATGGTGGAAGATACAGCCAAAGTTACTATTAATCACTATAGTAGGAAGTGGCATGTTGGCTTTCAAATGACATGAAAATCATCGACCTTGGATGACCTTGAAAAGGTCTCTGACAATCAGTACAGTCGGCTATCCTAGCGACGGCTGAGCTCAGTGGCTTCTATCTCACCAAATCTGGAATCAAAATCGGGCGCAACTTCCCCCAAGTTTTGGGCTGAGGTTCTCCCCAATTTTTCACTCAAGTTTTCCCCTCCATTTTGGGTTTCTTTCTCCTCTAGGGAGCATGGTCCAGTGCAAACATAACAAACATAATGACATAATAATGTCTTTGCCTTCGTAAAATTTTATCAAAATCGGTTCATAATCTGCTGTTCATAATCTCCTAATGCAAAAAAACAAATAATGATCCAGAATCCACAACAATTTTAGAATCAAAATAATTACCAAAAACTTAATCAAAATGCATAATTAACTGTTTAAGAAATCATGAACGAACGAACGAACAAACATAAGCTACATCAAACGTTAACAGAAATTATAAAGCACGGCAAAACTGCCACCGCGAGGCTGCACATTGCATAAGATTACCACATGCATGCATTGCACAATGCCCTCTCCCTTGGAAAAAAATAACATCTATTTGCCATGCTAAATAAAAATACACACGATTATAAACAATAAAATGTAATAAAGGTATCTTGTTATGAGCACCTATGGCACTTCAAACTCTTTGCTCATTTTGGAAAAATTTCTGTGAACGCCGACTTTGCAGCTGATAATAGAATTAGGCCAATATCTTCAACAACTCCAAAGCAATTACCTCTTGCCTATCAGATTCTGTGTCCACATGTGACTTTCAGTTACTACATCAAGAAAGCAAGTTTCTTAATAACAGCACACGAAACACAAGTTTAATGCCATACAGTGTCAGTATAAAATGACTAGATTTATAAAATCTATGAGTTAGACCCAATAAAATAATTATACAAAATTATACATGTTAAGCTGATTAATGGAACATATATGTCACCAGTGTTACTAAACTGCAATAAAATGATAGTGAAAAAACTGGAATTAAGTATAATAATGGATGTTTTGGAGGATGTTTTTTCTGCAAAATAAAGGACAGTCTGAGAGTGGTGACAGCCTGCCATAGCTAAAGGCCCCCATAGCTATGTCGTCATCACCATTTTAGTTACTTCATCTTAGTTGTTAATAGTTAGGTTAGGGTGAGTATAGACGGTTAGTAAGTCACAGTTAGGGGTAGCTTTAGTTAGAAAAATGACAGCAAACTGATCGACAGGACAGCATTCCATTCTGATGTTATAATTTGGGGTATAATCATAAACCCACAACGATAATGTTTGACCACAATAAACTTGACAGATCACGGTACCAAGAAAAAAAAATAAACACGAAACAACTAAAATTTAGAATGTACTGACTTGTGGAATTTTTTCACCATTTACATATCTACTTTGAATTTATTGTATAAATAAAATACTTTGGCAATAGAGAATATAATTAATGTATGCATAATGTATTAAAAACAGCATTTTTATCATATCTCTGATAAGGAGGATAATGCAACAGTACAGCATCACTATGCAGTATGCAGTAATGAATGAAACCGAGATCAAAAGCAAACAATATGATCAGTTATAAAGCTGGGACTCAATCTGCCTTGTGAAAACGTGAGCAACTCTGTGACACTGGTCCACGTTGTCGTGGTACAAATCAATGTTGGTCTTCATGTCACGAAACAACCTGTGAACATCACTGGAAAACTGGTGCTACAAAACATCACCAACGACAGTACATCATTCTACAAACCGACATGTTTGTTTGCCTCTCAGCCTGTTGTAGTAGTTTCTTATATTGGCCAAATTTATGCAAGATTTTTAGGGTTTTCACGACAAATCTACTTAACTCATGGCATTAAACCAAAAGCTTCATATCTTAGGAATTTCAGAAATGCATGGCGGAAGTTAATGAATGCCGGAAACAAATATTGCTGCTTTGTCCCCACGAATCAGTGATAAAACGACCACAGTGCACATTAAATCTGTAAACCTGAACAGTTAGCGACCGGACGTGGGTTCAATCTCCATTCTCCAGAGAGTTGGAATAAACTGTGTCAGGATTATTACGCTCTGAGACTAATTACTCCGACAGATGATAAGGCTTGGCAGTACTATCTACACCGTGTCCCAAAATTAGCGGCACCCCTGTTTCATCACGCAAATTCAGTTTGTAGTTATGGATTTCAACGAAATATCACACACTGCACTATCTTAACTTTCACACCCATTATGACGTATGCACCTTACCGTGTGTGCTCAGTGTAACACCGAGTTTGTTTACATCAAGATGTGTTCAATGCATTGTTATTGACAAAGGGATGAAGCAGCAGCATACCCGCTTTAAATTAAGAGCTTGTGTCAAGGCCAAAGGTGGCCATTTTAAGCTCAAACTTCAATGACAAGTTCATAATGATTGTCTCAATGACTGTTTCAAACTTTGAAAAAATCTATCAGGTATTAATGATTTTACACTAACTTACCTGTAGAGGTGCCGCTAATTTTGGAACATCGTGTAAAATCAGTAGTAGTCACTTAGCATCAACAAAGTGACTCAATGTTAAACCGGGTTAGTACTTAGATGGGTGACCATTCACGACTATGCCGTCATCTTATTCAACCAAGTCTACCAGGCCAATTCAGCCCGGCCGTCCCTCCATGGGTAGGCAAAATGAGTGCTGGTGAAGGTTACAACCATTGTAGTCAGTGAAACATGTTGACTCTAAACTCCTCAGCCAAAAAATGAAAATAGAGGGTAGACTTGCTAAAGTCCAAATTCCATTATGCCGACTTTCACTGAAACTTCAACGCGGGAAAAGTCGTGGACATAAATCACAAAAGTCGCAGACACAAACCATCTCGACATGTCGAGATGTTTGCGACAAAGTCTGTGACAAGTCTGCGACAAACCCATTTGTGTCGCTCTAATGGCATTTAGCTCGTTACAATGCACGGGGAAAGTCCGCGACAAAGTCCGGGACAAGTTCACGACAAAGTCGTGGACTTGTCGCGGACACAAATCATGAAAGTTAACAACGTGATTTGCGTCGCGGATTTTCATGATTTGTGTCCGCGACATGTCTGCGAACTTGTCTCAAACTTTGTTGTAAAGTCGCCGTAATGAAATTTGGGCTTAATCCAGCTTAATGTAAAATGGCTTCAGAACAGTGTGTGATAAGAATTAGTGTGAAGTCATGCATACTTTCTCTATGGTCTGGTAGACAGCTCTAAAAATAGGCCACTTGTCGATGTGGAATGCTCTGCGGCAGCCGTGAAGCACTGACACACCATAGAGTTCAGCCGGCTTACAGTTGCTCATGTACATACAGTGGTCAGGTCGATAATTCCAGTCACAGCCATACTGGTACAGGTTGTCTACACCACATCGCATGCACACTGATGCCGTGACAGCAGGTCCCATAATCAACTCACTAGCAAATAAGTAAAACAAATTTATACAGCACATAACGTTTTTAACCTCTAATGCACTAGTCATAGTCACACAAGTAGAATCTGAACAAAATTGGTTTAAAGAACTGTTTGAAGCTGTCAACATCACATGCCAGATCTCTCAGTTCATCTAGCAGTGAGTTCCAGTCCATCAGACCAGCAACCGAAAAAGCCAAAAAGCCATAATGTGCTGAGTAAAAATACAATTATTATTAATGTACATGCTCTGATAGTTCCAGTCACGACTGTACTCATGCTTGTTTGCATGAGATACCACATCGCACACACGTGCACTATGATGGCAGGTCCGATAATCTACCATACTCCTGACTGTAGATGACTATGTTCAGGCTAAGCCCTCTCCATCACTCTGAAATCCCCTGACAAACCTTGCAGCACTTGTACCCAAATGATGCTACCGTTACTCATGCCAGACATACCAATAGTAAAGGCAAGAAATATTAGCATACGACACACTAATGTAATGCAATGCATCAAAAACTAAAAACTTGGGGTAGGGCCAACGTGAGGCCACCCAGCGTATTAAGTCCGATTGTATTTCTTGATCCAGACTGTTGATTTGACAAGCTGTCGATTATGAATGTGGTAAAATACCCTTCCCCAAAAAACCCCTAGACAGATCTTGATGAAATTTGGTCTCAATTTCTTCTAGGTAAGGGTCATTCTTCCCCCAATTTTGGTATTGGTCTGCTGTTTGGTTTGGAGAAGTGAAAAATAAAGAATAAAAATTTTCAAAAAGTAGAAAAACAATGTGAAAACATAAGGTATCCTGTTACTACATACGAGCAGCCTAATTAGCAGTCTAAATTATTATGCTACTTTGCCTCAAAATTTGCAGTTAACAGCAAACAGCTTTCCCTCATAATTTTTTCCTCGACAAACAGTGCTTTACTGCTAAATTCCCAGAGATTCTGAAACAAAAACTGAACTCAACAGTTGATTTCTATAAATATAACACTTTCCAGATTCCATCCCTTGTTTTGCAATTACATTATTTGTGTTGGTACATACTAGTGATGATTCGATATCAAAATTTCAACTTTGATACGATATCGATACTGATATTTTTAAAATGATAAGTATGTAAATCTTATACAAGCACAAAAACAAGACGTAAACATTCAGCAAGGCAGCTTGTTTTACGTAGATACTAAAATGTGTCGGTGAACTTAAAAATTAACTATATACTGTCATAAGTGTCGTTAAATTACGACACTATAGTGAGTTTGCTTTGGTTAGTTTGTCGTTTTCTCCATTTATTTTCGTTATTTTGGTAATGCAGTAGTAAAAATATAAACTTCTGGCATAAAATATCACGATATATATCGTAAATATCGTGACATATAAAAGATATCACGATATATCAAAAAATTCGATATTTTTTGACGATACGATATGATACATCAATATTAAAAACGATATATCGATATTTTCGATATATCGAATCATCTCTAGTACAGGGTGGTCCAAAAAATGGCACAAAGTTATATACAGTTCAAGTTCAAGTACTTCCTGGTTTTCTAGTCCAGCAGTTAGCCTGTCACTTATTAGTTACATGTGTCATTCAGTGGCATGGTGGTGCAACGATTAGGATTAGGATTGTGGGTCCGACTCCTAGATGGGTCACTCAGGTGGCTACCACATGTAGTCAGATGGGTGATTGTCTGCGGACACATAACCATCTCAGCGAATAATCAAGCACCACGTCAACTCAGCCTTCCATCCCTCCAGGATAGGTAAATCAAGTACCGGCTGCAGTTAAGGTGTGGTGCATTCACCTGTGTCAGACGGCAGGTAACACTGTGCAATCCCGTATGGCTGGTGATGCATCGCAGCTCTAAGATAGTTACCATCAGTATGTACAGAGCTATAGACAACCTTTAACACTTAACTCACCTGGGAAGAAGTGGAAAAAAATGTTGATAAGATCCTGGTCTCCCCAGGTGATCTGGTAGCGGTACTGTTCAAAGTATGATACCATCTGCTCAGTCCAAGCACATGACCGCATTCGGGTGAGGTTCATTAGCATTACACCAGAGTTCACTCCTAGCACCAACACAGCACTCAAACTCCTAAGCACCTATACCCAAGGTAGCATTACGCTGATAGCAACAAGTGATCTGCTAACGCAAGCAGAAATGCGCAACAGCCGGGGTGCATGTTTGAAACACAGTAAAACAAAGTCTAAGTCCTTCTTCAGAGGCCGTCACGAAACGCGGCTATAGTGTCTATAGTGTTTTATTTACTTGTATTCACCAGAGGTCGCCTCTATCGCTCTGCTAACGTCGTATCGGCTGGATATAACAAATTTTGCCTGCCCCCCTCTCATTTAATGCCCTTGTTCATGGTGACCCCCTTCGAATTTATGGAAAAGCTTTACTGTTCCTGAAACTTGTCTTCCAGGCAGCCGACGGTGAAGATTTGGTGATCGTAGCTTGCAGCGTTTTTGACTGATCCACCAGTGTGACAGACAGACAGACAGACGGACAGAATTGCAATGGCTAAGACGTGCTTCAGCAGTAGCTGCTGTTGCGCATAAAAACCAATCGTTTCATAGCATACCAGGTACCAGAAATATCATGAAGATGACATTACTGACTGATTGTCATCAGTGGAGGTGACACAGGTCCATTAGTGGGCAGCAAATGTTGTGGATACTAGTTGCCAAACATGCCAAAAAGAGCGGGATCTAAAGAAACAATGGAACATCATAGCTCAGTCACAATGAGGTCTAAGGGAACGGAGTCCCACTACCAGGGCATTTTTATGCAATCTCACTGTATAAGTGTTGCGCTGTTGCCAACTATCATGTTTAGTACGAAACTAGGAGACTGCCTTAGCAGTTATGATTCTGTCATAGTGTACTAAACTGTTTCGCATGTTTTGCAACTGTGTATCTTTTCTATTTTACAATTCACTAATTTTATATCACGCAGAATCAGACAACCAAAAAGTAATGCCTGCAGCACCATAAAATAATGATAAAGTCATACAATCTATACACACGGTTTTTGACTTAGAAGCATGCGCAGGAGATGGACCATGAACAAATGGAAATTACTCGTATGCCTGTAAAATAGCACATATGCGTACAAATTGAACAACTTTGGGACAAATTTTTGCCTATATCGGTAATTAAAAAATTCTTTTGACTGGTTAATAATTGATGCATTAGGGCAACTTGTTGCCTCATTAGCGCATCACTCAGCGCTACGTTGGCAACGAGTAAGCCTCAGCAGAAAACAGCACCGTGATTACGAACAGCACTGGTCACTGCCACCATTGCTGATCTGCGGTTGCCCGCCTCGCCTGCACAGTTGTGCAATTACAAAGAAATGACTGCTATGATCCCCACCGTGGTCAGCCACCTTGTCGTGGTGGTGGGGCTTTGCACCGATGACCCGAAAGATTTCTAAAATCGAGAGGCAAGGAGCTAACTAAGAGCTGACCAAACCCGTGAGAGCAGATTTGCTACACATTACCAGTGCTTTTGCGCTGGTTTTACAGCCAACTACGGCTTTACAGCCGTCTTTTTATGGCTTTACAGCCATCTATTTATGGCTTCACAGCCGTCTACGGCTTTATAGCCGTTACCTGTAACCTTGTGGCTACATTCGGGGATGCACATTAGGCCGAACTGATACAGCCGCAGCGCTGGGCAGCTGTAAGAGCCTGCTCACCCCAGAGGTAAGGTAAGGTAAAATAAGGTAAGGACTGCTATGATATTAGAAGTCTATTGTTCTTGTCATAGTTATTACAGAAAAACTAACCATAGGGAGGTACGTAGGGATGTCGTGCAAAGCGTGCATACCAGCTGGCAGTGGGCTCCTCGTGCTCACGAGCTAATGCTGCAATGTGGCTGTCACTGAAGACTTCAAAGAACTTCCAAATGTCTTCCAGTGGACGCAGAAACAGCACGTCCGTGTCAACATACACGAGCGAGTCAATGTGACTCAGTATTTTCTGCGCAGTCAAACAAATGTCACAATGCGCTTCGGTCTTCCTGCACTACTCGTCTTTGCATTTTTCTTATGGCTTGCTAAATCAGCAATCTAGCTTACTGAATAGCTTACCGGATGAGGCCTCCCCAGGGGAACTGGCTCGGTCTCCGGAGTCAATAAGACAGATGTTGCCCAAAGAAAGACTCATATTTGTCAACCAAAGTTCAGAGTGATGCTGACAATAAATAAGTCCGTTTCCAGTCCAAAGTCATCTTAGAAAAAAGACTCGAAATGGTCTATGTGACAGTGACCTCGTTAACATTTGTAAAATGGTGTTAAATCTTTACTTTGTGTTCCACAATTAAACAGCCGTGTGTAGCACTGATAACTATTAAACATAACGTACAAGTTGAGTTGGAGGTGAATTAAAATTCAGTCGGTGAGTCAGTAGGTTTTCATGTCTCGACAACACATTTGGAAGACAGAAAATTAACTAGAAATTTGGAGCAAGGCCCAATGCGAGTCCACGCAGCACCGTAGGTAAGACCGGGAGAAGGGAAATTTAGGGTGTTGAAATTCCCCTCTTAGCAAAGTCACGTGGCCTGAGCTCAAATGCATTAGCATACGCAGAAAGCGTACTGTCAACTTAGGGTGGGTAAATATGAACCGCGTGATCACTGGTGTTAATGAACCACAGTTCGCCAAACGTTTTTGTTCAATGCGGGAGGAATCGTAGTTGATAAAGACGTTTACTGCTTGTGGATATCTCTATCCGTTACAGAGATATTTGCAGTCAAATTCGAAAGTTGTAATAAAATGCTCTAAATTTTGGATGGTTTTTGCCCTCCCAAATTTTAAAGGCGTGGTGTGCCCCAAAAGTTGTACCCAGATTATCTCCCCCACCTAGCATCATGTCACGTGCCAAAGTTTCATTAAACTACTCTTCCTGACTCCAAAGATCTTGAGACTCATAGGCTGAATTTTAAGGCAATTTTTGACACCCTTTGAAAAAAAATTGTAAGGAGGACTCCCGTCCCCAGTGTGGTGTGCACTAGCAAGACTTGGTCATTCTCTAGCATGTGTAAAAATTTGGGGTGCAGCAACCCTTAGGGGCCAAACTATGGTCTCTCAAAGAAGTCGATTTGAGTGGGTATGATTACACCTCTAGATCTCCGAAGCTAATAGACCAAAGTTCACTGGACTTTTTTCGCCTAATGCGGAAAGAATCGCAGTAGATCAAATAACTGTCTGATTTAGTATATCTTTATCCGCTCCAAAGATATTTGCCGTCGAAGTTTGAAGTCATCCAAAATCGGGCCAAATTTGGCATGTTTTTGGCCCCTAAAACTTTTTGGGAGCAGGACCTTCAAATGATTGGACCTAATTTTCAAAATTCAGCCTAGTACAGACCACGATGCAAAACTTTGCGCTGATTGGCCAGTGGAGCTCGGAGATACCGTGGCGAAACAAAAATTTTTTTTAAAAACATCTGCAGTAAAACATAAGTCCGCTCGGAAAGCTATCGCTTCCGGGCGTACTAAAAATGACATGGGCCATAATGGTTAACAGTCAACTTTGCTCACGATTAATTTTTACTAACTGGAATAAATATTCGCTGAGAAGCACACAGCTTGAAGAGTTTTCTCCAGATCTCGGTACTGTGACTGTCAGGAAACTGTATTGGATACAGTGTGAATGTCATTTGGCTTCTTCCAACATCTGGCCATAAACTCAACTGCACATAGCAAAGCACACACGGGTTGGAATCAGCATGGTTACAATGCACCATATATAAGTAAGTAAGTAAGTAGGTAAGTAAGTAAGATTATTTAGAAGGGGCAATTTAACAATAGCTACAATGCGCCGTGCTCTCAACGCCCGAACAAAAATGTCTTTAACTGCCGTTTAAACTGCTCAAAGTTAATGTCAGTTTGTCTCAGATCAGCTGGCAGACTGATCTACAGCCTCAAACCTGCAGCAGCAAAGCATCTGTCTCCATAGCTGCTGCAGGTCTTTCTGATGACACATGTCCTTGAGTTGGCAGAGATGAGGTCTCAAGACTACATCTTGGTCTTGAGACCAGTTTCTACACCAAAAATTACTGTCTTGGTTTTGATCTCAAACACATGAAAGTCTAAGTCCACAATCGTGGTCTCGGCGGTCTCGCATATGGGTACTGTACAAGGTCTGCAACCACAAGCTATGGCCTCAATCGTGTCCCAAGTTCATGGTCATCAATATCAATATCAATAATTCTAGTACTCTACCGCACAACTGGTAAACGATACAATTACAAATAATACAAAATACAAATACAATAAAAAAGAAAATAGCAAAACACATTTCTATGTACTAAAATAACTGGGGTTATGTTAAAATCTAACCTGGTGGAGAAACTGTGGTCGTAGTTCATCATCAGCAAAGATGTGAACATGAAAATGATGTCGACTGAAGAAAGCAGCTGATTTCAGCATCACTACAGTCTCATTCAAGCGATCTCCACACGCAACTACTGACAGATGATGTTTTGCCACTGATCTTCACATAAACCGCACAAACACAATCTGTGTGTAACTAATGTACTGTTTACTAATGTACAAGATAACACATAAGAAAGCAGTACATGAACGATTGAATGCTTTACAAACATATACACCATGACCGGAAAAAAAACATCCCGAACATTATCGATTGTCACTTGAAGAAGAGATATCCATTTTAATGATTTTTAATAAAAAATATTTCTAGCACAAATGGCCATCAAATGACTGTTCAATATTCCACTTCATCCAATGTCTGTTTCTGCACTACCTAGGAAACCCGAACAGGTGAAATAAGATAAAATGCAATATTTTGTTAATTTTGTTTCCCCAGGTAGTGCAGAAACAGAAAATGGATGCAGTGAAAAATTGGACAGTCATTTGATCGCCAGCTCTGTCAGAAATATTGGTGTCAAAAATTATTAAAATCTGATAATCCTTCTTTAAGTTACAATCAAAAATGTCTGAGATGTTTTTTCCGAACACTGTGTAGATCAAGCAATCAGACCATTCTGGAGATGTAGTCATGGGTGGCAAAACTTGGTTCCAGTGCACTAAATACATGGCTTACTGCTTACTCCTACCAATATGCACAGCTACTGCACACACTATGACAGTGCTTCATTACAACAGTGAACTAAAAGAAATAACTTACTGGTCTCTGCCAATGTTTTCATCAGATACATGATTCTCATCATGAACATTGGCATATTTCTGTAAATCATCGTCTGTATTGTCATAGACACACTCAACCCCATCTTGCAGGCCACGTTCACATGTTCCATCAACACCATTTACAGCAAGCACACAGCATGCTTGTATCAACAGAAACAATGACCTCACCAACAGGTTATACATGCCAACCTACAAATAATACAATAGGAAATCAGCAACAACACATTCGTTCCACTAGTCTGACAAAATCCCACCAGCACAAAAGTCGTTAGAGAAATGCAAGGTAATAGGGACTTTTGTTCAGTGGATATTCACACTAAATGAAATTCTATCTTCAGTGGGGAATACAGAATGATACCCCAACATTAGATTTGAAAGAGTGCACTAGCATTATGCCTACTAGAGTGGGATTTAGGGTTAGGGTTAGTACTAGAATTAGTGTCTTCAATAAAGATTAGCATATTTCAGAGAACTATGTGATGATACATGGACACCCAAATTAAGGCTGTAACATTGGTCATGTATTGCAGTGCAGTCGTGGCAAGCTTTGCACTTGGCCGACTGCCACGTGATGCAGAATACCTTGCTATGATAGGGTTGACGTTGTCAGTTGGCCAGCTGCCGTAAGGGCATGTGTCTGCGGCAATACAAACAGATGGGTGCTCATACCGCCTCACACAGTCTCTTACAACCCTTTTCCGGGTGGCACTGCGCTAAACAAAAGTCTACTTTTGTTCAGTGAATACCCACTGAAAATAGCACTGAGAGTGACTAAATTTTTGCTGGATATCCACTGAACGACAGTCTATTTTCAGTGTCACATATAGACTCTCGTTCAGTGGATATCCACTGAAAATAGCACCTACCCACACAGAAAACAAAAAACAATAATAAATTTATTGATGACCCAAAAATCTACTAATAACAAAGTCGACATAAAACACTTGGAAAATGTGGTCGTGGGTTAACTGGCCGCATCGATTACCCTTTTTCACTTCAAATCTCCCAAAACAAAGATGTGAACAGAGAGCAACAAACACAAAATATCTTGATTCCTGTTTGCTGCACTGATTTGTCAGCAGTCCATGGGCGGCACTAGAAATCTGAAGCTAGAGAGGTAATTGGAGGCAAGGGCTAGGGCACAGGGGGAGGGAGGCAACAAAATTTTAGTATGAACCAAATGTCGACCTTATTTAGTTGTGCATCAGACATACTGGGGTCCATGGGCAGAATCCTGCCTGGTTGGGGGTCATGGAGGCAAGCTCCCTAAAACTAGCTGTAACACTTTTAATGTTTAGAAGTTCAATGAAAGCTGCAAATTTGCCTTTTTTAATAGTTGAAGATGCAAAAAAAAATCAGATATTTGGGTACAATTACACTATTTAGACCAACTTCATATTTCACCAGTAAACTCTACTCGTCGAATGCTACAAAAGATATCATTACACCACCGTTCAATTCTTTCCCCAAGTGCCAGAAAAAACACTTTGAAGTATAGATCTCACTGTTGTTACTATATAAAAAGATGTCAACAAACATAGAATACCTATGATGCCTTGCGGTAAATATTAGAGATGCGCAGACTCGGTTGTTTTTGTCAAATTAATTATCGCCACGAAAAGAAATGATGGCTCTGCAGTTGATATTGCTTTTACACCCGTCAGTGTCATTGCATTGAAAATATATGTTAAAATACATGTATTTGGCTGTTAATTTCCAAACTTCTGTCTCTATGGCTGCGTTTTGCGTTGCGAGCATTGCGGTCCCCTTCCCCTATCTTCTAACCATGGTTAGCAACAAGAAAGCCTATAGCTATCGCAAAGGAAACGCGCGAAAACGTTGCATGTGTGAAGGCCCACTGCGAATCAATCTAAGCTCACCGCGTAATTTTTGGTATGAATATTCCTGACACAACTTGCCATCAAATGACCGTTCAGTTTCCCACCTCACCAAGTGTATGCTTCTGCACTACCTAGGGAAAGCAGATCAAGCGAAATATGTGTTGAAATTAACAGAAAACCTGAAAAAACATCCCCGACATTTTCGATCGTAACTTGAAGAAAGATCAGCAGATTTTAATAATTTTTGCCAGAAATATTTCTGACACAACTGGCTATTAAATAAGTGTTTTAGTTTCCACCTCACCCGGGCCCGACGTCTGCTTTTGCACTACCTGGGAAAAGCAGACCAAGCATAATACGTGTTGAGATAAATTGAAAAGAAACGTCAATAAATTTTATCTATCCTAATCTGTGGGCCCACAACAGCCATGTCTGTTACAAGGTTTGACTGTCATGCAGCAGTGCATCTACCAGATGAAGTTTAGGAATGTTTGAAAAGTCAAGACGCGACTATTGCAGCCTGCATTGGTCTGGAGCAGAACTTTATTGATACTGCTGTCAATGAATGGAGAAAGCGTCTCCTTGCCTGTGTTCGCATAGTGGGCAAACACTTCAAACAATTTTTACTGCAGGCAGTTGAGAAATGGACAACTAGATAAATTAATCAGCCAAGGTGTCAGAAATGTTAACAAAATGTGTTTTTACGCGTTATGTTAATTAAGCAATCATATCGCACTGCATAAAAAAGTGATATTTTGCCAGTTGTGTCAGGAATATTGGTACCAAAAATTATCAAAATCTGGTAATTGGTTTTCATGTTACAGTCAAAAATGTTGAGGATGTTTTTTGAGACACAGTGTACGTTATTAAGCAAAAAATATAATTTTGTTAGCATCAGATAAAAATATAAACTCACAAATGGATAAGACATTTTGTTGCTTAACCAACAGCATCAAAGCACTAAAGATTAAGATTTGTTGCTGCTATAGTGCTAATAAATGAATGTAGGCTAACTAAATAATGACGTGCTGATGTCACTGATTATTCATTTGACTCAACAACATAAATAAACGAGAAAATGAAGAGTAAGAATGACAGGCAGGGAAATATTATACAGAGATAAAGCATATAAATATTGAATTTAATTAGCAGGTGCCAGCCTAATATCCATATCCACGGCAAGCCTGCTAATAGGAAGTCATACACGCGCTTTCTATTGGCACCGAAAGCAATGACCTTGGATGATCTTGAACGTTAAAATATGAGTTTTATTAAATTATTTGCGATTTTGAGCAGCGACACGCATTTCAAGAGCTAAAAATACGTAGGCCTAGATCGCGACCCTTTATGCTCAAGGACGTCTGCACACGTGGGCATCAAAACGGGGTAGGCCTACTCTCCTAAAATGGCGTTATTTTACCGCTGTTGGCTCGTCTAGCGTGAAAACGGTTGCATATAGGCCTAGACTTGCTGCTTACGTCTGTAACAATAACTGCTGGCGGGCTTCTAAGGTGGATCAATCTTGATGACCTTAAATCCTCACATTTTCTTTGCAATTTTTGGTTGCGGCGCACACTTTAAGAGTGAAATGGGACGAAATGGCTAAAGATACACAAAGACAATTTACGAACAGGAACTGCTATACGCTGTCGCGCGTCTCTTGAGCACTTAGATCAAATAAGGCCTACCTGTTTTTATGATAATGACATGAGAAAGTTGATAGCTTACATAATATAGAACCTTTCGTCTCGCGATTTCTATTGACTTGTCTTTCTTGAGTGGTGCGTAGGCCTATGCAGCATATCGCTTCCCTGATCCACCGGTCTATTCTGTTGCTTTCTTTGTCGATCACCTTGGCATGATCCCAGTCCATGGCGTGGTTGAGAAAGATGCGTGGTTTGCGGATTCTGACTTGTTTTGCTCCATCGTTTATCGCGGATTTGCTGGCGCTTCGCGTGTGCTGTCTGTGGAGCTGTGGAAATAATCGAAGTAGGTGGGCTGTTGGCTTATCTCGATGAATACACGCGGCATGCCGCTTAATTGACGTTTCCTACGTCGCAACTATTTGCTCGATATTGTCCCTGCCAGTCGTAAGCTTATCATGTCTGTTATGTTGTTTTTAAGTAATAATTTGCAGGTCGTCGACTGAAATAGTGAGAATGTTTTACTGCGCGATGCGTTTTTGCCGCCGTAAATTGTCCGTTCCCCCCACAAAAAAAAACATTTTCATTCTCCGAGGCTTTTAACATCGTTTGTGATTCGTTGCAATTTTTTAAACTTTCATTAGGGCCCACAATAATGATGTAGCAGAACCTACTGACGTCGTAATGGGTCCGTGGTCTTATATTACGAAATGGGAGACCTATAAATTGTACTTATGATATGTCATGACTCGTGATTAGGCCTATATGACGTCTGATCGTACGTCTGTGTGTAATGATGACGTATCGTCAGCGACGTGGTGGGCTAAAAAGGTTGAGAGCAGTAATTGCGATTTTCCGACCGAGAGCTGCCAATTTCTGACAGAAAAGATACAAAAATTACAAAATTTTGATTTTGTCTTCAAAATTGTCGCAAAATGGGGGGGTATCCAGCCACATTTTTGTTTATGAAAAATTTTCTAACACTAAAATTTAAGGGTGCAGTTGCCCCTCCCCCCGTTATGATGCTACTGTGTATCGTTGTCACATAGATTCGATTACTAAAAATATAATTTTATTTTTATGAACAATGAGTTTAAATACAGCTTCTCTTCTCGCAGCCCAACATCGGCAACATACATCTATACGGGGAAAAATAAAAGTGGTCCAATTTATTTTTGACACAGTGTGAGACTAAAGCAAAACGAAGAATTCCAAACAAACCGAAGCGTGAGCAAAACAAATACGTTACCTAGAACTGAAACTTAACTGAAGCCAAAATTAGTGAAAAAATAACATTAAATATAAATAACAAATTAGAGAAAAATTACACTGATTTCAATTGATTGCTGTCCTGAAGTTTTTTGGAACATGCATTTGGTGCCATGCCGCCGTTATAGGTCAAATCTGTCTGCACGCAACCAATTTTACTCCGATCACTAGTCACATAACAGAATATGAAACTAACACTAGGCCTACACTGCAGGTTACAAGACAAGTTTACTCGTCGAAGCGTGCACAGAATTGGCTGCAGAAACATCAACACTCAACGCTATCACCAATACAACTGTTCAATACCTAAGGGCACTCGCATACGTGCGGAATAAAATAAAGTAAAAAAATAACTGAAGACGGTTGCTGGCGATTCAGTTTAGTAGGCCTACTGTTTAAACGTGGAGCTACAAACTTGCAGAAAAGTTGTATTTTACCGTATGGCTTTGAATGCACTGCTACAAAACAATACGAGTTGTTTCAGACTTGTCCTATTTCATTTTTGTCGCACATGTGCTTGTGCCCTTAACGAACATGATATAAAGTTAAAACATTTTTACAAATTCAGTTAAACACCGTTTTTATTATATTTAGCATACCGGACAACGAGCGCCAAATACTCTTTAAACCAATAATTACACAAAAATTGCCCAACTAATAACGCTTTAACGAATTTATCACAATAATAATCGCGATTTTTTAAAATTAACAATTTAACATCGTCACCTGACGTAGGAATGGTACGCGATTACCCTGACTGTAGGCCAAACTTACTAATTAAAAACACGTGACACCATGGAAACGTGTTCGACTGTTAAAGTAGTTTGATTAAAGTGACCGTGCATAACGGGAGCTCAGGGCGGTGCGTCGTGGGCTCCTAAAACGAAACGCCGCAAGGGGCGCAACAAACTCTGTTAGCTCTCCCGGCAGCGTCTGGGACGAATTCTAATTTCTAAGCAGCCAAGAATAATTATTGTGATGAAGCCCATCGAGAGGAAGATAGGGGGTAAGTTACCTCCGGGCCCAGCGACGTTTGGGGGCCCTCCGTCGCTCAAAAATATAAAGCACACTAGAATGCACCATTTAAAAAAATTCAAAAAAAATTTTTCCCCAGAAAGGCCCCCCAAAAATGTTTCCCCGAGCCCCGCTGTGCCTCTCGGCGGGTTTGATTGTGATGCTTTTTGCGATCTCTGGTGACCCCTCGCTGCTATGGAAGATCAAAAATGATGTTTAAGCGTATCATACTGCTAATTTTGAACGTTCTTGCACCTTATTGATAGTTTCAGTAAATAGGCCTAATATTTTATTGCATTATGTTTGTGTCGGCCCGGTCGAGGCCCTCAGAAGCTGGGAAAGGGTGGGCAGTTCTTTGAGTCGTCTGAACGCCCTGTTTCTGCGCCACTGAAACTACATGTTGAGACAGTCAGTCAGTCAGGGAAGCCTGTTCAGCTCTATGACCTCATCTCCAGTCGGCTGCTGTTCCGGCTGCTGCTGCTGGTCGTCGTCGTGGTTGCAGTCGTGAACCGGAAGCGGAAGTTGTTCCTGCGTCACATGATCATCGGCGCGGCAGTTGTTGCCATGGTGACGACGATGATGGTAGATAGGATGCTGACGATGATGTGGGTGAGATTCATCGTCCGAGCGCAGAGAGCGCTGAGAGCGCTGCGAGTGCTTGCGACACCAGTCACCGTATATCGAACCCTTCAGAAACACGTACATGTAGCGTATAGTCGCCTATACACTGTGTCTTAAAAAGCACTCTTGACATTTTCGACTGTAACTTGAAAAACAATGAACAAATTCTGATAATTTTCGGTATGAATATTCCTGACACAACTTGCCATCAAACGAAGGTTCAGTTTTCCACCTCACCCAATGTGTGCTTCTGCACTACCTACGGAAGACAGATCAAGCAAAATATTATGTGTTAAAATAAACAAAAAAAACCTGAAAAAACATCGCCTACATTATCGATCGTAATTGAATAGAGATGAGCAGATTTCAATAATTTTGGCAGAAATATTTCTGACACAACTGGCTTAAATAACTGTTTTAGTTTCAACCTCACCCAACGTCTGCTTTTGCATTACCTAGGGAAAGCAGACCAAGCATAATACGTGTTGAAATGAATGAAAAACATCAATAAATTCCATCTCTCCTAATCTGTGGGCCCACAACAGCCAGTCTATTACAAGGTTTGCCTGTCATGCAGTAGTATGCCTACCAGATGAAGATTAGGAATGGTTGTGAAGTCAAGAAGCGACTGGTATATAGAGCCTGGATTGGTCTGGAGCAGAACATTATCGATACTGCTGTCAATGAATGGAGAAAGTGTCTCCTTGCCTGTGTTCGAATAGTGGGCCAACTACACTTCAAGCAACTTTACTGCAGGCAGTTGAAAATGGACAACTGTGACATTTTTTCAGCGCAAGTAAAGTCGAACTAAGGAGTCTATCTACTGAAGCACTAAAGGACAAACAGGCGTTGTAACAAACAACGACTTGTTTGATAACAGCATGTTTCTCCACCACTGACAGATCTTTACTGCTATAATTCAGATAGGCCTGCTGCAGATGCAGGTGTGACGTTGTGGCAGAAGACGTTGTAGTGAAGCAGAAAAGTCACTAACGTTTGTTGTTTAAGACTCCCGCTGTGGTGGTTATTGCTTGTTCTAACATCTAAGAGCTGAAATCTTTTATAATGCTAAGTATGGATGTCGCCCATATGATATCGACTTGTCATACAACTGTGCAAACAGGTAAACACTGCCAAAAGCGCCACAGTAAGTAATTGAAAATTTTTAAATACAAAATAAATACACTTTAAAATTACGCGGTGATTATTTGACCGGCAGCCGGTCAAATAGCTTATAGGCTATCTGACCGGTCAAAATGAAACATCGCAGTCGCCACCTAGCAAATGACATTAAATAAAGTGTACGCACTACTGAGTAGAATTCGTGTGATTATTGCGGTGTAGTGTTTAGGGCTAGGGATTAGGGTTAAATTCTGGATTAGAGTTAAGGTTAACGTTTTCGAAAGATTTATATGTGACAATAACGAACACCAAAAATTAGCGTTGAATATGTGTGGTAAATTCGATGTTCCTGCAGGCATAGACGTAAAAAAACATTTTAAAATGTTTTTTATAAAAGTTTAGAAAACATGTTTTAATGTTTTTATAAAAATTTTAAAGTGTTTTGTGCCTTTTAATGTCGTGTTTTTGTTCTTGTTAAAACATAAACGTACAAAATTACAAATATGATTTATTTCTCATGGGCAAATTGCGTTCAGCTGTTTTTTATCTGCACATTCAGTACATTCCGGCTTTTTGTCTTTACAAACGGTAGGTTTTGTTTTTAATTATATGAGTGAGATATTCTTTGCGTGTATAATGGCGAAAAAAGTAGCGATTGGAAACATCTGCAGTTTAATGTTTTTATCCATGTTTTTATAATGTTTTTATAAAAGTTTTTATAAAAAACATGTTTTTTTATGTTTTTTCATTTGCAAATGAATGTTTTTAACATCTATGCCCGCAGGCAAGTACTGCTGAAAACTTGCCGACTGGCTATCTGCGATGGTCTACTTGCTAGGCTTGAGGTGCTGGTTGCGGATTTGTGATGCTACGGCTGAGGTCGTCAGTTGCTCGGCTCAGTTGGCTGCCGCCGTCTATGCAGCGGTATGGCGAGCATCCCGAAGGTCGCCGTTTTTATAGCCTGTAGGCTATTTGACCGGCTGCCGGTTAAATATCCTGTGCTTTGAAAATTATTTAAATACGGCTTCAATTACCAGCCATATGAAAGTATTTCAATAATTGCTGTGAAAATTGAAATACTGTGTAAGTATTTAAATAGTATTTGAATACTCAACTTATTTAATACTTTACAACACTGCTATTTGTACACTATATCTCAGCAAACACTTGGCTGTTAAATTAATGACACAAAGCAAAATAATGGGTGTCACTCAGTCTATTCGTGAAGTTATCTTAACATGTTTACGGGACCGTTTTTCCGAAACAGTGCAGATATGTTCGTGGGCCAAGGCCATTAGGTTCGGCATTGAAACTACTGTGCGTCGTAATTAACATCATGTTGTCTTTTTGTTTCAATTTATCGTGTACAGTGATCCGTTACACTTGGGACAATTTACCGCCGCTCAAACACAGTGTGATATATACTGTATACAGTCACGCGAGTGCGTGTAGTCGATACATTATTCCGCTGATTATATGCTAATGACGGCAGGCAGAAACGCCCGCCGGCTTCACCGTTGTGCTAACGATGAACGACTATGGCATGATGAAATGCAAATTTTACGATTTACGCGTCGCAGCAATTGTTTAATGTTCTGTTTACTGCATGAGCGCCAGTGAAAACAGTTTTATGGCGTTTGCAAGTGTTATAATCTTGTTTGTAACCACGGTCTCTATCCATCATGCGTTCTCGTTGCTAAAATAGGCCTGTTCTGCAACACACCTGCGGATGTTTATTCTACACGTGCGTTCGCAATAAAAAAACAATAAAACTGTAAAAAAACAACCTGAAGTGGTCGCTGTACTTCCGGAGAATTTGCAGCTTAGGTTGTTGCAGAGATTCGCACATTGAATTTTATTGTATTTTATTGAATGCTCACGCGCCAACCCGTGGTGTGACTGTGAGCGGACCTGGTGATTGGTTGACGTGAGATATACGCCGCCGTGTCAACTAAACAGCTGATAAAATAGCTAGATATAACAAACATAATCATATTATACAAAATTAAGCACTGCAGATCTAAGAGCGGTCGAGGGAGCAGACCTGTTGAGTGGGCCGATGCCAGGTCGGTCGGCAGAGCAGAGCAATAAGGTCGCGTTTGAACGCTTTGCTCATGACGAAGTAAATGATTGGGTTCTGTGCGCTGTGCGAATGTCCGAGCAGCAGAGACAGTGACGCCACGAACTTGACCCAGCTCGTACCGGCGTCCGCCGACGACGTGCCGGAGGGAGCAAAGCCCAGGTACAGGTTGACGACGTGGTAGGGCAGCCAGAACGTGGCGAACAAACCGGCGACGATCAGTAACATGACGGCGGCACGACGTCTACCGGCCAGGGCTCGTCCGTACCCGCCCTGGGCCCGTCCGTACCCACCGGCGGAGTCGCCGTCACGACGTAGCAGCTCGGCGTGCTGGCCGCCGGACAGCAGAGTGCAGCCGGTGGCGATGTAGGACGCGACGACCACGACCCCAGGAACGACGTAGATGAACACACACAGAGCCACGTCGAACGACTGGCGAGCACGCGCTGATGGCCAACTCTACACACAAAAACATACGAAAAAATAGGCTACACTTCATCAGAATATATAACCATAAATGAAAGGTTGATAGGTTACACAACGGCAGACGACAGGCCCGTCGAGAGAGGGAAAGATAAGTTACCCCGGGCCCCGCGACGTTTGAGGGCCCTGCCGTCCCTCAAAAATATAAAGTACACCCGAATGCGCCATTTTAAAAAATGAAATTCAAAAATGTTCTACCCAGACAGGCCCCGCGAGAATGTTTCCCCGGGTCCCGCTGTGGCTCTCGACGTCGCTGACCATAGTTCGAGAATTCGTAACATGCGGTTTTAAAATGCGTAAAAATTCGCGAATTTGAACAATTTTTTAAAATGCGTAAAAATTCTTAAAAATGCGTAATAGTGCTTTGGACACAGAAACCACCGTGCAGTGGGAACAGTGGGCAATAGCGGACTCTGAATCAGAGGCTGAGGAGGACGAAAATAACGATTCGGCTTAACTTCGTTAGAGAACGTTGAGTATAGCCCTACAATCCGGCTGTTATTGACAGTTTTCGACTGAGAGACGCTGAGTAGTGAGTAGTGACTGC